>ERZ778018.1007-NODE-1007-length-28845-cov-11.353942_pt1 | contig 28845 bp, 25 predicted proteins | sample MGYA00375748_ERZ778018 | MGnify/ENA primary metagenome ERZ778018 (study PRJEB29350, sample SAMN05509839) | bioreactor metagenome | biome: bioreactor; material: wastewater | place: South Africa: University of Cape Town | collected 2014-04-22 ... | reverse complement strand
ACATCTTCCCCCCTCGCGGGGGAAGACAGACCGCGAAGCGGTCAGATGAGGGGGGAGACGCGCGAGAACGCCGTTGAAACCCACGAAAGGCCGCCCGACAAGCCTCGGATTTCAACGGCCGTCTCGCGCGTCTCCCCCCTCATCCGGCCCTTCGGGCCACCTTCCCCCGCGAGGGGGGAAGGCCGTTAAGATCAACCCTGGAACAAGTGACGGTTGGTTTCCCAGGAGGGTTCGACATGATCTCGACCTGCCTGCTGGCGTTGGCCTTGACCGCGGCGGGGCTCGACGAATCGCCCGGGCCCGACCGCGACGCCTACCGGGCGGCGGCGGCCGCGGCCGGTCGCGACGCCGACGCCCACGTCGATTTGGCGCTTTGGTGCGAGGCCCGCGGCATGGCCGCGGAGAAGACCCGCCACCTCGCCCGCGCCGTCCTGCTCGACCCCGAAAACGCCCGCGCCCGCGGTCTTCTGGGCCAGGTCAAGCGCGACGGCCGCTGGATGCGTCCCGCCGACGCCGTCCGCGCCGTCGAGGACTCCCCCGAGCAACAGGCGCTCTTGCGCGAATACTTCGAGCGTCGCGCCCAGACCCGAGACAAGGCCGACGACCAGTACAAACTCGCCCTTTGGTGCGAGGAGAAGGGCCTTGACGAGCCGATGACGGCCCACCTGCGCCGGACGTTGCAGCTCGATCCCGACCGCGAGGGGGCCTGGCGGCGGCTGGGCTTCAAGAAGGTCGGCAAGCGCTGGGTCAATCCGGACGTCGAGGCGGCCCGACAGGCGGCGCGCGACGCCCGCGAGCGGGCCGACAAGGAATGGACGCCGCGACTGTCGAAACTTCGCGAGGCCCTAAGCTCGCGCGACCGCGCCAAGCGCGACGACGCCCGCGCGGCGCTCGCCGAGATCCACGACCCGGCCGCCGCCGCCTCGGTCTGGAGGACGTTCGCCAGGGGGGGGAACGAGGCGAGGCAGCGGATCGCGGTGGAGATTTTCGGCAAGACCGAGGGGATGGAGGCGTCGACGGCGCTGGCGACGCTGTCGGTCTTCAGCCCCCACGCCGCGGTGCGGGCCGACGCGGCCATGCTCTTGCGTCAGCGCGACCCGCGCGAGTTCGCCGGGCTGTTGGCGTCGTTCCTCCGCGACGAGGTGAAGTACAAGGTCAAGCAGGTGGAGGGCCCCGGCTCGCGAGGCGAGTTGCTGGTGGAGGGGAGGGACGCCAACGTCCGCCGCTTCTACACCCCGGCCGCGCCCGTCGATCCGCGGCTGCGCAATCTCCCGCTCGACGCCTGGGGCAACAGCATCTTGCGCCAGACCGTGGGGTACGCTCCGATGAGCGGCCCGATCCCGATGGCTCAACTCGCGATGAGCGGCCCCGACCGCTTCGCCGCCTCGCCCTTCATGGCGGCCGTGAACGCGGCCAACCCCGCGGCCGGGAGCCTTTTGACGAGCGTCGCCAACCGGCTCTTCGAGAACGGGCCCGCGACCGGCGACATCCCACGCGACGCCGTCTATCAACCATGGAGCGTCGCCTTCACTCCCGGCCAACTGACAAGGGAGATGTTCCGCGACTCGTCCGCCGCCAACACCGATCGTCTGGGCGGCCCCAACGTCCGGGCCCTGGGAGCGATTTACGGTCGAGACGTGTACATCCCCGTGGCGAGGATGATCGCCGAGGCCAACGCTTCCGCCATGGTGGCGCAAAAGCAGATCGAGAACGACGTGGCCGCGATCGAGGCCCGCAACGCGCCGATCCGCCAGACCAACGAACGCGCCGCCGCCGTGCTAAAGGACGTCGGCGAGGGGGCCGACTTCGGAACCGATCCCGAGAAGTGGGCCGACTGGGCGTTCGAGATCGAGGGACGCGGCTACGTCGCCCAGAACTCCACCGCGTCCCAGCCGCCTCCCACGATCGTCGAGCAAGTCCCCATCGCCTTCCAACCCCAGGCCGCTCCGATGTATTCGGCGATCGGCATCACGGACGCCGCCGGGTACACGCCGTCGGGGGCGTCGTGCTTCGCCGGCGGGACGTTGGTGCGGACGATCCAGGGCGACCGCCCCATCGAATCGATCCTGCCCGGCGACCTGGTGCTCAGCCAGGACGTCGCCACCGGCGCGTTCCGCTACCGGGCCGTCTTGACCGCCTTCCACAACCCGCCCAACTGGACCTACGCCGTCGACCTGGGGGACGGCGAGGTCGTCCGCCCCACCGGCATCCACCGGCTCTGGAAGGCGGGCGAGGGCTGGACCATGACCCGCGACCTCAAGCCCGGCGACCGCCTCCGCACCGCCGGCGGTTCCGCCACCGTCGTCTCGGTCGAAAAGAGCAAGGACAAGGCGCCCGTCTTCAACCTGCTTTTGGCCGACGGCGACAGCTACTGCGTGGGCGCCCCGGGCCTGATCGCCCACGACAACAGCCTCCCCGCCCCGGTGGCCTCCCCCTTCGACGCCGTCCCCGACGCGGCCGAACTCGCCGCGGCGGTCGAGCATTGAGTTTGAGGAAACGCATTCTCATACCAGGAGCGCTCGACATGATCTCGACCTGCCTGCTGGCGTTGGCCTTGACCGCGGCGGGGCCCGACGCATCGCCCGGGCCCGACCGCGACGCCTACCGGACGGCGGCCGCCGCGGCGGGTCGCGACGCCGACGCCCACGTCGACCTGGCGCTCTGGTGCGAGGCCCGCGGCATGGCCCCGGAGAAGACCCGGCACCTCGCCCGCGCCGTCCTGCTCGACCCCGAAAACGCCCGCGCCCGCGGCCTGCTCGGCCAGGTCAAGCGCGAAGGCCGCTGGATGCGTCCCGCCGACGCCGTCCGCGCCGTCGAGGACTCACCCGAGCAACAGGCGCTGATGCGCGAATACTTCGAGCGTCGCGCCCAGACCCGAGACAAGGCCGACGACCAGTACAAACTCGCCCTTTGGTGCGAGGAGAAGGGCCTTGACGAGCCGATGACGGCCCACCTGCGCCGGACGTTGCAGCTCGATCCCGACCGCGAGGGGGCCTGGCGGCGGCTGGGCTTCAAGAAGGTCGGCAAGCGCTGGGTCAATCCGGACGTCGAGGCGGCCCGACAGGCGGCGCGCGACGCCCGCGAGCGGGCCGACAAGGAATGGACGCCGCGACTGTCGAAACTTCGCGAGGCCCTAAGCTCGCGCGACCGCGCCAAGCGCGACGACGCCCGGGCGACGCTCGCCGAGATCCACGACCCGGCGGCGGCGGCGTCCGTCTGGAAGGTCTTCGTCAAGGGGGGCGGCGAGAGCGGCCGGCGGGTCGCGGTGGACGTCTTGAGCCGGATCGACGGCCCCGACGCCTCGATCGCGCTGGCGACGCTTTCGGTCTTCAGCCCCGACGCGACGCTCCGCTCCGACGCCGCGGCGCTCCTCTCCCGTCGCGACCCGCGGGACTTCGCCCGCTATCTCGCGGGATTGATCCGCAAGGAGACCCGCTACCAGGTTAAGGACGTCGAGGGCCCCGGCTCCCCCGGCTCGCTGACGATCCAGGGCGAGGGCGCCAACGTGGTGCGAAGGTACTCGCCCATGGCCCCGCTGGTCGCCCCCGGAACGGCCGTCTCGCCGGATTTCGTCCTGACCAAGCCGCTGAGCGTCTGGAACTCGGGATGGGACATGTCCAAGGGTGGGCGGAGCATGGCGGAATTGGCGGCCAATCGTCAGGCGGCGTGGGACCAAGCGACGGAACGAATGCAGGCGGGCCTGAAAGGGACCCCGGGGGCGTCGTCCGTGATCGACCGCGTCATGTCGGCGGGGCCTCGGGAGCCATTCGTAACGGATCTCGCGCGCCTTAAAGACCCGTCTTCACGAGCCTTTCAAGAGGCCCCCGTCAGTGAGACCGATCTCCAGGTCCCGATCGGCCGCATGGTCGCCGAGACCCGCATGTCGGCGATGGCCGCCCGGGCGCGACTGGAGGCCGACGTCCGCGCTCTGGAGCGGCAGACCGCCTCGATCCGCGAGACCAACGACCGCGTCGCGAGCGTGTTGAAGACGGCTAGCGGGCGCGACTTCGGCGACGACCCGGACAAGTGGACCGGATGGGCCGTCGATCTGGAGGGCTACGCCTTTACCGCTTCGCCCGATTACGAACCGCCGACCTACGTCCAGGAAGTCCCGATCGGCTTCCAGCCCCAGGCGGCGCCGTCACTGGTCAACACGCGGATCGGCACGGCGATCGTCGCGCACGCCTGCTTCGCCGCCGGGACCATGGTGCGGACGCTCCAGGGGGACCGGCCGATCGAGTCGATCGAGGCCGGCGACCAGGTGCTCAGCCAGGATCTGACCACCGGCGACTTCCGCTATCGGGCCGTGGCGACCGCCTTCCACAACCCGCCGAACCAGACCTTGCGCGTTCGGCTGGGAGACGACGAGGTCGTCGCCACCGGCATCCACCGCTTCTGGGTCGCCGATCGCGGCTGGACCATGGCCCGCGAACTCAAACCCGGCGACCGCCTGCGAACCGTCGGCGGCTCGGCGATGGTGACGGCGGTGGAGTCGGATCGGGTCCAGCCGGTGTTCAACCTCCAACTGATCGACGGCGACAGCTTCTGCGTCGGCGGCCTCGGCGTCGTCGCCCACGACAACAGCCTGGTCGAGCCCGTCGCCGCGCCGTTCGACGCCGTCCCCGAACTGGCCGCGGCCGACACGCCCTGATCGTCGAGGACCGATTCCGCCCCCCGACTCACAGCGACCGCAGGAAGGCGGACAGATCGGCGATCTCCTCGTCGGTCAGGCGGATGCCGTCGGGGTGGCGGACGCGGTCGAAGAGGTCTTGAAGCGACGTCGCGGAGGCGTCGTGGAGCAAGGCGGGACGACGGCCGACGCCCCGCAGCGACGGCGGGTTGAACTTCCGGTTGCCCGCCGCGTCGACCAACCCCACGTCGCGGCTTTCCCGCGACGTGTACGTCGGCGGGGCGTGGCACTCGGCGCAGTCGTTGGCCTGGAAGACCGCGAGGCCCCGCGCGACGGCCTCGGGATCGACGACCGGATCGGGTAGGGGCGGAGCGAGGGAGTTCAGATAGGCGACCAGCGCCTTCATCCGTCGCGGCGAGGGCTCGTGGGCGCGCATGGTGGTCGTCAGCGACGTGCGGATTTGGTCCTCGATCGTCGGGGACGCGCCGGTCCAGCCGTAGGGGGCGGTGTCGGCGAGCCCCAAGAGCGACGGCGACCGCTTCGCCGCGCCGTAGGAGCCGTCGGTGAGGGTGTCGGTCAACACCTCGGAGGCGTGGCCGTCGGCGTGGCAGGCGTGGCAGCTCATCCAGCCGCCTTCGGAAAGCGCGGCGTCTCGGAAGAGCGACTCCCCTTCCTCCAGGAGCGTCGCGGGCCGGCGACGGCCGTCGACCGCCGCGTCGGCCGAAAGCGCGACCGCGCCGACGACCGTTCCTCCGGCCAGGTCCACGACCGTCACCGCGTCGTCGAACAGGTCGGCCGTGTAGGCGGTCGCGGCCTCGGCGTCGATCGCGAGCGCCACCGGCGCGCGGCCGACCTGGAACCGCTCGTAGGGCTCGTCCAAACTCAACGCCGAGGCCACCTGATCGGTCCCCGCGATCGCCACGACCAGCTCGCCTTTGGGCCCGAACGCCAGGGCCGAGGGGTCGGCCGAGCCCTTGCCGACGGTCCCCAGCACGCGGATCCGCGACCGCGCGACCAGGTCCCCGTCGGTCGTTTCGACCGATCGGAGGTCGTCGATCGGGACGATCCGGATCCAGCTTCGCATGACCACGCCCCACTCGACGTCCCCCCGCGACGTGGTGGCGGTGGGGACGCCGTTCTGGGCGAGGATCGCCACGCCCGCGCCATCGGGCGTGATCGTCGGGGCGCGGAGGTTGTGGTCGGGGAGCTTCCAGACGCGACGGACGCTCATGTCCTTCAAATCCAAAACCGCCAGCCGACCGCCGAAGGCGTCGGTCGCGACCGCCTCGGCGCCCGCCGGCAAGACGACGGCCTCCCGCGGGCTGAACGGCAGGTCGACGGTTCCGACGACCCGAGGCGCGCCGTCGTCCCACGCCACGAACGTCGCCTTCCGCGACCATCGCGAAAGGACCAGCGCGCGGCGGCCGTCGCCGTACGCGACGGCGGAAACGGGGTCGTCGGCGACTCGGACGGCGTCGATCCCGGCGAGCTTGCCCGAGCGCCGGCCGAAGCGGACGACCTCGCCCGCCTCGCGGTCGACGGCGATCCAGACGTCCGGGTCGGCCGTGGCGTCGAGGTCGCAAAGCCCGCGACCGATCGCGGCCTCCTCCTCGACCGTCCGGCTCGCGACGTTGACGACCGCGACCGTCCCGGTCCCACGGTTCGCCACCAGCAGCCGCGCGCCCCCGTCGACGAGCAAAAGCGCCTCCGGCTTCCGCGGCGCCTCCCCCCGCGCCCCGACGACGACCAGCGTCAGCAACGCTCCGGCGAGAGTCCAGGACCGTCGAATCATCAGCATCGCGGGCGCCCTCCGAGGTTCGCGTGACTCTCGCGATTGTAGCCGATCCGAGGGCCGCCCCGCGTCAGATCTCGTCCTCGTCGAAGAAGTCGTTGGAGACCTCCTTGACGACGTAGACGCTGGCGGTGGTCACGCCCAGGTCGTGGTCGATCATCAGCTCCGCCAGTCGGACGCCGTCGACCAGGACGACCCGCTTCCCCTCGATCTTGTGGAGGAAGTCCGCGGCCTCCTTGGTGAAGGACGACGTCGTCAGGATCACCCCCTTCTTGGCCCGGTGGCCGTCCATGCCGCCGACGAACTGCTGGACGACGGGCCTCCCCACCGGGGCCTCCCAGCGCTTGGCCTGGATGCAGACCACGTCCAGCCCCAGCTTGTCCTGCCGGATCACTCCGTCGATCCCGCCGTCCCCCGACTTCCCCGTCACGCTCCCCGAACCCGCCACCCCGCCGTACCCCATCGCCATCAACAACCGCAATACGATATGCTCGAAGAACGAAGACGAGCATGATTTCAATCGCGAGAGAAGATCATCCGCCGTCGCCCGCCGCAACGACTGGTGGGCGGATTCGATCAGGTCGTTGGGGGTCTGCTCCTCGACGATCCCGGTCGTGACCGGCGGCGTTGCCTCTGATTCGAAAGCGAGTTTGGCCTTCGCGCTCAGATGGTCCCGGTACGATTGGAATCTCTTGAGTAATTGAATATCAATCCGTTCGGGAGCTTCGGCCAGAATCGACCGACCCTGCCCCGTGATGCGGACTTGCCCGCGCTTCGGATCTTCGACCAGGCCCGCGATCCTCAAGTACATCCGCGACCAACTGGCTCGGTTCACGACGACCTGGTGCTTGCCGCTGGGCAATCGCTCCTCGCGTTCCTCGGGTGTCAGTCCGAAGTGGTCCGAGACGGCGCGGGTCAGATCTTGGATGCTCCAGGCCCGGCCGTCGGCGAGGATTTGGAGCATGGGGAGCATGATCGTCTGGTAGTCGGGGATCGCCACGGATGCACCTTGGGGGAGGCGGGGGCGGGACGCCCGCGCGACGGGTCTTGCCCACTCCTTTCGGCCTGACGGTCGACGGCGTCGTCGCCTCCATCCATTATGTCCCGCGGTTCGCCTCAAGGGAAGCCGGCGAATCGGCGTGCTTCCGACGAGCGGGCGAACCGTCGCGAATTTTGGGCGGTTTTTGCATTGGCGTAAAGGATGCGGGGAAAACGTGTTGCGAACGCGGACGCGCCGATCGCCCGCGAAAATCGCACGCCCCACGTTTCCAAGAGGCGAATTGTGGGGCACTACATGGTGGAGGGCTCCGGTTTTCGCGTCTTTGGCAACTCGGCGAGCGGTGAAAGGAGGGGGAGATCGCGCGCGGTTTCATCAAGCGGGCGCGAGGGGTCGGACGGCCCCGTCGAGGGCCTGACGCCGAACCCCGGAGGGCGCGTCGAACATATTCGAAAGCAACGAACAAAGCCAATGTTTATGGGCATATAACATGTGGAATAACAAGATGTTACGGTGGACAATCGAGAAGCGCGCCGTTGGCGGACGAACCCACTCCCGAGGACCTTGAAAGGGCGGGGGGGTCGGTAGAATGGTCGTGGCCCGGCGATCGGCGTTTCCGGGGGTTCGGTCCTCTCGAGCGAGGAGTCGTATTCATGGCGAAGTCGTCGTTCCCCGCGTCGCATGTCCGGTTGAAACGAGCCTACGAGTCGGCCGACGCCGACGACGGGATCCGGGTGCTGGTCGATCGGCTCTGGCCCCGGGGGGTGAGCAAGGAGAAGGCCGACGTCGCCGAGTGGCTCAAGGAACTCGGTCCCAGCACCGAGTTGCGCAAGTGGTTCGGCCACGACCCGGAACGCTGGCCCGAATTCCAGCGCCGCTACAAGGAGGAACTGCAAGCCCGCGGCGAGGAACTCGACCGCCTCCGCGAACTGGCCAAGAAGGAGACGATCACCCTCGTCTACGGCGCCCACGACGAGGAACACAACCAGGCCGTCGTGCTGCGGGACGTCCTGATCCACGGCGGGGGGGCGACGTCCGAAGCCTGATCGCGGCGGCGTCGGGGGTTTCGTAAAATCGACGACCGTGGGGAACGACCAAGCCGAGGGGGAGCCATGACCACCATCCAGGTGACGCTGACCGAAGAACTGAAGGCCGTCGTCGAGCGCGAGGTCGCCGAGGGGGGCTTCGAATCGCCCGACGCCTACCTCCAATCCCTCGTCCGCGACGCCGAGCGCCGCCGCGAGGAACGGGAATTGGACGCGAAGCTCCTCGAAGCGCTCGACGTGGAGGAACCGGGAGATTCTGAACACATGGCGTCGCTTGCGGTCGCCGTCGAGGAGATGAAGGCGGGCAAGGGCCGTCCCATCGAGGCGATGTTCGCCGAGATGGAGAACCGGCTCGCCGCGGCGAAAGCGAAGCGACCCGGATGAGCCGCTACCGAGTCGTCGTCCAACCCCGCGCGGAGGCGGACGCCATGGCCGCGTTCGAATGGATCGCCGAACGCTCGCCCACCGCCGCGGCCTACTGGTTGGCCGGTTTGCGAAAGGCCGTGGCCGCGCTGGCCGATCGGCCCCTGCCGCATCCCCTATCCGTCGAGACGTCCGAGAAGTTCGGGTTCCCAATCCGGGAAGCCCTCCACGGCAAGCGCCGCGGCGTCCACCGCATTTTCTATTCCGTCGAGGACGACGTGATCAGCGTCTTGGCGATCCGCCATTCGGCCCAAGACGAGTTCGAACCGTAAGCGGCGGTGAGGCGATCATGAAGGAAACACGGCTCCCACTTTTGTGACGTGATGGGACGAAGGGGCCTCGATCGGCCTCGGGCGAGGGCTCGGAATTCGATCTGGCCCCCGAAGGCGTTCCGCGGTATCTACCGGGCGCACGTCCGGGGAGTGGAGGCCGAGGGGCGTTACCCACGCCCGGCTCGCTCCACGGCCCGCGTCCCTGATGGAACCGTAAGCCCCGGCCGCGTCCACTTCTTCGTAGTCGCGTCGCGCGGTCGGGTCGTCGAGCTTTTCGGAGAGTCGTCGATGAGCAAGCCGTCGCGGACCCGTCGCGCGCGCGTGGTGGGTCGGGTGGAGAGTCTGGAGACCCGCGCCCTGTTGACCGTCGCCGTCACGGCGCCCTTGCCGGACGTGGCCGCGGCGGTCGGCGCCGCGCCGACGACGGTGGACCTGGGCGCCCACTTCAACGACCCCGCCGGCAAGGCCGACTTCGCCCTCTTCAACACCACCCTCGGCACCATCCCGGTCCTTTTGACGCCGGCGACCACCCCCAAGACCGTCGCCAACTTTATTGGCTATGTGAACAACGGCGGGTATAACGACTCGATCGTCCATCGATCCGTCCCCGGCTTCATCTGGCAGGCGGGAGGGTATCAGCTCAACGGCGGGGGCGGGCTCACGCAGACGCCGACCAACGCCCCGGTGCCAAACGAGTTCGGCGCGTCGAACGTCCGCGGGACGATCGCCATGGCCAAGCTGGGGGGCGACCCCGACAGCGCCACCAGCCAGTTCTTCTTCAACGAGTCGGACTCCAACGCCGCCAACCTGGACAACCAGAACGGCGGGTTCACGGTCTTCGGCAAGGTGGTGGGGCAGTCCGGGCTGGCGGTGATGGACGCGGTGGCCGCCGCGCCGGTGCCGTCGCCGGGGCCCATGGCCTCGCCGTTGGATTCGGCGCCGCTTCTGAACTACGCGCGGGGGACGCAGGTTCAACCCTCGAACCTGGTCCTCATCAACAACGTGACCATCGCCGACGAGGGGTTCTCCGCCGTCAGCGACGCCCCCGGCGTGGCCGCCGCGACGCTCCAGGGGAACCAGTTGGTGGTGACCCCGGTTTCGACGGGGACCGCGAAGATCACCGTCGTCGGCTACGGCGCCGACGGCGGCTCGGCGACCCAGACCTTCGTCGTCAACGTCGGCGCCGGCGCGACGACGACCACGCCGACGACCCCCGGCGCGACGACGACCCCCGGCTCGGACGTGACCCCGATCTCGGCGGTGGATCCCATCGCGGCGGTCGGCTCGGCCCCGTCGGCGTCGCGCCCGTCGGTCCTGACGCCGACGCCCGGCCGGGGCCTGCTCCCCGCGACGGTCGTCGCCGGCAGGCGGGCGCGGATCCAGCAGGGGGTGGCCTTGACCGCCTCCGCCCCCGTCGTCGAGCGGGCGAAGGTCGACTTGGTCCTCTCGTCGACGACCGGCGCGACCGGCGACGTGACGATCGCCACCGCCACCCCCAACATCCGCCTCCGCCCCGGCCGACCGGCCCGCGTGAACCTCGTCTCGCGTGGGATCCCATCCGGCGCGGCCGCCGGAACGTACCGCGTCCTGGTCTCCGTCACCGACCCGAACGGCGCGCGGACCACCATCGACACCGGGAGGACGATGGACGTCCGGGCGTCGTAGGACGAGGATTCAGTTCGATTTCATATTCAGGGGAAGAGACGACGAACCATGCTTGCGACGGAACTCGTTGATTCCGTCGCGCGCGGGGGCGAGGCGGCCGGCCTCGGCGTCGGTGAGACCCTCGCGGATCGCTTCGAGGGTCTCTCTCAACTCGGCGTCGCCCTGGTTTTCGAGTTCCCAGTCCAGCAGCGCCTCTTCAAGGGTGGGCACGTCGTCGGCGAGGGCCAGGCGATCCTCGATGAAGCCCTTGAAGGCCCTCAGGTCGTTGATTCGATCGGTCGCCATGCGGGGCCTCCTTTCGACGTCATTTTACACGACGGGGTACGCTACCGCCTTCGGAGCTTGGCGGAAAGCTGGGCCAGGTCGCCGCGACCGGCGCGGGTGAGGAGGTAGCCGGCGACGTAGGCGGCCAGGCCGACGGCCAGATGGAGCCCCAGCGGCAAGGCGCGGGTGAAGAGGGTCGTTCCGGGGAAGGTGACGGGGAAGAACCGCGACAGCAGCCACGACGCCGCGACGGCCGCCGCGGCGCCGATCAGGGGTGGGGCGAGCGTCCGGCGGAGGAACTCGCGCGGGTCGATCTCCAGGACCCTCGCGACGTAGACGCCGGGGATCAACAGGTTCGAGAAGAACGTCGTCAGGACCGTCCCCCAGATCACGCCGGCCACGCCGATCTTCATCGTCAGGTAGAGGCTGACCGGCAGGTTCACGACCGCCCCGGCCATCGCCGACAGGGCCACGACCGCGACCTTGTTGTGGCCGATCGCCATCTGCACCGGCACCGACAGCACCAGCGGGATCGCGGCGGTCAGGAACAGTCGCATCAAGGGCGCGACCTCGGCGGCGGGCATTCCCAGGCGGTCGCCGACCCACAGGTTGAGAAACGGCGCGGCGTAGAGCCAGGCCAACAGGCCCAGGGGCAGGACGGTCGCCAGGTGGATCCGGGCGCCGTCGTACTTCAGCCGCTCAAGCGCCTTGTCGTCGCGGGCCGCGACCAGGCTGGCGACGGCCGGCATCACCATGTAGGCCAGCATCCAGCCCGTTTGGCGAAGCTGGAAGAACGGCTTGCCCACCGTGCCGTAGATCGCGTTGGCCGTCGCCGGCTCGGGGACCACGAAGCCCAGGATCGCCGCGTCGATCTTGTCGGCCAGCACCACGCTCAGTTGGATCAACGCCAGGTAGAAGCTGATATGCCCCAGCGCCTTGAACTCGTCCCAGCGCGCGCCTCGGAAGCTCAAGCGTTGGCCCAGCTCGCGCCTCAGCACCCAGACCGCCGGACCCAGCGACAGGCCGATCTGGATGGCCGTTTGCAAGACGATCACCCAGAAGAACGACGCGCCGCTTTTGAGCCCGATCATCAAGACCAGGAACCGCAGGATGACGATGCCGAACTCGATCCGGGGGATGAACTCGTACCGCCTGGCCGCCTGCAGCACGCTGGAGACCACCACCGAGAACCCGTAGCAAGGCGCGGTGACGATCTGGATCCAGAGCAGCCGGATGATGAAGTCGTAGGACGTGGTGCCGTGGTACTTGGAGAAGGGGAGCCCCAGGTACATGATCCCCAGCAAGGCCGTGATCTGGATCAGGGCGGTGGCCGCGTAGAAGTTCAAGCCGCAGGCGATCGCCCGGTCGACCCCCTCGCGGTCCCCCTTCGTCCAGTATTCCGAGATCTGGCGCTGGAGCGCGGAACTGACGCCGAACTCCAGCAACATCTGGAGGAAGCCGAAGTTCCAGGCGAAGTCGTAGGCGCCGAGGTCGTCCCTGCCGACGGTCTCCAGGATCAGCCGGGTCGTCCAGAGCGAGAAGACGATCTGGAGCGGGACTCGAAAGGCCAGCCAGAGCGTGCCGCTGAAGAGGCGTCCCAGGACGGGGGGAAGCGCGCGGGGATTGGGCGCGGGGATCGTGGTTGCCGTGCTCACGGGGTCCTTCCTCGACGGCGGCGAAGACAATCCGGCGTGCTCCGCGTGGTGAATCAAGGACCGTATCCTATCGCCCGGCGCGATCGGCCGTAACCCCAAACCGCCCGAATCATTCCGACGACCCGTTCCGCTCCTTGAGCCTCGCCTCCAACCACGCCACCCGCGCCTCGGCCTCCTCGCGAAGTCGCCGCTCCAGTTCGGCCGCGCGTTCGGATTCCTCGCGGAGTCGACGTTCCAATTCGGCGATGCGATCGGCTTGCTCGGCGCGGAGGTCGGCCTCTTCGCGGAGCCTCTGTTCGCGGCGGGCGCGGCGGACGGCCTTGCGGCGGCGGTCGGCCTCGGCTTCGGCGTAGCGTCGCGCGGCCTCCTCGTCCTTCGCCAACTCGCCGAAGGTGCGGAACCGCTCGCCGTCGGGGCGACGGATCACCAGACCGTCCTTGCGCCTGGGGGCCTCGAAGCTGATTCTTAGCCGAGGGCTGGTCCAGCCGTCGGTTCGTGGAATCTCGCGGAGGCCGTCGGGGTCGCGGAGCCAGCCCTTGAGCGCGCCGGTGGCGGGTTTGTAGTAGTAGTATTCCTCGACGCCGCGGGCGTCGTAGCGCCTGAGCTTGGCGGCCATCTCGGTGACGGAGTTTTTGGGCGAATGGATCTCGAAGACGACCTGGGGGACTATGCCTTCCTCCTTCCACTGGAGGTACGATCCGCGTTCGCCCTTGGGGCGGCCGATGACGACCATGACGTCGGGGGCCATGGCGTCGGTATGGTCGCCCTCGACGGCGTACCAGAGGAGGTCGCCGGCGACGAGGACGTCGTCGCGATCGGCGAAGAGGGCGTCGAGCCCCTCCTTGATGGTGACCATCCAGCGGAACTGGGTCATGTTGTCGGCCATCGGCCTACCGTCGCTGGTGGGATAGGCCGGGTCGTAGGAGGCGGCGACGATCGCGTCGACGGGGGACGGTCGTCGTCGGCCGGGCCTGGCGGTGCTCATGGCGATGCTCCCGAGCGTCGCGTCGCGACGGGCGACGTCGAATCAGGCGTTCAGCATGGTTGTACCATGGCCGGGCGCCGCCGGACAGGGCGTTTTCGCGAACCGACGCCCGAGGCGCGTCGGGGTTGACGGAAAACGTCGGTATTGATTGAGTCGTTCTTTGTATTGTATTGTATCCCGGTCGACGTTTGATGAAACCGGAGTGCATGGGATGACCGCTTCGACCCATCGGCGACGACCTCGACGACGAGGCGGCCTCGAGGCTCGGTCGGTCGCTCGAACGCCGCCCCGCGGGCGGCCGATGAAGGCCGGAACACGAATTGAGATGAACCGACGCGGAATCGACTCGTCGAGGACCGGCGAGCGGTTCGACGGAGGCGTCCATGGCCAAATCGTCTTACTTGCGCGGCGCGGACTATCGGTCGATCCACAACCTGGTCGGCGAATGCCGGGAGTTGGGGGACGATCCGAGGTCGTGGCGGGGGCACCTGCTCGGTTGGGCCGCGCGCGTCGCGGGCGCCCCCGTGGCGACCGAGTACGAGGCCCAGTTGCGGCCGACCGTCATCCGAGAAGTCACCGGCTGGGGCTGGGAGCGGAGCGGGCTTGAGATCGAATATTGGCTCGCGATGAACGAGGAGTTCGCGCGCCGCGGCTTCGACTTCAACCCCATGCTCGCCGCGTACATCGCCGCGACCGAGCGCGGCGAGGGCCCTTGCCTCTCTCGGCCGGACATGGTGCCCGACGCCGACTGGTACCCGACCGAGTATTTTCAGTCCTACCACGGGCCCTCGCGGGCCGACGTGATGACGTATTGCATCCTCCCCCAGCGCAACGGGATGAGCATGGGGGTCGTCCTGGTCCGCCCGATCGGCGACCGGGACTTTTCGAAGCGGGCGAAGGCCGTGGTCGGCGCGGCCCACGGTCTGATCGCCCCGCTGGTCGGCGGCGTCCTGGCGGGGTATTCCGACCCCTCGCCCTCGACCCTGTCGCCGCGGACCCGTCAGGTGTTGCGGTGCGCGCTGGAGGGCGATTCCGACAAGCAGATCGCCGCGCGGCTGGGGATGGCCCGAAACACGGTCAACCACTACGTCAAGCGGATCTACGACCACTTCGACGTCCAAAGCCGTCCGGAACTGCTGGCCCGTTGGGTCCGTCGCGGCTGGGGAGGCCGGTTCGCCTGGACGGACTCCAACGAAGCGGATTGACCGCGTCCGGGAGCGCCGTCGCGGCGCGCCCGGACGCGGGATCGGCGGCCCGTCGCGATCAGCCGACCGTCGCCCGCCGCCGCCGGAGCGCCGCCGCCGCGACGACCCCCGCGCCGAGCGCCAGCATCGCCACGCTCGCCGGCTCGGGCACGGCGGCGGGCCCCGGCTTCAGCAGGAAGGCGCGTTGGCGGCCGTCCGGGGTCTCGCCATAGCCGACGATCCAGCCCGCGTCGTTGATCCCCTGCGCGTAGTTCAACGTCCACCCCGACGAGGGGTCGATCAGGTCGTTCAGGTCCGCCATCGCTCCGTTCTCATAGAGGAAGGCCCTCATCGGCGTACCCGCCGCCGCGCTGGCGAAGCCGACGACCTGGCCGACGTTGTTGATCGCCTGCGCGCCGCTCCAGCCGCCGCCCAGGTCGCCCAGGTCGCGCATCGTCGAGCCGTCGTAGAGGAACCCGTGCTGGATGCCGTCCGCGGTGTCGGACGACCCGACGACCCAGCCCGCGTCGTTGATCTTCGTCGCGAAGCTGAAGAAGCCGCCGAGCGTCCCCAGCGATTTCATCGTCGTTCCATCATAGATGAACGCGAGTTGGCCTCCGCTCCCCGCGGTCGTCGAATCGCCGACGACGACGCCGTTCTCGTTGACGTCGGAGGCGTAACTCCCGAGTCCGCCCAGCGTGCCCAGGTCGGTCACCGCGGCCCCGTCGTTCACGAACGCATGGACCTCGATGTAGCTCCCGGCCACGTAAGAGTAGCCCACGATCAATCCCGAGTTGTTGATCGCGGTGGCGGCGGCCGAAATCCCGCCGAGATCCGGGACGTCGCGCATCGTGGAACCGTCGTACGCGAACGCGCGGAACCCACCGACTTCCGGCTCGACGAAATCGTAATTGCCGACGACCCGTCCGGCGTCGTTCAGGCCCGAGGCGTGACTACCCAACCCCGACGGCGCGCCGAGGTCGCGCATCGCGGTCCCGTCGTAAAGGAAGGCGTGAACCTCCCCCGAGGCCGTGTGCGACCACCCGACGACCCGCCCCGACGCGTTCACGTCGTGGGCGGCGCTGTGGTCGCCCCCCAGCGTCCCGAGGTCGACGAGTTCGTACCGGAAATCGGCCCGGCTCGGCGTCGCGGCGAAGGCCAGCAACCCGAGGAGTCCCGCGAAACGCATACGCAAATGCAGAATCATGAATCGTTCCTCCTGGTCTTCCGAAAGGTCCGACGTTGAGAGACCCGACGGCGCGCGTCGAACCGTCGCGCGCGAGGCGGACCGCCTCGTCAAACCTCCCCCTTCGCCCGCCGCCGCGCCGCCGCGACGACGGCGACCCCCGCGCCGAGCGCCAGCATCGCCACGCTCGCCGGTTCCGGCGCCGCCGACGAACGCAGGGCGAACGCGGTCCCGCCGCCACTCGCGGCGATGGCGGTGAAGCCGGCCCCGCCCGGCGCGTCCGAGACCTGGCCGTAAGAGTCGTCGCCCCAGGCGGTGACGGAGCCGTCGGCGCGCAACGCAAGGGCGAAGGCGTTGCTTGCGGCGACCGTGGAGATTCCGTTGGTGTACGGCATGCCCCAGGCCGCTCCCCAGTCGGCGACGAAGCCATCGGCGCGCACGGCGTAGCCGGCTGAGTAGTCCGTGGCGATGGCGGCGAACCCGCCTTCGGTCGGCGCGTCCGAGACCAGACCGTATCCGTCGTCGCCCCAGGCGGCGATGGAGCCGTCGGCCCGCAGCGCCAGGCCGTTCCCGCCGCCCGCGGCGATGGCGGCGAAACCGTCCTCGGTCGGCACGCCCGAAGGACTGTTGCCCCAGGTGACGATGGAGCCGTCGGCCTTTAGCGCGTAGGCGGAGCCGGAGCCCGCGGCGATGGCGGCGAATCCGTCGTCGGTCGGCGCGCCCGTGACCAGGTGGTATGCGTCGTCGCCCCAGGCGGCGATGGAGCCGTCGGCCCGCAGCGCATAAGCGGTGTACAGGCCGGTCGCAAGGGCGATGAACCCTGTATCCGTCGGCATGCTCGTGACCAAGCCCCCGTCGTCCCGGCCCCAGGCGACGATGGAGCCGTTGGCCCGCAGCGCGAAGGCGGTATGGGGGGTGGCGACGAGGGCGGTGAAGTCGTCGCCGACCGGCGCGCCCGAGACCAGACCGTATTCGTCGTTGCCCCAGGCGACGATTTCGCCGGCGTGGGCGGCGGGGATCGCGGTCAGGGCGATGGCGAAGGCGAGGAGCGGGGCGGTTCGTCGAAGGTCGCGCATCATGGAAGTCTCCCGGTTCCTGGTGTTGGATCGAGGTCGAGGCCGTCCCATCGGCGGACGAACGCCGGGCGCGCCGTCATCTCTCAAAACAACAAGGAGAGACGACGGCCACGCGGACCTGTCACTAGGGTTGCAAGGATTTCCGATCTCAGGGGCGATCGGGACCGAGGCGCGACGGGCCTGTTCGTCCAGACGCCTTCCCCTTCGAGGGCGGCGCGGTTGGTCCGAAGGCCCCGCGATCGGTGGCGTCACCCAAAGCGTCGGCTCATCATGAAGTCCGACGGCGAGAGCCCGCCATCGCCAAACCAAGTGATGACCGGACGGTCACCGGGCTAATGCGGCCGTCGACCGCGGCGACGCGAAGGCGAGGGGGCGGGCGGCGAATCGATTGTCGTGAATAGAGATGTGAGTTCGTGTACGGTTATGGATCACGAGCGCCGGAGGCCGTGACGGCGAGGCCACGCCGTCTGGGATTTGGAGTCCGAAGTGCTTTGTCGAAAACCATCGATGGCGGGCTTACATCCCCCCTTCTCCCCTTGTGGGAGAAGGTGCCCCGAGGAACGCCGCCGAAATAACTTCCGGGAATCCTCCGGGGTCGACTCGCGTGGCCTCGAACCGTAAATCCGGGGAATCAAGAGCCTCGTAGACGGCCGGCGCCTTCTCCGTCGTGGAATTCATCCACGGATTACCCAGATTGACGCAGATTCAGATCGGAAAATTCAATTTAATCTGTGTTAATCTGAGAAATCCGTGGATATTCTCTCTCAGGTCGTTCACGGGAAGTTGTTTCGGCAGCGTTCCAAGGGGCGGATGAGGGGGGGCGCGACCGAAAGCCGTGGACTTCAAAGTCAGGGCCGTCCGCGGGATGCGACGGCGGTCGCCCCCTCATCCGGCCTTCGGCCGCCTTCTCGCTCAAGGGGGGGAGGACGTTCTGCGTCGGGCCGCGGGGATGTCGCATGAGCGATTCGGTAAGTGTCGGGTCTCTGGACGAACCGCGCGCTCAGGGGGCTTTCGACGTCGATACCGACGTCGTCGGCGGGGTCGGTCGCGCCTGTTCCAGGCGGTCCAGGCGGCGTTCCAGCCGGTCGAGCCGTTCGGCCAGGGAGGTGGCCGGGACGACGGCGGAGGTCGGCGTGACGACGGGGGAGGGGGGGGGCGACGGCGGCGCCGGCGTCCGTTCGGCCAGGGTCGGCGGTTGGGGGCGGTCGCCGGCGTGGACCCAGACGCTGCGCTGGGAGGGTTGGGGTCCGGGGCCGTCGCGGACGATCTCCAGACGGACGAACTTGCCGGCCGGGGTGAGGTCCAGGCGTCGGGTGAGGTCGGGCGAGGAGCGGATCGGCCGGCCGTCGAAGGAGACGACGCGGTCGCCGGGTTGGAGGCCGGCCTTGGCGGCGGGAGTATCCGGGAGGACGTCCCGGAGCGGGGCGCCCTCGGGAGCGTCGGGGTCGCCCGGGTCGGCGGCGAGGCGGACGCCGAGGTAGGCGCGGTCGACCCGCCCGCGTTCGCGGAGTTGCTCGCCGATCCAGAGGGCGTCGTCGGCGGGAATGGCGAAGCTGAACTCGTGCCCTCCGGGACGTTCCGCCGCGTGAACGTCGACCCCGCGGACCAGGCCCAGCCACCAACCGCGGTGGTTCACCACCGCCGCGCCGGTGTCGCCCGGGGAGATGGGGAACTGCACCTGGATCAGGCCGTTGATCTGATGGTCGCGCATCTTCAGCGAGCGGTCGAGCCCGGCGATCCGCCCCTGGACGACCGAGTGGCCCAGACCGAAGGGGTTGCCCACGACGAAGACCTGGGCGCCCAGGGCGGGGCCCTCGGGGGCCGGATGGATGGAGCGGAGGACGCCGGCGGGGATCCCCAGCAGGGTCAGCCCGGTTTCGAGGTCGGCGGCGATCCAGCGGGCGAGGAGGCGGCGGCCGAAGACGTCGCGGGCGACGATCGGGGCGGGGGCGTCGGACTTGTCGGAGGCCGGCCGGGGGCGATCGATCCGAACGGCCAGCACGTCGCCGCGAGGGCCGTCGACCACCACGCCGACCGCGGCGCTGCGCTCGTCGTCGGGGGCGTCGGACTCGGTGTATTCCAGGGTCACGACCGACTCGCGCGCCCGGACCATGCCGGCGGCCAACCGCCGTTCCAGCCGTTCCATGGCGGCGAACAGGAGGTCGTCGTCTCGGCGTTCGAGGTCGTCCCCCTCTTCCGAGAACGCCGGGTCCGCCCGGGGGGCGGTCGTCGGGAATCCCGGCTCCGCCGCGGCGGGGAGCTTGGGGCCGTCCTCGAGCGCTCCGGAGGAGGCCAGCCAGCGGGCCAGCGCCCGGTCGGCGGCGTCGACCTCGGCCCGCGGCGGCGGTCGTCGCGACGCGGCGGCCAGCGCCAGCGCCGCGACGAACAGGCCGCTGGCGAGCCAGAGGACCAGGCGATTCCGAACCGAGGCGTCCATCGCGGGGGGATTCTCCGGGCGGCTCGGGTCCGGCCGTGGTCAATAGGCCGACTGGGCGATCCGAGAGTCGGGGGGCATGGGGACGCCGCGATCCAGGTCGAACCGGACGGCCGGCGGCGTGGCGGGGGGCGCCATGATCGCCCGACCCTCGGGATCGAGCAGGGGAGGATCGTCGAGCAGCGCCAGGTCGGTCGACTCGTCCGCCTTCGCGACCGAGGCCGGTCGCGATCGCGAGGAGGCGACGTCCGGCATCGGGGTCGGCGCGGGGGCCTGGACGGCGGCCGGCGACGGGGCCGAGGCCGCGAGGACGCGCGCGGCCGACCTTTCGTGGACGCGGTCGGTCCACGCCAGGGCGGCGGCCAGCGCCAGCAGCGCCGCGGCGGCCAGGGCCGCCAGGGGGACCGCCGACGACCCGATCAGGCGGTCGCGCGCCGCGACGCGCCGCGGGGAGGACTTGCGCGGGCGGTCGGCGAGGGGGCGGGGCCGTCGGCCCTCGGCGGCGATCCGGGCCTGGAGGGCGGGCCACAGCGACGGGGCGTCGGGATCGACCGGCGACTCGGCCGCCGCGGCGTGGAGGACCTCCAGCGCCCGGGCCAGGCCGTCGCGGCGGGCCCGACAGGGCGCGCAGCCGGCCAGGTGGCTCGCGACGGCGCGACGTTCGTCCTCCCCGCCGTCGGCCGCGCGGTCGTCATCGACCGGCCGCAGCGCGAGCCGGTCGCGAACCCACTCGCAGGTCGTCTCGTCCGGCGTTCTTCGCATGGTCGGTCCTCAGCCGTCCCTGGCCGCCTCCCGCGCCGCGTCTTGTCGGCGCTCCCAAACTTGTCGAAACTTTTCGCGGGCCTTCGACAGCCGCCAACGGATCGTCGCCTCGCGCCTTCCCACGATCGCGGCCACTTCGGACGAGGAGAACCCCTCCAGGTCCCGGAGCACCAGGATCGTCCGGTACGCGACCGGCAGTTGGGCCAGAACGAACTGGACCTCCTGCGCCAGTTCGGCCTGGACGCGGGGGTCGGGGTCGGCGGGATCGAAGCGGGCGCCGTCGTCGCCGTGGAGCCGGTCGAGGGAGCCCGGGGGCGGGTCGCTCCGCCGACGGCGGAGGTGGTCCAGGCCCAGGTTCACCCCGATTCGGAACAACCACGGGCCGAACCGCCGGCCGGTGTCGAAGCGGTCCAGCCGGTCGTAGACCCGCCAGAACGTCTCCTGCGCCAGGTCGCGGGCCGCCTCCGGGTCGCGCGTCAGCCGCGCCAGCACCCGGATCAGCTTCCGCTCGTAGCGCCGCACCAGCGCGCCGAAGGCCGCCTGGTCCCCTTGCCGAGTCCGCTCGACGAGCCAGGCGTCGTTACGGCCCGACTCGCCATCGACCGCCCCGAGGGCGGCCGACGAGGGTTGCAAGGGATCTCCGGCCTCCGACGCATCTCCTTGTTCGAGAGAATGATCGGTCGAGGTTTCCGCCGCGGCGGGGAAGACGTCCTCGGTTCGTTTCCGCATCCGTCGTCCCCCCACAAGACAAGTTACGCCCCGCGTCCGGGATGTGTTTGAGATTTCGTCGCGCGATTTTCCGGGGCCCCGTCGATCGGCGCGTCCCGTGCATGATCGGACGGGCCCGGCCGGATGTCAACACCCGGCGGCGGAGCTTCGATGCAAACGGTCTTCCCCCCTCGCGGGGGAAGACAGACCGCGAAGCGGTCAGATGAGGGGGACGACGCGAAGAATAGCCGTCGGCGTCCACGGGCCACCATCCCGGCGGCCTGGGATTGCAACGGTCGTCTTGCTCGTCCCCCCCTCATCCGGCCCTTCGGGCCACCTTTCCCCGCGAGGGGGGAAGGCCGTTGGGATTACGTCTCGTCCTCGTCGTCGCCCAAGGGCTGGATCTCGATCTCCAGGTTCAGCCTCCAGCCGATCTCGCGGAGGCCCTCGGCCCAGGAGTCGTCGACGTCGGGGGGGACCAACACCAACGCCCGCATCGAGAACAACGGCGCGCCGCTGGTGGGGGCGGGGGCGGACTCGGAGTCCATCTCCTCGATGCTGATGCCGCGGGCGGCCAGGTGGCTGGCGACCTCGTGGATGATCCCCTCGTGGTCGGCGCCGTCGACCTCGACGTGGAACGGCGCCCAGTCGGCCATGGCGGCGTCGGGCTCGCTTTTGGCCGGGACGATCGCCACCCGGCAGCCCTTGCCGACCAGCGGCTGGAAGTCGGCCTCCAGGGCGTCGGCCCTGGCGTCGGGGACCGTCACCAGCATCAGCGCCGCGAACTCGCCGCCGAGCCTGGCCATCCGGCTGGTCTCCACGTTCCCCCCCGCGGCCAGCACCGCGCGGGTGACGTCCTCGACGATCCCGACCCGATCGGGCCCGGTGACGGTCAACACGAAGTTCCGGGCCATCGCGAATGCTCCCAGCGTCCGCCCCGCGTCAGATTCGCTCCGAATCCGTATCCGAAACGCTCCCCGCCGCGCGGATCTCCGCGAGCCTACCGCACCGCGAAGCGCTCTCGCAAGCCTTCGCCGGGCCCCGGTCCCGCGTCGGCTCATTTCGCTCGATCCTTCGCGCGTGAGTGACGTTCAACGGGGGACCTCCGCTTGCCGCTCATATAAAGACCCCGCGCCCCGGCGAAACCGGGTGGCTCGAAAGCTCGGCCGGGAATTTGCGGGTCGTCGATGAAAGGGCGCGACGTGGCGGACGAACTCGACCTTGGCGCCCGGCGGCGTATGATTCCCCGTTCTCGTCGTCACGACCGCGCTTTAGGGTCGTTCATGGGCGGCGGGCCGGGCTGGGAGGGAGGAGGCCGATATGCGTCAAATTGGCGATCTCGCCGTATGGATCGGGATGATCGGGCTGGCGGTGGGCGTCGTGCATTACGCGCCGATCGTGGCGGACTACCTCACGGCCGACGCCGATTCCGCGGCCGTCGCGGTCGTCGCCGGGGCCAGGAAGCACTCCGCGACGCTCCACCCGCCGGGCCCGCCGGGGGAATGGCGCGTCGCGCGGTGAGCGGGCGGACGGATCGTCAGCCCAGGGCCAGCCGGCCGCAGATGAAGATCCAGGCGGAGGCGAACATCGAGCAGGGGAAGGTCAGCAGCCAGGCCAGGGCGATGTTGCGGGCGGTGGCGAACTGGACGCCGGAGCGGTTGGCCCACATCGTCCCGGCGACGCCGGAGGAAAGCACCTGGGTGGTGCTCACCGGCAACCCGAACAGGTCGGCCGCGCCGATGGTGGTCATGGCGACGACCTCGGCGCTGGCCCCCTGGGCGTAGGTCAGGTGGGTCTTGCCGATCTTCTCCGCGACGGTATGCACGATCCGCTTGTAGCCGAACATCGTGCCGATCCCCAGGCAAAGCGCCACGCCCAGGATCACCCAACTGGGGACGTACTCGATGGTCGTCCGCAACTCGCGGCGAGGGGCCTCGATGGCGGCGAGGCGGTCGGCGGGGATCACGTCGCGGTCGCGCTCAAGCGCCCCGTCGACGGCGAAGATCAGGTTTCGCAGGGTGATCCGCTCGTCGTGGGGGACCTCGCGGAGCGAGGTTTTGCCCTCCAGACGGGTCAGCACCTCGTCAAGCCGCGCGATCTCGACGTTGTGGGTCGGCGAGGGGTCCGCGATCAAGGCGTCGCGAAGCCGGGTCGCGCGGGTCCGGGCGACCTCCGCGCCGGTCGGCCCGTCCAGGTTCAGGGCGAAGCCCGTCGGCAAGAGGCCGATCAAAACGAGCATCACCAATCCCATCCCCTTCTGGCCGTCGTTGGAGCCGTGGGCCAGGCTCACGCCCCCGCAGGTGGCCAGGAGCGTGGCGCGAATCCACCGCGGGGGACGCGCCGAGGGGTCTTCGGGCGGAGGCTCGAAAAGCTCCGGGTCGCGAACGCGGCGCCTGGCGATCAGGAGCAAGGCCCCGGCGGCGAGGAAGCCGATCAGGGGGGAGATCAAAAGCGCGAGCGCGACTTCCTCGGCCTTCCCCCAGTTCACCCCGGCGACCACCCCCCGGCCGCTCATCAGGCCGTTGGCCAGCCCCACGCCTAAAATCGCGCCGATCAGGGTGTGCGAGCTGGAGACCGGGATCCCGAACCACCAGGTCAGGAGGTTCCAGGAGATCCCGGCGATCAAAAGCGCCAGCACCATGACCACGGCCGACTTGCTGGCGGCGTCGATCAGAAGGTCGACGGGGAGCAGGTGGACGATGCTGAAGGCGATCGTCGTGCCCCCCAGGATCACGCCCAGGAAGTTGCAGACGCCGGAGAAGACGACCGCCGGCGTCGCCTTGAGCGTGCGGGTGTAAATGACGGTGGCCACGGCGTTGGCCGTGTCATGGAAGCCGTTGACCACCTCGAAGCCGAAGGCGATCGCCAATGCGATCGCGAGGACCAGGGCGGATTGCGCGTCGAGACGTCCCAGGGCGTCTAGAAGATCGGTCATGATCACCCTTCAACGCGGACTCCAGCCGCCTTGAGGGCCTCCAGTTGTTGGGCGCGGACGTCCTCCGGCAACGGGTTGCCGTCGAGGTACAGCCGCAAATACGGGGCGAACAGCTTGGCGCCGGCGGCGTCGGCCTTCGCCGCGTCGATCAGGGGCGTCAGATCGTGGATCTGGTTGCGCTCGATCATCAGGATCTTCAGGTCGGGCTGCTTGGTGAGCGGCTGGACGTTCTCGATCTGGTTGTCGCGAAGGTCCAGGGTCGACAGCTTCGTCAGCTTGTCCAGCGCTCCGACGTCCTTGATTTTGTTTCCGCCCAGTCCCAGCGAGGCCAGTCGAGTCAGCGACGCGAGTGGATTCACGTCCTCGATCCGGTTGCCTCCCAGGTACAGGGCGCTCAGGTCGGTCAGCCCCGCCAGCGGGGCGACGTCGACCGCCTGATTCCTCGACAGTTCAAGATACTGCAATCCCTTCAGCCCGGCCAGCGGGGAGAGGTCGGAAATCTGGTTGTCCGAGAGATCCAGGGATTGCAGTTTGTTCAAGTCCTTCAAGGGGTTGAGGTCGGAAACCTGATTTTTGGAAAGTCGCAGCAGGCTGAGGTTTTTGCACTTCTCCAGCCCGGTGAGATCCTTGATCTCCTTGCCGACGGCCTCCAGAATGTAGACGTCCCTGAGCTTCTCATCGGTCAATTCGACGTTCGGCTCGTGCTTCAAAACGGCGCGCACGGCCGTTTCCAGATTCTTATCCGGAAACGGCCCCTCGGCCCTCGCCTTCGCGGCGAAAGCCGTCGTCGCGATCGCGAAAACCGCGATGGTCCCCAAGGTCGCCGTCCTCGTCATGGTCGCTCGTCCTCCGTCGGGATCGATTTTCCCGGGCCCTCGCCGACGCCGGCCCGGCGCTTCCCCCAGGATACGCGACCCCGCGCCCGTGCAACAGGCGTCGGGGGCGGTCCCGGCCGTCAAGACGGCCGATCGCGCCCAACGTCCACACCCTTTAACATAAAATTAGGTTTAATCAATTCGCCTCCGCAACTCCCGCGCGTTCACGGATCTCGGCCGGCCGGCCCCTTCCCAGGACAATTGTAGGTTTAACGATTTAGTGCTCGGATGTCACCTTTTTTTCAATGCACCTATGGAATTCGGGTTGGGACGAGGGTAGGATGCCTACGCCGAAAAAATTAGCCGCCGCCCGGTCTAGTTCCATCGCCACGATGGGCTTAAGCGCGAAGCGGCGGCTCGGCGCGTCCTTGATATCATTCCGTGGATGATGCGCGCGGCCCGACGTGGATTCGAGCCGCCGGTCTTTCGGGACCGACCGCCTCGGGCCGTCGTCCGCGCTCGTCCGACTCCCGCCATTACGAACGGAGGCCGTCGTTCGATGAAAGCGAATTCACGTCGCGGGTTCACCCTGATCGAGCTTTTGGTGGTCATCGCGATCATCGCCGTCCTGATCGCCCTGCTCCTGCCCGCGGTGCAGGCGGCGCGCGAGGCCGCGCGGCGGATGCAATGCACCAACAACCTGAAGCAACTGGCGTTGGCCTGCATGAACTACGAGAGCACCAACGGAGCCTTCCCCGCGCAGACCCTGGCCCCCAGCGTGAACTCGGTGGCGGCCGCGAGCGAGGTCCCCATGTCCTGGATCCCGCCGATCCTCCAGTACACCGAGCAGGGGCCGATGTACAACGCCATGAACTTCAACCTCGACATGATGAGCACCGGCGTCGGCGGGTGGGCCAATTCGACCGCGTCGTGCTCGAACCTGTCGACGCTGATGTGTCCCTCGGAGAGCATGTGGCAGCCCTTGCGGCAGTGGGGGACGGGCACGGACGGGGCCATCCACTACTACGGCATGACCAACTACAGGGGCAACTACGGCGGTCCCGGCGTGATCCAGGTCGCCACCGGCACGATCGTTCCCTCCAACTTCGGTGTTAAAGCCACCAGGTACAACCTCGATCTTTACGTCGGCGCCTCCTGGGGGCCGGTGACGATCGCTTCGATCACCGACGGCACCTCCAACACGGGTATGATCAGTGAAGGACTGATCGGTGTCACGAACTCAAACTTCACCGCCTCCAGCAGCCTGGCGAAACGGGCGCCGTTTAGCGGGCCGGTGGCGGTTGGATTGAACGCCGGCCAGGCTGGCGCGCTTCAGTTCGTCCAGGGCTGCAAGGCCATCCCCGGCACGCAGGGCGTGCGCTACGGCGGTGGTGGGGGGCAGATGTGGGTCGCGAGCCTGCCGACCTGGTTGATCATCAGTTCGTACACCCACTTCGGCGCGCCCAACTCGCTTCCCTGTACGAACAACAGTGCCGACGTCGGCACTAAGGACGCCGGCGGCACGTTCGCGGGTTACTACGTCGGCGCCATGGGCAGCGCCCCGCCGACGAGCAACCACCCCGGCGGCGTCAACGTCGCCTTCTCCGACGGCTCGGTCCACTTCATCAAGGACTCGGTCAACCTCCAGACGTGGTGGGGCCTTGGGTCGCGCAACCTCGGCGAGGTCATCAGCTCCGACGGCTACTGATCCCAGGCGTCACGGGGCCGGGCGCGGCGTCGCGCCCGACCTTTCCTTGTTTTCCGCTCTGACTCCAAGTATTTGGGAACGCCGCTCATGAAGCCCGCGAAGCTCGTCCTCTCCTTGACCCTCTGCGCCGCCGGCTGCGGCTTGACCTTCTGCGCCGCCGGCTGCGGCGAATCCGAACCCCCGGCCGCCACGACCAAGGAAGAGTACATGGCCAACCTCCCGCCCGAGGTCCGAGCCGAGGAAGAGGCACTGCAAAAGAGGGTCGATGACGCCCAGGCCAATCCGAAGAAGGCCAAGACCAAGGGGCGGCGCTGAGAGGCTTCTTCCAAGACGAAGAGGCGTTCCTCTGTATTTGTCTTCTTCCTCACGAGCGCATCGACAAGGCTGAAGGGACGTCTCCTCCCAGCGAAGGTTAGGAACGCGAGTGGTGGAACCCCCTCTTATCCTCCAGGGAACCGACAATTGCGTGCGACGCCGTTCCCGGAACTTGGAATATGCGATCAAACCGCGTCGCCACACAAATTTATTGACCTCGCGAGGGAGGCTATAATAAAATTCATGAGGCATGGACGCCGCTGATCTCCCCACACGACGGGTCCGGTCAAGAAGAGGAAAAACCATGCCAAGACTCCTAGACTCCCGCAGGGCTTTATGCAGGCGTCCACGAAGGGCATTTGCAAGTGAGTGGATCGACGGAGGGACGGAAAAGCTCGAGGCGCGTTTTCTCGCTTCGCTCTTCAGAGTCAATACGCCACCCCCTCCGGGCAGCATGCCAGGTACCCAGCCTGGCGTGTGGGGTAGTCTTAATGGTGGCGGCTGGATCTTCAACGACGCTCCCGACGTGGAGTTTGTTGAATTTCCCGGCAGCATGGTGCATGAAGACCTCGTCACTTCCCCTGGCGGCCCTCCGGCTTGGGCGGAAACCTACGTTCAGTTTGCTAATGAGATAAGCGATGGGGGCGCCAGCTCGCCTACCGTCGGGGCTCCCAATATTATGGTTGACGTAAATCTTCTTGCACATATGGAAGCGTCGGGGCCGGCATATCCGTTCTGGGCAGGCAACGCCACTCAGTTCATTAATGCCGCCGGATTCCAGACTTATAGCGTGACAGATGCAACCGGTGATCCGCAGGTTCTTGATGGCTCCATTGCCATAACTTACAGTCCCCCTCCTAATATCGGTGGCGGCGGAGTCATCAACGTAGGTCCGCCTGCCGGCAACACCGACGGAATCATTTTTCGAAGCAGTTTCGTTACGGTCGGTGTTCAAAATGGCAGATTCTGGGTTCAGCGGGGCACCGAGCCTAAAGTGGATGCCGACCTCAACGCGGTGACGGGGGCTCAGACGTTGAAAGTGGATTTTTCCGACGTGCGGGCTAACGAGTTCGTTTCGTATAACATGGCGATCGTGGTGTCCCAGACTGGTGTTGTAGCACCCGCAGGGACCATCGGATATTACAATGGGGGCGGCGAGTTTAATTTAAATTATCAAGTCAATGTTGATTAGATTGACTGAATTCTTGAGGTCTAAAGTTGCCGCATGGCGAGCCAACGCTCGTCGAGTACGGGTTTAGCGTGTCCGAGGGTCGCTTTCCCAGGATCTATCGGTGATCCCACCGTTATAGGGACGCCGGCTCCAAATGGCTTCCTATATTCCAAGTCGAGCGACATGCTAAACTCGTGCCCAGTCGAAAACTGAGCACGGATCGCCGTTGCAAGCATGATGCCGTGTCGGTTTGTGGGCACTCTAGGGGTAAGCCGCGCCAGTCAGGTGAGGTCATGAATCGGCGGAGCGGGAGGTAACGCGACGTCCTCTCTCGGCGTCACTTCCCACTCAGCACGACGCCGAGGGGTTGGGAAAGGCGTGGGCGTCGTCGTCGTGGCCGGCGGGGCGGTCGAGGCAGCCGAAGTCCTTCTCGATCAGGATCCGGACGCCGCCGCCATCGACTTCTTGAAGCCGCTCGAAGCCGACGCGGTCGTCGTCGCCGGCCCACTCCTCCGCGTCGCGGCGGTCCAGCCGCGCCGTCAGCGCGCCGTCGTGGTACGTCGCCGACGGCCCCCCTCGCGGGGCCTCGCCGAGTTCCAGGGCGTAGACGAACGCCGAGTCCGCCCCCGGCCCGAACCGCAGCGCCTCCTCCACCCGCCCGCGCTCGATCAGGGTCGCCAGGTCTTTCCGATCGACCCGAAGCCGGATCGAATTCCCCTTGATGCGTAGTTTCATGGCGTCTGCTCCTGGGGGTGCATGCTTCGAAGGAAACCGTCTCGCATCCCCTCTCCCACTGGGAGAGGGCGGCCGCGCCAGCGGCGG
>ERZ778018.995-NODE-995-length-29255-cov-10.667260_pt1 | contig 29255 bp, 18 predicted proteins | sample MGYA00375748_ERZ778018 | MGnify/ENA primary metagenome ERZ778018 (study PRJEB29350, sample SAMN05509839) | bioreactor metagenome | biome: bioreactor; material: wastewater | place: South Africa: University of Cape Town | collected 2014-04-22 ... | reverse complement strand
TGCCTATCCTTCCCAGATTCCGAGTCGAAAAGTTGTGGCCATACCTATGCCCGCGCGGGGGGGGAAGGACGATTCGCGAATCGCGGTCACTCGCCCTCGGCTTTCTTGAAGTCGCCGGCGGTGACGACGGAGAACTTCGAGAAGTCCAGGTGCTCGCGCAGGGCGGCCTCGACGGCGTCGGCGTCGAGATCCTTCACCTTGGCCTCGACGTCGGCGTCGAACCGGAGCGTGCGGTCCAGGAACAGGTGCGAGGCCAGCGAGCCGGCCAGGGAGCCGTCCTCGGTTCGGTTGATCTCGCGGGTCTGCAGCCAGCCGTCCTTGGCGATCTTCAACTCCTCGGCCGTCACGCCGTCCTTGAGGATCCGCGCGATCTCCTCCTTCACGCCGGCCTCGACCTTGTCGACGTTCGTCGGGTTGTAGATCGCGTAGACCATGATCGTGGCGCGGGGGTCCAGCGACGAGGCGTTGAACATCGACGCCGCCGAGTACGACAGCCCCCCCTTGCCGCGGAGTCGGTCGGCGATCCGCGACGAGATCGCCCCGCCCCCCAGGACGTAGTTGCCGATGGTCAACGCCGGGTAGTCGGGCGCGTCGTCCTTCATTGGGAAGACGGTCCCGGCCACGTACATCGCGTTGGCCTTGTCGGGGGTCTCGATCGTCTCGGACTTGGGCTCGATCCCCTCCTGGCACGGCCGCTCGATCCGGGCGTAGGGCTTGCCGGACTTCCAGCCCTTGAGCGTCTCCCGGAGGATCGGCGCGATCTCGTCGGGCTCGAAGTCGCCGACGACGGCCAGCTCGCCGACGCTCGCGCCCAGGTACTCGTCGTACAGCTTCCTCACCTGCTCGATGGTCGCGGCCTTGACGCGCTCGACGTTCTCCTCGGGGGTGGGAGTGTAGCGGACGTCGTCGGGGGGATAGTTCGAGAGGAGCCGTTGCAGGCGGTTGGACGCCAGGGTGGTCGGCTCGGTCTTGGACGATTCGAGCTGGGCGAGCCGGCCGGTCTTCTGGATCTCGAACTCCTCGGCCGGCAAGAGCGGCTCGCGAAGGACCTGGCGGAGGATCTCAAGCGCCGCGGGGAGGTTGGCCCGCTTGGTCTCCAGGTTGGCGGTGACGGTGCCGGTCCCGCCGCCGACGGAAAGCTGGGCGAAGTTCTTGTCGAGTTCGTCGCGGACCTCTTGCTTGGAGAGGTTCTTGGTGCCGCCGCGGCTCATCAGGCCGCCGAGGAAGTCGGCCGCCGTGGTCAGGCCCTTGAGGTTCTCGGCGTCGCCGTAGCGGAGCGTCAGCGACAGGTTGACGGTCTCGCCGCGGGTCTTCTTGGGCAGAAGCGCGACCTTCACGCCCTCGATCGGCTCGGGACGCTGGACGCGGGCCTCGATGGCCTCGGGGCTGGCGTCGAACGCCTCGCCGGCCGACTTGGCCTCGCGACCCTTGTAGTCCTTGACCAAGGCGGCGACGTCCGGGGTCTCCGGGATCGGCGTCCGCTCGGGCTTCTCCGACGGCAGGAAGTAGCCGACGGTGCGGTTGCTGGTCTGGAAGTACTTCTCGGCGACCCGCTGGACGTCCGCGGGCGTCACCTTCTCCATCCGGTCGCGAGCCAGGAAATAGAGCCGCCAGTCCCCTTGCGCGGCCCACTCGGAAAGCTCAAGCGCGATCGAGTTGGGGTCGGCCGCCTCCATCTCGAAGTTCTTCAGGTAGCGGCGGACGGCGCGCTCGACCTCCTCGTCGGTCACCCCCTTCTCGGCGACCTTGGCGAGTTCCTCGTAGATCACGTCGCGGATCTTCTCAAGCTCGGCCCGTTCCTTGGTGTCGGCCCTGGCGAAGATCATGAACAGGCCGGGGTCGTGCTCGGCGCCGGCGAAGGCGAAGACGCTGGCGGCCTTGCGGGTCTCGATCAGCGCCTTGTACAGCCGGCCGGAGGGCTGCGAGGTCAGGATGTCGCTTAAAGCGTCGAACGCCGGGAAGTCGGCGTGCGGGCCGGCGGGGACGTGGTACGCCAGGCCGATGACGCCGACGTCGCCGACCCGTCTGAGGGTGACGACCCGCTCGCCGTCCTGGGGAGGCTCCTCGGTGTAGGTCCTGGGAAGCTCGCGGTCGGGTTTGGGGATGGCGCCGAAGTACTTGACGACCAGTTCCTTCGCCTTCTCCTCGTCGAACTTGCCGGCGACGACGAGCATCGCGTTGTCGGGCTGGTAGTACTTCTTGTAGAACGCGCGCAGGCTGTCCGCGGGGACGCGCTCGATGTCGCTGCGGTTGCCGATGGTGGACTTGCCGTAGTTGTGCCAGTCGTAGGCGGCGGAGGCGACCCTTTGCATCAGGATCCCCATCGGGTTGTTCTCGCCGCGCTCGAACTCGTTGCGGACGACGGAGAACTCGGTCGCCAGGTCCTCGGCCTTGATCGGGCTGTTGACCATGCGGTCGGCCTCCAGCCGGATGGCGAACTCGAGGTTGTCGTCGGTGGCGTTCAAGGTCTCGAAGTAGTTGGTGCGGTCGTCGCTGGTGGTGCCGTTGAACTCGGCCCCGCGCTCCTTGAAGGCGCCGGGGATGTCCGGGTGGTCGGGGGTCCCCTTGAAGACCATGTGTTCCAAGAGGTGGGCCATGCCGGACTCGCCGTAGCCCTCGTGACGGGAGCCGACGAAGATCGTCAGCGCCACGGTGACCTTGGGCTTGGACGAGTCCGGGAACAGCAAGACCCGCATGCCGTTGGGCAGGCGGTACTCCGTGATCCCCTCGACCGAGGCGACCGGTTCCAGCTTCGGAGTCTTGTCCTGGGCGGACGTGGCTCCGGAAAGGGCGATCGTCGCCCCCAGGGCCGCGGCGATCGTCCAGACCGCGCGGCGCGTCGTCGTGGTTCTCATGCGCGTTCGACTTCCTTTTGGACTTCGGTTCCCGTGGTAGACCGTCGCACCGAGGGACATGGGTCCGCTTCGTCGCCCCCCGAGGGAGGGCGATGGCAATCATCCCTTCTCCCCTTGTGGGAGAAGGTGCCCCGAAGGGGCGGATGAGGGGTGCCATAACCGAAAGCCTCGGGATACGCCCCCCTCATCCGGCCTTCGGCCACCTTCTCCCACAAGGGGAGAAGGGATTACACACGTCTGCTCGCGGTGATTTTCGATAAAGCGAGATCCACATTGTTGAGTGATGGCCCGCCGCGGAGTTAGCCTCGAAATCAAGCCGTGATGAAGCGTCAATCCGGTTCGCGCGGGGCGACGATCATTCGGCCGTCCTCGATCTTCACCGAGTCGAGCTTGCGCAGGAAGCCCTTGAAGCGGCGTTCGCCCTCGGAGTCGGCGGGGTCGTCGTCGTCGCTTTCCAGGACGAAGTCGGAATGGGTCAGGACGTTGCAGACCATCTGCGGCAGCTCCTTCCCCTCGGCGCGCATGGAGAGGACCTCCAGCTTGAGCCGGCCGTCGTCGAGTTCGAGCTTCAGTTCGGCCTCGCCGTTGAGGTAGCGGCCGCGGGTGAGGCTGAAGTCCTGAAGTTCGGACAGCGGGATCGAGACCCGGGCCTTGACCCGGTCGTCGTCCAGGGAGAGGTAAACGCGGTCCTTAAGCCGCGGCGACTCCTGGACCAGCGCGTTGAGGTCGTCGCCGGAGAGGGTCAGCGGCTCGACGTCCTCGCCCGCCTCGACGGCCTCGCGGAACGCCTCGACCCGCGCCGCGATCCGCTGGCGCTCGCGCTCGGAGGTTTCGATCTTGGGGAGCGCGACGGGGGTGGTGGACGTGTACATGTCGCGGTAGCGGACGAACGTCCGGTAGCCCACCCAGGCGGTCAGGGCCATGGTCAGCATCAGCGCGACCGAGACGATCGCCAGGCCGACGAGGCCGTAGAAGAGGCAGCCGCGGCGGCGGGGCTCGGCGTCGCCCGGCGCGAGGGTCTCGCCGCGGTCGGGGTCGTGGCGGAAGTCGGGATCGTAGCTCGCCAAGGGTCCCTCGGAGCGAAAGTCTCGCGGTCGGCCGCCTCCCGACGCGACCCGTCCCCGGCCTCCGGCCGATCCCCGATCATCGCCGAACCCGCGCCGGAAGGGAAGGGGCCGACGATCATCCCGCCCCGCCGTCCGACGGCGGGGACGGGTCGCTCTTGTACCGGTATCTCACGCCCCAACCGAATCCCTCGTCCCGGATCTCTTCCGTCGGTCCCACGGGCGAGCCGTCGATGCCGAGTTTCAGCGAGCCCGCCTCCAGGTCGAGGATCGGCGGGCCGAAGGACGCGCTTTCGATCCGGGCGCCGAGGATCCGATCGGTCCTCGCCTTCAATCGCGCGATCGGGAGGGCGGCCCCCGGACGCCCCGTCGGGTCGCAACCGACGCAAAACTCCGCGTGATCGGTCTCGATATCCAGGTCCGAATCCGGCGGGACCACGAGGTAAAGCGCGGTCGCCACCAGGTTGCCCGGCAATTCGACGATCCGGACGACGTCGCCCTCCCGCTCGAAGCTCGCCCCCGGGGAGGCGCGGACCCTCTCGTCGGCGACGGCCTGGGAGATCTTGCTGACGATGGCGAGGCGGAGTCTGGCCTCGATCTCGCCGCGCTCGCCGCGAATCACGCCGATGTTGGTCGCGCTCGTCAGGCGGACCACCACCTTCGGCCGCTCACCGACCCGCCAACGCTCCTCGACGCGCCTGGATGCGTAATACAACGGCTCGTCGAACCAGCCGCACCCGCCGGCCGCGACGACCGTCAGAAAGACGCAAGTCACGGCCCGAGTCATTCGCGCGGCCCCTGGAACCGCGTGATGCTCGGCCCGAAGCTCGGCGACCATTTCGGCGATCCGGGCCTGACTCTCCGAAGACTCGGAGGCCAGGACTTCCTCAAGCGGAACCGGCATGAACATCCTTCCCGCCGCCGTCTTCCTGGAACCGCGTGGGGGCGACGAGGGCGGCGACGCCGGCGGAGATGAACAGCGCGACCAGGGCGCGGGCGACCAGGCGGGACTCGCGGGTGCTGGAGATCGGCTGGGTGGTGTCGGCCATCGGGAAGGCGACCGCGCCGAGCATCTCGAAGGCGACGGCTCCCAGCAGGCCCCCGAGCGCGCCGCCGATCAGGCCGGCGACGATCCGACGCCTCCCCCCCATCCCCAGGCCGAAGGCGATCCCCCCCGCGGCCCCGGCGGCGCCCCAGACGGCTCCCAGGGCGAGCATCGCGAAGAGCAGTTCGTATTGGGGTCCGTCGGGACGGTCCAGCGCCCGATCGTAGGCCGGAACCACGCCGAGCGTCACCGCGCCGCCGGCGGCCATCCCCAGGGCCATCCCCACCAGCGCCGCGGAGACGCCCGCCCGAAGCGAGGGCCGGATCATGCCGCCGGCGAACCCCAGAAAGCCCCCCAACAGCGCGCCCAGAAGGCCGAACGCCAACGCCGCGTTCTCGACCGCGGCGGCGCGCGTGGTCGCGGGCGTGGGGGCGTCGGGCCCTCCCATCCGGCCCCCGGCGGCGGCGTCGCGCAGCTCCGGCGAGAACCAGTCCAGCACGTACTCGCCGGCGATCCACGCGACCAGCCCCGCCGTCCCGCCGCCGACCAGCGCCCAGGTCCAGACCTGCGCCGCGCGGGGGCGGTCGACGCCGGTATCCTGAAGCGGGCCGAGCGTCAGCTTCAAATCGACGGCCGACGGCGGCGCCATCTCGGCCCTGGCCGCGGCCTCCGCGGCGGGGGCCACGACCTCCGCGGCAGGCGGGTCCTCCGGATCGAACTCGGGCGCGGGCGGGGCGTCGCCCTCGGGCGTCTCGGCCATGGCGTCGTTCCTGATTCGACGGAGACGGGCGCACGTCGTCGCGCTTGATTACGACGCGACGAGACGGCGGGGTCAAGGGGCCGCCGCCACGCGCGAGACGCGCGGGAGGCGGCGACGCGGCTCAGATCATCTTGGTGAACCCCGGCACCGGTACCGGCGGCACGGGCAGGGGGACGTCGTCGAAGGAGTAGGACGACGGGCCCAGGTCCTCGGTCGATTCCAGGACCGTTTCCGGCGTGATGACCCCGCCGGTGTACGCCGCGGCGCGACCCATCAGGCCCAGGAGCGTCGAGGTCGCCGCTTGCTCGCCGTTGTTGAGGATCTTCCCCTCGCGAAGCGCGGCGTACATCTCGTCGTGTTCGACCTGGTACATGTCGTAGGTCTTCTTGTCGCCGGTGTCGCGCTTGTAGTTCCACTTGTTCTTGCCGGCGATCGAGTTGCCGAAGACGTCGCAGACGCCGTCGGCGCCCAGGACGTAGTCCTTCACCTGGTTGGCGGTGTTGACCCAGTGGCGGCACTGATGGTAGCCGCGGACGTCGTTCTCGTATTCGAAGACCAATGAGAAGTGGTCGTAGATGTTCCCGTACTTCGGATCGGTGCGCGTCTGCCGGCCGCCGACGCCGAAGCAGCGCGTCGGGAGCTTGTCGCCCATGGCCCAGGCCATGGTGTCCAGGCCGTGGATGGCCTGCTCGACGATGTGGTCGCCGGAGAGCCAGCAATAGTAGTACCAGTTGCGGAGCTGGTACTCCATGTCCGAGCCGCACTCCTCGCGGGTCTTCCGCGGCTCCCAGACGCCCTGGGAATTGTAGGTCGTCTCGATGGCCCGGATCTCGCCGATCGCGCCGTCGAAGACCCGGTTCATCGTGGCGCGTCGGGGGGGGTGGTAGCGCCAGCAGAAGCCGTTGACGATCGCGACGTTCTTGGCCTTGGCGTCCCGGGCGGCCTTGAGGAACGTGCGGAGGCCGGGGCCGTCGACGGCCATCGGCTTCTCGACGAAGGCGTGGACCCCCTTCTCGACGGCGTAGGCGGCGTGCAGCGGCCGGAAGTGGGGGGTGGTGGCCAGGACGACGACGTCGACCTCGTCGATGACCTGTTTGTAGGCGTCGAAGCCGACGTGCTTGTGGTCGTCGTCGATCGTCACCTGCTCGCCGACGCCGGAGCCCTTAAGCGCCGAGAGCGACTCCTCCAGGCGGTCCCCGAAGACGTCGGCGACGGCGACGAGGCGGTTCCCCTTGTCGGCCTTGAGGGCCTGCTCCGCGGCGCCGGTGCCGCGGCCGCCGGCGCCGACGAGGCCGACCTTGATGACGTCGCTTCCGCCGGCGTGGACCAGGGGCGCCCACGACGTCGCGACCGCCGCCGCTCCGGCGACCGCCGCCGATCCTTTCAAGAATGTCCGCCGACTGCCGCCGTCGTTCGCGCTGGGTCGCTCGGTCACGGTGTCGTCTCCCGATGGGTGCTTGGGCGGGGCCCGCTTCGGCCCTCGTCGCGCTTCATCGTAACCGCGCCCGCGCGGCCCCGCCAATCCCCAACGACCCCGGCCGCGCTCGTGGTCGTTGACGCGGCGCGCGCCGGGGGTGAGAATCGCCGGGGTCGCTCCCGCCGCCGTCCGCCCGTTCCGTCCCTCCGGAGGTCTCTCGATGCGGCCCTTCCTCCTCGCCCTGGCCCTCGCCTCGACCGCCGCCGCGGCCCTGGCCGACGACGCGACGCTCACCCTCCAGGCCCGGTGGCGACGGCCGTCGGCGACGGACCCGAGCGGCTTCGCGGTCGTCGAATCGACCGTGACCCGCGACCCCGGGAAGACCGCCCTCATCATCTGCGACGTCTGGGACGACATCTACTGCAAGGGCGCCGCCGGACGCATCAACGAACTGGCGCCGTTCATCAATCGAATCGCAGCCGCCGCCCGCGAAAAGGGCGCGCTCGTCATCCACGCCCCCAGCGGCTGCATGGCCGCCTACGAGGGCCACCCCGCCCGGCTCCGCGCCCAGTCCGCCCCCAGGGCCGCCGACCTCCCCGCCGACATAAGCCAATGGTGCGACAGGATCCCCGCCGAGGAGCGCGGGGTCTACCCCGTCGACCAGGCCGACGGCGGCTGCGACGACGTCCCGCGCTGCAAGGTCGTCGTCGCCTACTCTCGCGAGAACCCCGCCATCGAGATCAAGGACGAGGACGCCATATCCGACTCCGGCGTCGAGATCTGGAGCCTCCTGGCCGCCCGCGGCATCGAGCACGTCATGCTCGCGGGAGTCCATCTGAATATGTGCGTGCTCGGCCGGCCGTTCGGCCTCCGCAACCTGGTCAAAAACGGCAAGGACGCGGTCCTGATCCGCGACCTCACCGACACCATGTACAACTCCCGAAGCTGGCCCCACGTCCCCCACGCCGAGGGGACGGAACGGGTCGTGGAACACGTCGAGAAGTACGTCTGCCCCACGATCCTCTCCACCTCCATCACCGGCCTGCCGCCGTTCGCCTTCAAGCCCGACGACCGCCCGAGCGCCGTGTTTTTGATCGGCGAGGACGAGTACCAGACCGCCGAGACCCTGCCGCGATTCGCCGTCGAGGAACTCGAACCCAACGGCGTGCGCTGCACGTTCGCCATGGCGGATCCCAAGACGCCGAACGACTTCCCCGCCGCCGAAGCCATCGACCACGCCGACCTGCTGTTCGTCAGCGTCCGCCGCCGGGCCCCGACGATCGAGCAGATGAGGCACATAAGGAAATACGTCGAGGCCGGCAAGCCGGTCGTCGGGATCCGCACGGCGTGCCACGCCTTCGACACCCGCGGCCACGTCCCGGAAGGCCACGCCGACTGGCCGACGTTCGATCCCGACGTCCTCGGCGGCCATTACACGAACCACCACGGCAACGGCCTGGAGCCGACGATCGAACTCGCCCCCGAGGCCAGGGGCCACCCGATCCTCGACGGCGTGAAGCTCGGCTTCAAGAGCAAGGGCTCGCTCTACAAGGTCGCGCCGCTTGGGCCGACGACCCTGCCCTTGCTCACGGGCGCGATCGACGGGAAGCCGGCGGAACCCGTCGCCTGGGTCAACCTCAAGGGGAACTCCCGCGTCTTCTTCACGTCGCTGGGCCATCCCGACGACTTCCAGAATCCCTCGTTCAAGAGGCTCCTGCGCAACGGCGTCTTCTGGGCCCTCGACCGCCCCGCCCCCGGCGCGCCCGGCGCCCCGGCGACGTCGTTCAAGACCCCCGACGACCTGGCCGTCGACCTGGTCCTCTCCGACCCGTTGATCCGTCAGCCCGTGAACATCAATTTTGACGAGCGCGACCGGATGTGGCTGACGGAGTACGCCGAATACCCCCACCCGTCGGGATTGAAGATCCTCAGCCGCGACGGCGCGTGGCGCGTGACCTACGACAAGACGCCCCAGCCGCCGCCGAACCAAGTCCGCGGACTGGACCGGATCAGCATCCACGAGGACGTCGACGGCGACGGCGTTTACGATCGCCACAAGACGTTCGTCCAGGGACTGAACATCGCGACGTCGGCCCTCCCCGGCCGCGGCGGCGCGTTCGTGCTCAACCCGCCGTACCTCCTCTTCCACCCCGACCGCGACGGCGACGACGTCCCCGACGGCGACCCCGAAATCTTGCTTCAAGGCTTCGGCCTGGAGGACACGCACTCCGCGGCCAACAGCCTGACCTGGGGCCCCGACGGCTGGATCTACGCCGCGCAGGGGAGCACGGTGACGGGCAAGGTCGCGCGGCCCGGCGACCCGGACGACCGCGCCGTCCATTCCATGGGTCAGCTTATATGGCGATATCATCCTGAAAAGAGGATCTACGAGGTGTTCGCCGAGGGGGGCGGCAACGCCTTCGGCGTGGAGATCGACGCGCGGGGGCGACTCTTCTCCGGCCACAACGGCGGCGACACCCGCGGCTTCCACTACGTCCAGGGCGCCTACCTCCAGAAGACGTTCGACAAGCACGGGGCGCTTTCCAACCCCTACGCCTTCGGCTTCTTCCCCGCCATGGCCCACGACCGCGCGCCAAGGTTCACCCACGACTTCGCCATCTATGAAGGGGGCCGATTCCCCGATAAATACAACGGCATGTTGTTCGGCGTCGCGCCCTTGCTCAATCACGTCGTCATCAGTGAAATGACTCGAACCGGCTCGACGTTCCGAACCAGGGACGTCGACCAGGCGATGGCGACCGACGACCAGCGCTTCCGCCCCGTCGACGTGACGCTGGGCCCCGACGGGTTCCTGTACGTCGCCGACTGGCACGACGAGTACGCCGCCCACCTCCGCCACAACGAGGGGCTCATCGAGGCCGACACCGGGCGCGTCTATCGGATCCGCCCCAGGGACGCGAAGCCCTCCGGGCCGCTCCCGAACCTGGGCCGGCTCTCGTCCGACGAACTGGTGAAGCGGCTGGACGACCCCAACCGCTGGGTCCGCCGGACGGCCGCGAGGCTGCTCGGCGAGCGGAGCGACGCGAGCCTCGCGCCGGAGCTTCGAAAGCTGATGACGTCGAGGACGGGCCAAACGGCGCTGGAGGCGCTTTGGGCGCTGAACCTGACGGGAGGGCTCGATGACGAGGCGACCCTCGCGGCGCTCAAGCACGCCGACGCGCCCGTCCGCGAGTGGGCCGCGCGGCTGGCCTGCGACGACCGCGACGTCTCCGACGCCGTGGCGAAGGCGCTCGCCGAGATCGCCCCGACGGAGCCCGACGTCGAGGTCCGCGCGCAGCTCGCCGCGTCGGCCCGACGGCTTCCGGCCGGTCAGGCGCTGGCGGTCGTCCGGGGCCTGATGACGCGCGACGAGGACGCGGGCGATCCCCGGATGCCGCTCCTGATCTGGTGGGCGATCGAATCCCAGGCGACGGCCGATCCGGACGCCGTGACGGCGACGTTCCGCGAGGCCGGCGCGTGGAGCGGCGCGGTCAGCAAGTCCACGCTACAGGAACGGTTGATGCGCCGGTTCGCGGCGGCCGGCGGCCCGGCCGACCTGGAGCGCTGCGTCAAACTGCTGGAGGCCGCGCCGGGGCCCGAGGACGTCAAGCGGTTGATGACCGGGCTGGAGGCGGCCTACGCGGGCCGGTCCACCGCCAGCCTGCCCGCCGCCCTGGCCGACGCCCTGGAGAAGAACGGCGGGGCGTCGGTGGTGCTGGGCCTTCGCCGCGGTCGGCCGGAGGCCGTCGCGGAGGCGAACCGCGTCCTGGCCGATCCCGACGGCGACCGCGAGAAGCAGATGCAATACCTCCGCGTGCTGGGCGAGGTCCGCGTCGACGCCTGCCGGCCGGCGGTCGAGGCCCTGGCGCTGAAGTCGCCGATCAACCCGCTGCGCTCCGCGGCGCTCTCGGCCTTGGCGGTCTACGACGACCCGGCGCTCGCCGACGCGGTGCTGGCGACCTACGCCGCGCTCTCCGACGACGTCCGCGCGTCGGTCCTGGACCTTTTGGCGACGCGCCGACCCTGGGCGACATCGCTCCTGGAGGCGGCGGCGGCGGGTCGGATCGACCCGCGCTCGATCCCGCTCGACGTGGCGGCGCGGCTGCGGCTGTTGAAGGATGCGAAGGTCGACGCCCTGGTCGATCGCCTCTTCGGCCCGGCGGTCGCGGCGAGCACCGCGGAGCGTCGGGAGCGGGTGGAGCGACTGAAGGCGCTCGCCGACGACGGCGGCGGTACGCCCAAGGCGGGGCGGGCCCTCTTCCAGGAGCGCTGCGGACGTTGCCACATGCTTTTCGACAAGGGGGGAAACGTGGGGCCGGACCTGACGCCTTACCGACGCGACGACCTGGACGCGATGCTCCTGGCCGTGGTCGACCCCTCGGCCGAGATCCGCGAAGGCTACGCCGCGTACGCGGTGGCGACCTCCGACGGCCGGGTCCTCTCCGGCGTCCGGGTCGACTCCGACCCCCGCGTCGTCGTCCTCCGCACCGCCGACGGCGAGGAACGCGCCGTCGACCGCGACGACGTCGAGGCGATGGAGCCGGCCAAAACCTCACTCATGCCCGACGGCCTGCTCGACGACCTGACCGACGACCAGGTCCGCGACCTGCTCGCCTACCTCCGCGCCGGTCAACCCGTCATCAATTGAAGTCGTGAGCGAGTTTCACGATCGCGCGGACGTTTTCCGCGCGGACTCCGGACCAGTCGAGCGCGGAGCCGTCGCGGGGGCGGAACGCGCAGGGGCTGGCGATCGGGCCGGCGGCGGCGGAGCCGAGGTGGACCTCGCGCGCGGCCGTCCGGCGGATGACGGCCGCCAGGTTCGCCAATGAAAGCCGGCCGGCGACGATGACGCCGATCCGGTCGCCGGCCGTCGCGACCAGCCGCGCCAACGCCTCGGCGCCCTCCTCGGCCGAGGGCCGGCCGCCGGAGGTCAGCACGCGGTCGACGCCCAGTTCGATCAGGGTTTCGAGCGCCTCGCCAAGGTCGGGCGTCTGGTCGAACGCCTTGTGGAAGGTCACGCTCAACGGCCGCGCCCGATCGGCCAGCGCGGCCGTCGCGTCGCGGTCGACGGTCCCGTCGCGACGGAGGATGCCGAAGACGACCCCGGCGGCGCCCAGGCCCTTGGCCGCCTCGACGTCCGCGCGCATGGCGGCGAGTTCGTCTTGGTCGGGCGCGAAGTCGCCGGCGCGAACGCGGACCAGGACGTGGACGGGGATCGCCAGGTTTCGGCAAGCCTCGGCGATCGTCCCCGGCCCCGGCGTGGTCCCGCCGACTTCCAGGCGGTCGCACAGCTCCACCCGATCCGCCCCCCCCTCGCCGGCCTGAAGCGCGGAGCGCGGGTCGCCGCAGCAGATCTCGACGAGGGGGCGATCATGATTCATGGGGTGAAAATATATAAAGAGCGTCGTGATTCGGCCCTCGGTCACGCCAGCAGTTTCTCGCAGACCCGGCCCTCGTTGACGGTGGGGCGTTCGGGACGGCCCTGGTTGCGGTAGATCAGCCGCGCGTGGTCGGCGCCCAGGCGGTTGAGGATCGTGGCGTGTATGTCGTGGACGTGCAGGCGGTCCTCGACGGCGTACAGGCCGGCCTCGTCGGTGGCGCCGACGGCCGCGCCGGGCTTGATCCCGCCGCCGGCCATCCACATCGTGAACCCGCTGGCGTTGTGGTCGCGACCGTCCCCCTTCTCGGACATCGGCGTGCGGCCGAACTCGCCCCCCCAGACGACCAACGTCCGTTCCAGAAGCCCCCGGCGCTTCAGGTCCTTGACGAGCGCGGCGACGGGACGGTCGCTGGCCTGGCAGCGGAGGCCGTGCTTGCCCTCCAGGTCTTGATGGGAGTCCCAGCGCGAGCCGGCGCCGCAGTAGATCTGCACGAAGCGGACCCCGCGCTCCACCAGGCGGCGGGCGAGCAGGCAGTTGCGGGCCATGGGCTCGGTCACCGGGTCGTCCATGCCGTAGAGGGCGCGGGTCTCGGCCGATTCCAACGACAGGTCGACGGCCTCGGGGGCCTCGGCCTGCATGCGGAAGGCGAGTTCATAGCTCTTGATGCGGGCGTCGAGTTCGGTCTGGTCTTCGCGAGGGGCCATGTGGCGGCGGTTCATCCGGTCCAGGAGCGCCAGCTTGGCCTTCTGGCGAGTCCCGGCGATCGCCGCGGGGGGGCGGAGGTCGGCGACCGGGACGTCGACGCCGTCGAAGCGGGTCCCCTGGTAGGAGGCCGGCATGAAGCCGGTCCCCCAGTTCCGCGGGCCGCCGGCGACGCGCGATTGGGGGTAGTCTTGAAGCACCACGAAGGCGGGCAAGTTCTGGTTGGCGGTCCCCAGGCCGTAGTCGACCCAGCTCCCCAGCGAGGGCCGGCCGATCAGGGTCGAGCCGGTGTTCATCTGGCCGACGCCGTTGACGTGGTTGACGCCGTCGGCCCAGCACGATCGGATGATCGCCAGGTCGTCGGCGATCTCGGCCGTGTTCGGCAGCCAGTCGGAGATCCACGCGCCGCTGTCGCCGTGGCGCTTCCACTTCCGTCGCGACGGCAGGATCGGCGAGTGAAACTCGCCCATCGAGGTGATGACCGGCTTGAAGCTGGGGGGGATCGGCTTGCCCGCCAGCCTGTTCAAAAGCGGCTTGGGGTCGAACAGGTCCAGGTGGCTGGGACCGCCCTCCATGAACAGGAAGATGCAGCTATCGGCCCTGGCGGGGATCGCCCACGGCGGCGCCTCTCCGGACGCCGCGGCCGACTCCCGCGCCATCAGGTCGAACAGCGGCAGCGCGCCAAAGCCCGCCGCGGCCTTGAGCAACCACTCCCTGCGCGACGTCGGCGTCGTGAAGTGCGGGACGGCTCGGGTCATGGCGGGGGCTCCTCGGAATCATCAGCGTCGTAGGCTGGGTCGAGACCCAGCTTGGAGAAGGCGTCGGCGCGCGTGGGCTGGGTCTCGACCCAGCCTACAAGAACACCCACATTCTTAAGTGCGACGGCCTACTACGAGAACATCCAGCCTCTTGAGAGCGGCGCGCGCCCGAAGTCAATCCAGATACAGGAATTCACTCGAATTTAAAAGCACATGGCAATAATCGACGAGCGCCTCGCGACGGTCGCCGCGGCGGAGGAAGGCGACGGCCTCGTCGATCTCGTCGTTCTCGGGCTCGCGGGCGAATGCCAGACGGAAGGCCAGGGCGACGCGGGCGCGGTCGTCGTCGCCGGCCTCGCGCTCCAGCCTCGCGGCCAGGGCGCCGGCGCGCTTGAGCGTCCAGGGGCCGTTGATCAGGAGCAGCGTCTGGGTGACGGCGGTGGTCGTGTTGCGGGCGCCCGTGCTGTTGAAGCCGTCGGGGAAGTCGAAGGCGTCCAGGACCGGGGCCCGGAAGTTGCGGACCACCTTGCAGTCGACCGACCGCCGGGGCGTCGTCGCCGCGTCGACCGCCGGGCCGCCGCGCGCGGGGAGGAGTTCGCCGGATACGGCCAGCATGGCGTCTCGGATCGCCTCGGCCTCCAGGCGGCGGACGGGACGCTTCCACAAGAGCCGGTCGTCCGGGTCGATCGACCGCGCCTCCTCGGCCTCGCTTTCGGGCCGGAACGCCGATTGGCGGTAGGCGGACGACGTGACCAGAAGCCGGTGCAGCGCCTTGAACCGGCGGCCGTCGGCGACGAACCGGCGGGCGAGCCAGTCGAGCAGTTCCGGGTGCGACGGCGGGTCGCCCATCCGGCCGAAGTCGTTGGCGGTCGCCACGATCCCCCGGCCGAAGTGGTATTGCCAGACCCGGTTGACGATCACCCGGCTCGTCAGCGGGTTGTCCGGCTCGTTCAGCCAGGACGCCAGCGCCAGCCGTCGCCCGGTCGACGTCGCGGTCGGCCGGATCTCCGGCGGCGACGGCTCGACGGCCGTGGGGAACCCCGGCTCGATCGGCCCGTTCGCCTTGCGCGAGCGCTCGATGATCGTCGGCGGCGCCTCCGGCCCCACGTCCCGGACTCCCAGCGCCTCGGGCAACGCCGCGGGCCTGGTCGCGGCGCGCTTCTTCAACTCGTCCGTCAAGGCTTGCCAGCGGTCGCGGTCGGCCTTCTTGATCGCGCCGGCGGTCAAGACGGCGTCGCGGCTGAAGACGATCTGGCGGTACGCCAGCGCCTTGATCTGCCGGTCGTAGGGGGGCAGGTCGGCGTCGGGCGTCGCCAGAAGTTCCTGGACGTCGGCGGTGAACTTGATGACCGCGTCGTGTTCCCGGTACTCGCGGTAGGGCTTCTCGATCGCGTCGATTTCGGCGCGAAGGTCCTTCGTCGCGTCGTTCCAGGCGGCGAGCCTCGCGTCGTGATCGTTCTGTTCCGCGACGGTGCAAAGCGGCAGGTCGTCGCGCGGCAGGACGGGGGCGAAGAAGGCGCGGAGGCGGAAGTAGTCGGTCTGGGGGATGGGGTCGAACTTGTGGTCGTGGCAGCGGGCGCAGGCGACGCTCAGGCCGAGGAACGCCTCGCCGACCACGTCGGTGGTTTCGTCGAGGATGTTCGACCACTGGCCGCGGACGTCGCGTTGGTTGTATTCGTAGGGGCCCAGGCGGAGGAAGCCGGTGGCGACGGTGGCGTCGGGGTCGCCGGGGGCCAGCTCGTCGCCGGCGATTTGCTCGGCGGTGAAGCGGTCGTAGGGCTTGTCGGCGTTGAACGAGGCGACGACGTAGTCGCGGTACCGCCACGCCTGGGGACGGTAGGCGTCGGCGTTGTGGCCGTCGGACTCGGCATAGCGGACGACGTCCAGCCAGTGCCGGCCCCAGCGATCGCCGTAAGCCGGGCTGGCGAGCAAACGGTCGATCAACCGCTCATAAGCGTCAATCGATTCGTCGGCCAGGAACGCGGCGACCTCCGCGGGGGTCGGCGGCAGGCCGGTCAGGTCGAACGTCGCGCGGCGGATCAATTCCCGCCTCGACGCCTCGGGAGCGGGCGCGAGCTTGTTTCGGACCAGTTCGGCCAGGACGAAGGCGTCGACCGGGTTGCGCGCCCACCCTTCCCACGCGGTCCCGGCGAGCCCCTCCAGGCTCGGCGGCCGGACGTCGGCCGGAGGAATGGTCGACCAGAGCGGTTCGTCGACCGCCTCCTCGGCCTTGGCGACGACCGGCCCGGCGGCCCCGGGCCAGACCGCGCCCTCGACGACCCAGCGCTCAAGAATGGCGACCTGGTCGTCGGCGAGCCGGTCGTCGGGGGGCATTTCGAGCCCCTCGTAACGAACCGCCTCGATCAGCGGGCTCTCGTCGAGCTTCCCCGGCTCGACGACCGGCCCCGACTCGCCGCCGGCCTCGAACGCCGCGCGCGAGTCCAGCCGCAGGCCCCCCTTGTGCTTCTTGGGACCGTGGCATTGCTGGCATTTGGCGATCAGGAGCGGGCGGACCTCCCGTTCGAAGAACCGCGCCCGGCCGTCGTCCCCGTCCCCTTCCGCGCGCGCCTGGGATCCGATCGCGATCGCCAGGATCGCGACCGCCCACGCCCCGCGGGTTCCAAAGGCCCCCATGCGGCGTCGCCCTCCTCGTTCGGTGGAGCGGGCCGGATCGTCGCCGTCCCGGTCTCCAACATCCGCTCAACAGAATCTCATTCTAACGCGGCGCCGTCTCGAATCCACGTTTTTCGGGAAAACCGACGTCGGCGGCTCGTAACTCGAAAACAGGCGTCAGTACATGTTCGTCGATCCAGCGGACGACGGGGACGCAGACGGCGTCGCCGAAGCCGTGGAGGTTCCGGACGACGTTGGGGCCGAGCGGGAACGTCGGCGCGCCCTGGAGGCGGGCGTATTCGCGAGGGGACATCCAGCGCATCCTCAGCACTCCGTCTTCCACGACGACGACGATCTGCCGGGCGCTTCCTCCCTTGGGGGTCCGCAGGCAGCCGGCGACGCCGTCGAAGCGGACCTCGGCCCTGGTCGCGCCGTCGCGCTTGCGGCGGTAGATCGTGCCGACGAACGTCTCGCCCGCGGCCAGCGCGGCGTCGATCCGCGCGCGGTGGCGGTCGTGCATCATGGCGAGGTGTTTTCGAACCGCCTCGGGGCCCCACCACTCCTGGCGGTCGTCGCGGTCGATGAGTTCCGACACGTTCGGCGGCTTCCCCCCGGGCGTGGGGACGTCGAAGGCGATCCAGCCGGTGTGTAGGTCGATCGACCGCATCAGTTCCACGAGTTTGCGAGGGCGGACGGCCTCCGGCGCGGCCTCGACGACCCGCGTCCACTCGTCGACGATCCAGTCCGATCGCGACTTCCGCGCCGACGTCGGCGTCTCGACGTTCTCATGGACTCCGACGACGAACACGCGGGGCCGGCTTTGCGGCAAAAACCAGCGGGCGTCCATGACGAAGGCGTCGAGCCGGTAGCCGAGTTCCGCCAGCGCGCGAACCGCCGCCTCGAAGTCGCGTCCGCCCTTGGAGGAGATGAACCCGGTCACGTTCTCCAACATGATCATGCGAGGCCGCGCCTCGCCCATGGCCTCGATGACCCCGACGAACCCGAAGAAGGTGGAGGAGTGTTCCCCCTCGAACCCCCTCCAGTGCCCCGCCAGCGACAGGTCCACGCAGGGGAACGACGCGGTGGCCAGAAACGGCGTCTCGGGGATTCGTTCCAGGACGGCCGGCGCGTCCCAAACGTCGCCCAGGTGAAAGTGCCCCTCCGCGCCGAACCGCGCCTCGTACATTTCCCGCTTCTTCGCGCTGATGTCGTTGGCGTAGACGCACGACCAGCCCGAGCCGGCCAACCCCTCCCGGACCAGCCCGATGCCGGCGAAGAACTCGCAAAAGGTCTTTCCGGGACCGGCCGTCGCCGGAGGGCCGGGGCGCTTGACGTTCTCGGCCACTGCACCCTCCCCGACCGGACGGCCCGAGGGCGCGGCGGCGGACCCCACGACGATGACGACGACGGGGAATTATACAACCCGAACGCCGCGGCGGTCGCGGCTTGATATCATGAGTTGGGAATCGTGGATGCCCCGGCGGCGGGAGGAAGACGTGACGAAGCCGATCCACGCCATCTATGAAAACGGCGTCTTCCGCCCCGTGACGCCCGTCGAGTCGCCCGACGGCAGCCGGGTCACGGTCTCCAGCCCGAGACTCCCGAGGGCGCGTCGCCGATCAATCGCGACGACGACCTCGACCCGATCCACGAGGTCCTGGGGCGTCGCCATCGTTCGGGGAGTCGGGATACGGCGGAGCGCCACGACGAGCATCAACCGTGAAACCGGTCTTCCTTGACGCCGTCGGCGCGCGAGCCCGGTCGATCCGTCGAAGGGGACGAGTCCGTCCGGCAACGGCGACCGCTTCAAGGCGGCGGGGTTCTCGGAGCGCCGTGCCGACCGACGAAGTGTTTGGCGCTCCCAGCGGAGAGGGAGGGATTCGAACCCTCGGTACCGGTTAAGGTACACGGCATTTCCAGTGCCGCACAATCGACCACTCTGTCACCTCTCCCAAGGCGTTGGAAGATAATGTAACGGCGAGCGCGGACGCAAGCAATCCGGGTTTCCCGAGATCCGACCGGGACGGACGTCCGCGGAGCGGGGCGACGGATCGGCCGGGACGGCGGGTTGTTGGATAATTGCTGGGCGGTTAAAATGGAATGGTCGATGCCCGGCCCACGGTCGGGGACTTCGCGAGTTTCGACGGTCGATCGTTCGCGGCGACGGGCCTGGGAGGCGACCGTTCGATGTTCGTCGTGGAAGTCGCCGCGAGGCGTCGTCTGGAGGTCGAGGCGCGACCCATCGACGCCGAGGACCTTCGAGGTCTCGGGCGGGACTGGAAGTTCGATTGGACGCGGCGGGTTCGAAAGGCCGAGGTCTTCAAACTCATCGCGCCGGAATCGCCGGAGACGGTCCTCGGGTTGGTCGCGCTGGTTCGGCGGACGGACCACGTCGAGGTCGCCTTGCTGGAGAGTCGTCCGGACAGCGTCGGCGACGGCAAGAGGTTCGACGGGATCGCCGGATGTCTTCTCGCGAGCGCCGTCCGGTTGTCCCTGAGGTTGGGGTTCGACGGCTGCCTCGCGCTGGACGCCAAGACGCGCTTGATCAAGACCTTCGAGCGCGACTACGGTTTCAGCCGTCTGGGCCAGAGTCAGAGGATGATCCTGGAGCCGCTGGCCGCCGCGGCGTTGGTCGCGAGGCACGAACGGAGGCCGGACCATGAGGAAGGCTGATTCCGCCGAAGCCGAAGTCGTCGTGGGCGGGGTTCGACCCGCGGCCGACGCGGTCGCCAAGACGTCGCGATTCATCGCCGCCATGAAGCGGCGGCCGAATCACCGAGCCGAACTCGAGGAGGCCGCGAGGATTCTTGGAGAGGTAGGGGTCGATCCGCCCTCGTATGGGGTGGAAGCCCCCCACGCCCTCCTGGAGCATTGGCGGCGCTGCGTCGCGGACCTGGCTTCCGGGGACGACGAACCCGCGTCGCCTCCCGAGGACGTCGACGAGCGACCCGACGCTTCCGAGTGAACTCGCGAGGATCGACGCCCAGCCGAACGATGGGAGGAACGCCGTGGCCGAGCGCGAATGCGTGGGGACGTTGCCGAGGCGGGCGTTTTTGCGGGCCGGGCTGGTCGGGTTCTCGACGCTGGGGGTCTCGGACCTGTTCAGGCTCCAGGCGGCGGGGGCGGCCCAGGGGGGGCGGGGGAAGTCGTTGATCGTCGTGTGGCTTTGGGGAGGCCCCAGCCACTTGGAGACCTTCGACATGAAGCCCGACGCCCCGGAGGCGTATCGCGGGCTCTTTCGGCCCATCGCCACCAGCGTCCCCGGCCTTGAGATCTGCGAGAAACTCCCCAGGCTGGCGGCCATCGCCGACAAGCTGGCGCTCGTCCGCTCGATCAGCCACGACAGCCCCGGACACGTCAACAGCACCCATACCGTGCTGACCGGCTACACCGGCGAGGTGATCGAGACCGCGCCCTACACTCCCAAGTATCCTTACGCCTTCCACGTCGCCAACCGCTTCCTCCCCAGGGACGCCACCCTGCCGACGTGGGTCGCCATGCCCGACATGCCCTACGAGGGCGGCGGCGGCCTGGGACGCTCCTTCGGCCCGTTCAAGCTCCGGGCCGACCCCAACGCGCCTGACTTCAAGGTGCCGGAACTGGTGCTCGACGAGGCCCGACGCGCTCGATTGGAGAACCGGAGCCGATTGCTCGCCGGGTTCGACGCGATGCGACGCGCGATGGACGAGGAGGCCACCCATTCATTCGACGACTTCCAGAAGCAGGCCCTCGACGTCCTGACCAGCACCGCGGCCCGCGACGCCTTCGACCTGGCGCGCGAGCCCGACGCCCTCCGCGACCGCTACGGCCGCGACGTGGTCGGCCAGCGCTGCTTGTTGGCGAGACGGCTGGTGGAGGCCGGCGTGCGGGTGGTGACGGTCGACTTCCCGTGCGTGCCGGGTCAGAAGGCGTTCTCGTGGGACGACCACGCCAGCGTCTGGAACATCTTCGAGCAGATGGAGATCCGCCTGCCGGTCCTGGACCGGGCGGTCTCGGCGCTGATCGAGGACGTGTACGCGCGGGGACTGGACCGCGAGACGATGATCGTGGTGATGGGGGAGATGGGCCGGACGCCGAAGCTGTCGGACTTCAAGGGCCAGCCCGGCCGCGAGCACTGGGGCCACGCGATGTCGGCCTTGTTCTCCGGCGGCGGCGCCCCCATGGGCCAGGCGATCGGCTCGACCACCCCCCGCGGCGAGTTCCCCGCCGACCGCCCCATGACCCCCAACGACCTGCTCGCCACCTGGTATCGACACCTGGGCATCGATCATACGATGACGTACCTCGACACGACCGGCCGCCCCATCGCGCTCTTGCCCCACGGCGAGCCGATCGCGGAGTTGGCGTGATCGGGCCCCGGCCTTTGAGGCGTTTCGACCATGACCTTCGCGCGTCGCGTCGCCTACTGGATCGGATACCGGTTGCCTCCGTTCCTCCAGCGCCCGTTTCATCACCTGCTTTATGACGACCCCCTCCCGGATTCGGATCGACTCGCGATCGTTCCGCCTCCGGACGACGGCGGCTTTCCGGTTCGATTCGAGTTCGTGAGGGGAAGCCGCGACGGCGAGGTCCACGAGGGAATCACGGCGAACCCGTATTACTGGAAGGCGGAGTACGGCCGGGTCGGCGCTCGATTCCTCGTGCCGACCCCAGCCGCCGTCGATGAGATGATGCGGGGGCGCGGGCGCGGCCCGATCCTCGACCAGGAGTACGAGGTCGTCCGAAACGTCGTCGAGGACGGCGTTCGGATCGTCCGCGCCGAGGCCAGGCGTCCAGGGTGAGGGGACGCGGGCTGACGCGCCGACTCCGCCGACGTCGCTCGCCGTTCGAGCCGGCCGACGTGGGCGAGGGGTTCCTTAGCCATCCCGGGGCTTGCGTCCGCGAACGCCCGTAGCGCAGCCGAAAAAGAGGCTGACGGGTTCGACCTGAAGCCCGGCGCGGGCGAGGGCGTCGGCGAAGCGCCGGCAATCGCCGAACGCCTCGGTGTAGACGCCCAGCATCCGATAGTGGACCGGATCGCCGAGGAACAGCCGGCCCAAACGCGGTATGATCCGTTTAAGATAGAACATGTAAGCCGTACGTAACGGGAGGCCCGGCGGGACGGAGATCTCCACGAACGAGAACGCGCCTCCCGGCCGCAGCCAACCCGCGACCCGGCGGGCCAGCCGGTCTTGCTGGTCGGCGTCGAAGGTCTTCAGGCCGAACGACGAGACGATCGCGTCGAACGACTCGGGCGCGAAGTCGATCTCCAGGACGTCCTCCAGCCGCAGTCGGACGGCGAACGGCCCGGCCCCGACGGCGCGTCGGGTCATCTCCGGCGACAGGTCGACGGCCACGACCTCGACGGGAGGCGGGTCGAGTCTCGCCAGCGACGGCCATAGCTCCCCCATGCCGGACATCAAATCCGCCACCCGAGGCCGCGGCGCCGACGGCGGCAGGGCCTCCACCGCTTGCCGTCGCCAGCGGGCCGCGAAGCCGAACGACGTGATCAGGTTCATCGCCCCGTAGGTCGCGGCCATGCCGTCGAACAACTCCCGGATCGATCCCGGATCGTAGCGGGGTCGTTCCGACGGCCGCGGCTCGGGACTCACGGGGCCTCCTGGCGCGTCGCCGCGAACGTCATCGAAGCCTTTGTAGGCTGGGTCGAGACCCAGCCCGGAGAAAGCCGCGGCTCGCGTGGGCTGGGTCTCTCTCGACCCAGCCTGCGGAACTGCTCCCCCACGGCGAGCCGATCGCGGAGTTGGCGTGGTCCACCGTCAGGGTTCGGCCTTGGCCCGATACGGCTTCCCCTGGCGATAGAGTTCGAGCCGCGCGCCGAAGGCCGCGCGCTCGTCCTCGTCCTCCGCGTCCAGAAGCTCGACGGCCTTTTGTTGCCACTTCACCGCCGCCGCGAAGTCGCCGGCCTCGGCGTAAGCCGCGGCCAGGGTGTCCAGTTCGTCGGCGGTCTTCCAGCCGTTCAGTTCGCAAGCCCTGGTCGCGGATTCCACCGCCCGCTTGCCGTCGCGAACCTTCTCGTCCGATGCGGTCGCCCACAGCCACGCCCTTTGGCCGTAAGCGTCGGCGTCCTCCGGGTCGAGCCGGATCGACTCGTCGAAATCCGCCAACGCCTTGTCGTATTCCTCCTTCTCGCGCCAGGCGACGCCTCGGTAGAAATAAGCGAGGGCGTTGTTCGGATCGAGCCGGATCGCCTCGTCGTAGTCCGCCAACGCCTTGTCGTATTCCTCTTTCAGATACCAGGCGGCGCCGCGATGGTAGTAGGCGCGGGCGTTGCTCGGGTCGAGCCGGATCGCCTCGTCGTAGTCCGCCAACGCCTCGTCACGATCCTCTTTCACATACCAGACGAGACCGCGGTTGAGGTAGGCGTCGGCGTCCTCCGGGTCGAGCCGGATCGACTCGTCGAAATCCGCCAACGCCTTGTCGTATTCCTCCTTCTCGCGCCAGACGATCCCGCGGTGGTGGTGGGCGTCGGCGTTGGTCGGATCGAGCCGGATCGACTCGTCGAAATCCGCCAACGCCTTGTCGTATTCAGCCTTCAAATACCAGATGATGCCGCGATGGTAATAGCCGTCGGCGTTGTTCGGGTCGAGTCGGATCGACTCGTCCAAGTCCGCCAATGCCTTGTCGTATTCAGCCTTCGCCAGCCAAACGGCCCCGCGGTAGTAGTGGGCGTCGGCGTTGCTCGGGTCGAGACGGATCGCCTCGTTCAAGTCGGCCAACGCCTTGTCGTATTCAGCCTTCAGATACCAGACGACGACCCCGCGGGAGTAGTAGGCGTCGGCGTTGCTCGGGTCGAGCCGGACGGCCTCGTCGAAGTCCTCCAATGCCTTGTCATAGTTCCCCTCGTCAGCCCAGGCGTAGCCGCTTTCAACGCGGGCGGCGGAACTCTCTGGATCGACCCGGACTTCGTCATCGTCGATGCCCATGTCACACCCCTCGTGCTCGCGACATGCCGGGGAAATCGGGACGTCGAAGATCGGCTCGTCATTGATACGGAGGACGGCGCCCAGCCGGGCCGAGGCCGCGCCGGGGGCCAGCAACAGGGCGGACAGGGCCAGCGGCGGCGCGAACGCGCGGAGGATGCGGCGAAGCATGGGCGGCCTTTCCGGAGACCAATAGACATGACGCGCGGCGACGCATCGACGCTCGCCCATCGACGCGAACGTACCCCGACGCGACCGACTCTGGCAAGGGAAATCGCCCGGAATCATGACGACTTGGCGAGCCCGTTCCGTCCCTTCTCCCGCCGGGAGAGGGCGGCCGCGCAGCGGCGGGCGGGGGTCGCGGCGCTTCGCGGAGAGCGTCGGGTCGGCGGGACGTAAACCCAAGGCGTATCCCGAGGCGTGACGACCCTCACCCGGCCCTTCGGGCCACCCTCTCCCGGCGGGAGAGGGGACTTCGTACGCTTCCCCATCCTTCCCGGATTCCGGGTCGATAAGTCGTGGTCATACCGATGCCCTCAAGGTGCGAAGGATGCGCGGTTCACCGCGGCATCCAGACGCGGACGAGGGAGAGGACCTTCTCGACGTCCAGGGGCTTGGCCATGTAGTCGTTGGCGCCGGCCTCCAGGCAGTGGGTTTGGTCGTCCTTCATGGCCTTGGCGGTCAGGACGATGATGGGGAGCTTCCGCCAGGAGGGGCGCTTGCGGATCTCGCGGACGGCGGTCAGGCCGTCCATCTCGGGCATCATCACGTCCATCAGCACCAGGTCGATTTTCCGCGACGGGTCGGCGTCGGCCCGCTCCAGGGCGGCGAGCGCCTCCAGGCCGTTGCGGGCGATCTCCACCGTCGCCCCCTTGGGCTCCAAAATGCTCGAAAGCGCGAAGACGTTGCGGACGTCGTCCTCGACCACCAGGATCCGCCGCCCCTCCATCGCCGAGTCCCGCGCCTGGGCCTTCTCCAGCATCCTGCGATGCTCGGCGGGGAGTTCCGAGACGACGTGGTGCAGGAACAACGTCACCTCGTCCAAGAGCCGCTCGGGGGACTTGGCGCCCTTGATGATGATCGATTGGGAATAGCGTCTGAGCCTTTGCTCCTCGTCGCTTGACAGGTCGCGCCCGGTGTAGACGATCACCGGCGGGAACGAGTAGGCGTCCTCGCGGCTGAGCGTCTCCAAGAGCGAATAGCCCGAGGCGTCCGGCAAGGTCAAATCCAGGATCATGCAGTCGAAGGTGGTCCCGCGGAGCAGCTCCAGGCACTCCGAGGCGGTTCGGGCGCCGACGGTCTCGACGTTCAGCGAGCCCATCAACAGATGCAGGCTTTCAAGCTGGGTCGGGTCGTCCTCGACGATCAGGACCCGGTGGACCCGTTGCTCCATGCGGTCCTCCAGGCGGCGAAGGGCCTCGACCAATTCCTCGCGCTTCACCGGCTTGAACATGTAGCCGACGGCGCCCAGCTCCAACGCCGCCCGGGCGTGGTCGCCGCCGGAGACGACGTGGACCGGGACGTGGCGGGTCCGCGGATCGTGCTTGAGCCGGTCCAGGACCGACAGCCCGGAGTGGTCCGGCAAACCGACGTCCAGCAGCACGGCGCTGGGGACGACCTCGGCGGCCGCGGCGACGGCCTCCTCGGCGGTCGTGGCGATCAGGCACTCGAAGTTCGCCTCGCGGACCAGGTCGCGCAGCACCCCCGCGAAGTCGCGATCGTCCTCCACCACCAGGATGACCCTGCCCGACGAGGGGCGTCGGCGGTCGTCCTCCGGGAGAGGCGGCGGGGGCGTCGGGGTCCGCCTTGGCGCGGGAGGAGGAAGCGGGGGCGGCGTGGCGGGGGCGGCGGCGGTCGGGGCGAGGGTCGTGGGGATCGTCAGGGTGAACGCGCTGCCGCGGTCGGGCTCGCTCTCAAGCGTGATCGAGCCGCCGAGCAGGAGCGCCAGTTCGCGGACGATGGCGAGGCCCAGCCCGGTGCCGCCGTACTTGCGGTTGGTGGCGCCGTCGGCCTGGCGGAAGGGCTCGAAGACGGTCTCGCGCTGCTCCGCGGCGATCCCCACGCCGGAGTCCTTGACGACGAAGGCGATCCGGTCGCCGGCCTCGCGGCGGACGTCGAGCGTCACCGCGCCGCGCTCGGTGAACTTGACCGCGTTGGACAGGAGGTTGCGGAGGATCTGCTCCAGCCGGCGGTGGTCGGTCGCGACGGCCTCCGGGCAGTCCGTCGCGACGTGGATCGCGAAGTCCAGGCCCTTCTGAACGGCCAGCGGGGCGAAGCCGCGGCGAAGGGTCTCGGCGAGGGCGTCGAGCCGGACGGGCTCGGGCTGGACCTCCATGCGGCCGGCCTCGATCTTGGAAAGGTCCAGGATGTCGTTGATGAGGGCGAGCAGGTCGTCGCCGGCGGACTGGATCGTGCGGGCGAACTCGACTTGTTCGGCGGTGAGGTTCCCCGCGGGGTTGTCGGCCAGCAGCTTCGCCAGGATCAGCGCCGAGTTCAACGGCGTGCGCAACTCGTGGGACATGTTGGCGAGGAAGTCGGACTTGTAGCGGCCGGCGCGGTCGAGTTCCTCGGCCTTTCGGGCCAACTCGTCGCGCTGGGTCTCCAGGGTCGCCGCCTGCTCGGAGAGTTGCTCGTTGGTCTGTTCCAACTCGACCTGCTGGAGTTCCAGCCGGGCCTGCGACTCCTTCAGGGCGCGGCCCTGCTCGCCGAGTTCCTCGTTGGAGACGCGCAGCTCCTCGGCCTGGGCCTGGGTCTCCTCGGCGAGGCGTTGGGTCTCCTCCAGGAGTTCCTGGAGGTGGAGGCGGTACTCGGCGGCCTTGACGGCGACGGCGACGGCCGCGGAGGCGGCCTCCAGAAGCTCGACGGCCCCGTCGTCCGGCGGGTGGAGGAACCCCAGTTCGACGACGCCGCGGACCCGGCCGTCGGCGATCATCGGGGCGACGACCAGGCCCCGCGGGACCGACGAGCCCAGGGCGGAGCCCACCTTCAGATAGCCGTCGGGGACGTCGGCGACGACCACCGTCTTGCCGGATTCGGCCGCGCGACCCAGAAGGCCCCGGCCGCGGGCGAAGTTTTCGGGGACGGAGGCGTCGTCCGCGGCGCCGACGACCGCGGCGCGGTGGAACCCCGCGGGCGTCGCGGTGAAGAACGCGCCGGCGTGGGCGTCCAGGTAGTCGCACAAGAACCGGAGCAGGCCGTCGCCCAACTCCGCGGGGCCCGGCTCGCCGGCCATGGCGGCGGCGACCCCCAGCCGGCCGGTCTGAAGCCAGTGCTGGCGGGCTTGCAGCGATCGGGTCCGTCGTAGAAGCGCGGCGACCGCCAGCGTCAGCAAGACTCCCAAAGCGCCGGATACGACGTCCCCCCAGACGGAGACGGCGAAGGCCGACTCCATCTCCCGCGTCCACCGGCCGCGACGGTCGACCTCGATCGTCCTCATCTCGCCCGCGACCTCGCGCAAGGCGTCCATCGCCGCCTTGCCGACGTCGTCCTTGACCGAGGCCAGGGCCGGCTCGAACCCCTCCCGACGCCGCAGGTCGACCGTCCGGGCCAGTTCGCGAAGCTTGGCGGCGACGTGGCCGCGGAGGGCGGAAAGCCGGCGGCCCTGGTCCTCGTCGTCGTCCAGCAGCGACTCCAACTCCGCGAGCCGGCCCTCGATCCGGGACGTCGCCGCCTGGTAGGGTTCCAGGTAGCGGCCGTCGCCGGTGAGGACGTAGCCGCGCTGGCCGGTCTCGGCGTCCTTCATCAGCGAGGCCAGCTCGGAGAGCGTGAGCAGGACGTCGTGGGTGCGGGTGACCTGGCGGGTGTCGCGAAGGATCGCGCGGGTGCTGAGGTACGCCGTCGTCCCGCTGACGACGAAGACGACCAGCACGGCCGCCACGCCCGCGTGGAGGACCAGTCCGACGCCGCTGGCTCGCTGTGGGGGCATCATTCGTTCCGGTGTCTCGGCGCCTCCCGCGCCGCGGCGCCGGCCGTGTCGCGTGGTCGCGGATCGTCCAGCATAACGCGGGCCGCCACGCGGCGTCAGGGCTTCCTGATCGTGATCCGGTAGTCGGGCGCGAACCGCCTGGGCTCCGGGGGCGAAAGCGTCGCGACCTCCCCGTCCATCGTCCAGCCGAACGGCTCGCCGGTCATCGGGTCGGCCGGGACGGGCGCCTCGCGGACGTCCCCAAGCGCCCTCGGCAATCGTCCCTCGCGCGCCGCGGCGCGCATCCGGATCGCCTCCACCGCCCGGAGCATGGCGACGCGGCGGTCCAGCCGCGCCGTCGCGACCCGGCAGGACGCGAGGCTCGACGCGAACAAGGCGGCGAGCCCCGCGGGACCGCGCTCCGCCTCGATCCCCTCGGCCTGGCGCTGCGCCTCGCGGGCCTCGAACGCGGGGAACTCCAGCCGCCAGTCGCGGAACGAACCCTCCCAGACGACCCGATACGCCAGGACCGCGCCCCGAACCGCCGCCTCGTCGTCGGACATCGCCCGGACCCGCTCGGCCGAAAAATCGCCCGCCGCGACCAGCAGCCGACGGAATTCGTCCATGTGCATCCGCTTGTACTCCGCCAGGTCCGCGCCCAGCGCGGCCTTCACGCGCGCGTCGCGTTCGCTCGGCTTCGCGTCGTCGTCGGAGAAGATCCGGGCCGCCAGGCCGCGAACCCGCCGATCGATCGCCGCCAGGCGGGCCGACCACCCCTCGGCGGTCGTCGGCTCGGATTCGTCGGCCAGTTCGGGGATGGATCGCTCGATGAAAAGCCGCTCCTGCTCCACCGCCCGGTCCAGGCTCACCAGCGGCTCGCCCAGTTCGGTCAGCGCCCAGTAGAGGTTCGGCGAGCCCGGCGCCGCGATCCACGCCTCGACCGTCGCGAGTTGCACGTCGGCGATCGCGACCCCCACCAGGCCGTTGATGAGGAACGGACCCTCGGCGACCCTCTCCGCCAGCGCGAACCCCGTCGTCAGCGACCGTGCCGCGCCTGTGAAGTCGCCCCGATCGATCAGGATCCGCGTCGCGACCGCCTGGAGGCGTCCCCAGTTCCTCATGACGCCGACGTCCGGCATCAGCAGGTCGACGACGTCGACGCCCTGCTCGCGGATCGGATACGCCCAGTCGCAGCGCTCGCGGCGGACGCCGACGGCGAGCAGGTCCAGCGAGCCCCGCCGCTTCTCCACCATCGCCGACGCCTCCGGCGGCATGGGCCGGCCGATCGCCGCGTGGATCCAGCCCGCGGTCGAGTCCTCGATCTCGGCCCAATCCGCATCGGACACGTCGTAGCGAAGCCGTAACAGGATCGGCGCGCCGTCCCCCGGCGCGAGCCGCGCCGACGACGGCTTCAAGAGATACTTGAACGCCGGGACCGGCGCCTCCGCGGGCGAGACGGCCAACTCCCGAATCTCCCGAGACGGCGCCGGCCCGGTCGCCTTCCCCTTCTCCACCTGCCCCGTCGCGACGGCGGGGACGAGCCAAACGACGAGCGCGGCGGCGCGACCGACGAGTGAAACGAGCGAATTCATGGGTAAAGACTCCTGGAGGAACGACGGGCAAGCGTCAAACCGAGTTTCCAACGCCACGGGACGCCGTGGATCGTTCGTCCCCTCTCCCGCCGGGAGAGGGCAGCCGCGCCAGCGGCGGGTGAGGGTCGCGGCGCTTCGCGGGCGCCGCCGGCCGCGCCGATTGCAAGCCGACGCTTTTCCCGAAGCGCGACGACCCTCACCCGGCCCTTCGGGCCACCCTCTCCCGGCGGGAGAGGGGACGTCA
>ERZ778018.992-NODE-992-length-29285-cov-10.696921_pt1 | contig 29285 bp, 28 predicted proteins | sample MGYA00375748_ERZ778018 | MGnify/ENA primary metagenome ERZ778018 (study PRJEB29350, sample SAMN05509839) | bioreactor metagenome | biome: bioreactor; material: wastewater | place: South Africa: University of Cape Town | collected 2014-04-22 ... | reverse complement strand
GACGCAGATTCGGATCGGACAATTTAATGTAATCTGTGTTAATCTGCGAAATCTGTGGATATTCTCTCCCAGGTTGTTCGAGGGAAGTTGTTTCGGCAGCGTTCCTCGCGGTCTGTCTTCCCCCGCGAGGGGGGAAGACGGATTTCAGCCCCGCCCGCCTCGCCGGCTCAGTCGGCGTCGGCGACCACGTTGATGCGGCGGCCCCCCTGGTCGAACTTGACCTTGCCGTCGATCAGGGAAAAAATCGTCCAGTCGCGGCCGACGCCGACGCCCCGGCCGGGGGTCCAGCGGGTGCCGCGCTGGCGGCAGATGATCGAGCCCGGCTTGGCGACCTGGCCGCCGTAGAGCTTGATCCCCAGCATCTGGGGGTTCGAGTCGCGACCGTTGCGGCTGGAACCCTGTCCTTTTTTATGAGCCATCGCTCGACCTTATCCGTTTCCGTGTGATGATCCGACCGCGTCCGGCCCGCCCACGGCGACGCGGACGGGAGACGACGAGGCGGGGCCCGTTCGCGTCGCGGCTTCGCCGCGCGGGACGATCCCCGCCGATTCCGAGTAGATTATCCGATCCGACGCCCGGCCGACAAGCCCTGACGCCGGAGATCGGCAGGGAGGACGCAGGTGGAAGAGCGACCGATCGAGAAGCGTCCGGCGGTGGTCCTGTTGAGCGGCGGCCTGGATTCCTCCACCGTGCTGGCCGAGGCCAGGGCGGCCGGGTTCGCCCCGCGCGCCCTGACGATCGCCTACGGCCAGCGCAACGACGTCGAGCGCGCCGCGGCCCGACGGGTGGCCGCCGCCCAGGGCGTCGTCCGCCACGTCGAGCTCGCCATCGACCTCCGCGCCTTCGGCGGCAGCGCCTTGACCGCCGACCTCGACGTCCCCAAGGACCGCGACCCGGCCGCGGCCGAGGGGATCCCGATCACCTACGTCCCGGCGCGGAACACGGTGTTCCTCTCCCTGGCGCTCGCCTGGGCGGAGACCCTGGGGGCGTTCGACGTCTTCATCGGCGTCAACTGCGTCGACTACTCCGGCTACCCCGACTGCCGCCCCGAGTTCCTCCAGGCGTTCGAGACCCTGGCGAACCTGGCGACCAAGGCGGGCGCGGAGGGGACGGGACGATTCACGATCCACGCCCCGCTCCTGAAACTCTCCAAGGACGACGTCATCCGTCGCGGCCTGGAGTTGGGCGTCGACTACGGCCTGACCCACACCTGTTACGACCCCGCCCCCGAGGGCCTCGCCTGCGGCCGCTGCGACGCCTGCCGGCTGAGGCTGGCCGCCTTCGAGCGGGTGGGGATCAAGGATCCGGTCGCCTACGCCGGTTGAATCCGCGACGGCGCGGGCCGGCTCACCAGTAGACCCAGTCGTAGGGCGGGTCGCCGGGCTCGATCTCCTTCTCGGAGACGTGGTACTCGTCGCCGCGGCGGATGTAATCGATCCGGAGGGTCTTGTAGCGGACGATCGGCTTGCCGCCGTCGGGGGGCTCGACCTCCTTGTAGCCGTCGGAGAGGCCGCGGACGTAGATGCTGAAGCGATCCGCGGCCGGATCCCAGCGGTCCCAGACGGCCACGCCGAAGACCGCGTCGTCGACCCCCTGCTTGACGCTCTCGGGGATCGTCCCCATGACGTCGACGGCGCCGCGCAGCGCGATGGTGGGGTCCTCGCGGCCCTGGATGATCGGGATCGCCTCGGGGACGACCGAGTCCTCGAACTTCTGGCCGCGCTCGTTGACCATGATGAACTGGGGCAGGAACGGCCGCGGCGCGCCGGTGTGGTTGACCACCTTGTAATACAGGTAGTAGACCGTGCGGCGGCCCTTGCCGGGGATCTCGACGGTCTGGAGCCGCAGCGGCTTGTAGGCGAAGTCCAGGACCCAGATCCCCTCGCGGTCCTTGGGGAGCGGAGCGGTCTTGATCGACGTCCAGCCGCCATAGGCGACGCGGTCTTGCCGCCAGGGGATCGTCGGCAATTCGGGGACCAGCTTGGGCGGCTGATCGGGCGTGGGCCGGACCTCGTCGCCGGGCTCGAGCGCGGGGGCCTCGGGGGCGGGCGCGTCGGCGGCGTCCTGCGCCCGGGCGAGGAGGGCGGTCGTCGTCGAAAGCGCCAGGGCAAGCGCGATCCGCCTGTAGAGGATCGACACGGGACGGTCTCCCCAGGTCTGTGTCCCGCGAGAGGGACGAGGGCCAAAGCGTCTTGGAACGGAGGACGGAGGCGACGTGGCGGCGCGTCCAGGTGCGACCTCGGGAGGCTATCGCGAACCGTCAAAGTCCGTCAAGTCGTCTTCCAGTTTAGCCTTTCTTGGGGCACACTGGCCCAGGCGGTCGCCGGACCCCGACGATTTTCCCCCGGACGGGGCGGATCGCGAGGGTTGCAACGCCCGCGTGGACTTTTACAATGAAGCGGCGCGGCCGCCGGGCCGAGACGGGACCGAACCACCAAGGAATCCGCCGCCCATGAGCATCCGCGGGATTGGAACGAGCGCCGCCCTTTTGGTCGTGGCGGCCGGGATCGCCGCGGCCCCCGGCGACGGTTTCGAGACGATCGTCCTGAAGGACGGCCAGCGCGTCGTCGGCGACGTGGTGGCGGAGAAGGCCGACGCCCTGTACGTCGATTTGGGGTACGACCTTTTGAAGGTGCCCCGGGAGTCGATCGCGCGGCGGACGAAGGGCGAGGAGGCCGGCGGCGAGGCCGTCGCCGCGGCCGGCGCGACCGCGGCCGACCCCTCGGGGTTCTTCACGACCGGCTCGCCCCGGCCCGCTCCGGTGAAGGAGCTGGTGGCCAGGTACGGCGAGGCCGTGATCGCGATCGAGACCCCCTCGGGCAAGGGCTCCGGCTTCTTGATCAACGACGAGGGGTACGCGATCACCAACGCCCACGTCATCGAGGGGGAGACGCGGATCGCCGCGATCCTCTACCAGAACGCCAAGGGGGGCGGACTGTCGCGCAAGCGGGTGGAGGACGTGGAGATCGTCGCGGTCAACCCGTTTTTCGATCTCGCCCTGATTCGGCTCCCCCTGGGCGAGGACGTGAAACCCGAACACGCGATCCTGGGTACCGAGGAGGTGAACTCGGGGGATTCGGTCTTCGCCGTGGGCAACCCGCTGGGGATGGAACGAACCGTGACGCAGGGGATCGTCAGCAACCGCAGCCGGAACCTGGAGGGCCAGATCTACATCCAGACCGACACCGCCATCAACCCCGGCAACTCCGGCGGCCCCCTGTTCAACCAACGGGGGGAGGTCGTGGGGGTGACCAGCCGCGGGGCGCGGGCGGACATGGCCGACAACCTGGGGTTCGCGATCCCGGTCGCCTACGTCAAGGACTTCATCCGTCACCGCGAGGCGTTCGCGTTCGACAAGACCAACCCCAACAGCGGCTACCGCTACCTCGACCCCCCGAGGCGCTCGCGGCGCGAGAAGCCGGAGGGGCTCCTCGGCAAGACCGTCGGGGCGAGGTGAGCGAGCGAGCGAGCGAGCGGAACGCCGCGCCGGCGGGAGGCCGGCCCCGCCCCGCCCCGGGGCGGGGGGCGTCCGCGAGAGGGAAGCAAGGGGTCTCGGCCGCGGGCCGAGCGACGTGACAGACAGGCGGTTTCGTTCCCGGCCCGGGGCCGTGGCGCGCCAGCCCAGCCAGCAGAATGGAGTGATGATCGATGCCTAAGGCCAAGCGGGCGACTTTTCGCCTGGCCCTCGTGGGATTGCTCGGACTGTCGAGCCTCGCGGCGGTCGCCGACCGCGCCGCCGCGGCGGTCCCGCCCGAGCAGGTGCTGCCCGACTCGACCCTGTTCTTCCTCAAGGTCCCCGACGTCGCCAAGTTCCGCGAGGCGTTCCTCGCCAGCACCTACGGCCAGATCTACGCCGACCCGGCCATGGCGGCCTCCCGCGCCGACTTCGTCGAGCGGGTCAAGCCGTTCAGCGACAAGCTGAAGGAACAGCTCGGCGTCTCCCTGAAGGAGCTGGTCGAGCTCCCCGCCGGGTTCGCGGTCGCCGCGATCCCCCTGGAGGGGGCCAAGCCGGACGTCGCGCTGGCGATCGTCGCCGACGCCGGCGGCAACGCCGCCAAGCTCGCCGAGGTCCTGACCAAGGGGAACAAGGAGGCGGAGAAGCAGGGCGCCAAGGTCGCCGTCGAGACGTTCAAGGGGAACCCCCTGCACGTCGTCACGCCCCCCCGGCAGGCCGCCGGCGGCGACGCCGTCAAGCCGATGGTCTGGACCTACTCCGGCTCCACCTTCCTCCTCGGCGGCGACATCGACGTCGTCAAGGACCTGGCGACCAACGTCGAGGGCCGCGCCTCCGCCTCCCTCGCCGCCGGCGACGCCTTCGCCAGGACCCAGAAGAAGATCGGCGACCCCGCCGCCCACGCCGTCTGGTTCGCCGACGTCGTCAGGCTGATCAAGTACGCCGTGCAAGTCAACGCCGAGGGGAACGACGCCCAGGCCCAGCAACTCGTCTTCCAGATCCAGGCCCTGGGCCTCGACGGACTCAAGTCGGTCGGCGGCGCCCTCGCCCTCAACTCCGGCGGCTACAGCAGCCTCACCAAGACGTTCTTCAACGCCCCCGCCGCCGGCGTCAAGGGCCTCTTGAAGATCTTCTCCTTCCCCCCCGCCGCCCTTCGGCCCGAGCCCTGGGTCCCGGCCAACGTCGCCAGCTACCAGACCTTCTCCTGGGACCTCCACAACGCCTACAAGGCCATCGAGGACCTGGTCAACCAGTTCCAGCCCGGCATGCTCAACGTCCTTGAGCAGCAGCTCGTCGGTCCCGAGGGAGGCCAGCCCCTCTCGTTCCAGAAGGACCTCTTCGCCCCCCTGGGCAACCGCGTCACCATGATCAGCGACTTCAAGAAGCCGATCAAGGAAGACAGCCAGCGCGTCGTCCTGGCGATCGCCCTCTCCGACGCCAAGACCTTCCAGGCGTCCTTCGACCGGATCATGGACCTGACCCACGCCAACCCCAAGAAGCGCGAGTTCCAGGGCTCCACCATCTACGAGTTCGAGCTGCCCGACATGCCCGCCCAGAACGGCGTGCAGCCCCAGCTCAAGGGCCCCGTCAGCATGACGATCGCCAAGGACTCCCTCTTCGTCACCACCGACGGCACCCTCCTGGAGCAGGTCCTCCGCCCCGGCGCCGTCGCGCTTTCGGAAAGCCCCGAGTATCAGGCGGTCGCCAAGCAACTCCCGGAGAAGGTCAGCGGCATGACCTTCGCCCGGCCCGACGAACAGGCCCGCTTGACCTACGACATGTTCAAGTCCGGCCGCTTCGAGCAGGCCCTCAAGCAGGGGATGGCCGCCAGCCGTCCCGGCCAGGACGTCCCCGACCTCCCGCGGCTGGTCAACCCCGACAAGCTCCCGGACTTCGAGGTCTTCGCCAAGTACCTGACCCTCGGCGGCAGCTACAGCGTCATGGACGACGACGGCCTCGTCCAGACCGGCTTCAGCCTCCCCAAGGCCAACCCCTGATCGCCGGGCGATGAAACGTCTCGGTCGCGGCGGGCTGGAAAACCCAATCCAGCCCGCCGCTTCCATTTTCATCACGGAAGACCAGGAACCACGGAGACACGGAGAGGAGGGAGAAGAAGAGGACAATCCACAGATTACCCAGATTAACGCAGATTAAACAAAAAGGATTGATTTAATAATCTATGGTAATCTGGTTAATCTGTGGATCAACTCTCCCCTTCTTCTCTCTCCTCTCCGTGTCTCCGTGGTTCCTATCTCCCTGGACGTTGGGTTTGGGTCTTCGGTATTTTGGAGCCCCGCCGATGCCCCACCTCGACGCCCGCGTCCGGCTCCGAGGCGCGCGGACGCACAACCTCAAGGGGATCGACCTCGACCTTCCCCTCGGCCGCTTGATCGTCGTCACCGGCGTCGGCGGCGCGGGCAAAAGCTCGCTGGCCCTGGACACGCTGGCCGCCGAGGGCCGACGGCGGTACGTCGAGACTTTCTCCGCCCACGCCCGCCGCTTCCTCGACCCGGTCGAGAAGCCCGACGTCGACCGCCTCGCCGGCCTGCCGCCGGCCGTCGCCCCCGACTGGAACGCGCGGCCCTCGCCGCGCGCGACCGCGGGGACGATCGCCGAGATCCACGACCACCTCGCGACCCTGTTCGCCCGCCGCGGCGAGGTCCGTTGCCGCGACTGCGGCGCGACGGTCCTTCCCGCCACCCCCGCGACCGTCGCCGCCGCGATCGACGCCTTTCCCGAGGGGACGCGCTACGAGATCGCCTTCCCCGTAGACGTCCTCCCGGAATCCGACCTCGACGCCCTGGGCCGGACGCTCCTGGAACAGGGGACGACCCGGCTCCGCGTCGGCGACCGCCGGATCGATCTGACGTCGGAACCGCTCGCCGCCGCCGGGCTCGACCGCGACGCCCCTTTCCAAATCGACGCGGTCGTCGACCGCCTGGTCCGGGGCCGCGACGCCACGCCCCGACGGCTGGATTCCATCGAAACGGCCCTCGGCCGCGGCGTGGGGCGCTGTCGGATCCTCACCGATTCGGGCGATCGGACCTTCGTCCGCGGCTGGCGCTGCGGCCGTTGCGGCGCCGACCACGTCGAGCCCCAGCCCGACCTCTTCCGCTGGACCGCCCCCCTCGGCGCCTGCCCGCGCTGCGAGGGCCTCGGCGCCGACGCCGACGGCCTTCCCTGCCCCGCCTGCCGCGGCGCGCGGCTGCGCCCGGAGGCGCTCGCCGTCCGTGTCGGCGGCCTGAACGTCGCCGAGTTCACCGCCCTGACGGTCGATCGCGCCCGCGACGCCCTGGCCTCCCGCGCCGCTCCCGACGAGCCGCCCGACGTCGCCGCCCTACGGCGTCGGATCGACGCGCGACTGGAGGCGCTCGCCCGGATCGGCCTGGGCCATCTGCCGCTGGATCGCCCCGCGCGCGCGCTTTCCACCGGCGAACTGCGGCGCGCGACCATCGTCCGCGCCCTGGGGACGGGCCTGACCGGGACGCTCCACGTCCTGGACGAACCGACCACCGGCCTGCACCCCCTCGACGTCGCCCCGGTCGTCGACGCGCTGCGGCGGCTTCGCGACGAGGGGAACACGCCGATCGTCGTCGAACACGACCCCGACGTGATCCGCGCCGCCGACTTCATCGTCGACCTCGGCCCCGGCGCGGGCGACGCGGGAGGCGCCGTCGTCTATTCCGGCCCCGCCGCGGGCTTCGAAAGCGCCCCCGGCTCGATCACCGCCGACTTCCTGACCGGCCGCCGCGCGGTCCCCCGGCCCCCGTCCCGCCGCGCCCCTTCGCGAGGCTTCCTGACCCTCCGCGGGGCCTCGGGCAAGAACCTCAAAGGGGTCGACGCGGCGTTCCCGCTCGGCGTCCTTTGCGTCGTCGCCGGCGTCGGCGGCTCGGGCAAGTCGGCCCTGGTCGAGCAAACGCTCCATCCGGCGGTCCACCGCGCGCTCGGGGGCGGATCGCTCCCGGCCCTGCCCTTCGAGGCGCTGGACGGCCTGGGCGACCTGGCCCGCGTCGAACGCCTGGACCAGTCGCCGATCGGCCGCTCGGGCCGGACCAACCCGGCGACGTACCTGAAGGCGTTCGACGAGATCCGACGCGCCTTCGCCGCGACCCACGAGGCCAAGCTACGGAACTACCCGGCGTCGAAGTTCAGCTTCAACGTCGACGGCGGCCGATGCTCGGCGTGCAAGGGGGAGGGAATCCGTCGCATCGACATGCAATTCCTCCCCGCCGTGACCACCCGCTGCCCGGACTGCAAGGGGACGCGCTATCGGCCCGAGATCCTGGAGGTGACCTATCGCGGCAAGACGATCGCGGAGGTCTTGGACCTGACGGCCCGCGAGGCGTTCGCGTTCTTCCGCAACCGGCCGCGGATCCAGTCGCGGTTGCGGCCGTTGCTCGACCTGGGCCTGGACTACCTCCGGCTCGGCCAGCCCGCCGCGACCCTCTCCGGCGGCGAGGCCCAGCGCCTGCGGCTCTCGGCGTTCCTGGGCGGGTCGACCGCCGCCCTCAACCGCGTCGGCGCCGCCTCGCACGCGCTTTTCATCCTCGACGAGCCGACCGCCGGACTCCATCCCGCCGACATGGTCCGGTTGCTGGAGGCGCTCTCGAACCTCGTCGACCGCGGCGGTTCCGTGATCGTCGTCGAGCACGCCCCGGAGATCATGCTGGCCGCCGACTGGATCGTCGAGCTAGGCCCCGCCGCGGGCGACGCCGGCGGCCGGATCGTCGCCCAGGGAACCCCCGAGGACGTCGCGAAGACCGACACGCCGACGGGGCGAGTGCTGGCGGAACGACTCGGGCGACCATGAAATGAACCGATGACGCGCGTCCTTCTCCCCGGATGTGCTCTGTCGAAGAACTGGCGAGGCGAGTCGAAAACGATCTTCCCCCCTCGCGGGGGAAGACAGACCGCGCAGCGGTCAGATGAGGGGGACGACGAGCAAATGCGCCGTCGGATCTCGCGAGCCCGTCCGATCGGCTCGGGATTCCAACGGCCCCCGGCATGCCCTCCCCCTCATCCGGCCCTCCGGGCCACCTTCCCCCGCGAGGGGGGAAGGACGTGGAAAGCCGAAACGCTTTCCACAGTCGGCCCCGAACCTGCACGCTCGGCATCGAGTCCTTGATCTACCGAGCGAACGCGGGCGATGATGACGCTTCGTCGCGATCGAGCGCGGAGCGGGAGGGTGGTTCGATGGCCAAATCCAAGTCGGGTTTCGCGGGGCCGCTGGAGGCGATCTCGCCGTTTCAGTATCGGATCCCGAAGGAGTATCGGGAGGACATGCGGGTCGACGGCGTGATCTTCGCCGACGAGTCGTTGATCGGCCACATCCGCGCCGACCAGGGGCCGGAGCAGGTGGCGAACGTCGCCACCTTGCCGGGGATCCAGAAGGCCAGCCTGGCGATGCCCGACATCCACTGGGGCTACGGCTTCTGCATCGGCGGCGTGGCCGCCACCGACCCCGAGGACGGGGGCGTCATCTCCCCCGGCGGCGTCGGCTACGACATCAACTGCGGCGTCCGCCTCTTGCGCACCGACCTGGAATGGCGCGACGTGAAGGACAGGATCCGCCCGTTGGTGGAGCAGCTTTTCCGCGACGTCCCCACCGGCGTCGGCCAGCGCGGGCGGTTCGGCTTCTCCAAGCCGGAACTGGTGGAGTTGATGGAGCGAGGCGTCCCCTACGTCGTCGAGCGGGGTTGGGGGACCGACCGCGACGTCGAGTTCGCCGAGGCCGGCGGCCGGCTCGACGCCGCCGACCCCGGCCGCGTCAGCGACCGCGCGATCACGCGCGGGGCCGACCAGTGCGGGACGCTCGGCTCGGGCAACCACTTCATGGAGGTCCAGGTCGTCGACCGCGTCGTCGACGAGCCCGCCGCGGAGGTCATGGGGCTCCGCGAGGGCCAGATCACCGTCTTGATCCACTCGGGCTCGCGAGGACTGGGGTATCAGGTCTGCGACGACTACCTCAACGTATTCAAGGACGCTCCGGCGAAATACGGCTTCACGCTTCCCGACCGCCAACTGGCCTGCGCCCCGGCGCGGAGTCCGGAGGGCCAGGCGTACCTGGGGGCGATGCGGGCCGCGGCCAATTACGCATGGTGCAATCGTCAACTGTTGACCCATCAGGCGCGCGAGGTCTTCGCCAGGATCTTCGGCAAGCCCTGGGAGGAGTTGGGGATGGACCTGGTGTACGACGTCGCGCACAACATCGCCAAGTTCGAGGAGCACGACGTCGGCGAGGGCGTTCGCAAGCGGGTCTGCGTCCACCGCAAGGGGGCGACGCGGGCGTTCCCGCCGGGGCACCCGGAGATCCCCGCGGCCTACGCCGAGACCGGCCAGCCCGTCATCATCCCCGGCAGCATGGGAACGGCGAGTTGGGTCCTGGCCGGCCAGCCCGGAAGCATGGTCCATTCGTTCGGGTCGAGCTGCCACGGCGCGGGGCGGTTGATGAGCCGCACCGCCGCGGTGAAGCTCGCCGAGGGCCGCCGGATCGACCGCGAGTTGGCCGACGTCGGCATCATCGCCAGGGCCCGCGGTCACAAGGGGCTCGCCGAGGAACAGCCCGCCGCCTACAAGGACGTCGACCTCGTTGTCGACGTCGTCCACAAGGCCGACATCTCCAAGAAGGTCGCCCGCCTGCGCCCCGTCGGCGTCATCAAGGGATGAACGATGAAGTCGGATATGTTCTTGCGGTTCGTCGTCGCCCGCAAGGACGCCGACTCATCGAAGCGCGAAGGCGTCTTCACCCCCGCCTATCGACTCCTGAAAAGCGGCGCGCTCGCGCCCGACCCCGCCGACCGGCTCGATCGCGCCCTCTCCTGGTTCCAGCTTCACCTCCCCCTTCCCGACCGCTCCCGGATCACTCCTCGGGGCATCTTCTGGTACAAGGCCGACGCCGAAGACCTGGTCCGGCGCATGTGGGAGATCGCCAACGTCCTCGAAGCCGCGGGCGTCGCCGTCGAGTTGATCCGCGCCACCAAGCCCGGCTACGTCCTCTACGAAGACCGATACCAGGTGTGCGCCGTCCCCTTCCGGGACACGGGGGCGTAGAGGGGAAGTCCGGCATCAGTCCACTTCCTTCCCTAGAACGCCGCCGAACTAACTTCCCGGAATTGAACCACCGAGTCACGGAGGACACGGAGAGGAAATCGAGAATTGAAAAATTGTGGATCAAGATGTTGAAGACGGACGAACCGCTTCTCGGCTTCTCCCTCCGTGCTCTCCGTGACTCCGTGGTTCCCTGTCTTCGTCCCATGGGTTCGGCGGGTTATTTCGGCGGCGCTCCCGGGAAGCCGGGCCAGGTGAGGAAGAGGACTTGACGGGGCGCGTTGACTCTATAGGAAATATCCTATAGACTTGGGAGTACCGGAATTTGGCGACGAGCAACCACGAAACCCCGGTGTTACGGCCCGTCGTCTGGATGGGCGATGCCAAGCGGAATGTCCAGGCGTTCCCCAGGGGGGCGCGGAAGCTCATCGGGGATGAACTGCAACTGATCCAGTTCGGGGGCATGCCCCGCGACGCCAAGCCATTCAAGGGGGTCGGGGGAGGGGTTTTCGAGATCGCCCTACGCCATGAGGGTGACGCCTACCGGACGGTGGTCGCGGTCCAGCTAGGCGACGAAATCTACGTGTTGCACGCCTTCCGGAAGAAGTCGAAGAAGGGGATCGCGACGCCCAAACCGGATGTGGATTTGATCAAGCAGCGTTACAAAGAGGCGAAGGAGCTAGCGGAGCATGAGTGAAAAAGACAAGCAAGCCATCGAGCATGAAGAAGGTTCTGGCAACGTTTTCGCCGACCTGGGGCTTGAGGACGCCGACGAACTGTACGCTCGGGCGCAATTGGGGTTCCACGTCCACAAGTTGCTCGTGGCCCGATGCCTCAAGCAGCGGGAAATCGCCGACCTCCTGGGCGTCAAGCAGCCGGAAGTGTCCCACCTGATGAACGGGCATTTCAGCCGATTCACCACCGACAAGCTGCTGGAGTTCCTCAAGCGGCTCGACCAGACCGTCTCCATCCGCATCCGCCCACATCGGCCGGGGGAGCCGTATCAAGAGATCGGATTTGGGACGTAACCGGCTGCTTCCCTCCATGGCGGCCCGAAGACGCAGGTATGCCGTTGGGAGGAGGGAAGAGAAGAAATTAGGCGTCGCGGATTTCCCTTCCCCTTTTCCGTCCCTCGAATCGTCTCCTGAGCCCTTTCCGTCCGCCTTTTGCTTTCATCCTATTTGTACTTGATTAGATCGGACTTATTGGCTCTTTCGAGCAATCGATTCCATGCGTCTGTTGGATACACGCTAATGGCGCGTTGGCTTGGGTCGTCATCATGGTAGCCGGTTGTCGCAACTCCGATCTTCGTGAAAACCAAAAAACCGACCCGCTCGAGCGGGTCGGGATCTAGATCAAGGAAAATCGGATTGGGATCCCGATGGTCGTCTTGACACCAAATTGTTTGGCCAGTGATCGCCACCGCGTATTTGCCTGGGGCCAAGCCAATCTGATTAACAAAACCATTTTGATCATAGCCAATATTAATTTCCATCGTCGGCCCCCAGCTATCGACTCTTTCGTTCGATGAATTAGGAACTCCTAGTATTTCGGCTACGGCCGTTCTCGCCATGCCGAATTCGATGGGCAAGGCCCCTGCGAACGGGTGAATGTCCAGCGACCTCATCTCATAGAGCCCTCGCTGGGTTACGCAAGACGCCGCCGTGCCCGTTCATTTTTCCTCTACATATAAGATGAACTGACACCGGATTTCCCGCAGGCCGGACACCGCGGGCCGTTCCGCATAGCCGGCGCCCCCTCTTCGACCTCGGACGACCCGACACTTATCGGATCCCGCATGCGACTCTCACGCAAGCCAGCGCTTAACGGCCTTCTCCCCTTGAGGGAGAAGGTGGCCGAAGGCCGGATGAGGGGTGGGCGCGATCGGGAGCCCGGAATTCGAAGTCGTCGTCACGCCGGACCTTCGTTGAACCGCGACGCCGATTGACCCCTCATCCGGCCCTTCGGGCCACCTTCTCCCTCAAGGGGAGAAGGCGATGATCGTCGCGGCCTCCGAAAAAGTGTCGGGTCGTCAGCTTCGACCTGGAGGGGAACGCCTTACAGGGGGCGGTCACTCCGGGCTTTGTTCGTCGCTTGGCGGGTTTCGCCGATCCCAGGCGTCTTGCAGGAACTGGTCGAAGGTCACAAGGTCGTCGATGCCCCGCAACTCGCCACCAAGATCGTGCCAGAGGAACAGGATTCGGGGCTCGGGGCCGACGTTGTAATCGAGGACGACGCCGAGTCCACCGCAATCCCCGATCAGGAATTGCTTGCGGCGGTCGCCGGGGGAGAGGCCGAGCCCTTCTTCGACGTGATCCCAGTCCTCGCCGTCGAGGGTGGTGATCGTGTCGAGGCCCTCGAAATCGAGGTCGGTCCCGCGGACGTATCCGCCGTCCTGAATCATGAGGGCCTCGACCAGGGTCGGTGGCAATCGGACCTCGTGGACCTCCTCCCACCGGCGGATCGCGGCGGCCGAGGCCGGGGGTGGGACGTTCACATAGTCCACCTCCTCGTCGACCGGGGTGTGCCAGAACTCGTTCGGAATGTTCATGTCGGCGCTCTCCGGCTCGAGATTCACTTCCGCCTGGTTTTCGCGGATTCGAGGGCCTTGTCGGGAGGGCACGCCTTCAATCGGGCCACGCAGACGCGCCAGTGGTCGAGCAACGCCGCGGCGTCGGGCGCGCCGCGACCTCCGGGGCGGATGCCGAGGCCATCCAGGATCCGCCGGGCCTCCGCGAGTTCGAGCCTATGGTCGGGGGCGATTCTTGTACGCCTCGATGAATCGACGGGTCGCCTCGTCGGCGTCGACGTCCGGCGCGACGTCTCCGAGGAACAAATCGACGTCGTCCGGTTCGCGTCGTTCGCTCATGGCCTGGGCCCTCCGTCGGATCGTTCGATCAACCTGGCGGGTTCCTCGTTCCCTCTTCCCTGAGTCGACCGGCGTCGCGACGCGGTCAAGTCGCCGAAACTCGCGAAGGCCCAGGGTTGTGAACCGCCCAGGCTTCCGGTCGCGCCCACCCCCCGTCCGGCCTTCGGCCACCTTCTCCCTCAAGGGGAGAAGGATGCGTGTCGTCAGCCTCCGGTCCCGTCAAATCATATGCCGAACACTATTGGGATCGGCCTCGGCTTTGGAGAAATCCCCTCCCCGCGCGGAATCTTGAAATCCGGGCGGCCCAGCCGCGGATCATGGGAGTGTCGGGGGAGTCCGTCGCTTTTTGACAACTCGATTGGATCAACGTTCGAACGGGACGTGGGGAAGCCCGAGCGCGTCCCTCGCGGCAACCCGGCGGTGGTCGCGAAAACCTTTCGCGATCGCCTCGGCAACCTCGAAAAACATGTTCGACTTCCAGCCGGAACGCCGCGATTTTTCGTCGCAACACCCTTATTGAACAAGACTTTGCGGCCGATGGCTTCGGTCGTCGCGACGACGAGCGAAGCCAGACGTCGACGCCGCCTCAGGCCGTGCGGTCCAGGGAGTCGGGCTCGGACGACGGCCGGGGGGGCTGGTCGAGCGGCGGGACGGTCCAGGTGGCGGGGAGGCCCGAGGAGGGGGGACGGCCGGCCTCGACGGCGCGGACGAGGACCTCGGCGGCGATCTCAAGGCCCAGGCTGTGGGAGTCCAGCACGACGTCGTAGTTGTGGGGGTCGGCGCCGTTGAGCCGGTGCATGGTCCGGTCGAACGCCAGCCGGCGGGCGTCCAGGTCCTTCGCCGCTCGTCGGGCCGTGCGGGGCGAGACCCCCATCCGTTCGCCCAGTCGGAAGGCCCTCGCCTTCAGGGGGGCGACGATCCGTACCGAAAGGGTCGACTCCCGCGGCAGCAGGAACCCCGCGCCCCGGCCGACCAGCACGGATTGCCCCGCCCTGCCGATGGCCTCCAGCAGCTTCGCCAGGTGGTCGAGGTAGGCTTCCTGGGGCGCGTAGTGTTCCTCGCGGAGGGGGAGGAGCCAGTCCTGGATGACGCTGGGGGCCAACTCGTCGTAGGTCTGGACCTCCTCGACGGTGGTCTGCATCCGGTGGGCGATGGCTTCCAGCAGTTCGTGGTCGAAGACCTTCCAGCCCAGGCGGCGGCCGACGATTCGGGCGATCGCCCCGCCCCCCGCGCCGGCCTCGCGGCTGACGCAGACGTTCTGGAACCGCGCCGAGCCGCCGGCGGAGAGCGGCAGTTCGCGTTCGTCGTCGCCCCAGCCGAACAGCCAGCGCACCATGGAGCGCGGCCATTCCCCAAGGCCCCAGCCGCGGTCGCCGGCGGGGGTCGGGGTTTGTGAGGTCGAGATCGAGAACGGTTCCCACGACGAGTTCATGCCCGAGCCCTCTTCGCCGGAGTCGTCGCCTTCCACCCCACTTTAGGAGATCGGTCGGCCGTTGAAAAGCCGCCGCCCCGCCGTTCCGGCCGGTTGTAACATTTGCACCGCGGACGGGCGCGTCGAATTTTTTCCGGGAATCGGCGATTTTCGCTCAAGTCCCGGCCCGTCCGCGATTTGAGGAACCGGCGGCCATGTCCGCTCGGGTTTGGCGCGCGGCTTGCCTTACATCCCCGCGTCGTCCGACGGAGGACGGGTCGACGGGCGGCCCCGCGAACGCGGTTCGGCCGCGACATACGATCACGATGGACCCGGATGAAGGATCGTCCCGCGATGAAGAATCGGCGACACACCCTGCTCTGGATGAAGGATCTCCTGGACCACATGGCCCAGTGCCACGATCAACTGCAATGGGCCGAGGAAAACGACTCCACCCGCGAGTACCTCGCCGATTCGCTCATGGGCGACCTGGTGGAATGCCAGCGGCTTTGCGAGGAACTCAAGGCCCCCCGGCGGCACGGTTCGCGCCGGTTCGCCATGTCGTGACGACGGCCGGCCCTTGACCGCGGCGAGGGCCCCCATCATCCTCGAAGTCGTCGCGATCTCTCGACGACGAGACGAGGAGGAGCCATGAGTCGCGCGAAGTTCCACCGCAGGACGTTCCTGGCCGCGACCGCCGGCGCGATCGGCTGGGCCGCGACGGGGTTCGCGAGGTCCGCGGCCGCCCGCCCCCCCCTCCCCGTTCGCGACGGGTTCTCATTTCTGCATTCGTATGAGTCGACGGGACGCTACTGGAGGGGGATCGAGAAGGCCGGGCTGGTTCGACCCTCCAACGGGGTTCGGCTGGTGAACTCGCCGTTCGGCGACGAGGACGCCCGCCGGTTCAACGCCGTCGCGGCCGTCGGCGGCCCGCTCCACGCGATCCTGGCCGAGCGCAAATGCCGGTTCGTCGTCGACCGCGTCTGCGGCGGCGCGCCGTACCGCGACTACCCCTTCGACAAGGCCCTGATCGCGGAGTACGCCAAGCTCCTGGGCGAGCGCTTCCTCGGCGGCCAGGTCCACGAGGTCCTCTCCAACACCCACAACGACTGGGGACGCTTCCGAACCGCCGACCCCTTCAAGGCGGGGGTCCCCATCGAACCCATGGATTTCCAAAAATATTTCGATTGGAGCAACCAGGCGCGCTGGCTGGAATACGGCGTGCTGGACGACTACCGCGGCCGGCTCCATCCGCTCGACGAGAAGGGCTTCTGGGAGGAGGCCGAGCGGAACGCGAGGCGCCAGGGGGGGCGGTTCGGCGGGCGGTTCTCCCACGCGGAGGGGACCGGGTACGGGGAACTCGCGTGGCCGGCGTTCTATCGCTTCGGCGCGGCGTCGTGCTTCGTGGAGGTCGGGCCGTGGGCGTCGTCCCAGACCCAGTTCGCCATCGCCGCCGCCCGAGGCGCGGCGAGGGCCGCGGGCAAGCCCTGGGGCGTCTTCTTCGCCCCCTGGGGGCCGGAGGGCTGCACCAGTTGGGTCGAGCCGTCGGAGTCGTCGTGGCGCGCCCCCCGCGCGTCCCTGGACCAGAGCGGCTGGCCGGTGGGCCCGGACAAGGGGCCGTCGAGCGCCTTTCAGCGGCGGTCGTTCCTCCACGCCTACCTATCCGGCGCGCACACGCTTCACGAGGAATGGGGCGCGGAGGACAACCTGAGCGACGTCGACGCCGGCGTCCTCTCCTCTTACGGCAAGGTCACCCGCGACCTGCTCGACTTCCAGGACGCCAACCCCGACGTCGGCGAACCCTTCACCCCGATCGCGCTGGTGGCGAGGGCCGTCATCCCTCCCGACGCCGCCGAGTGGGCCGGCTTGAAGGAGGCGCTGTTCGCCCTTTCGGAGTACGACAAGGGCCAGCTCGCGCGGCCGTCGGCGAACAAGGCGGAGGCGGTCTGCTACCCGCCGATGAACTTGCCGGAGGTCTTCGACGTCGTGCCGGCCGACGCCCCCGCCGCCCTGTTCGAGGCTTACGAGGAGGTGATTCCGGCCTCGGCCACCGACGCGGTCGAACGCTTCCGCGCGGCGGTCGCCCGGCTCTGCCCGTTCCGTCGCGAGACCACGCTCCCCATGCAGGTCAACCGCCGCGGCGACGGCGCGTGGATCCTGGCCCTGTACAACCCCTGGGGCGCGACCCGCGGCGACGTCGAGGCCTCCGGAAGCGTCCTCGACCCGGAGTGCGCCCGAAAGGACGTCGTGACCGCCAGGCCGGCCGTCCAGTCCGTTCGCGTCCTCCACGCCTGGCCCGAGGGGACGACCGCCAGGCGCGAGGGGGACGCGATCGCCTGCGAGGTCGGCCCCGGCGGCGCGCTGGTCCTGGAGGTCCGGCTCGGAGCCTGACGCGAACCGTTCGCGTTCGAGGGATTCCGCCGGACGGTGGCGAAACCGAGGCGGATCGGCTATCGTGCAAGGCCACGCATGAGACGATTCCGGCCGAACCGAGTCCCCGCCATGCCCCGAACCCGTCCCGAACCGATCGCGCGCTTCACCGTCGACTCCCTCAAGGTCGAGGCATACGAGGACCGCGGCCAGGCCGGCGGGGCCGCGGCGCTCGCCGTGGCCGAGGCGATCGCCGCCAGACAGGCCGAGGCCGGCAAGGCCAACGTCGTCTTCGCCGCCGCGCCCAGCCAGAACGAACTGCTCGCCGGGCTCGTCGCCGACCCCTCCATCGACTGGTCGCGCGTCGCCGCCTTCCACATGGACGAATATCTGGGGATCTCCCCCAAGCATCCGGCGTCGTTCCGGCGCTACCTGCAAGAGCACCTCTTCGGCCTGGTCGACATTCCGGACCTCCACCTGATCCCCGGCGAGGCCGAGCGCCCCCCGGCCGCCTGCCTGGCCTATGACGAGATCCTCCGCCGCAACCCCACCGACGTCGTCTGCGCGGGGATCGGCGAGAACGGCCACCTGGCGTTCAACGACCCCCCCGTCGCCGACTTCATCGACCCCCTGCTCGTCAAGGTCGTCCGCCTCGACCGCGCCTGCCGCGAGCAGCAGGTCCACGACGGCTGCTTCCCCCAGCTTTCCGACGTCCCCACCCACGCCTACACGCTGACCGTCCCGGCGCTTTTGCGAGCGGCGGCCCTCGCGGTGGTCGTCCCCGGCGCGCGCAAGGCCGACGCCGTGTTGGCGACGCTTCGCGGCCCGATTTCCGAGTCGTGTCCCGCCTCGGCCCTGCGCCGGCACCCCGGCGCGACGCTCTATCTCGACCGCGAATCCGCCCGGCGCGTCCTCTGATCCCATTCGTCCCGACATCCGAAAGGAGCCGGCGCCGTGCGGTTCGTCACCATCGCCACCGACCGCGGCCCGCGCGCGTGCGGCGTCCGGCCCGACGGCCTCGTCGACCTCGCCGCCGCCGACCCCGAGCTTCCCGCGAGCCTCAAGGCGGTCCTGGCCATGGGCCCCGACGGCGTCCGTCGCGCGGCCGAGGCGACCGCCAACGCCCGGGCGACGATCGACCGGGCCTCGGTCAAGCTTCTGCCGCCGATTCCGAACCCCGAGAAGATCGTCTGCATCGGCCTGAACTACCGCGACCACGCCGCGGAGACGAACTCGCCGATCCCGTCCGCGCCGATCTTCTTCGCCAAGTACCCCAACGCCCTGGTCGCCCCCGGCGATCCGATCCTGTTGCCTCCCGAGAGCGAACAGGCCGACTACGAGGCGGAACTGGTGGTCGTGATCGGTCGCGGCGGCCGTCGAATCCCGAGGGAGCGGGCGATGGAGCACGTCGGCGGCTACATGCCGGGGCACGACGTCTCCGCCCGCGACTGGCAACTCCACCGCCCCGGCCGCCAGTGGATCGCCGGCAAGACCTTCGATACCTTCGCCCCCACCGGCCCCGAACTGATCTCCGCCGACGCCGTCGCCGATCCCCAGGCCCTCGGCGTCCGCCTGCGCCTCAACGGCCGGACCATGCAGGATTCCGACACGTCCAACCTGATCTTCCCCGTCGCCGACCTGATCGCCCACCTCTCCGCGATCATGACCCTCGCCCCCGGCGACCTGATCTTCACCGGCACCCCTCCCGGCGTCGGCATGGCCCGCAACCCCCCCGTCTGGCTCCAGCCCGGCGACGTCGTGGAAGTCGAGATCGACGGTCTGGGGACGCTGAGCAACCCGGTCGTCGCCGATCCGGCGCGTTGATCGGGCGCGCGGGAGGGGGGATAATCGCCTCCGACGGCCAAGAACGGCCGACTCACGGGAAAGTCGCCAAGGTCCGCATGGATTCGGGACTCCCGGCCTTCCTTTCGCTTCATCGGAAAGGACGGAGACGATGAGCAAGTTACGCGCGCGTCGAGAGTTCCTGGGGGACGTCGGCCGGGGCATGCTGATCGCGTGCGTCGGCTCGGGGACGGCCCTCGACATGGGGTTCGCGTCCGCCCGGGCCGACGAGCCGGCGGGCGAGCCGCTCGCCTTCGACGGCCTTGAGCCGCTGGTGGCGCTGATGCAGGAGACGACCGCCGAGAGAATCGTGCCGGCGCTCGTCGACAAACTTCGGACGGGCACCGAGCTGAAGCGGCTGGTGGCGGCCGCGGCGCTCGCCAACGCGCGGACCTTCGGCGGCGAGGACTACGTCGGCTTCCACACGCTGATGGCCCTGGCCCCGGCCTTCCACATGGCGGGCGAGCTTCCCGAGGCGAGCCGGGCGCTTCCGGTGCTCAAGGTGCTCCACCGCAACACGAACCGGATCCGGGAACACGGCGGCCGTCCCTCGGAAGTGCTCCGCGCCGTCGAGCCGGCGACCCTCTCGCCCGGGCGCGACCCCGGCGAGGCCCTCCGCGACGCCGTCCGCGGCAAGGACGTGGACGAGGCCGAGCGCGTCTTCGCCGCGATCGCCGGCGGCTCGGCCGACGAGGCGTTCAACAGCCTGCTCGTCGCCGTCGAGGACCAGACCGAGGTCCACCGCGTCGTCCTCCCCTACCGGGCCTGGGAACTGCTCGACGTCGTCGGTCGGGAGCGGGCCCACGCGATGCTTCGCCAATCGGTCCGCTACTGCGTCCAGAGCGAGCGGCGCTCCGGCGGTTCCGCCGACGCCGTCGAGACGCGCGCCCTGCTGCCGAAGCTGTTCGACCAGTACCGCCTGCCGCGGACTCCCCCCGGAACCACGCGGCCCGGCGACGACTGGGTGGGGGCGACGTGCAAGACGATCCTCGAATCGAGCCCCGCGACGGCCGCCGACGCCGCGGCCGCGGCGCTGGCCGAAGGGATCGACCCTGGCGACGTCGGCGAGGCGATCGCCCTGGCGGCGAACCAGTTGGTGCTTCGAGACCCCGGGCTCCCCGAGCGCTGGGCCTCGCCGGGCAGGGCGCCGGGAAGCGTCCACGGCGCCTCGATCGGCGTCCACGCCAGCGACGCGGTCAACGCCTGGCGGAACATGGCGAGGGTCGTCAACCCCGGGAACGCCGTCGCCTGTCTGATCCTCGCCGCTTACGAGGTCGCGCGGGACCGCCAGGGGCGCGACGCCGAGTTCAAGTCGTGGCGGCCTCGGCCGCTCGCCGAGTACCTCGAAGGCGTCAAGCCCACCGAGCCCGAGGCGCTTCTGGCCGAGACCGAGACGGCGATCCGGTCGAACCAGCAGGAGATCGCCTCGGCGCTGACGGCTCGCTACGGGGCGCTCGGCCACGACCCCGCGGCGATGTTCGCGCTGATGCTGAAGTACGCCGTGAGCGAGGACGGCGCGCTCCACGCCGAGAAGTACTACAACACCGTCCGCGAGGAATTCGCCCGGACCCGCCCCGCCTTCCGTTGGCGACAACTCGTCGGCCTGGCGAGGGTGACGGCCAGCGAATGCGGCCGCCCCGCGCCGGGCGTCGCCCAGGCCCGGGAACTGCTCGGCGTCTGAGGAAGATTCGATCCCGGAGGACGCCGCCCTCCCCGACGACGGCGAGGGTCGGGATGGACGCCCGGGCCGATAGTCGTTAGTAATGACCTCGCGCGCCCGGACGGAATCGAGCGCGCCTGGTCGGCCCGCGCCGACGATCGGCCCTTGGAGCGAGCGAATCACGGATGAAATTCTTCATCTCGGCCGGAGAGCCCAGCGGCGACCTGCACGCCGCCAACCTGGTCCTCGCCCTTCGCGAGCGCGTCCCCGACGCCGAGTTCACCGGCTTCGGCGGCCCTCGGATGGTCGAGGCCGGCGCGACGTTGAAATACCCGCTGGTGAACCTCGCCGTCATGTGGTTCCTGAGCGTCTTTCAGAACATCGCCACCTTCCTGCGACTGATCGTCCTGGCCGATCGCTGCTTCCGCGACGAAAAGCCCGACGCCGTCGTCCTGGTCGACTACCCCGGCCTGCACTGGTGGATCGCCCGCCGCGCGAAGGCCCGCGGGGTGCCCGTCTTCTACTTCGTCCCCCCTCAGCTTTGGGCGTGGGCCGGCTGGCGGGTCCGGAAGATGCGGAGGTTCGTCGACCTGGTCCTCTGCGGCCTGCCGTTCGAGCCCAAATGGTACGCCGACCGCGGCGTCCCACACGCCGAGTTCGTCGGCCACCCGTACTTCGACGAACTCCACGGCCGCGAGGTCGACGAGGCGTTCACGGCGTCGCTGACGGCCGACGCCCGGCCGCTGCTGGCGATCCTGCCGGGGTCGCGGACGCTGGAGTTGAAGCGGAACCTGCCGATCCTCGCCCGCGCCGCGGCCAAACTGACGGCGCGTCGGCCCGACGTCCGCTTCAAGGTCGCCTGCCTCCACGAGAAGCATCGCGAACTGGCCGAGGCGATCGTCGCCGAGACCCTCGCGGAACTCGACGACCTGCCGTCGCCCGACCTGGAGATCCTCGCCGCGCGCACTCCCGAGGTCGTCCGCGCCGCCGACGTCGCCTGGTCGGTCTCCGGCTCCGTCAGCCTGGAACTGATGATGGAGGCGCTGCCGACCGTCGTTTTGTACAAGGTCCGGCCCATCGACCTGTTCATCGCCCGGCCGTTCATCAAGGCCAGGTACATCACCCTGGTCAACCTGCTGGCCGACGCCGAACTCATGCCCGAATACCTGACCACCCGCGACGTCTCCGACGACCTGGTCCGTCACGCCGACTCCTGGCTGGGCGATCCCGAGGCCAGGGCCCGCGCCGTCGCCGCGCTGGCGGCCTTGCGAGCCACCGCCGCGCGTCCCGGCGCCGCCGGCCGCGCCGCCGACCGGATCCTCGCGCGGCTCGGCCCCGTCAAGACGACCGACGCCAGCTACCGCGGCCCCCACGCGCGGACGACGACGCTGGAGTCGGTCGACGACCAGGGCTGACCCGCGTTCGTCGAGTGGCCTCGGCCCTCTCGTCGGGATAGAATGACGAGGGTGGCGGAGTGCTCCACGTCGATGGGAAGGAGGGCGGGATGGCGGTCGAAACGAGAGACGCTCTCTTGAACTTTCACTTGCCCTCGGAGTCGAAACGGATCATCGAGGAGGCGGCCGCCTCGCTGGGCCAGTCGGTCGACGACTTCGCCGTCGGCGCGCTCGTCGACCGCGCCCGCGCGGTCATCGAGCGTCGCGACGCCACCGTTTTGAGCGATCGCGACCGCGACCGCGTCCTCGCCCTGCTCGACGAGCCGAACGCCGTCCCCAACGCCGCGCTGGTCAAGGCGGCCGAGAGGTACGGGAGGCGTCTTGACTGACCCCGGCGACGCCTGGAGCATTGAGAAGTTGAGTTCGCGGCACGACCGTTCGGCGTTCGATTGCGGCCGGCCGATGCTGACCGATTGGTTGAAGACGCGGGCCGGACAGTTCGAGAAGCGAGATCTCGCCCGGACATACGTCGCCGTGAGGACCGGCGGGACGGTCGTCGTCGGCTATTACGCGCTTTCGAATCACCGGGTCGCCCACGACGTCTTGCCCCCCGATCAATCCAAGGGCCTGCCTCGGCTGGATGTGCCGGTGGTGCTTCTCGGCCGCCTGGCCGTCGATCGGACGGCCCAAGGGAAGGGGCTCGGTTCGTTGCTGCTGATCGACGCCTTGCGGCGATCCCAACATCTCGCCGAACACGTCGGAGTCCGGGCGGTGGAAGTCGACGCGATCGACGACGACGCGCGCCGGTTCTACCTGAAGTTCGGATTCACGCCCCTGCTTGACGATCCGAACCACCTCTTGCTCCCGATGCACGTCGTCCGCAAACTCGACCTGCCGCCTTTCAGGGCGTGACGGGAATACAGTCACATGCTCGGTTGGGCGCGCTTTTCCAGGAGCATGCGTAGATACGAGCGCGGCTCGACCGTCGCCAGGCCGAGTTCGGCGGCGAGGTCGAGGACGGCTTGCTGGGCGTCGGGCAGATCGTCGCGGTCGAGGGCCAGGGCCTCGACCTCGGCGAAGTCGCCCAACTCGTCGGCGCGGTCGAGGGTCACTTCGAGCGGACGGCCGCCGAACGTCAGGCGGAACGGCGTCCGCCGCTTGCGGACCAGGGCGACGCGGCGGAAGCCCAGGACGTCGAACATCCGGGTGAGTTCGTCGAGTCGCAACGGGCCGGGAGCGAAGGGGACCTCGATCTCCTCGCGGGTCTTGGTCGGGCCCGGCTCCTTGGGGCCCTTGTAGGTCACGCGGTTGTCCTCGCCGATGGAACGGACGCGGAACGCCTCGTTGCTGGCGGCGAAGTCGCGCGCGGGATGGTTGAGGTAAAGGTCCTCCTCGTCGAGCGTCGCGCCCTCCTCCGCCCCCAGCGCCTCGAGCGCGCGGCGGAGGGCGTCGTGGTCGACGTCGCGATATTTCAATTCGACTTCGTATCCCATGGAAGGCGCGGCCTCCCGGCGCGGCCGGGTTAAGATGAGGGGGGCGTCCCCGACGTCGGCGGACGCCCCCAGTCTATCAAACCGTCGACCGTCACGGCTCCTTGGGTCGTTCGAAGAAGGCGGTCTTCCCCCCTCGCGGGGGAAGACGGATCGCGAAGCGGTCGGACGAGGGGGGCGCGAAGAGAAGCCGTTGGGAAGTTGAAAGCCGGCTCGGACGGCTCGGATGCCGACGGCCTTCTCGCTCGCCCACCCCTCATCCGGCCCTTCGGGCCACCTTCTCCCTCAAGGGGAGAAGGACGTCCCCGTCGTCCCCGAAATCCGTGGCGGTCGGCGAAAACGAGGGTCTCGCCATGCCGATCCACTTGCCGCCCGTCAGCCGCCGCTCGTTCCTCCACGGCCTGGCCGTCGGGGGCGCCTCCCTCGCCTGGCCCGGCCTCCGCGCCGCCGCGGCCGAGGAGCAGGCGCCTTACATCGCCCTCCTGTCGGACGTCCACATCGCCGCCGACCCGACGAAGGTCGTCCACAAGGAGGCGTTCAACATGACCGAGAACCTCCGGGCGGCGGTGGCCGACATCCTCGCCCAGCCGACGCCTCCCGCGACCGTGGCCGTCCTGGGGGATCTGGCGTTCAACCAGGGGCTCCCCGGGGACTACGCGCAGTTCCTCAAGCTGATCGACCCCCTGCGCGAGCGCGGGCTTTCCGTTCACCTGACCATGGGCAACCACGACGAGCGCGAGCCGATCAAGGACGCCCTGAAGTCGCGGGCCGAGACCGGGGTCGAGGGCCGGTTCGCGACCGTCTTCGAGTCGCTGGGCGTTCGGCTGGTGATGCTGGACTCGCTCATCAAGATCGGCCACGTCGAGGGGGAGCTTGGGGAGGTCCAGAGGGACTGGCTGAAGAAGACGCTCGACGAACGGCCCGACGCGACCACGGTCGTCATGCTCCATCACGACCCGTCGCCGACGCTCGATCCTCCGGCGAAGGGGAGGCTGCAGGACACCAAGGCGCTCTACGAGATCCTTGAGCCCCGCAAGCAGGTCAAGGCCCTGGTCTTCGGACACTCGCACGTCTGGAGCCTGAAGAAGCGCGAGGACTTGCACCTGGTCAATCTGCCGGCGGTGGCCTACCACTTCGCCACGCCCCAGCCGCTGGGCTGGTGTCGGCTGGAGCCGGGCCGCGACGGCGGCGGGGCGACGATCGAGCCGCGGTGCGTCGCCGGCGACCGAACGCTCCACGGCCGTCGGTTCGATTTGCCGTGGCGCGGGGCTTGACGAACGGGATCGGGATGTCGCCCTGATGTCGCGGTTTTCGAAAAACCGATCGCCGCGATCGCGCAAGTTCGGACGCCCCCAAGGTACTTCGACACGCCCCCCGGTCGTCGATTGACGGGGGGGGGCGCGCCGCTACAATCGGGTGGTCGTCACCGCCCGACCACCCTCCCCAGGGGTCGCGGCGGTTTGGACCATGGGGCCTTGCCGCGAGGTGGACACTGTGATCATCATCCCCAGGGAAGAGGGCGAAAGCGTCCTGATCGGCGACGACGTCGTCGTCACGGTCGTTGAGATCAAGGGCGACCGCGTTCGGCTCGCCATCGATCATCCCGACGACACGGTCGTCGAGCGCGGGGAGAAGCGGTCTCGGGTTCGGACCTATCGCGACGTCCTCTTGTCGTCGCTCTCGTCGTAAGGCCGTCGGGTCGTGGCGGCGGCGACTCTCGCCTTCTCCCTCAGGGGGAGAAGGTCCTTCGGCATCGGCCCCCGCGGAAGTCTTCAGCGGCAAACCATTGGAGCGCGGGCATGTCGACCGAAGAGGAGCGCAAGCGCGCGTTCAAGGCGTTCAAGAAGCGGCTGAAGCTCGCCCGGCTGGACGACCAGTCGGGCCTGAGCCCCGGGAGCAAGACGTCGAGGATCGGCGGAATCACCCCTCCCGCCGGCCACCCCCCCGGCATCTGGGAGGAACTCGCCGACGAGGGCAAGCTCCGTCGCGAGGGGCACAACATCTACTCGCTGACCAGCGAGGTTTGACGTTCCGGATCGGTTGCGCCGTCGCCGCGCGGCCGTCGCTTCGTCGTATCTTGATTCCAGGGTCGATCCTGTAGGCTGGGTCTGGACCCAGCCCACGCAAGCCAAGGCTTCTCCAAGCTGGGTCTCGACCCAGCCTACGGGGGCTGACGTTCCGGATCGGTCGCGCGGGTTGCGCCGTCGCCGCGCGCCGATCGTGGGCGGGAAGCCCTATCGGTCCCCTGGGTCGACCGTGTAAGATTCCACAACCCCGCCGACGAGGGTCTCGATCGTCCCTCGCTCGGCCGCGGTTCGTGGATCCACATCTGGAACGATCTTGACCTTCAGGCGGCGTAAGATCATGACCGACGAGGCGCGCGCGACGGTCTGGCGATGGGATCGCGACGACGACGGCGTATGGACGCTCTGGTTCGACATGCCCGGCAAGTCGCTGAACCTGCTCAACCCCGCGGCGCTCGAGGAGCTGGACCAACGGTTGGCGGAGGTCGAGGCGGACGCCGGCGTCCAGGGGATCCTGATCCGAAGCGCCAAGCCCGCGGGCTTCTGCGCGGGGGCCGACCTGCACATCTTCCGCGAGGCGCCGTCCGCGGAGGTCGAGGCATACGTCCGCCGCGGGCTGGACGTGCTGGACCGCCTGATGCGGCTGGGGCCGTCGACGGTCGCGGTCTTGCACGGGGCCTGTCTGGGCTACGGCCTGGAACTGGCCTTGGCCTGCCGCCAGCGGGTCGCGCTGGCGTCCGGCGTCCCGCTTCAGCTTGGGACGCCGGAGGTCCGGCTGGGGCTGATCCCCGGCGGCGGGGCCGTCGAACACCTTCCCCGACTCATGGCTCCCAAGGACGCGCTCGACATGCTGCTCTACGGCGCGCCGATCGGCTTCCTCCAGGCGCGCTCGCAAGGGGTGGTCAGCGGCCTGGTCTCGGCCGACGAGCCGGAGCGACTGCTGGAGATTCTGGCGTCGGAGGCCCCCGCCGAGCGGCCGTTCCTGCCCGAGGAGTGGCTTGACGAGTTGGCGTTCGCCAAGACCAAGCTGGAACAACACGCCGACGACTTCCCCGAGGCCCACGCGGCGATCGTCCGGGTCATCGAGATCGACCTGGCCGAGGGCCCCGAAGCCGCGCGCGAGGCCGTCGTCGCCAATCTGGTCCGCCTGGCCGCGACCGAGGAGTCCCGCGCCGCCATCGCCGACTTCTTCCGCCGCGTCCGGCGGTGAGAACGGTCGCCGCTCCGTCGAAAACCTTCGCGAGCAAGCACATATGATCCCTTCCTCCCTTGTGGGAGAAGGGATGTTCGTCATCGCGTCCCCTCTTGCTTTTCGACGAGGCCCCCTGGCGCGGGAAACGAAGCGGCCCGGCCGTCGCTCCCGTCGAATCGGGGAGCGACGCCGGGCCGAACCGCGCGGCGATCGGTCGTCGCGGGCGTTACTTGGCCTTGCCGGTCTTGCCGCCTGACTGTTCCGGATCGCCGGCGGCCTTGGGCGCGGCCTTGAACTCCTCGGACGTCATCTGGGTGACCGTCCGGTCGAGGTGGAGGACGTAGCCCCCCTTCTCCGGGACGTCCTTGCCATAGGCCAGGATCTCGGGGGCCGACGTCTGGCCCGGCTCCTCCTGGGTGTCGGGGAGGGCGGCGCCCCACTGGACGACGATGTCCCCCTTGCGCGCCGCCTCCACCGCCGGCGAGACGATGTTCCCCAGGGCCTTCATGTCCTCGATCTTGCGAGGCGGTTTCTTCTTGGCGATCGTATACATCCGATAGTCCTCGCCGAAGGTCTCGAGGTACACGTTGTCGTCCGCGCCCCCCGCCGACCCCGGCCCCGGTCCTCCGCCGCAGCCGGTCGCCAGGCCCAGCAGTACCGGGACCAGTCCGACCCATCGTCGCCACTGCAATCTCGACATCGACGCGATTCCCCTTCTCGGTGTCATCGAAGCGCCGGCGCGCCCCGTCGGCTTAGTACGAGTCGGCGCTGACGACTTCCCCGCCCGCCTTGCTCCCCAGCGCCCGCCAGGTGGCCAGGTTGACGGAGTCCTTGATGAACCGGACGGAGCCGTCGCAGAAACCCACGTTCACGCCGCCGGAGTGGTAGCTCCGGGCCGCGCCGTGAACCTGGCTGTAGGAGGCGTCGGAACAATCCCAGAGCTTGTAGTTGGGCGGGACGGTATGGGAGAAGCCGCTGGTCGAGGGGAGGCTGCGGAAGTACATCTGGCCGCGGTAGCGAATCCGCATCTGCGTCGACCCCTGGCAGTCGGTGGGGGGAGCGATGGCCGACACTCCCGTGAAGTTGCCCGCGGAGACGTAGACGTTGATCAGGTCCACGAAGGGGATCTCGGCGATGGTGTTCTGGACGGCCCGGGAGCGCTTGGTCTCCGAGAACAGGGTGGTGTTGCTGGTGCCGTCGGTGATCTCCGAGATCTTCACGGCGATGCAAGCCAGGTAATCGGGATCTGTCGGCGACCCGCCCGTCTTGAACCGGATGTTGGTGACGCCGGCCCGGCTGGAGTCCGGTTCCTGATAGGCCGCCGTGCCCAACTGCTGGGAGGGGGTGTTGCCGTAGCTGCCGAAGTAATTGCTGTAACCGAGCCCCCCGGGAGCGTACTGACTGAACTTCGCGGCCTCTCCGTCGGACGGGCAGACGTAGGCCGAGACGATCTGGTAGCAGGCCGTCATCTGCGCCGGGGCGCCGAGGTCGACCCCGTGCTGGAGATTGAACGCGGAATAGGCCGCCGACTGCTCCAAAAACGGCAGCACCATCGCCTGCAACGACATCCTGGTCTTGTACGTGGTCGCGGTCGGGTACGGGCCGATTCCCGGCGGGAACGTGCCGTTGGTCGATTCGAAGTTGGCCGAGGCCAGGCCCAACTGCTTCAGGTTGTTGACGCACTGGGCGCGACGAGCGGCCTCGCGGGCCGATTGCACGGCCGGCAGCAGCAGGGCGATCAACACGGCGATGATCGCGATCACCACCAGCAATTCGATCAGAGTGAACCCGCGACGTGAGTTCGCTTTCATGGGACGACGGCCTCCAGCGAGAAAATCGAGAATCGAACGAGGACGAACCGCGATCGATCGCGCCGGCTCGAACGAGCCCGCGCGGGAGCCCCAGAGGTCGGGGCCGCGCGACCCCGGGAACCAGGCCGTCGAGGACGCGCGCGACGACCCGAGCGCCCAAACCCATGGCGCGAACGGAGTTTCGCGAGCCGATCGCCTGTTTCCCCGGCGATCACGATCCTAGCTTCCCCACTCATGAATTTCCAGTGGTGTTTCGAAAAAAAAGGTGACATCCGAACATTAAATCGTTAAACCTACAAACGTCCGAGAAATCGGCCGTCCGATCGGCCCCAGGCCGGGTCCGAGGAACTCCGTCATAAAATTGGGTGATTGAACCCGTTAAGGCGTGGGAACGCCCAAGGGAGGACGCGGCCTCGGCCGGACGCCGCGGCGACGCATCAGGATTGGCCTATCGGTTATTTCGAGGGCGGAGGGGTCGTCGGCGGGGCGTCGGCGGCTTGCCGGACCTTGGGGTCGGCCGCCTTGGGGTCGGAAGGGGGCGTCGGATCGGGTTGGGCGGTCTGCTGGGTGGGGGCGGCGATTTGGCGGGGGGGCGGCGGCGGGGCCTGGACGGTTTGCGGTTGGGGGGCCGGCGCGGGCGGGGGCTTCGGCGCGGCGGGGGGGACGGCCGGCGCGGGGGTCATGCGGATGAGGGGGGGGGTGGGGGGGCCGTTGGGGGGGG
>ERZ778018.989-NODE-989-length-29340-cov-5.193205_pt1 | contig 29340 bp, 25 predicted proteins | sample MGYA00375748_ERZ778018 | MGnify/ENA primary metagenome ERZ778018 (study PRJEB29350, sample SAMN05509839) | bioreactor metagenome | biome: bioreactor; material: wastewater | place: South Africa: University of Cape Town | collected 2014-04-22 ... | reverse complement strand
GTGGTGTGGTCGAGCGCCACTTCACCGGCCCGCACGTCAGCGGCCCAGAGGCCGTAGATTTGCCGTCGGGTAATGGCGCTGAAGAGCGGAATGAGCGCCGTCCGTCCACGGAGAGCGCGAACCCGCTCGCGAACCGCCCCGACGGCATGGTCGGCCATCAGGTCTTCAGAGGGAGCAAGCGTTTCGGTCAGCTCACGCCGGGCGGCGAGGACGGCGGATTGCGATGACAGCGACTTCAGCGTTAGCTCGGCGGCAACATTGCGGCGGCGCAAGCGGAGCGCGTAACCGGCCCGATGAACGCGCCAATCGGCGGTATCGTAGTACGTATCGAGATGTTCGACCGGCGCCTCACGTTCGACACGCAGTTCGGCCGGCCCGTGATACGCAGCCAACCATGATTCGACGGGCGCGAGATCGTTCGCATCGAACTGCCATTCGGCTTCAATTCGGTCCTCGGTGCCCGGCACCCGCTCACCGCCTCTCGTCATCGATTGTTTCGAACGGCCGAATCATAAACGATGGCGACGCGCGACCGCCGCTTCAGGTCAATTCCTTGACATGCAATGCGGCTTCCATGAGAAAGCGGCTGCCGGAGACGAAAAAGAGGAATCCATAAGCGCAGAGAAGCGCCCCGGTCGCCACACCCGCCAGGTCATTGAGTCTGCGGGCCGTATTCTCCTGCCGCCGAGCAAGCTGCAAGAAGGCGAGCGAGAGTTGAAACATGGCGCAGACCGCCGCGCAGACCAGCACGAAACTGAGCAGGCGGTAGACCGGTTGCCAGTCGCTCATGGCGAGCCAGCCGAAGCCGGTCAGGCCCAGTCCAATAAGGAAAAGCTCTCCGACATGCCGGACGACCGGCTCGGGACGCTGGCAGTCGAGACGCCAGAGCAGGTTCGAGGTGAGCAACCAAAGCAAGACCGCCAGCGTTGTACCGGTAAGTGCGCCGGTCGCGTAACGCAGGAGATTGCTCGGTTGGTAGACGGTAAAGAGCGCCATATCGTCGAATGTCGAGTTGAGCCCGTCGAGGCCCATCAGCAGAATGAAGAGCGAAAGGGCACCGATAACCGGCAGTGAGGGAATGCCGGATGCTCGGAATCGACCGCGCACGAGCAGGTAGCACTGGGTGATGAGGAAGCCACCGTAAATACCGGTCATCCGCGAACCGAAGGGTAAGCGTTCGGCGCCGAACCAGAACGAATGGCTCGGTTGCTGCGCGCAAATGCCGTGAAGCACGGCAATCGATTTCGCCTCGACTGACCAGGGCGCGAAGAGAAATCCGGCGACCGATGCCAGCAGCAGCGCCAGAAAGAGCGCGCCCCAACCGGGTCGCCAGCCAGAGAGAATGATCTGTGGACGATGGGACGACGCGATCATCCGCTCCCCATTCCGTTGCACTCCCGCGTTTATCGCCAGACTATAGCAGACTCCCGGTCCACAGCACGTACCTTTGTTCCATTGTGTGTACGATCAAAACGGCCGTACACTCGTATCGGGAGACGCTATGGAGACTGGACAGGCACGGACACGCGTTCCGGACCACGCCAGCGAGTCGAACACGACACTGAGGTCAACGATGCCGACCCGAAACGGGCCACTCCTTACCGAACGACTCAACCGCCGCCGGCTGCTGAAAGTCGCCGGTGGACTTTTGTTGATGAGTGTCGTCGACCTCCATTTCGATGGTCGGGCTGCCGTGGCCGCGACGCGAATGAGCTGGCAGGAAAGCGGCGTCTTCCCGCGGACCGGGCTCTACCAGTCGCCGGTCTTCCAGGCGGATCAAGCGTTCAATAGCGTCGAGATCGTCTGGCAGGGGGACTTGCCGAACGGCGCGAGTGCCGATTTCGCGGTGCGGGTGAGCAGCGATGGGAATAGTTGGACCGACTGGATCGAAACGCACCTCGACAGCCACGTCCGCTCGCTCTCAGACACCCGGAACTTTCAGGTGCCCGCGCTCGTTTCGTCAAGTCGGTACGTGCAATATCGGGTCAACTTGATCGCGGCTCCGGCCGGAGCGCCGCCGTCGCTAGAGCGGGTTGAACTCGCCTGCGTCGATACCAGCGGACCGGCGCAATATCTGGATGCCCCCAAGCTGATCGACGGTTTCATCATCCCGCGCGCCGGGTGGGGCGCCGACGAATCGCTCCGCTACGATGCCAATGGCAAGGAGATCTGGCCGCCCGAATACCGTCCGGTGCAGAAAGTCATCATCCATCACACGGTCACCCAGAATCATGAGCAAGATCCAGCCGCGACGGTGCGCGCCATCTACTACTATCACGCCATCACCCAGGGCTGGGGCGACATCGGCTATAACTTTCTCGTTGACTGGCATGGCAACGTCTATGAGGGTCGCATCGGCGGCCCGAACGTCGTGGCCGGTCACGCCCTGCAATACAACTGGGGGAGCATCGGGATCGCGCTCCTCGGAGATTTCAGCAAAACCGACGTCGATCAGCCGGCGCTCGATTCGCTGGTGCGCGTGATCAAGGATCGGGCCGCAAACGTCGATCCCGCCGGAATCGGCTTTTTCATCGACAAGGATAACGTGCCGAATATCTGCGGCCACCGCGATGTCCTCTCGACCGAATGCCCCGGCGATCGTGCCTATATCAAGATTCCGTACATCCGAGGCTGGTGTAAGGGGATCGATCAGCCGATCTTTGTCGAACCGATCGCGCCCGGAAAGGCGAAAGCCGCCGTCACTGGCCTCACCTTTGCGCCGGTTCCGGTCTACAGCGGCTCCGAGTTGCGGGTTGATATCACGGTCAAGAACACCGGTTCCGCAACGCTCGGCACACAGGGCCCCGCTTCCGGCTACACCTATGTCGAAGGCCAGGATTTCAACTCGGCCGGGTATCCGAAGCTTGAGGGACTCTATCGCGTCGGGATTGATTTCGCGGGCAACCAGGGCGTTGCCAATCCATATCGCTGGGGGCTTCCCGGACCACTCGAACCGGGCGACACGGCAACTATCACCGGCTATATTCGGCTGCGCACGCCGGGCGACTGGACGTTATCGGCGAGTGTGATGCAGGAGTGGATCAAGTACGACCAGCAGGGCGCCTTCCCGCAAAAGGTCAAGGTACTGCCACCGCCAACCGCACCCGCCGCACAGCAAAACGACCCCTCGCTCGTCTATGAGTCAGTTACCGGACACAACGTGCCAACCGTCTTCCACGACTACTGGACGAATAACGGCGGACTCTTCCGCTTCGGCTACCCGCTGACCGAGCCGTTCCAGGAAGTATCGGAAACGGACGGCGGAACCTACCTGACGCAGTATTTCGAACGCGCGCGCTTCGAGCACCATCCTGAAAACGCAGGCACACAGTACGAAGTGCTGCTCGGACTGCTCGGCCGCGAACGAACCGCCGGACGCGAAAACGAGGCGCCCTTCCAGCCGGTCGCCGATCCCGGTCCGACCGACGAATACGACTTCTATCCCGAAACCGGCCACCTGCTCGGCCACGGCTACCGCGACTACTGGACCGCCAACGGCGGACTCACCTCTTTCGGCTACCCGATCAGCGAGCCGTTCGAAGAGATGAGCCAGACGGACGGCGTCAAGCACACCGTCCAGTACTTCGAGCGCGTCCGTATCGAATATCACCCCGAGAACGCGGGCACGCCCTACAATTTCCTGCTCGGCCAACTCGCCCGCGAGATGCTGATCGATCGCGGCTGGTTGACGGCAGATTCGTAGCCAGTGCGGAAGGCGACGCTCCTTCGACGGTGCGCCTCCAACGCACAACGCATGTAGGGACAATGGCACGGCTGCAAACCACAGTGGCGGAGCCACTGGTTCACCCCCACGCGCGTGGGGACAACTTGTCGCCGCAGCTGCCGGTCATGCTGGCTGTCGGTTCACCCCCACGCGCGTGGGGACAACCGGTGTAAATGATGCTGCAATATGAGAAGTAGCGGTTCACCTCCACGCGCGTGGGGACAACGCTATGGCCTGGGCGAGGCTCGACGACCAATTCGGTTCACCCCCACGCGCGTGGGGACAACAGTTGATCAGTTGCCATCACCATGTGCATGTCCGGTTCACCCCCACGCGCGTGGGGACAACATACGGTGCGGAACCATGTACGGCTGGAGGTCCGGTTCACCCCCACGCGCGTGGGGACAACGGACGGCGCCACGAGAAAAAGCCGCATTACTGCGGTTCACCCCCACGCGCGTGGGGACAACTGTTGCGCGGCAAGGAGCGATGGCAACAACGCCGGTTCACCCCCACGCGCGTGGGGACAACTTCGGCCAGCTTGAGCTTGTCCTGGTCGAGCTGGGTTCACCCCCACGCGCGTGGGGACAACGCGCGCCGCTTCGGCCTGGGCATCGGAGACGCCGGTTCACCCCCACGCGCGTGGGGACAACTCTGCCAACTTCGTTGGGAAGCTGAGTAGCCACTGGTTCACCCCCACGCGCGTGGGGACAACACAGGCATGACGCGTGACGAAATGATCGCCACCGGTTCACCCCCACGCGCGTGGGGACAACCGAATGTCCGCCGCGCCGAACTGCGCATCATCGGGTTCACCCCCACGCGCGTGGGGACAACTGCCGCCTCCCCGACGATTTTTGCGTCTCTCCCGGTTCACCCCCACGCGCGTGGGGACAACGGCTGCTCAGCACTCACCAATTCTCTCCGATCCGGTTCACCCCCAACGCGCGTGGGGACAACGCGAACGCGGACCAGCCACCCGCGCTGGCGATCGGTTCACCCCCACGCGCGTGGGGACAACAGACTAGAGATTGTCAAGAGTCTCTAGTATGACGGTTCACCCCCACGCGCGTGGGGACAACAAGGCGCGACGCAAGGCGAGCGCCTCTGCCACCGGTTCACCCCCACGCGCGTGGGGACAACAGCTTGCACTACCGCTACCACGGAGAATCAATCGGTTCACCCCCACGCGCGTGGGGACAACAGCGACGGCCGCCAGAGCGACTAGGCCGCGCGCGGTTCACCCCCACGCGCGTGGGGACAACCGGCACTGGCGCTTCTCGCAACGGAAGCAGGACGGTTCACCCCCACGCGCGTAGGGACAACCTTGGCATCGAGCTGGCGCTGATCGCTGGCCGCGGTTCACCCCCACGCGCGTGGGGACAACCTCGTCGTGTTGACTGCTACTTGTCGATGTAGCGGTTCACCCCCACGCGCGTGGGGACAACCGCAGATTCCACCACGTGACGGCTTCTGTGACCGGTTCACCCCCACGCGCGTGGGGACAACCTCGGCAGGTCCGGCGCGGTCGTGATGGCGCCCGGTTCACCCCCACGCGCGTGGGGACAACCCGCATAGTCTGCGTCATCAATTCGCCTCGGCAGGTTCACCCCCACGCGCGTGGGGACAACGACTGGTTGGCACAACTTGGACCGGGCGACAGCGGTTCACCCCCACGCGCGTGGGGACAACGCTTCCAGTTTCGTTGATTCTACGGCAATCGGGTGCCGGAAACCTATCCGAAGTGTCGCGCTATCTTTTTCCGAATTACATGTCCTTGAAGACGGATGCCGTCACCTGTGTGAGGTAGGGGAACTCGACCTGGCCGTTCGTGTAGACGCGATAGCCGACGAAGATCGCGATCACAAAGGGCACGAAATAGCCCACCCAGAGGATGCATGTGAGTACCCAGGCGACGGAAGTCAGCGCAAAATACGCGCAGCTATAAAGAACGTAAAACGCAAATGCAAATCCAAAAAAGACCAGCCCCTGATACGCGTGGATCTTATTGAAGCGACTATTCTTAAGCGTCGTGAGCAAGACAATGATCGGGACGATCGGTGTAAAAACATAGCCGACGGCCGAGATGAGCTTATCGTTTTCCGCCTCAGGGCGAATTCCGGCAAAGATACCCTGCATCGATCCCCCTCAACGTATTCATTGTCAGACATTCGACGAGCGCGCCCAGGAGAGCGCTTGCGCGACTGCCCTATTCAGTTAGCATGGAACACTGCCGCGAAGTGTACGGAAAGTCGACGTAATCGTCAATAGGTCGAGGCAATATTTCGCGCAATCCGTCGGATCGCTGATCAATCTGTTGCCGGGAGGAAGCCGAGCCCGAGGCGTCGCAGCGAGCGATACTGTCCCTGGCCGACGATCAGGTGATCGACGACGTCGATACCGAGAAGCTTGCCGGCTCGGTGAAGCTCGGTGGTGAGCGCCACATCGGCCGCCGAGGGGGTTGGGTCGCCGGACGGATGATTGTGCACAACGACGATCCCCGGTGCGTTCTGCCGAACGGCATCCTTGAAGACCTCAGCAACGCGAACATGCGCGCTGTTAACGCTCCCCTGATAGACGAGCGCCACACGCAGAACGCGATTCTTCGTGTCGAGCAGCACGACGCGTAGCTGCTCGTGATCGAGGGCGGCCATCTCGCTGCCAAGCAGACCGAAGATATCTTCCGGACCCTGAATCCGCGGGCGATCGTCCGGCCGCAGTGCCTTGACGCGCGTCGCCAGCGTCATCGTCGCCTTGAGCGTCGTCGCCTTGGCCGGGCCAAGCCCGTGCGAGCGTTCCAAATCGACGATCTCGGCACGCGCCAATCCATTGAGGCCGCCATATTCGCGCAACAGGCGCTGCGCGACGAGCAGCACGTTTTCGCCGCGCACGCCGGTGCCGAGGATGATCGCGATCAGTTCGGCATCCGTCAGGGCCTGTGCCCCGCGCAGGCGAAGCTTCTCACGCGGTCGATCATCCGCCGGAGTTTCCTTCATCGTCTTATGCTGGTAGATGGGCCGCCGGTCGGTCGTCTCCATGCTTCGTCCTTCAGATTGTCACGACACGGGGTACTATCGCGCAGATTCCGTCAAGAAGCAATCACCACCTGCGCACGAGGAGGCCAGTTTAGAGAGACTCAAGCGCCCGAACAGGTGTGGTGTATAATCGTGTTGCGCCGCGCCGTGCTCTGTCCGGCGCGGCCTTGCGTTATCAACCTCCAATCCTCCGGAAAAGAGGACGCGAACGTGGTTTTCAGCAGGCTTTTTCGCCGGCAATCACAACCAGAACCCAAAATCGAAGCTGGCCTGAAGAAGACGCGCCGCGGCATCTTCAAAGATATCAGCGCGCTCTTCGAACGAAGCGAGATCACCGACGATCTCTACGATGACCTTGAAATGCTCCTGATCCAGGCTGATCTCGGTGTCGAAACGACGGTCGAACTGCTCGACAACCTCCGTGCACGTATCGATCGTGAGCATATCCGCCAGCCGTCTGACGCGCGTGAAGCGTTGCGCACCGAGATGATCGCGCTTCTTCACAACGCGACGCGCAACCGCAAGATCAAGATCTACCAGCGCGGTGTGCCGTTTGTCATCCTGGTCGTCGGTGTCAACGGTACGGGCAAGACGACGACGATCGCCAAGCTCGCCAAGTTCCATCAGAACGCAGGGCGTAACGTCGTGCTCGTCGCCGGAGATACCTTCCGCGCCGCCGCGATCGAGCAGCTGAAGGTCTGGGGCGAACGGCTCAACGCAACCGTCATCGCACACCAGCCGAACGCCGATCCCGGCGCCGTCGTCTTTGATGGGATGCGCGCGGCGTATAACCGCAACGCCGACATCCTGCTAATCGACACGGCCGGGCGCCTGCACACCAAGTACAACCTGATGGAAGAGCTCAAGAAGATTCGCAACGTCATCAAGCGCCATGTGGCCGAAGCGCCGCAAGAAGTGCTGCTCGTCATCGATGCGACAACCGGTCAGAACGGCCTGGTGCAGGCCAAGAAGTTCGCCGAAGCGGCCGACATCACCGATATCGCCATCGCGAAGCTCGACGGCACGGCACGTGGGGGCATCGCCTTCGCCATCTCGCGCGAGCTCGGCATCCCGATCTCGTACGTCGGTACCGGCGAAAAGGTGACCGATCTGACCGAGTTCAGCCCCGAGAATTATGTCGACGCGCTCTTCTTCGGTGAGGAGGAGGACGAGAATGTTTGAGACCCTCAGCGATCGTCTCAACGATGTCTTCCAGCGCATGGGCAAGAAAGGCCGCCTGAGCGAAGGCGATGTCGACGAAGCGATGCGTGAAGTTCGCCGAGCCTTGCTCGAAGCGGACGTCAACTTCAAGGTCGTCCGCGACTTCGTCGCGGCGGTCCGCGAGCGTTCGATCGGCGGCGAAGTCGCCAGCGCGCTCACCCCGGCGCAGCAGGTCATCCAGATCGTCGACGACGAACTGATCAAGATCCTCGGCTCCGAGCGCGTGCCGTTGGAGACCGCCACGCCGCCGCCGACAATCATCATGCTCGTCGGCCTGCAAGGTTCCGGTAAGACGACGCACGCCTCGAAGCTCGCCAATTTCCTGAAGAAAGAGGGGCGACGGCCACTGCTCGTCGCGGCTGACATCTATCGTCCGGCCGCCATTGACCAGCTGCAGACGCTCGGCGAGCAAATCAACGTGCCGGTGCACGCCGAAGGTACGAAGGAAAGCCCGGTCAAGATCGCCAAGAACGCGATCAAGCTCGCCAAGGACCGTGGCTACAATCCGGTCATCATCGACACCGCCGGTCGCCTGCAGATCGACGAACGGATGATGCAGGAACTCGAAGATGTGACCGAGGCGGTGCATCCGACCGAAACGCTGCTCGTCGCCGACGCCATGACCGGACAGGAAGCGGTCAGTGTCGCCGAGGAGTTCCACCGGCGATTAGCGCTGACCGGCCTCATTTTGACCAAGATGGACGGCGACGCCCGTGGCGGCGCGGCGCTTTCAATTCGGTCGGTCGTCGGCGTGCCGATCAAGTTCATCGGCACCGGCGAGCGGGTGGATGCGCTGGAGCCGTTCTACCCCGACCGTCTCGCCTCCCGCATTCTCGGCATGGGCGACGTGCTCACGCTGATCGAGCGGGCGCAATCGGAGACGACCGAGGAGGAGACACAGAAGCTCCAGGAAAAGATGCTCGGCGGCTCGTTCAATCTGGAAGATTTTCTGAGTCAGCTGCAGCAGATCAAGCGGATGGGTCCGCTGTCGCAGATTCTGGAGATGATCCCCGGCATCGGGCAGGCGGTGCGCCAGCAGAACGTGCAGGTCAGCGACGACGAGTTCAAGAATGTCGAGGCGATGATTCACTCGATGACGTTCGAGGAACGACGTCATCCGGAAATTATCAAGCCGAGTCGCCGCAAACGGATCGCGGCCGGCAGCGGAACCACGCAGGCCGAAGTGAACCAGCTGCTCAACCAATTCAAGCAGATGCAGAAAATGATGGAGCAGATGGGGAACCTCGGTGGTGGGAAGCGCGGCGGCAAACTGCGCGGGTTGCTCTCCGGGAACCCGCTCGGCGGTATGAATCCGCAAGAACTCGAAGCGATGATGCAGGGGAATGGCGGTATGCCGGCGCTCGGACGCGGCACCGCACCCGCGCGACCGGCCCAGCAGCCGCGTAAGAAGGCGAACAAGAAGAAGAAAGCCAAACGTCGCCGCTAGCCCAACCGCCCACACCCCGACGGGGACAGTTGTCGCGCCGTACAGAGAGGTTGAGATGCAGTACGCCGCGCCACGAAATCAACCAACCGGCTGGTACGATCGAATTCGTGGCCTACCGCTCTTTTATAAGGTTCTCATCGCCAATTCGACGATCGTCGTTGTCGGAGCCGTCTTCGGGACCGCGCTCACGTTGCGGGCCGCACGCGAAACGGGCGCGCTCTACAGCCTGATCGCGCTCTTCGCGGTGATCGGCACGCTCACCAGTATCGCCGTCAACTGGTTCGTGCTGCGCGCCGCGCTGCGACCGTTGCTCGTGCTCGAGAAGACGGTCGACGAAGTGCGACGGGGTGATTTCCGCGTGCGTGTCAAGAAGGTCGGCATCGGCGACCCACACATCGACGTCCTGACCGATACCTTCAACGGGATGCTCGACGCCGTCGAGCGCTATCGCACACAGATTCACGAGATGTCGGTGCGCGCGCTCAATGCGCAGGAGGAAGAGCGCAAACGCATCTCCCGTGAGCTGCACGACGACACAGCGCAGGCGCTCACCGCCCAGCTGTTGCGGCTCAAGACGATCGAAGCGACCGGCGGCACGCTCGATCCGAACGGCCTGGCGCAGCTGATCGAACTCACAGCTGAGACGCTCGAAGATGTACGCCACATGGCGCACGAATTACGGCCACCAAGCCTCGACGACCTGGGGCTGCTCGCGTCGCTCGAAGGGCTCGTCGCTCAGTGCGCCGAACGCTTCGATCTGCGCGTCGCTTTCTATTCCGACGGCCTCAAGAGCCGCCCCACACCGGATGTCGAACTGGCGGTCTACCGCATTGTCCAGGAGGCGGTGACGAACATCGCCAAGCATGCCGGGGATTGTGAGGCGACGGTGTCGTTACGCGTCTACCGCAACACGCTCTGGGTGCGGATCACCGATACCGGCGAGGGCTTCGATATGTCGTCGGTCAATCTGGATGGTGGCATCGGCCTCGGGCTGTTCGGGATGCAAGAACGCGCCGCGCTGGTTGGCGGAAGCGTCCTGGTATCGTCCGCCCATGGACGCGGCACCGAGATTGAAGTGCGCGTCCCGCTCGTCAACACGCTTTCAGCCGCACCCGTTGAAGGAGTCGATTCATGACCTCAATCAGCACCCGGCTCATCAGCATCGTGCTGGCCGACGATCACGCCATTGTACGAGCGGGACTGCGCGCGCTACTTGATTCGCAACCCGACATCGAAGTCGTCGGCGAGGCTGGTACCGGTGACGAAGTCGTCGAACTCTGCCGGCAGCTGACGCCGGACGTCGCCATTCTCGATATCTCGATGCCGGGTGGCGGGCTGGAAGCAACCCGCAAGATCTCGCGCCTCGGACTCTCGACACGCATTTTGATCCTGACGGTACATGCCGAAGAGCGCTACCTGCTGCCGGTCCTCGAATCAGGCGGCTCCGGCTATGTGCGCAAATCGAGCCTGCACACCGACTTGATCGACGCCATTCGCATGGTCGCGCGCGGCGAGGTTTTTCTCGAACCGGCCGCCACGCGTATGTTGCTCAAGGGCTATCTCGATCGCGCGCACGACGGTCGTGAGCTCGACCCCGGCAAGCTGCTCTCCGAACGCGAACGCGAGGTGCTCAAGCTGACCGCCGAAGGGTTCACCGCTCAGGAGATCGCCGACCAGCTCTATCTCTCACCCAAGACCGTCGAAACCTACCGCCACCGCATTATGCAAAAGCTTGGCTTTAGCCACCGCTCTGAACTGGTGCGCTACGCATTGCGTGCCGGTCTTCTCGACCCAACCGTGGAGTGATACCTCTCGCGGAGGACGCAGAGATGCGATTGTTGATATCTGCGTCCTCCACGAGAGACATCGTTAGCTCCGCCGCATCTGGTGCACGGTGACGGCGACGTTGGCATCACGCGGGTCGGGCCAGGGGCCGGCGTGGAACGAGAGCGCGTCACTCCAGCCGCGGTCCGTCGCCTGCTCGATGAAGCGCTCAGCGACGTTGCGGCCCGGCTCGGCCAGCCAGAGCAGCCCGTTCGGTGCCACCAACCACTCGACGAGATCGAGCAACGGCTCAATATCTCGCGACTCATAGAGCACATCGGCCGCCAGAACGACCGGGAAACCTGGGCCGGCGAGCGCGCGCAACTCGGCTGATGGAGCGCGCCAGTTGACCTGAAGCGTCGCCGGTTCGCGTCCGCCGTTAACCAGCGCGTTGTAGCGGCAGAGGAGCAGCGATTCGGAAGAGTAATCGGCAACCGTCAGTCGCGCACCGAGCCGTAGCGCGACGGACGCCGTCGTCCCAAGCCCGCTACCGATCTCCAACACTCGTTGCCCGGACACCAGATTGGGCCGCGCCAGCAGCTCATCGGCCAGGGCAATGCCGCTCGGCCAGATCTCGGCCCAGTACGGCAAATTCTGCTCCGGATCGCCCGCGGCTGTGTCGAGCAGCGCGTCGAAATCGACCGGCTGAACGAGGGTCAGGTCGACATCGGATTCCGGCAGCCCAAGTGTCACCTCACGGCAGGTGCCGACGTGATGGACCAGATCGTTGTAGAGCGCTGCGAGACCGTCGGTCATTACAAGGCAATCCTCACCTCGCGACATAGCCATCTATGGACAGCGCGAATCCTACCGCAACATCCGGCGGATGATCGGAGCCGAATCGATCGGTTCGCAACCGCCTTGACAGGTTCTCTTATCATGTGTCAGTATTCGTTGACAGGTGGAAGGGAGTCATGTCATAGACCGCTCAAACTTGACCGGTGACGATCTCCTCGTAAAGCTCGCGGCGCTGGCCAACGTCCATCGGCTGCGCATCGTCGCGGAACTAGCGCACGAGCGCAATTATGTGAGCCGGCTCGCCCGAGAGATTGGAATGAGTCGTCCGCTGCTTCACATGCATCTGCAGCGACTCGAAGCGGCAGGGCTAGTGACCGGCACGTTGGAACTCTCCGATGACGGGAAAGCGATGAAGTATTACGAAGTCACGCCATTCACGCTCACGCTGACACCGGAGCGCATCGCGGAGATCGTGCATTCGCTGACGAGTGAGCAGACCGACACCCACACGTCAGGTATCGAAGAAGGGTGGGAAGATTAGTGGATCAGGCATCCTGGGGCAACGTCATCGCGATCGTAGTCTTGCTCGCGATCGCAGCGATACTCATCGTCATCATCTGGCAAGTCTTCGCGACGAGGCGGGCGACGGCGTCTCTGCTGCGTGAAGATGAGTATCGGAAGCTCTCCGAACGCGGCACCGCCGCAGAAGAGCACATTGCCAAGGAACTCGGCGCCGCGAGCGCGGAACTGGCGGACTTGCGCAACCGAGTTGCTGAGATCGAGCGCATGATGAAAGAAGTCGGTTGACGTCATGCGAAATCGCCGGAAACCAGCGATGCGCTAAGAAATAACGCCTCCGATGGGATGTTGCAGCACCCCACCGAAGGCAGATCCCCCAGGCCGATCCCGCGAAGCGACATCGGGCACCCAGGGAGCACACCCCAAGGATACATTGTCGGGTTGCCACGCCATCGCTCCGCGGGCCTATTCTCGAAGCCCAGTGAGAGGCAACCGGTGTGGTTATCAACGTCTCCGAATCATCCCGCCGCTTCGACCTGCACGATTTCCCCACTACTGCTTCATGCGAACAAGGGGGCAGGCCGCATCCTGCCCGCTGGCACCTGCGCCGTTGGAGAACGATCGGCTGGTTGGGGCTCGCGCTCCCGTTACTGGCAGCAGCCGTCTGGTTCGCCTGGTCAAGCGAACTCTGGGTCATCGTCACGTCGCCGGAGCGCTTTCGGACCGTGATCCAGTCGTTCGGCGCCTTGGGGCCGGTCGTATACGTTCTGGCCGAAGTCGCCCAGGTCGTTGTGCCACCGATCCCCGGCAGCATCTTCCCGCCGGTGGCATCGACCGCCTTCGGCCCTGAGGCGGCGCTGGTGCTTTCGATGGCCGGCACCACGATCGGCACCACGATCGGCTCCGCCATCGTCTTCGCGTTGGCCCGGCGTTGGGGCCGGCCGCTCCTGGAGTGCTTGGTCGATCCCAAGCTGATCGACAAATACGCAGGGGTGATCGCGGCGCGAGGCGGATTCTGGCTCTTCGCCATCATGCTCCTGCCGTTCCTGCCCGACGACGCCATTTGTGCCGTGGTCGGATCGTCCGTGATCTCGTTCCGCCGCTTCCTCATCCTCACCACGCTCGGCCGGCTGCCAACGACCGCCCTCGGCGTCTACCTGGTAAGCACCCCGTTCGCGAATCCGACTACGTTCTGGCTGCCGATAGCTATGCTCGTGCTGCTCCCGCCGGTCATCGGCTTCAGATACCGAGGGAGGTTGGAAGGATGGCTGATTCGCCGAACGAGAGCGTAAGGTGACCGCCCTCACCCCCAGCCCCTCTCCCAGGCCACGCGGGAGAGGGGCATCGTTATGTGAGCGAATGGGTGTTCCCTCGCGTGGGTAAGCAGACAGGCAAAGAAAAAATCGCGCGGCCGCAGCCGCGCGACTGCCCCCCCCTCTCCCGGTCGGAACGGGAGAGGGGCCGGGGAAGAGGGCGGTTCTTCTACACCCCGCTTCCAGCCAGCTGCCCGACTTTGCGGATGCCAACCAGCACGGGCTCGCCACCGACCTTGATCTGCTCGGTGTGGGCGCCATCGACGGATGGGTCGCCGGACGTCAGTTCTTCGGAGAGCGTTTCTCCCTTGATGTAGTCGGCGAACCGCGCGACTGCGTCGGCCGTGTCGCCGCCGGCCTGGTAGGTGGTGGCGATCGTATCCTCGATCTGCAGACCGGCGCTCTTACGGGCGTCCTGGACGCCACGGACGAAGTCGCGCGCCAGTCCTTCGAGGCGCAATTCCGGCGTGATCTCGAGGTCGAGCGCGACCATGAAGTCGCGATCCTCGGCGACGGCGAAACCTTCGCGACTGCGCACTTCGACGAGCAACTCGTCCGGCTCGATCTCGATCGTTTCGTCTCCGGTGGTCATCGGAATCGTGCGACCTGCGCGCTGGAGCTGTGCCAGCCGGGCCGGATCTGCCGCCTGGATCGCCTGCCGCACGGCGCCGAGCTTCGGACCGTACTTCGGGCCGAGCAGCGGCAGGTTCGGGCGGACCGAGTAGCTGACGTAGTCGTCCGGATTGTCGACGACCTCGAATTCTTTGACGTTCAGTTCATCGAGCAGCTGATCTTTTAAGCGTTCAATCGACTGCGTCGCACCTTCCTGACGCGAGCCGACCAGCACACGACCGAGCGGTTGGCGCACCTTGACGCCGGCCGCGCTGCGCGAGGAGCGACCGAGCCCGACGACGTGCAGCAGCGCGGTCATGTCGCGGCTCAGCTCGGCATCGATCTTCGTCTCATCAACCTCCGGAAAGCTCGTGAGGTGAACCGATTCCGGCGCACTGGAATCGACTGCACGCACCAGGTTCTGGTACATTCGCTCGGTCAGGAACGGCAGGAAGGGCGCGAGCAGCTTCGTGACGGTGACGAGCGCTTCGTGCAACGTCAGATACGCGGCGATCTTGTCCCGATCGCTTTCCGTCTTCCAGAAGCGACGCCGGTTGCGCCGGATGTACCAGTTCGACAGCTCTTCGACCACGAACTCTTCGATCGTGCGGGCAGCGGTCAGCGAATCGAACTCGCTCAGCGCCTTGCGCACGACACCGGTCACCTCTTGCAGGCGCGAGAGGATCCAGCGATCGAGCATGGACCGCTCGGCCAGCGGCACGTCGTGCTCGGACGGATTGAAGCCGTCGAGCGCGGCGTAGTTAGCGAAGAAGGCGTAGGAGTTCCAGAGCGGCAGGATGAATTGCCGCCGCGCCTCGTCACCCAGGTGATAGCCGAAGTTCAGGTTGAGCGTCGGGTTGTGCTTGAGATAGAGCCAGCGCATAACGTCGGCGCCCATCTCGTCGGCCGCGTCATCAAACCAGATGGCGTTCCCCTTGCTCTTGTGCATCTCCTGGCCATGCTCGTCGCGCATGGTGGCGAAACCAAGCACCGTTTTGTACGGCACACGGCCGGTCAGTACGGTGCTCTGCGCCAGCATCGAATAGAACCAGTTGCGGAACTGACCGGGGAACGACTCGGTGATGAAATCGGCCGGGAACCATTCCTCCCAGTATTCGCGGTCCTTTCGGTAGTTGAGCGTCGAATAGGGCACGATGCCGGCATCGAGCCACGGATTACCGACATCCGGGATGCGCGAAGCAACGCCGCCACACTGGTCGCAGCGAATCTTGACCGCGTCGACATATGGCCGGTGCGGTGTATGGCCTTCGAATTCGTCCCAACCGGAGACGGCTCGCGCCTTCAGATCGTCCTCGCTGCCGATGACATCGAACCAGCCGCAATCGCAGGTCCAGATCGGCAGCGCCAGGCCCCAGTAGCGCTTCTTCGAGATCATCCAGTCGTCCATGTTTCGGAGCCAGTCGAGCTCGCGCTCTTTTCCGAAGTCAGGGATCCAGTGGATCTGGCGGGCGATATCCATCACACGCTCACGCCAGGGATCGACCGAGATGAACCACTCGTCGACCAGCCGGAAGACGAGATCGGTGCCGCAGCGCCAGCAGGTCGGATAACGGTGCGTATGATCGTAAACGTGATAGAGCAGGCCCTTTTCGCGCAGATTCGAGGCGATCGGCTCCGCCACATCGCCAACAAACATGCCGCTCAGCCAGCCGAAACCGTCGAGATAGATCCCATTCTCATCGAGCGGCGCGACGGCCGGCAGATTGTTCTCCTTGCCAAGCTGCTGGTCCTCGCGTCCGGCACCGGGCGCGATATGGACGATGCCGGTCCCTTCGGAGGCGTCGATCGCATCCCACGAGATGACGCGATGCTGCACGTCGCTCTCCGCCGGCAGTTCATCGAACGGCCCGCGATAGCGCCAGCCGAGGAGCTCGATACCCTTACGCTCATCCAGCACCTCGTGCTCGCCGCGAATAGCAGTCGGGATGGCTTCCTTGGCGACGTAGTAGATATCGTCGCCCTGCTTGACGCGGGCGTAGACGAGATCGGGATGGACGGCCGCCGCGACGTTGGCGGCCAGCGTCCAGGGCGTCGTCGTCCAGACGAGGAGATATTCGTTCGGTCGGTCCTCCAGCGGGAAGCGCGCGTAAATGCTGCGGTGTGTCCGCTCCTTATAGCCCTCGCTCGCTTCCATTTCGGAGATACCGGTGGCGCAGCGCGGGCACCAGGGCATGACGTCGTGGCCGCGATAGATCCAGCCGTTATCGTGACAGACCTTCAGGAAGAGCCAGATCGTGTAGTTATTCTCGTCGGACATCGTGTAGTACGAGTTGTCCCAGTCCATGAAGTAGCCGAGCCGCTTCGACTGCTCGGTCTGAATATCGGCGTAGGTCCAGACGCGCTCTTTGCACTTCTGCACGAATTCGGCGATGCCGTACCGCTCAATATCCTGTTTTGAATTGAAGCCCAGCTCTTTCTCGACCTCGACCTCGACCCACAGCCCCTGGCAGTCGAAACCGTTCTGATAACGCTGCTTCTCGCCGAGCATCGTGTGAAAGCGCTGATAGAGGTCCTTGTAGGCACGGCCCCAGCCGTGATGCACGCCCATCCGGTTGTTGGCCGTGATCGGACCGTCAAGAAAGCGCCACTTCGTCGGCGAATCGTCGTTGCGATGCAGATAGCGGTCAACCACCCCGCTCTCATACCACCAGCCTAACGTCTCGCGTTCCAAAGCCGGAAAGTCGACCTTACTCGAAACCGTCTCAAACACCGGCAACCTCCCCGTCATCCGTCCTGAATCTCGTTCGTCAGCGCATTAACAGAAAAACCCGCCCTCGATCAGAGGACGGGCGAACCCGCGGTACCACCTCAGTTGGCTCGCACATCGCGAACCCACTTGGCGAAATGCCTGGCGAGAGTATGGCGATGAATCAACCTATGCTGACCCACCTTTGGAAGCCAACTTGCCTGTCATCATGAGCCGCAGCGAAGGATCTCCCCGTGTCTCCCTGAGCGCCGCGGATGAGGAACGAAGAGGAGATTCTTCGCTGCGGCTCACGATGACAGGGTGAAGAGATGCGGCACCAGCGACGATTGGCGTTCGTTCCAGGCATCCCGGTCGCGTTAACGGGCGACCAACTCGGCCACATCTACTCGGCTTTCGGAAAAACCTTTCGGGTGGCGGCTCGGGAATGATCTTCCGCGGAATCCAACGCCCGTCTTCCACCGCCCACGGGCTCGCTGCGCCTGATCGACCGCGTACTCGTTTCCGTCACAGCCTGTGCTATGTCAAACACGAAGTATAACAATCCCTGCCAATTCCAGCCAGCCGCGTTCCGTCGCGCCGGATGCCTCGTGGCCCGGGAAATGCGCTACGCGACAGTTACGACGATCTCATGCAATATTGGAAGGAGCACTCAAAATGGTAAAGCAATTTACGGAAGGCGACGGAAAAGCAGCGTCCCATGTTCATCCGGCCGTCACGCACTCACATGACCATTACCATGTCACCCATCATCATGAGGCCGGCATTATCGGGAGTGAATTCGAGCATCGCGCCTACTGGCATACCCACGAGCATAACCACAACGAACTGACGCATAGTCACGATTATGATCATGAAGACGAACAGCCGGAACACGCCAAAGAGGCGCACGTGCATGACCATGCGCACCCGACTGAGTCACCCGGCTGAGTTGGGCGTCCGCCTGACGCGCCTGATGCTTGAGCACATCACCTCGGTTCCATCTCTCGAGCTCTGAAGGGATTGACGTGTCCTCTTAGGGGGCGGCCGGCACGCACTATGAGGCGGCGTCCGTCCCTCTCTGCGTTCACATTCGTGGTCTCGCACTACGAGCACAAGGTTCACAACGGAACTGAGGGACCGAAATGGGAACGGACGAGAGCGATCTCCTGAATGATGAGTCGAGTTGACACGTTATTGTCACGCTCCATCGCCCACCGTAGGCGTCTTTGTGAGTCGCGCCGGTCTAGGCTCGAATTATCCGGGCAAGGACCCGGCCAGTTTGCGCAGAGCCAGTAATCGGAACGGAGAGTGACTATGAGCACAAATTCCGCGTCGAGGTCGATCATGCGCGATCTTGAATCGATGCGAAATCAGTTCGACCGGTTCTTCAGCGATCTCCCGGTGTCCGAGGGCGCACCACCGATCGACGTGCAGGAAACCGACGACTCAATCATCGTGCGAGCGTCGATGCCGGGGTACAAGCCTGAGGACTTGACCGTTACGTTCAATCGGGGCACGTTGAGCATCCGCGGCGAGAGCCACGAAGAGCACGACGAGACGAAAGGGAAATGGCACGTTCGAGAGCGTCGCAGTGGCAGCGTCTATCGTACCGTCACGCTTCCTGCCGAAGCGGTCGAGGAGAAAGCGAATGCCACGCTCAAGGACGGCGTGCTGGAGATTCGCTTCCCGAAGACCACCGAGAGCGTAGGGCACGAGATCTCGGTAAAGTCAGCTTAGCCGTCCGGCAGTTGCTCTTGGTTCCCACTTGACAGGAGGGCGGAAGAATGCTGTTAAGAACTACCGAGGAACTCGATCGCGAAGTGCAGCAGGATGTGCTCGACGAGCTCGACTGGGATCCCGAGATCGCGGCGACGGACGTTGGCGTCGAGGTCAATAACCGTGTGGTGACGCTCACCGGGACGGTCGACAGCTTCGCCAAGAAATGGGCCGCCGAACGAGCGGTGTTACGTGTCGCCAGGGTACGCGCCGTGGCGAACGATATTGCGGTGCGTCTGTTCGGCACCGCGGTAAAGAACGATACCGATATCGCACAGGCGGTAGCCAATGCGCTGGAATGGGGCGCATCGATCCCGTTCGAGAACATTGACATCAAGGTGGAAAACGGAGACGTAACGCTGAGTGGTGAAGTTCCCTGGAATTTTCAGCGTACCGAGATAGCCGATACCGTACGTCGAATCAGCGGCGTCAAAGCGGTTATCAACCTGATCACGCTCAGCGCACATCCGAGCTCGGCCGAAAAGATCCGCGCCGATATCGAACGAGCGTTGGTCCGCAACGCTGAAGTCGACGCGGACGCGATTCGCGTCCGGATCGAGGACCGGCACGCGTTCCTCACCGGAACCGTGCACGCCTGGTCCGAAAAACAAGCGGCTGAAGAGGCTGCCTGGCGCGCCCCCGGGATCACGGTAGTGACCAACGAGATCCGTGTCGAAGTGCAATAGGACTGATCGTCGATCTACTCGCGAATTCTCGAACGGCTCCACCGCTGGTGGGGCCGTCGCTGTCTGCCCGGCGGCATTCGGACGATTTTGCACAACGAGCCATCATTGAATCAAGAGGTTGAAAAGGACTACGGGCGATGCCGTTCCGCTGGATGCTTTTAGATTTGCGGCGATTGTGTTCATCGCAGCAGTCGTGAGCATGAATTAGGGCCGGGGGCATCTCGATGTCGAGCAGTCGAAGAGTCGTTACACCGATGAGATTGAAGTCATGATGCACTCGCTCTACTGAGCCGCGCACATATCACGTCGCCAAAGACGACAGCCACCCCGAACGGGGTGGCTGTTTCGTTCGTGCGTCCGAATGCCGATTACAGCTTGCGGCCGCTCACCTTGGTGAAAGCGCTGGCGGCGAAGGCGAGGATGATGGCGCCGAGGAGCGCCGGGATAATGGCGATACCGGCGATGTCGGGACCGAAGCCACCGAGAATCAGACCACCAATCCAACTGCCGACGACACCGGCCACGATGGCGCCCAGCCAGCCGTAGGGTAGGCGGCCGGGTACGATCGAATCGGCGATCCAGCCAATGATTCCGGCGACGAAGAGGGTGATGACCAGCCCGATCAGGGTGGATGTGAGCCAGATCGCGATCGCGACGATGATCAGGACAGCAATCAACACCAGAGCTACGACCATGCAGAGACTCCTTCGTTTCTGGTTGAGCCTGGTCACTGCGCGTTCGTACGCACAGGACCGGCGAGTACATGACTCGACGCCTCAATTAAACATCACTTCTCTCCTATGTGCTCTGCTATCATGACAAGAATCAGGCGTTGTACTCTTGCAGGGGAATCGACCGGAACGCTCTTTCTCGTCGAGCAGTGACGCGACAATGGGGATGGTCGCGATCCACGGTGGAGCCGGTCGAATGGATAAGGGAAGGGCGAAGTATGTCGCGACGAACGGCGACCAGGGGCGGTCGGTGCGCCTTACTTGGTCGAATGCTGACGGTAGTGACCTTATTGACATTGATACCGCTCTCCTCGCTTGCCGACGTCGCACCGGCCGCGGCTGCCACCGACGACACGGCGCAAGCCTTCACCTTGATCAACAACTACCGTGCCTGGCTCGGTCTGCCGCCGATGACGCGCAATCCGAAGCTCGATGCCTCAGCCCAGGCGCACGCGCGTTATTACCAGCTCAACATCAACGATCCAAGCCTGAACGGGATGGGTCTGCACGTGGAGCAGCCGGGGAACCCCGGTTTCACCGGTGCCGACATGCAGGACCGCGTCGACGCGCAGGGGTACGACGGTTGGGCGAATGAAAATATCGGGCTGAGCGGCTCGATGGTCTCCTCGGTGGAATGGTTCATCGGAACGATTGGTCACCGCTTGACATTGATCGATCCCCGCTATACCGATATCGGGCTGGGCATGGTCAACGATGGCAAAGCCAAGATCGAAGTGATCGATGTCGGGGCGCCAAAGTGGAGTGACACGGCGCAACCCGATTGGATCGCCTGGCCACCGAACGGTATGGCCGGTGTGCCGCTCGATTTCTGGGGCGAAGCACCAAATCCGTTCGCGGGTGCCAGTTACCCTACCGGTTATCCGATCACGCTCAAGTACTTCGGCCCTGGTTCAGTCAGCTACGACAGCGCGACGCTGACCGCCAACGGCCAGACCGTGCAAGCCTTCTCACAGACCGGCAGCGGCTGGCTGACACGGCAGACCGATATGATCGCCGCCGTCGACCCGCTGCAACCAGGCACGACCTATACGGTCAACGTGACCGGCACCGCCAACGGGACGCCGTTTAATCGCAGCTGGTCGTTTCAGACGGCCTCGACGCCGGGGGAAGATATGTCGTTCATCGCGAAGGCGTCGTCGACACCGCTCCCACCGGGCGTGGCACAGGCGGATCCAAACGTTCAAAGCGTCTGGGCCGCGGCCGATGGCGCGGTGAAGTCGCTGGCGGAATCACGCACCTGGCTCTGGGGGCCGGATGTCGATGCGGCCCTTACCGAGAAGTACGCCGAATCGCCGGGTGGCGAGCGCCAGGTCTACTATTTCGACAAGAGCCGGATGGAGATCACCGATCCGAACGGTAACCGTTCGTCCGAATGGTTCGTATCGAACGGCCTGCTCGTGCGCGACATGATCCAGGGCGCGATTCAGACCGGCGAAACGACGTTCCAGCCCGCTCAGCCGGCCACCATGCCGCTGGCCGGTGACGACAAGAACAACGGCGATACACCGACCTACGCCAGTTTGAAGAACCTCGCCTCGCTCGGCAACGGCTACGTCGTGCCCGATTGGACTGGCCAGCCGGTCGATGCCGTGCTGCATAAGGACGGAAGCGTCAGCCACGACGCCTCGCTCGGTCAATCCACGACCTACGGCTCCTACGACACGACCACCGGCCAGAACGTCGCAGGGATCTTCTGGGACTGGATGACGGCGCAATCGTGGAAGTGGATCTACGTGCTCGGGCATCCAATCAGCGAGCCATACTGGGTCCAGACAAACGTCAAGGGCGAGCAACAGTGGGTGCTGGTACAAGCCTTCGAGCGGCGCGTCCTCACCTACACGCCGTCTAACGACGCCAACTGGCAGATCGAGATGGGCAATGTCGGCCGCGCCTACTACGAATGGCGCTACGGCAGCCCACCGCCCGATCCATCGTCCTAGCCCAGGGCGGTCGATCTACCAGGTTTGCTGATCCAGCGCCCAGCGAATGCGGCGCGGGTAGTTGCTGGTAATGCCGTCGACGCCGGTCGCGGCCAGGGCGGCCGCCTGGTTGCCGTCGTCGATCGTCCAGGCGAAAACGCGGCAGCCGGCGGCATGCAAGCGATCGACAAGCACCTTGTCTGCCAGGTGGTACTGGATCATGGTGGCGTCGGCGTTGGCGAGGCGAATCATCCAGGGCAGCATCAACCGCAAATAGGTGCGGTTCACGAATGCGAGCGGGCTGATCGCCAGCGAGCTGCTTGCCGCGTGGCCGCGCGACAGGCCCCGTTCGATCCGCCCATTCAGGCGCGCCAGTCGCCGCAGGCTGAGCGTATGGCCGCTCGAAATCACCGCCTGCTCAACAACACCATGATGTTCAAGCGCGACGACGACCTCGCGCTCGAAGCCATGCGTCTTAAGGTCGAGGTTGAATGGGCGCCGGTGGCCAAACGCTTCGAGGTATTGGTCGAGCGTCATCAGCGTCGGGACGAGTTCGCGAAGTTCCTCGACCGAGCTGTCAGCCACGACCCAACGCCGGCCTTCGGCGTGCAGCACCGGATTATGCAGCAGCACGAGTCCCCCATCACCGGCCTGCCGCAGATCGAATTCGAGCATGTCAACCCCGGCCTCAATCGCATGTCTGAAGGCCGTCGCCGAGTTTTCGATTTCCCCCGGGGTTCCGCCGCGATGGGCAATGATGAGGGGGCGGGGACGAGAGAGGCTCTCACCCCCAGCCCCTTTCCCGTGCCGCACGGGAGAGGGGAGGAGACGTGAGGCTACGGCCGCAGGCTCCTCCGGCTCGATTGGAAATGCACATTCAGAGTGAGGCATGCGCTTGCCTCAAGTCACCCCTCTCCCAGAATTGGGAGAGGGGCCAGGATTGAGGGCTGCTCCGGCGGCTCGCCGTAATATTCCGGCTCCGGTTCGCCGTCGAGCAGCGAGCGCAGCCAGCGATAGACAGCGATCATGCCGCTGAAGTAGGCGAGTCCCAGCAGGTACGAGGCGAGCACGTCGGTCAGCCAGTGATGCCCGAGGTAGATGCGCGACGGCCCGATCAGACCGATCACCGCCGTGATACCGGCCGCGATCGCCCGGCCGAGGGTCCGGTTGCGTACGTTCGTCGCGGCGAGATAGGCGGCAAAGCCCCAGAAGGTGACGTAGTGCAGCGTATGGCCGCTCGGGAAACTCGTATCGCGAATGTTGGCGTCGGCCACGCGAATCAGAGGATCGTCAGGTCGCGGCCGTTTGACGACGAGCTTCGTGAAGAAACTGAGCAGGCTGCTTGCCCAGGCAATGACGAGAAAGAGGCTGCCGAGCCGCGGGCCACGGAACCAGTTGGCCACGACCAGCGTGAACGGCAGCCAGAGGCTTTGCGGTCGGAAGCCGAACCAGCTGATCCAGCCCATCGAACGCGCCAGTGCCGGATGGCTGTTGCGCTGGATACGGAGCGTGGCGGCGACATCGCCCCGCGATCGCGGATTGGAGCGGACGAACAGCAGTATCGCCAAAAATCCAAGTAGCGAGACGAGTGCCGTCAGGCCGAACGCGATCGTACCTGGACCGACCGCTTTCGGCGCTGCCTTCGTCGTAGCCACGTTAGAAGTTCGGCAGGACATTGAGGTCGTAATCGAGCATCTCGGTATCGGGCGCGGCGTAACCGAACGTCTGTAGATGCCGCACGACATCGGCGATGACGTCATCCGGCGTCGAGGCGCCGGCCGTCACCCCGATGTTATCGACGCCATCCAACCAGGCGGGGTCGATGTCTTCGGCACGCTCGATGTGATAGCTCGGCAGACCGTAGCTCCGGCCGACTTCAGCGAGACGCGCCGTGTTCGAGCTCTTCTTGCCACCGATCGCAAGGATCGCGTCGGACTCACGCGCCAGCTTCTTGAGCGCGTTCTGGCGGAGCGAGGTCGGTTCGCAAATCGTGTTGCAGATGCGCAACTCACCACCGTCGCGGGCCACCATCGGCGCCAGTTCACCAACAAACTTCAAGAACTCGGCGACGTTCTTCGTCGTCTGCGAGACAACCGCGACCTTGCGCGGCGGCTCGATCGCGCCCTCCTCGCCCTGGCCACGCGGCGCGTTCCAAGGGAGATCTTCGATGTGTTTGGCGGCTACCGCTCGTGACGTATCCGACCAGGCGATGATACCACGCACTTCCGGATGGTAGCCGTCACCGTAGACGACCAGGTAATACCCCTGGCGGACGAGCTTCTGCCCGAGCCGTTGCACCTTGGTGACGAGCGGGCAGGTGGTATCGATCAGTTCGAGGCCGCGCGACTTCGCGTCCTCAGAGCGTGCCGGTCCGGCACCGTGCGCGGTAATGGCGACGCGCTGAAAACCATGTTCAGCGGCCTCAGACACACTGTCGGCAGTATCAATTCCCTGGGATTTCAGGCGTTCGACGATCTGTGGGTTGTGGATGACGTCGCCGATGGTCGCGACCGGACGTTCAACGTCGCCGGCTTTCGTGATGATGTCGAGCGCGCGGCGCACGCCCCAACAATAGCCCATTTCTTCAGCCAGGATGATCTGTTTTGTCATCGGCGTTCTGTCCCACTCCCCCGGGAATACGCGGTCAATATCGGATCAGCGTCTTGCCCTGAAGCTTCGACTCGTCGAGCGCACCGACCAGATTCGGCACGAGCGTGCTGGGAACCGTAATCGTGTCCGGGTTCCCATCACTGACATAGAGTATACCGGGATTGTCCTCGGCGAAACGGAACCATTTGTCAATCTGGTCGCGGCTGCCACGGATGCGTGGGATCCAGTACGGATCGAAATCCTTGTCTTCCGGCGACTGGCCGGGGTTGGCACCGACCATCAGGGCGCCGATCGAGGAATAGTGCTGGCCCTCGTAGTCGAAGCCCTCGAAGAGCGTTGTATCGCCATGCAGCGGGTATTCGCCGAACGGCACGGCGATCACCTGCATCTGCACCTGCGGGCTGAATTGGCGCATCAGTTTGACCGCTCCGGCCAGCTCTTTCTTGATGTCTTCGTTCGTTGCCTGCTTCATGTCGATGTGATTGATCGTGTGGTTCCCGATCTCGTAACCGTGATCGATCAGGTACTCAACCTTTTCTTTCTCGTACGGCACTTGATCTTCGGCATCCGGCCAGGCAAAAGGCGCCAGCGGCAAGATCGAGAAGAGTGCGCTGCCGTGCCCGAAGTCGGGATGCTCGGCATAGAATGTTTCGAGAATGCCAACCGCGCAATCGGGGTCGATCGTCTTGTTCCCGGCGGCGTCGACCAGATAGCGGAACTGCGAGACCTCACCATCGTCGAACGTGAGGACGACCGGTCGCTTCCCCTTGGGGGCCTTGATGTCGTCGTTGATGTAATCCGACGCCGGGATGACATAGAAATTATGGTCGTAGAGCCACTGCAAATCGCTCCGCAGTTCATCGGGCGTGGTTGAGTAATCGGTACCGTCATGGTTGATGCCGTGGTACATCAGCACCATGATCCAGCCAAGTTCGTTCGGCTTGTATTCGGCAAGCTCACCGGGCGTAAGCGTGGAAACTGGTGTGGCTGGCGCTGGGGTCGGTGTCGCCATGGTGGGGTGCGGCGTGGCGGTCGACGAGGCGAGCGTTACGATCGAACCGGCAACGGTCGATGTTGGCGTGAACGCGGCCGCCTGGGCGTTGTTCTCGCTGCCGGACGAATCCGAAAAGACGCCCAAGAATCCGGCGAGCAATGTAATGACCAGGCCAATTGCCACGCAGGCCCAAACGATGCCGGTGAATTTCCGGAGCATCCCTTCCCATCTCCCCTGGTGCCGACCGATTACCGGTTCGGTTCCGCGTGCTGCTTATTCGATGCTCAGTAGCAGCAAAAGTTGACGCAGATCGGTGATTTCGTAATCGGGCGGCGGGCCGCCCGGCCAGGCGCGCTGCCGTCGGTTGATCCAAACCGAGATCAAACCGGCCGCCTGAGCACCGGCCATATCGTGTTCCGGTGAATCACCGATGTACATCGCATCGGCGGCTGCCACTCCTGCCCGAGCGACAGCACGCCCGAAAATATCTGGGTCCGGCTTCCAGACGCCTTCTTCTTCCGACACCAGAATAATCGGAAAAAGCTCGCCAATTTTCAAGAGGCGAATCTTGTCACGCTGGATCTGGCTGGGTCCGTTCGTGATCAGGCCGACGCGCGTATGCCGGCTGACCGCTGTCACCACATCGAGCGACTCATCGAAGAGCTCAAGACCGCGGAAGCGGTCGCTCACGTAGCGCTCGGTCGCACGGGTAACCTCGACCGGGTCATTTATGCCGCGCTGTTGAAGCATCGCGGCGAAGTGCGCCGTGCCGGCGATCGCCTCGTGCGCCGATGCCTGGACCAGCTCATCGAGATCGACGCTATCGCGTTCAGCCATCGCCTCCTGAAAGGCGTAGCGAAGACGAAGGCGTAGCGAAGTGTCGTGATCGCAGAGCGTGTCGTCGAGATCAAAGAGCACCAGAGCCGGCAAATCACGAATTCTTGACGTAGACATCGCTTTGCCTGGCTCCTTCGAGCAACGCGTGAGGCGGCTTCGGAACGCCCCAAGCCTACGTGTTCGGTGAAATGACCGTCAAGGTTATCTCGAATTGGCGGACGGATTCACGGGTCCAGCGCATCGGCCAAATACGTAAGCGCTGCCCCGGCCGGCGCGTGGGCCAGAATCTGGGCCTTCACATCGAGCGGAGTCGACTCGTTGTTGATGATGGCGAGCACCGCACCGATACGTGCCGCCTCGCGCGGTATTTTGGCCGCCGGATTGACGGTGAGCGACGAACCGACGACGACCAGGACGTCGGTGCTCCGCGCCAGAGCGAGCGACGCGCGCAAATCGTCGGCGACGAGCGACTGACCAAACGAGATCGTCGACTCCTTAACCATGCCGCCACAGACCGGACAATTCGGTTCCTCGCCATCGAACTCGCGATCGAACGGCTCCGCGTCGAAGAGGCGACCACAGTCGAGACAGCGCACATGGTGCACCGAACCGTGCAGCTCAATGACGGTTGCTGGATCGGAGCCGGCTTTCTGATGCAACCCATCGATATTCTGGGTGATGATCTCCTGGATAAAACCGAGCTGCTGCAGCCTCGCCAGGGCGTAATGTCCGGCATTCGGCTCTTTTGTTGCCATTTCCAGGTAGCGCTCTTGCCGGCGTCGCCAATGGCTGAGACGCCGTTCCGGGTCCGTCAGAAACGAGCGAAAGTCGGGCGGCGTCTTGAGTTTCCAGCGACCGTTCGGGCCACGGTAATCGGGAATGCCCGACTCGGTCGAAATGCCGGCGCCGGTAAAGGCAACGCCGGAGCGGCGCTCGAACAGCACCTCGGCAAGCCGGTCCAACGCGACCATCTGATCGGTCGTCAGCTCCACCGGTAACCTCGTTTCATTCACTAAGCGATCCATCCTTAAAGTAAAGCGCGTCTGTCAACTCAAGCGATTGACAATAAGTAACAAAACCATCGGCTCAAGCGTTCTACAGAGCAGCCGGTTCGCGAGTTCTTGGCATCGATATCGCGTTTATGTGAACCGGTTAACGTGGCGTCCCGTCGTCGTGGCGTCCACGCTTGGGAGGGTCGATGTCTACCTACGCTCGTACGCGGCTCGACGACCGATTCGCGCTCGACGCGCGCATCGGCGAGGGCACATTCGCCGAAATCTACCGCGCCACCGACAGTCAAACGGGCGCCGTCGTGGCGGTCAAGACGCTTCGTCCGGAACAGGCCAGCAACCGGCAGGCGATCGCCCTGTTTCATCAAGAGGGTGAGATCGGCTCGTCGCTGGTGCATCCAAACATTGTGCGCGTCTTGAGTTACGGCGAAGCGTCGGGCACCTATTTCATCGTGATGGAACTCGTCAGTGGCATTTCGCTCCGGCGGAGGATGCGGCGGTCGGTTCCATTGTCGATCAGCGAGTCGGTGCGGCTCATACGGTCGGTACTGCGCGGCCTCGACGCCGTTCACGCCGCCGGTTACGTCCATCGCGATATCAAACCTCAGAACATTCTGCTGGAGGTGGACGGTACACCGAAAATCACCGACTTCGGAATTACGCTGCGCACGGGCGGTATCCGCGCCTCGGACGACGGCACCACGCTCGGCACGGCGGCCTATATCGCACCCGAGCAGGCCGCTGGCTGGGAAATCGGACCCCAGGCCGATCTCTATGCCGTCGGCGTCGTGCTCTATGAAATGCTGACTGGACAGGTACCGTTTCCCGGAGATGATCCAATTGAGGTCATGCACCGGCATATGTATGAGACGCCGCGCGATCCGCGCACGCTGAACGATGACATCTCCCCGGCCCTGTCGGCGGTCGTCTTACGCGCGCTCGCTAAAGTTCCGGAAGAGCGCTTCGCGTCGGCAAAAGAGATGCACGACGCGCTGGAGATGCTCCATTTCGCGGAACTGCCCGGCCATGCTTTGCTGCGGCCTGCGATGATGCAGCGGACGGTGCTTCGGCGCAAGACATCACGAACCAAGCGCGCCCCGTTCCTGACCTCGTTCGTCGGCGCGCTCATGCTCGCCGTGCTCGTACTTATCCTGGTGCTGGCGCTCGTCAGCAGCGGCGTCGGCGCCGACGATTCGATCCATCATGCGTCACAACCGACGGAGCCGCCCAGTATCGTCATCGATCAGCCGGCGACGTCGACTCCGCCGCTTCACCCGCAAGCTCCAGTTGCCGAGCGGCCACGTGTGATGCCGAGCCCAACGGCCGGTAACCAGATGCCGGTCAACAATACGGTGGAACAAGCGACGACCAGTGCCACGACGATTCCAGCCGCGACACCTTCACCGACTCCACCCCCGACGCCGAACGCTACCCGTACTCCGAAGCCGACAGCCACCCCGAAACCGACGGAGACGCCAGCACCCGAAATCGCGCAGGCGCCGGTACGAACCGAGAGCGCGAATGCGAACAAGCAGCCGAACGCTAACGACGACCGGCCGCAGAAACAGAAAAAGCAGAAGAAGGAACCACCGGCTCCGGCCAATCAGCCGAACGAA
>ERZ778018.984-NODE-984-length-29682-cov-9.746583_pt1 | contig 29682 bp, 18 predicted proteins | sample MGYA00375748_ERZ778018 | MGnify/ENA primary metagenome ERZ778018 (study PRJEB29350, sample SAMN05509839) | bioreactor metagenome | biome: bioreactor; material: wastewater | place: South Africa: University of Cape Town | collected 2014-04-22 ... | reverse complement strand
CATCGACGCCCTCCTTTGTATCCGATTTCCCACCTACTTTCGAGACGCACACCCGTCAGACTTGGTTTTTGGTTTTTTTCGTTGACGGGTCGAGTGGGCCGCCTTCTACTGGGGGGATGCCGAGACGACTTCGCATCCAGTATCCGGGGGCGATCTACCATGTGATGTCGCGGGGGAACGCGCGGCAGGACGTGGTGGATGACGACGATGATCGGCGTCGGCTGACGGGGTGTCTGGAGCGGGCTTCGGAGCGTTCCGGCTGGGAGGTGTTGGCGTTCGTCGTGATGAGCAATCATCTTCACTTGATGGTCCGCACGCCCCGCCCCAATTTGGCGGCGGGGATGCAGCGGTTTCTGTCGGCCTACGCCTTGTATCACGGTCGTCGCCACCGTCGGCCGGGGCATCTGTTCCAGGGGCGGTACAAGGCCGAGATGATCGAGGACGAGTCGTACTACTGGACCGTCAGCCGCTACGTGCATCTCAACCCGGTGCGGGCCGGGCTGGTCGAGCGGCCGGAGGCTTGGCCGTGGTCGAGCTACCCGGGGTTCGCGAATCAGTCGCGGCGGTTGTCGTGGGTGGACTACGATCAGGTGTTGAAGGCCCGGCGGGGGGAGTTCGGCGGCGACGACCCGGCGCGGGACTATCGCCGGTTCGTGGAGGCCGGCCTGATCGAGCCGCCGCCGTCGCCGTTCCGCGCGGCGTTCGACGGCTGGGCATTGGGCTCGCAAGGGTTCGTGGAACGGCTGAAGACGCTGGCCGGCCCAGAGAAGTCCGACCCGCCCCGGCCCGAGGCGCGTCGGCTCTCGGGACTGGCCCCGGATCGCGTCTTGGCCGCCGTGGCCGAATTCTACGGCCTGGAACCTGACTCCCTGCGTCGTCGCGGCGACGGCCACGTCGCGCGAGCCGTCGCCGCCTGGCTCTGCCGCCGCCACACCGAGGCCACGCTCCGCGAACTGGCCCCCCTCCTGGGTCTCTCCCGCGCCGATAGCGTGCCGAACCTAACCCGCGGACTCGAAGCCCGCTTGCGAAGCTCCCCAACCCTCGCCGACGAGTTGCGACGAATCTCCCAACGTCTCTTATCCGAGGACGTCGACGGCCCCATCACCCGAAAAACCAAAAACCAAGTCTGACCCTGGGTTCCCAGGGTTCCCTCCAAGTCTGACCCTGAGTTCCCGTGTGACCGTGGGTTCCCGCCTGACCCTGGGTTCCCGGTTCCAACTCGAAAAGTTGTGGCCATAACTATGCCCGCCGGGAGAGAGCGATCGCGCGGCGGCGGGTGAGGGTCGCGGCGCTTCGGAGGGAGCGTCGGGTCGGCATGACGTAAACCCCAGGACGTATCCCGAAGCGCGACAACCCTCACCCGGCCCTTCGGGCCACCCTCTCCCGGCGGGAGAGGGGATGTCGCGCGTCGGACGGGTTTGCGCCGTGCCGAGGCGCCTTGGCCGATCGACGACGGCCGGCAATCAGCGCTCGCCGCCGCCTTCCTCCTCGTCCTCGGCGTCTTCGGGCAGCGGGTCGCCCCCTTCCTCGGCCATGATCTGGTCGGCGTAGTGGGAGCCCTCGATCATCATGCGGGCCTCGGCGTCGTGGGCGTGGCTGAGCCGGCCGGGGAAGAAGCTGTAGAGGACCGGCATCAGGTAGCGGGTCAGGAACAGGGTCACCAGCATGCCGCCGACGACCACGATCGCCAGCGGCTTCTGGGCCTGCGAGCCGATCGACTGGGCCATCGCCGCGGGGAGCAGTCCCAGGGCCGCGGTCAAGGAGGTCATGACGACGGGCCGCACCCGCAGTTCGGCGCCGTGCATGATCGCCGACCGCACCGACATCCCCGCGCCTCGAAGGTGGTTGAAGTACGAGACCAGAAGCACGCCGTCCTGCACGGCGACGCCGAAGATCGAGATAAAGCCCACCGCCGCGGAGATCGAGAACGGCGTGCCGGTGGCCATCAGGGCCCAGATCCCCCCCATGGTCGCGGCGACCACGTTGGCCATCACCAGAAGGGCGTCCTTGACCGAGTTGAACGCCATGTAGAGCAGGATCATGATCAGGCCGATGGCCAGGGGGACGATCCACATGAGCCGGGCGTTGGCCTGCTGCATCTGGTCGAACTCGCCGGACCAGACGATGGAGTAGCCGCGGGGGAGCTTGGCGCCGGTCGTCGGGTCGTCGACCTTGCGCTGGGCCTCGACGATGGCGGAGGAGAGGTCGCGGTTGCGGACGCTGAACTTGATGGGGATGTAGCGGCGGTTGTTCTCGCGGTAGATGTAGGAGGCGCCCGGCTTGTGGGCGTGGATCGTCGCCAGTTGCGCCAGCGGGATCCGGTAGCCGAGGGAGTCGCCCCGGGGGGGGACGTCGATCATGACCCGGCTGATGTCCTCGGGGTCGGCGCGGAGGCTCGGCGGCAGGCGGAGGACGATGTCGTAGAGTTTCTCCCCCTCGACCATCCGGGAGAAGGACCGGCCGCCGATGGCCACCTGGACGGCCTTCTCGACCTCGGTGATGTTGATGCCGTGGCGGGCGCAGGCGACCCGGTCGATCTCGATCTCCAGGTTGGGCTGGCCGACGATGTGGAAGAGGCCGACGTCCTCGATGCCGGGGACGCTCTTCAGGACGTTGACGACGCGCTGGCCGGCCTCCTCCAGGGTCTGGATGTCGTTGCCGAAGAGCTTGACGGAGTTGGAGCCCTTGACGCCGGAGAGGGCCTCCTCGACGTTGTCGCGGATGAGCTGGGAGAAGTTGAAGTTGACGCCGGGGAACGCCTTGAAGCGTTCGGCCATCTCCTGCTGGATCTTCTCGCGGGTGATTCCCGGTCGCCACCGTTCCATCGGCTTGAGCGGGACGTTGAACTCGAGGTTGAAGTAGGATGTGACGTCGGTGCCGTCGTCGGGCCGGCCGACGTGCGACATCACCCCCTTGACCTCGGGCGTCCCGGCGATCTCGGCGCGCAGCTTGGGGGCGACCTGGGAGGCGGTCTCCAGCGACACCGTCCGCGGCAGGATCGCCCGGATCCAGAGGTTCCCCTCCTCCAGTTGGGGCATGAACTCGCCCCCCAGGGTGGGGATCATCAGGGCCGTCGCGACCAGAAGCCCCCCCATCACGACCATCGTCAAGTAGCGATGGTTCAAGACCCGGTTGAGGTTGTGCAGATACCGCCGCTTCATCATCCGGTCGACGATCGTGTCGCGCTCGTGGGCCTTGTTCTTGAAGAAGAACGAACAGAGGACCGGGGCCAAGGTCACCGCCAGCATCAACGCGCCTAAAATCGCGAAGGCGTAGGTGTTGGCCATGGGCCCGAAGAGCGCGCCCTCGGGGCCGGACATCGAGAACAAGGGGATGAAGGCGCAGACGATGATCGTCGTCGAGTAGAAAAGCGCGTGCTCGATCTCGTTGGAGGCGTCGATGATCCGGTCGATCAACGGCCGGGAGCGGTCGGCGCGCTCGGACGTCAGGTGGCGGTGGATGTTCTCCACGATGATGACCGAGCTGTCGACGATGATCCCGAAGTCGACCGCGCCGATCGACAGCAGGTTGGCCGACTCGTGGCGGAAGTACAACACCGTGATCGAGAACAAAAGCGCCAGGGGGATCATGATCGCCACGATCGCCGCGCTGGCCAGATCGCCCAGGAAGACGAACAACACCGCGACCACCAGCGACATGCCGACGACCAGGTTGTGCAGCACGTTGTGGGTCGTGACGTGGACCAGGTCGGTGCGTTGGTTGAACACCGAGATCCGCATCCCCTCGGGGAGGAGCTTTTCCTCCTCGATCTCCTTGAACTTCAACCGGACGGCCTCGGCGGTGGGGAGGGCCTGCTCCCCCTTGCGCATCAGGACGATCCCCTCGACGACGTCGTCCTCGGCGCCGCGGCCGACGACCCCCAGCCGAGGCTGCGAGCCGACCACCGCGGTGGCGATCTGCCTGAGGTAGACCGGCTCGTCGTTGCGCGAGGTGACGACGACCCGGTTGAGGTCGTCGAGCTTCTCCAGCTCGATCTGGATCGACCGCGAGGCGTTCTCCGGGTCCAGGGGGTCGACCCCCTTGCCCAACAGGCCGATCGCCCGGACGTTGTGCGCCTGGCTCCCCAGCATCAACACGTCGCCGCCGACGTTGGCGTTGGCCCCGTTGATCGCGTCCTCCACCTGGGGCAAGGAGACCTGGTACTGCCGCATCAGCCGGGGGTCGATCAGGATCTGGTATTGCTTGACCGTGCCGCCGAAGCCGGTGACGTCGATCACCCCCGGCACGGTCTTCAGCGTCCGCCGCAAGACCCAGTCCTGAACCGCCTTGAGCTGGTTGAGCGTGTAGCCCTCCCCCTCCAGAACGTAGCGGACGATCTCGCCGGTGGGGCTCCAGGGGGAGAGTTCCGGCGTCACCCCCTCGGGCAGGTCGTTGATGAACGAGAGCCGGTTGATGACCTCCTGGCGGGCCGCCCAGTAGTCGGTGCCGTACTCGAAGATGCACTTGATGTCGTTGAGCCCCGCCAGCGACGTGCTCCGCAGGTACTTCAGCCCCTTCATCCCGTTGAGCGCCGTCTCCAGCGGGATCCCCACCAGCCGCTCCATCTCCTCCGGGCTGGCGCCGGGGTTCTGGGAGATCACCTCCACCAACGGCGGCGTCGGGTCGGGATAGGCCTCGACGTCCAGATGCAAGGCCGAGTAGATCCCCGCCGCGATCAAGGCCGCGACGCCCAAAAGGACGATGAGCCGGTTGTGCAGGCTCCACGAGATGATCGCGCGTACCATCGACCCGCCTTCCGCCCGCTTCGCGAACGTCGTCGGGGCCGGCCCCCGCGCGACGATCGCGCCGACCCTCGATCCCGCGACCTCCTTAAAGCGATTTTAACGTCGCCCCGGCCGACGTCGAGAGGCGTTCGCGGTTCGCGCGGGGAGGACGCCGCCGGCCCCACGTCGCGCCCCGATCCGGAGTTCGCGCGGCCTGGAATTTGCGTCCTCGCGACGCTCGGGTCCCCGTCGCTTTCCCCGACGCCCGCGCTGACGCATAATGGCGGTTGGCGAGCCCTCACCGCGGCCGTGCCGGCGGCGGGGCGCCGTCTCGTCGGGTCGAGCCAGGGAATAGGTCGCCCGACGGGCCGCGGCTCGCGCCGTCGTCGGACGGAACGATCATCGACGATTCGGGCGGGGTCGATCGACGCGGGACCGCCTGATCTGGATATCCGAACATGATTCCGACGAACCCCTCGGACGAAGCCGAGCAGAGGGTGGAGGGCGAGCCCGTCCCGCCCGCTGAAGAAGACCCGGTGGTGGCGGAAGCCGCGGTGAAGACCGAACTGCCGTTGTTTCCGATCGTCGGCGTCGGCGCGTCGGCCGGCGGGTTGGAGGCGTATCGACGGCTGCTCCGGGCGCTGTCTCCGAATACCGGCATGGCGTTCGTCCTGGTGCAGCACCTCGCTCCCGAGCATCAGAGCATGCTCGCCACGATCCTGGCGCGGGAGACGAGCATGCCCGTCCTGGAGGTCCGGGACGAGCCGCGGGTGGAGCCGAACCACGTCTACGTCATCCCGCCGAACCGCGCGATGCTGATGACCGACGGCCACTTGCGGTTGATCCCCCGCGACGAGAACCGGGGGCAGTTGCGGTCGATCGACGTCTTTTTGCGTTCGCTGGCGGAGGAGCAGAGCCACCACGCCATCGGCGTGATCCTCTCGGGGACGGGTTCCGACGGCACGCTCGGTCTGGAGGCGATCAAGGGGGAGGGGGGGATCACCTTCGCGCAGGACGGGTCGGCCCAGCACGACGGCATGCCGCGGAGCGCCGCGGCCGGCGGGTTCGTGGATTACGTCCTACCGCCGGAGGGGATCGCCGCGGAACTCGCCCGCATCGCCCGGCATCCCTACGTGGCCCCGGAGGCCGCTCCGGAGGACGCGGAATCGATCGAGGCGCGGGCGCGGGTCGATCTGAACCGGATCCTCCGTCTCGTCCATCATCGGATCGGCGTCGATTTCACGCTGTACAAGTCGACGACCCTTTTTCGCCGGATCACGCGGCGGATGTTGCTGCATCGCCTGGACGGGCTGGCGGACTACCTCGCCCTGCTTCGAGACGACGCGGGGGAGGTGCAGGCGTTGTACCAGGACATCCTGATCAACGTCACCGAGTTCTTCCGGGACGCGCCCTGCTTCGAGACGCTCAAGGCCAGGGTCCTGCCCAAGCTCGTCGCCGACCGGCCGCGGACGGACCCCTTGCGGATCTGGGTGCTCGGGTGCTCCACGGGCGAGGAAGCCTACTCGCTCGCCATGACGATCAGCGAGTACGCGGCCGAGCGCGGGGCGGAGGTCCCGGCGCAGATCTTCGCCACCGACCTGAACGAGCGCGGCATCGAGAAGGCCCGCGCCGGGCTCTACGGCAAGGGGATCGCGCGGGACGTCTCCGCCGAGCGGCTGCGGCGGTTCTTCATCGAATCCGACGGCGGCTACCAGGTCTCCAAGGGGATCCGGGAGATGTGCGTCTTCGCGCGTCAGAACGCCGTGAACGATCCGCCGTTTTCGCGGATGGACCTGATCAGTTGCCGGAACATGTTGATCTACATGGAGCCGGTGTTGCAGAAGCGGCTGGTGCCGACGCTCCACTACGCCTTGAAGCCCGGCGGTTTTTTGTGGCTGGGAAGCTCGGAGACGGTCAGCGGGTTCGCCGACCTGTTCGAGCCGGTCGAATCCAGGCACAAGATCTTCGCCAAGAAGCCTGGGCAGGCGTCTCCCCCGATCCTGCCGGCCGCGACCGCGACGTGGGAGCCGACCGCCTTCACCGGACAGCGACGCCGCGCGGTCGAGGCCAGCGGGGTGGACATGCTCCGCGAGGCCGATCGGCTGGTCGTCGCCCGGTACGCGCCTCCCGGCGTGCTCGTCAACGCCGATCTGGACGTCCTGCAGTTCCGCGGCGACACCAGTCCGTTCCTGGCCCAGCCCCCCGGCAGGCCGAGCGCCAACGTCCTGAAGATGGCCCGCGAGGGGCTGCTGGTGGGTCTGCGCTCCACCTTGCACAAGGCCATCGCCGACGACGTGGGGACGCGGCGGGAAGGGCTCTTGGTGAAGTCCAACGGCGGCTTCCGGGAGGTCGACCTGGAGGTCGCCGTGGTCAAGGCGCCCGGCTCCAAGGAGCGGGCGTTCCTGGTGCTGTTCGAGGATCCCGCGCGCGGGCGGGCGCGGGCCCGCGCCGCCGCGGCGGCGTCCGAGGGCCCCTCGCTGGAGGCCGGCGAGGCCGAGCGCCAGGTGGCCCGGCTGACCCAGGAGTTGGCCGCCACCCGCGAGTACATGCAGTCGCTTTCCGAGCAGCAAGAGGCCGCCAACGAGGAGATGCAGTCGGCCAACGAGGAGATCCAGTCGGCCAACGAGGAGATCCAGTCGGCCAACGAGGAGTTGCAGACGTCCAAGGAGGAGATCCAGTCGAGCAACGAGGAGTTGACGACCGTCAACGACGAGTTGCGGCACCGCAACGAGCAACTCGACCGCGCCCACGACGACCTGAACAACTTCGTCGCCAGCAGCACCCTGGCGATGGTGGTCGTGGGGAGGGACCTTCGGATCCGACGGTTCACGCCCGCCGCCGAGAAACTCCTGAACCTCATCGCCGCCGACCTGGGCCGTCCCATCGGCGACCTGAAGCTCCCGCTCGGCGCCGACGACCTGGACGACCTGTTGCGCGACGTCATCGACGGCGTGAGGGCCGAGGAAAAGGAGGTCCAGGACCGCAAGGGCCGCTGGTACTCGCTGCGGCTGCGACCCTACAAGACGCTCGACAACAAGATCGACGGCGCGGTCCTGGTCCTGGTGGACATCGAGGAGCAGAAGCGGATCCAGGCGGATCTTCAGTCAGGCGAGGAACGCTACCGCCTGCTGGTGGAGGGCGCCCTGGGGGTCGGCATCATGCTGCTGGACGAGTCCGGCCGCGTCATCGATTGGAACGCGGGCGCCGAGCGCGTCTTCGGCTACCCGACCGTCGAGATCGTCGGCAGGCACTTCTCCCTCTTCTTCACGCCCGAGGACGCCGCCTCCGGCATGCCCGATCGGGAACTGGCGCGGGCCGTCGAGCAGGGCGAAAGCTCCGACGACAACTGGCTGCGGCGCAAGGACGGCGAGCGGTTCTTCGCGAGCGGGTCGACGACGGCGTTGAAGGACGAGGAGGGGAAGCTCCGGGCGTTCTCCAAGGTCGTCCGGGACGTCACCAGGCAGAAGCGCGCCGAGTGGGCGCTTCAGGAGAGCAACCTTCGGCTCCAGGCCGCCCTCTCCGCGGCCCAGATGGGCACCTGGTCGTGGTACTTCGAGGAGGACCGTCAGGTCCTCGACGAGAGCCTGCGCGAACTCATGGGATTCGACGCGGGCGCGGAGGTCGTCGGCCTGGAGGGCTTCCTCGACGCCATCCACCCGGACGACCGCGATTCGACCCGCGAGGCGTTCCTGCTGTCGGCCCGCGGGAGGGGCGATCTCGACGTCGAGTTCCGAGTCGCGCGTCCCGACGGCGGCGTCCGCTGGATTCGGGATCGGGGAAAGGTCGTCCCCGCCAGCCAGGGCGCCGCGACCTACCTCCTCGGCGCCTGCGTCGACGTCACCGATCGACACTCCTGGGAGGACTCGCTGCGCGCCGCCGACCGCCAGAAGGACGAGTTCCTGGCGACCCTCGCCCACGAGTTGAGGAACCCGCTCGCCCCGCTGGCCAACACCGTCGAGCTGCTGCGGCGAACGGGGAACGACCCGTCGGCCGTGGAGAAAGGGCGGGAGGTCATGGGCCGCCAGGTCCGGAAGCTCGCCCGCCTGGTCGACGATCTGCTGGACGTGGCCCGCATCAGCCAGGGACGCCTGGAATTGCGGATGGAGCGGGTGGATCTCGCGACCGTCGTCCGAGAGGCGATCGAATCGCTGCGGCCGGAGATCGAGGCCAAGCGGCACCGTCTGTTCGCCTCCTTGCCGGACGAGCCGGTCTGGCTCGACGGCGACGCGATCCGGCTGGAACAGATCGCCACGAACCTCGTGAACAACGCGGCGAAGTACACCGACCCCGGCGGGGAGATCCGAATCGCGCTCAAGGTCGATGGCCGAGGCGACGAGGCGGTCCTGAGCGTCAAGGACTCCGGCGTGGGCCTCGCGCCGGAGATGCGGAGCCGCGTCTTCGGCTTCTTCGTCCGGGCCGACACCTCGCGCGCCCGCCACGAGGGGGGCCTGGGGATCGGCCTGTCGCTGGTCAAGGACCTGGTTGAGAAGCACGGCGGGAGCATCGTGGCCAAAAGCGACGGTCAAGGCCGGGGGAGCGAGTTCGTCGTCCGCCTCCCCCTGCGACCGCGAGGCCGGGGCGGAGAGCCCGACAAGGCCGAGGCCGCCAGGGCCCGCCCCCTCGCGACGCGCCGGATCCTCGTGGTGGACGACAACAAGGACACCGCGTCCAGCCTGGCCGAGATTCTCCGCCATACCGGTCACGAGACGCGAGCCGCCTTCGACGGTCGGGACGCGCTGGAGGCCGCGTCGGAGTTCCGGCCGGACGTCGTGATCCTGGACCTCGGCATGCCGGGCATGGACGGCTACGCCCTGGCCCGGCGGCTGCGCGAGCAAGCCGACGGAGACAAGATCGCCCTGCTGGCCCTGAGCGGATACGCGACCGAATGGGACCGGACGACCAGCCGAGAGGCGGGGTTCGACGGCCACCTCGCCAAGCCCGTCGATTTCGACGCCTTGACCAGGCTCCTCGCCGGGTTGGAGTGAACGACCGCCGCGGCGGGGCGGTCGCGGTCGTCGCCTTCTCCCCTTGAGGTGCTCCGTCGAGAACCTAATCCTGATCGGAAATCCAGGAACCACGGAAAACACGGAACGAGGGGCCAGCCCGAAAGAGAAAGCCCGATCCTCGTTTTGGAACCCATGATTCCCGTCATCAGCGAGCGTCATCCCCTCCGGCTCGTTCCGTGTCTTCCGTGCCTTCCGTGGTTCCAATTTCCCGGTGGCTCGGGTTTTCGACGGAGCGCCTCAAGGGGAGACGGATGCGCGTCGCCGGCTTCCGAATTACGGCCGGCGCGGGTTTCCGGAGTCGCGAACCGTCATCCCCTCACGGCGCCAGCCGGGACAGTTCCTCGCCGATGGCGTCCATCAAGGGGGCGATGGTGTCGCGGTCGAAGGCGAAGCGGGCGCCGGCGGCCTCGAAGAGTCGCGGCAAGGGCCGGGCGCCGCCGATCGAAAGCGCCCGGCGGTACGAGGCGACGGCCCCGGCGCGGTCGGTCAGGCTTCGCTTCCAGATCTGAAGCGCGCCCAACTGCGCCACGCCGTACTCGATGTAGTAGAACGGATACAGGAATATATGCAACTGGCGATGCCAGGAGTGGTCGCGGGCCTCCTCCAGCCCCGTCCAGTCGACGTCGCCGCCGAAGCGGGCGACGAGGTCGCGCCAGGCGCCGCGGCGGTCGTCGCGGGAATGCTCGGGGCGGGCGTAGATCCAGTGCTGGAAGGCGTCCACGGTGGCGATCCAGGGGAGGATGGTGACGATCTCCTCCAGGAGCTTGCGGCGGGAGCGCTCGGCGTCGGCCGGGTCGGCGTAGAACGGATCCTTCGCGCCGGTCCCGAACAGCTCCATGGTCATGGAGGCGACCTCGCAGAACTCCAGCGGGCTTTCGCGGTAGGCGGCCAGTGGCTCGCCGCGGGAGGCCAGGGCGTGGAAGGCGTGGCCCCCCTCGTGCAGGAGCGTGCGGACGTCGCCGTCGACGCCGACGGCGTTCATGAAGATGAACGGCAGGCGATCGGCCTCGAAGTTGGTCTGATAGCCGCCGGGCGCCTTCCCCTTGCGGTTGCCAAGGTCCAGCAGGTCCCGCTTCCTCATGTACGCGAACTGGGCGCCCAGGTCCGGGTCGACCTCGCGGAAGATCGCCTCGCATCCCTCGGCCAGCCGGGCGACGTCCTCGAACGGCTTCAACGGCGCGCGGCCCAGCGGATCGGTGGCTAGGTCCCAGGGGCGCAGCGCGTCCAGCCCCAGCCGCGCCTTGCGCTCGGCGTGGATCGCCGAGGCCAGGGGGACGACGGTCCTCTCCACGGCGTCGTGGAACTGGAGCGCCTGCTCCGGGCCGTAGTCGAACCGCTCGCGGTTCTTGTAGGCGTAGGCGACGTAGTCGTCGAAGCCCGCCTCGCGGGCGACATCCAGGCGCAGGCCGCGCATCTCGTCGAAGAGGCCGTCGAGCAGGTCGCGGTCGGCCAGGCGGCGGTCGGCGGCGAGGGTCCAGGCCTCGCGGCGAACGTCGCGGTCGGTCGCCTCCAGAAACGGCGCGAGTTGCGCGAGCGTCCGCTCCTTCCCCTGGAACTCGACGGTCATGGCGCCGACGGTCTTCTGGTACCGTTGCTCCAACTCGGCCAGGCGGGTCTCGCGGGGGATGTTGGCCTCTCGGTAGAGGGCGCGACGATTCTCCAGCGAGCGCGCGAAGACGTGGTAGCGCTCCGCGGGGAGTCCGGCGCGGCCGGGAGCGTCGAGGAACTTGTTGCGGACCTCGTTGAGGTAGGGCTTGAGCTTAGGCTCGATGTCGCGGACGAACTCCAGGTAGGCCGCCTCCCGCGCCTGGTCGTCGGTCTGGCAGGTCATGGCGACGTAGCGCGACGTCCCCTCCTGGCCGACGGCGGCGTTCAGCTCGCCGGCGGCCGTCAGCCAGGCTTCAAGTTGTTCCGGCGCGTCGACCGGCATCGCCAGGAGTTTCTCGTACCAGGGCTCGATCTGGTCCCAGGTCTTCAACTCCACGTGTTCGGGGAGCCAGGTTCGCGGGAAGGTTTCGGGGGCGTAATCGGTCGTCATGGGGGAGGTCCCTTAAGATCGCGCCAAGGCGTTTCATCGATAGTTCGGCGAACTCGCGATGACGGCTGTCCCTTCTCCCCTTGTGGGAGAAGGTGGCCGAAGGCCGGATGAGGGGTGGTCCCACCGGCTTTCGACCACGCCACCCCTCATCCGCCCCTTCGGGGCACCTTCTCCCACAAGGGGAGAAGGAATCATGCGTGCTCGCCTTGAACGGATCTCGACAGAGCGATTCCGAGGCGTTTTCCAAGGATGATCCGGTCCCGGCGGCGCCCTGTCAACGGCCGGATCGCGGGGGCGCCTCGGCTTTGACGATCCAAGCCTTCCGTTTATAATGTTTTACGTCGGCGGTTCGAGGCGAGTCGCGGTCCTCGGTCGGAGCCCGGCGGCGGGGGACTCGATTTCGCCGTCGTCAAATCCGGCCGTCCTGGTATGCTCCGGGCCGATCCTCGTGATGGGAACGGCGGCGGCCGGGGATGGCGGGAGGGATGCTCGACATGCGGGATGAGACGACTCGCAAGACCGTCCGGTTCGACGCCCCCTCGACCGCGGCGACGACGGAGCAGAACTTGCCGACCCGACCCGAACGCCAATTCGGCCCCTTCTCCAAGGTCGTCGGTCTCTACCAGTCGACGATGAGGCGCACGTTCGAGCACTTCTTCCCCGAATCGGTGCTGGAGATCGAGGGGGACCGCACCATCATCGACTGGGACCTGGTGACGCGGGAGCCCTGTTACCGGATCGTCGACGACCCCGACCGCCTGGGGATCGACATCGAGTGGCTCGGCACCCGGCTGAACTTCCAACCCGGCAGCCCCATCCCCCTCTTCCCCGCCGAGCGGCGATTGATCGACGTCATCGTCGCGGCCCTGGACCGCCGCTTCCGCGTCCTCTTCGACCTGGACATCGCCGGCCGCTTCGAGCGCTTCAACTACCCCGGCGAGGACCTCATCGTCGCCGACTTCCTCGGCGCCGAGAACTCCTACCGGATCCCCGCGGCGCTTGAGGCGCTTCGGGTCGCGGCGCTTTCCACCTACGAGAACAAGCGCGTGACCACCGGCGCGCTGCTGCTGGGGACGCCCCACGACCCGACCACCCCCGGCCGCGAGAACCTCCAGGGCGCCCCCCAGTTCAACGCCCGGCTCACCGCGATCAAGGGGTTCCACCGCCTCTGCGACGGCCTTCGCACCGTCTTCGTCGTCGACCCCCAGGGGGAGTTGGTCCGCGTCGCCGACGTCGACGAATGGGCCCGGCGCGCCCAGCCCTTGCGCTGCGAGGCCCACCTCTGCCCGCGACGCTTCCACGCCCACGCTCGCGCCACGATCGACGGCGGCCACGTCTGCCTGGTCCTGACCCCCTCGCGGGAGATCAAGGTCTTCGCCCGCGGGGGGTTGGCGTTCAGCTTCAGCGACGGCCGATGGCGATTGATCGACGTCCCCACCCGGTTCGACGTCTGGCGCGAGGCCGTCGCCCGCGGCGGCGACGACCTGCTCGCCCGCCGCCTCTTCCAGGCGGCCTTGAACCTCAGCGAGGCCCGCGTCGGCGCGCTTCTGGTCGTCGCCCGCGACCCCGAGACGTCGGGCCCCCAGCTCATCGCCCCGGTCGACCGCATGACCGAGGAAGTCGGCGTCGACGACCCCCAGGACCCCGAGAACCTCTCCCCCCGCCTGGCGAAGCGCGCCTTGCACCACGCCGTCCGCGGCATGACGATCGACCAGATCGAGCCGACCGTGTTGGAGGCCCTCGCCAGTCTCGACGGCGCCGTCGTGGCCGCCCCCGACGGCCGGCTCTTGACCTTCGGCGCGATCCTCCGCATCGACCCGGAGTCGCTGGACTTCGGCCGCTCCGTCCAGGGCGCGCGCACCCTGGCCGCCCTGGCCGCCTCCCAGTACGGCCCGGTCTTGAAGGTCAGCGAGGACGGCTACGTCAGCATGTTCCTCAAGGGCCGCCGCGTCTGGGAGTTCTGAACCCGCCCGCCTCAAGTCGGCGCGGGAAGGAAACCCTCCGCCCACGCCCGATCCTCGGGCGAGAGGGGCGGGTCGGGATCGCGGTCGTGGAGGAAGTGGTCGTAGCGGCCCTCGTCGCATACCTGGTCGAGGACCGTCCGTAAATCCACCGCGACGTCCGGGTCGGGGGCGCGCAGCGGGACGGGAACGACCGGCGGCCGGTCCCGAAGGCCGATCGGCCAGAAGTCGACCTCGGGGCGGGCCTCGGCGCGACTCACCAACACGGAGTATGTACAGGCGGGGCGATCGACCGGCGGCATCGGCGGCCCGCCCCGCAACAGGTCGATCTCCACGAGGTGCGCGTCGCTCGCGAGGATTTCGCGGCGTTTCTGAATGTACGACCCGCGCGAATCGCCCCGGCGCTTGTTCGTCGGGCTCAACAGTTCGATGACCGTCACCACGCGACGGTCCCGAGCGTCGAGGATTCGAACGAAGGGGATCCGCTCCTCATCCGGCGTCGGCAGCCGCAAGCGGGCCGGCGCCGCGACGGCCGCGGACGCGCCTCGGGGCGCTCCCACATCGTCGGCTCGCGTCAAGGCGACGTCGGGCCGGATCGACCGAGAGATCTCGTCGGCTTCGTCGTGGATGTAGACGTGTTCCTCCATCAAGACGATGTACCGCGGCGCGGCGGCGGCCGCCAGTCGCCGTCGCAGCGTGTAGACGAAGGCGTTGTGGAAGTCGGGCCAAAGGTCGTTTTGCTCGAACCAGGGGTTCATGCCGGGGAACGGCGAGGGCATGGCGAGACTCCTGGAAACGTCGTGATCGAAACGGCTCACGCCGGCCGCGGCACGAACTCCCGCGCCCACGCCTGGTCCTCGGGCGTGAGCGGTGGTTCCGGCGGTTCGTCGTAGATTCGATACTGGTAGGCCGCGTCGTCATAGACCTGGTCGAGCGCCGCCTTCAGGTCCAACCGAGCGTCCTCGTCCGGCCGACGCAGGGGTACGGGGATGACGGGCAGGGGGTCGCGCGGGCCGATCGGCCAGAAGTCGACCTCGGGCCACCGCTCCGAACGGCCGACCAGCACCGAATAGGCGCAGGCGGGCCGATCCATGACCGGCATCGGCGGCCCGCCTCGCAACAGGTCGATCTCCACGAGGTTCACGTCGCCGGAGAGAATCGTCCGCCGCTTGTTGAGATAGCTCGTTCGGTTGTCGCCGCGACGCTTGTTCGTCGGGCTTAGAAGTTCGACGACGGTGATCAACTCCCCGCCCCGGCCATCGACGATCTCAAGATAGAGGAGTCGTTCGACGTCCTCGGCGGGGAGCCGAAGCGGGACCGGCGCCGCGATCGCGCCGGCGGCCGGACGAACGACCGCCTCCGATCCTCGATGGACCAGGCCCAGATCGGGTCGGAACCAACCCCGAGCCTCGGCCCCTTCCTCGTGGATGTAGACGTTCTCGTCGATCTTCACGGCGTATGTCGGTGACACCCGCCGCGCGAGTTGGGCGCGCAGCATCGGCAGGTAGGCCGAATGGAAGTCGTGCCAGACGTGGGGATGTTCCAGCCAGGGGTTCATGCCGGGGAACGGCGAGGGCATGGCGAAGCTCCCGGTGACGTCGCGGATCGAAAACGGCTCACGCCGGCCGCGGCAAGAATTCGCGCGCCCAGGCCGCGTCCTCGGGCGAGAGCGGGGGGTCGGGATCGCGCTTGTAGACTCGGGACTCGTAGGCGGCGTCGTCGTAGGCGCCGTCGAGGGCCGCCTTCAGGTCGGCCCGCGCGTCGGCGTCGCCGGGGCGCAGGGGGATGGGGACGACCGGCAAGGGGTCGCGCAGGCCGATCGGCCAGAACTCCGCGACCGACCTCCGCCCGCGACGAACCACCAGCGCCGAATACGCGCACGGCGGACGATCAGCCGGCGGCATCGGCGGATGCGCCCGAAGCAGGTCGATCTCCACGAGGTTCACGTCGCCGGCGAGGATCGCTCGCCGCTTGTTGAGGTAGCTCGTCCGGTTGTCGCCCCGGCGCTTGTTCGTCGGGCTCAACAGTTCGACGACCGTGACGACCTCGCGGCCCTCGCCGTCCAGGATCTTGAGATACGGGACGCGCTCGACGTCCTCCATCGGCAAGTCGAGCAGCGCCGGGGCCGCGATCGTCGCCGCGCCGGCCGCGGCTCGCGGCGGCTCTTCCTCCCGGCTGACGCCGACGTCGGGCCGAAACCGTCCGATCGTCACCGCGGACTCGTCATGGACGTAAACGTCGTCGTCGACGTCGACGACGTACCGGGGCGCGACCTGCCCCGCGATCTGACGGCAGAGCCGCGCGATGTAAAGGTGATGGAACCCGTGCCAGACGCCGGAACGTTCCAGCCAGGGGTTCATGCCGGGGAACGGCGAGGGCATGGCGAGACTCCCGAGGGCCGCGACGACGACCTTGAGGATACCACGAAGCCGGCGGGCGCGTCGCGACCGTCGGCCGCGAGCCCGGCTTCGAAACCGACGCGGCCGACCGCGGAACGCGCGGCCGGCCGCGTCGAAGTTCAAGGGGTCCGCCGTTCGCGAGTCGCTCAGCGGTTCGGCCGAACCGGGCCCGTGGGCGCGACCGAGGGGGGCGGCGCCACGTACTCCTGGCTGAAGTCGTAGGCGGGGACGTAGTAGACCTCCGAGGCGGCCGGGGCCGGAGCCTGGGACGACTGGGGCTTGTACGCCGGGCTCACATGCGACGAGTCCGGGGGCGTCAATCCGCGCAAAAACGCGGGAACCGGCCGATCCGGGCCCACGTTCGGACCCTGGGGCGGACCCGTGAGCGGGTGCGCGGGGGGCGCCTGGGCGCACTCGTCCTCCGGATGGAGGCACTTGATGAGATGCTTGTCCATCATGGCGTGTCCGGCGGCGTTCCAGAACCAATCCGTGTAGTGGGTGGGCCGGTAGGCCGGCGCGGGCGTGTGGGCCAGATCGCAAAGACGGCCGAACAGGGAATGCTTGGGCCGGGGGACCGGGGCGCAGGCGTCCTGCGCGCGGGCCGTCCGGACGCCGCCGGCGAGGACGCAGCAAACCAGGGCGCCGAGGGCGAGACTCGACAGAAACCGCTTCATTATGGGAAATCTCCGGCGATACTCGAGGGAGGTCGGAGTCGAAAGGCTATCGATAAGATACCTGATGAATCTCGATGCGGCCGAGGCAATCGCCCTCCCCCGCGACCGCCGGGCCTCCTCGACGCCGGTCGCCGACCGCCTTCGAAAACAAGCACGGCCGGGCGCGGGAATCCGCGACCGGCCGGCACATGCGTTCGGGCGATCTGGCGACCGCTCCTCGCTCAACGGTTCGGGGCGACGACACCCTGGGGAGCGGCCTGGGGGGCGGCGTAGGCCTGGGGAGCGGCGTAGGTCTGGGGAGCGGCATAAGCCTGGGGAGCGGCGTAGACGGCACCGGCCGAGCAGGGCTCGCAGACCGGGGCCGGGGCGGCGCAGGCGTTGCCGTGGCCGAGGCCGTGGCCGAAGCGGCCGCGGAGCCCCGAGAAGCGGGTGCGCAGACCCGAGAGACGGCCGCCGAGGCCGAGGCCGCAGCCGTGGCCGGCGGTGGCGCAGGGATCGCAAGCCGGGGCCGGCTCGCAGACCGGGGCCGGGGGGCAGACCGGAGCGGGAGCCGGGGCGCAGACCGGCTCGCAAACCGCGACCGGCTCGCAGGCCGGAACGGCGCAGGCCTTGCGGCCGTGACACGCCTCGGCATTGCCGGCGACGGCGAAAGAAACGAGGGCGCCGAACGCGAGGCCCAGAAGGTGCCGCTTCATCTTGAGGATCTCCAGCAAGTTCACGGGGGGAAAATCGGAGGGCATTCGAGTCGCCAGACGGCCCCCGACGATCGCCGTCGGAAACCGCCACGGTTGCGTCTCAGGGGTGTCTGGAACCTAGAGTACATGACGAACCGCGAAATGACAAACCCCCAGCTCGCCTTTCCGGAAAAGACCCGTTCATCCGCGTCACCCCCGATAAAGCCCGCGCATTCGGCAACCGAACCCAACGATCCATCCCCCCTGGATTTGCTTTTCTCGAAATCCTCGCCTCCCCCTTGGCGCGGTGGCGACCCTTACGATAAAACGATGCGTGCCTGGATCATCTCGGTCGCCCTCCGCCTCACCCTCCCGACATCGCTCGGAGAACAGGCACGCCCATGTCGACGCCGCCCGCCTCGGACGAGCCCCTTCAATTCGACGAGGCCGATTACGGGGCCGAATCCCCCGTCGGCCTGGCCTGCGGCGCCTGCGCCGCGCCGATCCGGGAATGCTACTACGAGACGGCCGGCAAGGTCGTCTGCGAGCCCTGCCGGGGCCGGATCGAGGCGGCGCTCCAGGGCGGCTCGCGACTCGCCAGGCTGTTCAAGGCGACGGCGCTGGGGACGATCGCCGCGGCCGTGGGCGCCGGCCTTTACTACGCGATCGTGAGGCTGACCGACTACAACATCGGCATCATCGCGATCGTCATCGGCGTCATGGTCGGCGGGGCGGTGCGCGCGGGGTCGGGCGGGCGCGGCGGGCGGCTCTATCAATTCCTGGCCCTGTTCCTCACCTACACGGCCATCGCCGGCATGCTGGCCCCGTTCCTGGTCGCCGACGTCATGGAGCGGCAAGAACAAGAGGAGAAGCGCCAGGTCGAGGAGTTTGAGGCCCTCCTCAAGACCGTCGCCGAATCGAAGCCCATCGACGCTCAAAAGGCCGACGCGGAAAAGGCCGGGGCCCAGGCCGAGCCCGACGTCGCGGCCGACGACGCCAAGCCGGCCGACGCCCCCGCGGCCGACGCGGCCCCCGAGACCGTCGCCGAATCGGAGCCCGCCGACGCCCCCGCGACCGAGGCCGTGGCCGATCAGCCTCCAGTCGATCCCGACGAGGACGATGGCGACGACGAGGACGTTGACCTGGTCTTCCAGGCGCCCACGCCCGGCGCGGTCGCGCTGGCGGTCGCCGTGCTGATCGCGTTCTGCTACGCGATGCCGGTCCTGGTCACGTTCGGCAGTCCGATCTCGGGGCTGATCTTCGGCTACGGGATGTGGGTGGCGTGGAAGATCAACCGCAAGGAGGTCGTGGCGTTCAACGGCCCGTTCCACGTCCTGCCGCCGGACGCGATCGTCCAGGACGACGAGGAGGACGCGAACGACGGCCCCGACGAGGGCGACCGGCATGGGGCCTGAGGCGTCGACCTGCCGGGGCTGCGGCATCGAATTGCCGTCGGCGCTTCTGGCCTGCCCGTCGTGCCGTCGACTGGTCCACGCCGAGCGCCTGGGCGAGCTGGCCGCCGTCGCCGCCGAGGCCGAGGCCCGCGCCGAGTGGCCCGTCGCGCTGGGCCGCTGGCGCGAGGCCCTGGAACTGCTCCCCGCCGCCAGCCGCCAGCACGCGACCATCGCCGCCAAGGTCGCCGCGCTAGGCGCGAAGGTCGACGCCTCCCCTCACCCGTCGCCGACGACCGACGCGACCGAGACCGCCAACGGCTGGTCGGTCGGGGCGAAGGCGGGAGGGCTGGGCGCGCTGGCGATGTTCGCCTTCAAGTTCAAGTTCCTCCTCCTCGCCGCGCTGACCAAGGGGAAGCTGCTGCTCCTTGGGCTGACCAAGGGAGGGACGTTCCTCACGATGATCGCGGCGGCGGGCGTGTACTGGACGGCGTTCGGGCTGCCGTTCGCGATCGGCCTGGTTTTGTCGATTTATGTACATGAGATGGGGCACGTCGCGGCCCTGCGACGCTATGGCGTGAAGGCGACGGCGCCGCTGTTCATCCCCGGCCTGGGGGCGGTGGTTTTGCTCCGGCAGGAGTTCCACGACGTCAGGCAGGACGCCCGCGTCGGTCTTGCCGGGCCGATCTGGGGCCTGGGCGCCGCCCTGGCGTGCGCGGGGGTTTGGCTCGCCGGCGGCGGGCCGCTCTGGGCGGCCGTCGCCCGGATGGGCGCGTTCATCAACCTGTTCAACCTGATCCCGCTCGGGCCGCTCGACGGCGGCCGAGCCTTCCGCGCGCTGGATCGCCCCCAGCGCTGGCTGGTCGCCGCCGCGTTGGCGACGTCCTGGGCGCTGACCGACGACGGCGTGGTCTTCCTGTTGATGCTCGCCGCCGCCTTCCGGGCGCTGGCCGACCGCCCCGCCGACCGTCCCGACCATGGGACGTTGGCCTGGTACGTCGCGCTGATCGCGGCGCTTTCGTTCCTGTCGTTCGCGCATTATCCGGGGCTGGGCGTCGGAGGTTGACTCGTCGGGGTTTGGACCGGCGGGCCGGCGTGGTTTACGATGAGTCCCGAGACGAACCGCGTCGTCTCGCGATTCGGAACCCTGGGGGACGGTCCCGATGATCTCCACGAACGCGCTTCGGACGGCTTGTTTGATCGCGGCCGCGGCCACGTTCCTCGTCGGCGCGCTGGGGATGGCCGCGAGCTTCCTCGTGCTGTTGATCGTCGGCGGCCTGGAAACGTTCGCCGGCGCGGCGGGGTTCGTGGCCGGGGCGGTCCTGACGGCGGGGGGCTTGATCGCCACGTCCATCCTCGTCGCCACGCCGAGTCGGAAAAACGGCAAGGCCGACGCACTGGACGTGGACTTCGAGACCGCGGGAGGAGGCACGATGAAGAACCTGTTCATAATCGCGATCGCCGCGGTCGCGACGACGACCGCATCCGCCGCCGAGCCCGACCGGATCGTGGTCCGCCCGGTCGACGACGGTCGCGCCCTGGTCAATCCCGGCATGGGTTGGACGCTGCACTTCTACTCGAACATCATCGCCAACTACGGCTCCAGGCTCGAACCGTCGGACACGCTCGACGACTTTCCGGGACTCTCCACGATCTACCTCCGCGTCCCCTGGTCGTTCCTGGAGCCGGAGGAGGGGCGGTTCAACTGGCCCCTGTTCGACACCCCCGCCCGGCGGTTCGGAGCGAAAGGCCACAAGATCGCGATCCGGGTCACCTCGACCGAAAGCTGGCTCCGCGACGCGACGCCGAAATGGGTCCGGCAAGCCGGCGCGAAGGGGGTGAACTTCACCTTCGGCAAGGGGCCCGAGCCGGACGGGCCGCTCTGGGAGCCGGACTACCTGGACCCGACGTTCCTCGCCAAGCTCGACGCCTTCCTCGCCGCGATGGCCAGACGCTACGACGGCAACCCGGACGTGGCGTTCGTCGACGTCGGCTCGTTCGGCATGTGGGGCGAGGGCCACACCGGCTTCGGTGCCCAGCTTGACGACGAGGCGACCCTTAAGGCGGTCAAGGCCCACGTCGACCTGTACGCCAAGCACTTCAAGCAGACCCTCCTGACCATCAGCGACGACGTCGCCGGCCCCACCCGTCCCGGCGCCCATCAACCGGCCACGGACTACGCGCTTTCCAGAGGGGTCTCCCTCCGCGACGACAGCATCCTGGTCCAGCCGCCGCCGAACTCCTGGTACCACGCCGAGATGGCCCAGGCGTTCTGGCCGACCCTCCCCGTCGTCCTGGAGCACGAGCATTACGGCTCCTCCAAGGCGCGGAAGGCGTGGAGCGGCGACCTGCTTTTAAAGTCGGTGGAGGATTATCACGCGAGCTACATGTCGATCCACTGGTGGCCGCGGATCGAACTGGAGGCGGAGCGCGAGACCATCGACCGGGTCAACCGCCGCCTGGGCTACCGGATCCAGCTTCGCGAGGCGTCCTGGCCGCGCGAAACCGCGCTCGGAAAGCCCTTCGCCTTCGAGGCGTCCTGGGCGAACGCGGGCGTCGCGCCGTGCCACCCCGGAGGGTTCGTCGCCTTGACCTTGAAGGACGGGAAAGGCGGGATCGTCTCGGTGAACGTCGACGAGGCGTTCGACGTCCGGGCGCTCGAGGTCGGCCCTCCCGACGCCGCGCCGGCGCGTTCCGTCCGTTTCGAGACGACGGTCGCCCTCCCGTTCCACGACCCGACGGGGACCTTCACCGTGCCGACGAAGCCGGGGACTTACGACCTGTTCGTCTCCGTCGGCCGCCGCGACGGCGCGCCGACGCTGGCCCTCCCCCTGCCCCGCGACGACGGCGCGCGACGATACGACCTCGGCCGGATCACCCTGACCGACGCGCCGAAGTGACGCCGCGAGGAACGCCCCGCTTGGTTCGCGCGCCGTAGCGCCTGGCGTGGCGACCGCCCGCCGCCCCGCCGGTCGCCACCGTCTTCGTCGGATCATCCCCGAGGTTTCCGAACGACGGAATCCGGGTACGGCCGAGGCCCCTTTCGGGCGCGCGCTCAAGACTTTTCCCTCGGCCGTCGGTATACTTGGGCTCCTGGACTGAAGTTCATGGAAAGGTTCCCGCCGCCTCATCACGGCCCGACCGCTCGGAGTTTCTCGTGGTGGGCCGTCGCGCTTGAGAGAGTGGGTGTTCTTGTAGGCCGGGTCTGGACCCGGCCCTCGCGAGCCGACGCCTTCTCAAGCTGGGTCACGACCCAGCCCACGAAGGCCAAGCGACCGACTCACATTCTTAAGTGCGACGTTCTACCAGGCTGGGTCACGACCCAGCCCACGAAGACCGACCGACGCCCAGGGCGCGACGAGGCCGCAAGCCGCGACGAGGCCCGCGCGCGATGAGTGAGTATCGGATCGTCAGCCCCTACAAGCCGGCCGGGGATCAGCCCCAGGCCATCGAGAAGTTGGTGGCCGGGCTTCGCGAGGGGAAGCCGGCGCAGACGCTTTTGGGCGTCACCGGCTCGGGCAAGACGTTCACCATGGCCAACGTCATCGCCCAGTACGGCCGGCCGGCGTTGGTGATGTCGCACAACAAGACGCTGGCGGCGCAGCTCTACGCCGAGTTCAAGGAGTTCCTCCCCCATAACGCCGTCCGCTACTTCGTCAGCTATTACGACTATTACCAGCCCGAAGCCTACATCCCCCAGCGCGACATCTACATCGAGAAGGACGCCTCGATCAACGAGGAGATCGACCGCCTCCGCCTGGCCTCGACAAGCGCGCTGGTCAGCCGCGAGGACGTGGTGGTCGTCGCCAGCGTCTCGTGCATCTACGGCTTGGGCTCGCCGGAAGACTACCGCAAGATGATGGTCCGTCTGCAAGTCGGCGACGTCGTCGACCGCGACGAGGTCTTGATGCGGTTCGTCGACATCCAGTACGACCGCAACGACGTCGCCTTCGAGCGCGGCAAGTTCCGCGTCCGCGGCGACGTCATCGAGCTTTGGCCCGCCTACGAGGAGATCGGCTACCGCATCGAACTGTTCGGCGACGAGGTCGAGCGCCTGGCGACCATCGACACCCTCACCGGCCAGGTCATCCAGACCCACGAGGATATGTACATATACCCGGCCAAGCACTTCGTCCTCCCCGAGGAACGGATCAAGGGGGCGATCGAATCCATCGGCGCGGAGTTGGAGGAACGGCTTGGGCAGTTGAAGGAGCAGGGCAAGCTGTTGGAGGCGCAGCGGCTGGCCGCGCGGACGCGGTACGACATGGAGATGATCCAGGAGGTCGGCTACTGCTCCGGGATCGAGAACTACTCGCGGCACCTCTCCGGCCGCAAGGCGGGGGAGACCCCCAATACGCTCCTGGACTTCTTCCCCCCCGGCAGCCTGTTCATCCTCGACGAGTCCCACGTCACCCTGCCGCAGATCCGCGGCATGTTCGCCGGCGACCACAGCCGCAAGCTGACCCTGGTCGACCACGGCTTCCGACTTCCGAGCGCCCTGGACAACCGGCCGCTCCGGATCGACGAATGGGAGGCCAAGCCGGCGCTTCGACTGTTCGTCTCAGCCACCCCGGCCGACTACGAGGTCGCGGCCTCCGGCGGCGAGGTCGTCGAGCAGGTCATCCGTCCCACCGGCCTCGTCGACCCGGTCGTCCGCGTCGAGCCCGCCCGCGGCCAGGTCCCGGCGCTTCTGGAAGAGGTCAAGAAGCGCGCCGCCCGCGACGAGCGCGTCCTCATCACCACGCTCACGAAACGGCTGGCCGAGGATCTGTCGCGCTACATCAAGGAACGGGGAATGCGCTGCAAGTGGCTCCACTCCGAGCTGGACGCCTTCGAGCGCGTGACGATCCTCCGCGAGTTGCGCGAGGGCGCCTTCGACGCATTGGTGGGCGTGAATTTGTTGCGCGAGGGGCTGGACCTGCCGGAAGTCTCGATGGTCTGCATCCTCGACGCCGACAAGGAGGGGTTCCTGCGCAGCGAGACCTCGCTGATCCAGACGATCGGCCGATCCGCCCGCAACGTCAACGCCGAGGTGGTGCTGTACGCCGACAAAATCACGCCCTCGATGCAAAGGGCGATGGACGAGACCGAGCGACGACGGGCGCTGCAACTGGCCTACAACGCCGAGCACGGAATCACGCCGGAGTCGGTGGTCAAGGCGATCCGCCGGGGGATCGAGGAGGAGATCCACGCCCGAACCGTCGCCCGCGAGGCCGTCCGCCGCGACGAGGCGACCGAGGCCACCGAGGAGTACGTCCAGGCGCTTGAGGCCGAGATGCTGGAGGCGGCCGAAAAGCTGGAGTTCGAACGCGCCGCGGCGCTTCGCGACAAGCTCCAGGAACTCCGCGCCGCCCAGTCCGGCGGCCCCGCCCGCCCCGCCCCCTCCCCCCAGGCCCAAAGCGCCCGCTCCAAGGCCAAAGCCAAGGCCAGGGCCGGCAAGAAGCGAAGGTGACGGAGGAGGATCGCGAGGCGTCGTCCTCAGGCGGTCGCGCCGGTCGCCTCGTTCGGGTTCGATCCGGGCCGGCTCGGCAGCGCCGCGATCAGGATGGCGCAGCCGAGGATCGCGCTGATCGTGGAGCCGACGAGGATGCCGATCTTGGCGTCGTCCAGAAGGTCGCTTTGAAGCGCCAGCCCGGCGATGAACAGCGACATCGTGAAGCCGATGCCCCCCAGGCAGCCGGCGCCGATCATCGCCCGCCAGTCGACCCCCGCGGGGAGCCGCGTCACTCCGGCGCGCACCGACAGCCAACTGAACAGCACGATCCCGATCGGCTTGCCCAGGACCAAACCCGCCGCCACCGCCATCGCCACGGGCGTCGTCAGCGCGGAGGGGTCGACCCGCACCCCGGCGTTGGCCAGCGCGAAGATCGGCATGATCGCGAAGGCGACCCACGGATGCAGCGCCGTCTCCAACCGCTCGGCCGGCGAGGCCGCGTCCAATCCCGGTCGAGGGCTCCCCTCCCGCGCCCCCCGGAGACGGTCCCGGAGGTCGGCGAGCGCGTCCCGGAGGAGACCCCGGCGCGTCATCGGGATCGTCGGCGTGAGCAGGCCGAGGATCACCCCCGCCACCGTCGGGTGGACGCCCGAATTCAAGACCGCGTACCAGACCCCGGCCCCGACGACGGTGTAAACCGCGAAGCTTTGAATCCCGGCGAAACGCATCAGGACGACCAGCCCGAGCCCGGCCGCCGCCCAGGCGAGGGCCACGAGACCCAGCGGCCCGCTGTACGCCACCGCGATGACCAAGACCGCGCCCATGTCGTCGGCGACCGCCAGGGTCAGAAGCAACACCTTCAGTCCGTTGGGCATCCGCGGGCCCAGAAGCGCCATCACCCCGACGACGAAGGCGATGTCGGTGGCCATCGGCACGCCCCAGCCTTCCCACCCCGGCCCGCCGTGGACCCCCAGCATGTAGAAGCCCGCCGGCACGAGCATCCCGCCCAGCGCCGCGATGATCGGCAAGAGCGCCTTCCTCGGGTCGGACAGCTCGCCGAAGACCAGCTCGCGCTTGATCTCAAGACCGACGGCGAAGAAGAAGAGGGTCATCAGGCCGTCGTCGACCCAGTGCTTCAGCGGTTCGACGTGCTCGAAGCCTCCCAGGACGATCCCGACGGACGTCTCCCAGAAGGAGTGGTACCACGCCTCCCACGGCGAGTTGGCGAGCGTCAGGGCGATCACGGTGGCGGCCAGCAGGGCCAGGCCGCCGGCCGCCTCGACGTGCATGAACCGGATGAACGGCTCCGAGAGCCGATCGACGGCCTTGCGGTCGTCGGGTCGCTCCAACTCCTCGGAGTAACGCTCGACGTCCACCACGCCCTGGAGCCTGCCCTCCGCGTCCACCACCGGAAGCGCCAGCAGCCTCCGCTTGAGGAACAGCGCGCGGACCTCGCGGTGGTCGGCCGATTCTTGAACGACCGCCGGCTCCGGGACCATGACCTCCGAGACGAGGACGTCGCGAGCACCGAGGAGCAGCCGTCGCGCCGGCGCGACTCCCCGCAGGCGGCCCTCTCCATCGACGACGTAGAAGTAGGCGACGCCGTCGCCGCCCTGGGATTCCCGGAGCCGTTCCAGCGCCTCCGCGACGGTCTGATCGACCGAAAGCGCGATGAAGTCTCGCCGCATGCGGTGGGAGGCGGCCAGGTCCTGGTCGGTCGTCGGCTGTGCGGGCAAGACGATTCCTCCGCGCGGCCGTCGTCGGTCGCGGATCATGGGGCGTCGGAGAGGTCGCGAGGGACCGGAAATTCGCGCGCGAGCCCTCCTCGGCGCGACGGGGACTCCATCCTACAGTCTTGGCGATCGATCGGCCAACCGCGACGTCCGGTCAGCCTTCCTCGGTCTCCGCGCGGATCCGGCCCGCGGGCGCGGGCGAGTCGGCCTCCAGTTCGATCACCAGACCGATGTCGATTACGTGCATCCGGTCGTCCGGTTCCATCACCACGGCCGTCCTTCCGCCCGCCGTCGCCACCCATTCCGGATGCCGGACCTCGATCCGCTCGCCGTCCGCCAGGACGATCCAGAACGGCCGGAACGGCCTCGCCTTCAAACTATTCCACCAGCGTCTCGGTTCGCACCCTCCCCCTTCCTCGGTCCTCGACCGCCGCAAGCGCGATTCCGTCGCGCGATTTTAACCGATCGGCCTGGACGATCGAAGCCTCGACGACCGATCCATTCTACACGCGGGGGCGTCGGATTTTGCCGATCCATCTTCACGCGGGCGCGTCGGATTTATAAGATCGAGGCACGAGGAGGACGACGTGACCAGCGGCAGCTACAATCCGACCCACCTGAAGATCCTGGAAGCCGAGAGCATCCACATCATCCGCGAGGTCGCCGCCGAGTTCGAGCACCCGGTGATGCTCTACTCGATCGGCAAGGACTCGTCGGTGATGTTGCGCCTCGCGCAGAAGGCGTTCCATCCCGGCCGAATCCCGTTCCCGCTCCTGCACGTCGACACCACCTGGAAATTCCGGGCGATGATCGAGTTCCGCGACAGCTACTGTCGCGAGCTGGGGTTGGACCTGAAGGTCTGGACCAACCCCGAGGGGAAGGCCCAGAACGTCAACCCGTTCGACCACGGATCCAAGAAGCACACCGACGTCATGAAGACCCAGGCGCTCAAGCAGGCGCTGAACCATTACCGGTACGACGCCGCCTTCGGCGGCGCCCGCCGCGACGAGGAGAAGAGCCGCGCCAAGGAGCGCGTCTACAGCTTCCGCGACCGCCTCCACCAGTGGGACCCCAAGAACCAACGCCCCGAACTCTGGAACCTCTACAACGGCAAGGTCAACAAGGGGGAGAGCATCCGCGCCTTCCCCCTGTCCAACTGGACCGAGCTGGACGTCTGGCAGTACATCCACCTTGAGAACATCCCGATCGTGCCCCTCTACTTCGCCGACGTCCGCCCGGTCGTCGAACGCGACGGCGCGCTCATCATGGTCGACGACGACCGGATGCGGCTTCACCCCGGCGAGACGCCGATGATGAAGCGGGTCCGGTTCCGGACCCTGGGCTGCTACCCCCTGACCGGGGCGATCGAAAGCGACGCGACCACCCTGCCGGAGATCATCGAGGAGATGCTCCTGGCGCGAAACTCCGAACGCCAGGGGCGGATGATCGACTTCGACGAGACCGGCTCGATGGAGCAAAAGAAGCGCGAGGGGTATTTCTAACGATGCAAGCCGTCGACTTGAGCCGGGAAGACATCCACGCCTACCTCGCGCGCCATCAGAAGAAGGAATTGCTGCGGTTCCTCACCTGCGGCAGCGTCGACGACGGCAAGAGCACGCTCATCGGCAGGCTCCTGCACGACACCAAGACCATCTACGAGGACCAGCTCGCCGCGGTCAAGCGCGACAGCGAGAAGGTCGGCACCACCGGCGCCGGCGTGATGGACCTTGCCCTGCTGACCGACGGCCTGCGCGCCGAGCGCGAGCAGGGGATCACCATCGACGTCGCCTACCGCTACTTCTCCACCGACCGCCGCAAGTTCATCATCGCCGACACGCCGGGCCACGAGCAGTACACCCGCAACATGGCCACCGGCGCCTCCACCTGCCAACTGGCCGTCATCCTGATCGACGCCCGCCACGGCGTCATGACCCAGACCCGAAGGCACTCGTACATCGTCTCGCTCCTGGGGATCCGACACGTCGTCGTCGCGGTCAACAAGATGGACCTCGTCGACTACTCCCAGGAAGTCTTCGAGCGGATCAAGGAGGACTACACCGGCTTCGTCGCCAAGCTCGACGTCCCCGACGTCGTCTTCATCCCGCTCTCGGCCCTCAAGGGGGACGGCGTGGTCTCCAGGAGCGAGAACACCCCCTGGCATCAGGGGCCGACCTTGCTTGAGCACCTGGAGACGGTCCACATCGCCAGCGACCGCAACATGGCCGATCCGCGGTTCCCGGTGCAGTACGTCATAAGACCCAACCTCGACTTCCGCGGCTTCGCCGGCACGATCGCCTCCGGGATCTTCCGCAAGGGGGACGAGGTGACGGCGTTCCCCTCCGGCAAGCGGAGCCGGATCAAGTCCATCGTCACCTTCGACGGCGAACTCGAGGAAGCCTACGCCCCCCAGGCCGTGACGATCACCCTGACCGACGAGATCGACGTCAGCCGCGGCGACATGCTCGTCCCTCCCGACGACCCGCCGTTGGTCGGGAGCGAAATCGAGGCGATGGTCGTCTGGATGGCCGAGCAACCGTTCGTTCCCGGCCGGCAGTACACGCTGAAGCAGACCACCCGCCAGGTCTCCGCCGAGGCCGCCGCGTTCCGTTACGCCGTGGACGTCAACCCCCTGGAGCATCGGCACGTCTCCCGCCTGGAGCTCAACGAGGTCGGCCACGTCCAGCTCAGCCTCACCCGGCCGCTGGCCTACGACCCCTACCGCGACAACCACGCCACCGGCGCGTTCATCCTCATCGACCGCCTGACCAACAACACCGTCGGCGCGGGGATGATCCTGGAGACCGGCGGCGGCCGACCGTCCGGCGACGTCTGGTCGGCTCGGCCGGCCACCGCGGCCCTGAAGGACCGCGGCAGCCAGGTCGCGCCCTCGGAGCGGAAAGAGCGCTTCGGCCAGGTCCCGGCGACGATCCTCTTGGTCGGCCTGACCGGCAGCGGCAAGAGCCGGATCGCCTACGCCCTGGAGCGGCGGTTGTGGGACTTGGGGAGGGCGGTGACGGTCCTCTACGGCCAGAACATGCGCCAGGGCCTCAACCGCGACCTCGGCTTCACCGCCGACGACCGCTCCGAGAACCTCCGACGCTCCGCCGAGGTCGCCAAACTCCTCAACGACGCCGGCGTGATCACGATCGCCGCGTTCGTCGCCCCGCATGAGGCCGTTCGCGAGCGCGCCAAGGACCTGATCGGCCGCGAGCGCGTGCTGGAAATCTTCTGCGACGCGCCCGAGGACGTCCGTCGAAGCCGCGACCAGAGCGGCGCCTACCGCCTGGCCGACGAGGGCAAGATCCCGCGCATGCCCGGCGTCTCCGCCGCCTTCGAGGAGCCCCGAACCCCCGATCTCGTCCTCCAGACCGATCAGGTGGAGGTCGAGGAGAGCGTCGACCGCGTCGTCGCCTTGATGAAGGCCAGGGGATTCATCGGCTGACGCCCCGTCCGGGATTCGAAGGGCGGTCATGACGTCCTTCCCCCCTCGCGGGGGAAGGTGGCCCGAAGGGCCGGATGAGGGGGGGCGAGCCAAAAGGCTATCGACGTCCAAGACTTCCCGGACGGGCTTCCGCGAATTCCGGCGGCCTTTGCGCGTGTCGTCCCCCTCATCTGACCGCTTCGCGGTCTGTCTTCCCCCGCGAGGGG
>ERZ778018.983-NODE-983-length-29698-cov-41.103600_pt1 | contig 29698 bp, 23 predicted proteins | sample MGYA00375748_ERZ778018 | MGnify/ENA primary metagenome ERZ778018 (study PRJEB29350, sample SAMN05509839) | bioreactor metagenome | biome: bioreactor; material: wastewater | place: South Africa: University of Cape Town | collected 2014-04-22 ... | reverse complement strand
TCGTTGTGCTCTGCCGCCGTTTGAGACGCTCCCTCCTACGGGCGCCACATGATAAGGAGGGTTATCAGGCTGCGAATGAATGTCTGGTGTAGGCCTAGAAGTGCCTACTACATTCGGCCGTTCGCAATTGGTTTCAGGTGCCTGTCACGGACTGCAGAGAACTCGGAACCGAGACCCGTAGGTCTCGCTTACAAACAGATCAATACACCCGAGAAGTTCACTTTGGTCATTTGATGCGCCGGCACAAGAGAGGCCAGGTTGCGCGATAGCCACCGTGACATATGGCTCGAACCGCCAGCACTCATCGTGAATTGAAAGAAGCATGCCAAGTGATCCCAAGATGAGTCCACTTCGTCCCTGCTTGATTCGCATTTGCTCTCGCCTTATGAGGCGGCGAAGGGTCAGGGCGATGTCTGCCCTCGCCTTGTGGCTCTTAGCTGCTTGGCCGCAGACTTCATAAAGGTCGTTAATTCTTGCGCCAGGTTGGTCTTCACTTGAGTACTTGCAGTGCGCCATCAGCAACTCAAGGCGCTGTTCGTCGCGCCGGATGAAGACCAAGTCTGCGAGTTCGCCGGACCCGTCATCGTCTAGCACTACTTCCCATTCGTTCTCTTCTTGGAGGACTTGCGCAACACGAAACTGTACCGACTCAGGATCGCGGTCCGGTCCTTGGGACTCCTTACGGATGTTTGTGCCGGTCCAGTCGATGACCTCTAGGCGATCACGTGGAAACCGAGGGCGAGTTCGGTCAGGCTGGAGCAGGTAGCCATCTGGAGTGAGAAGGGCCTCGCCCTCGAAGTAGACGGACATGCCGACCTGCGTCATGAACTCAGCAAGGCCCATGCTTTCACCTTTGGGTTGGGTGATAGTAGCGTCGGCCCCGACAGCCACAACTTTCGGTCCACCTTCGTCGAAAGTGAATGCATATCGCAGCGACCAGTCTTCCGAGGAGACGTCAAACTCGATTAGGGCGTCTCTATCGAAAGTACGAAGTATAAGGTCCAAGTCGATGAGAGGATGAGCTGCCCCTTGGAAGCTTACTTGCCGTGACTCGCTCGTTGTAAGACCGAGTTCGTGGGGCCATTCCACGCCAAGCGGGGACAACTCGGGCCTCGATGTTGCTGCCTTCGGTATGATAAAGCCGTTCATCACGTCCTCAAGGCGGATGGACTCATCGGTTATGACTTCCCCAACCTGGCGAGCCCAACGAACCCAGTCGAAGATGCTTCCGGCGACCTTATGGCTCCAGATTCTGCCCTTTCTCGACGCTCCAAATGACGTTCGTGATTGGTCAAGGTAGCCGTGCGCGAAGATGTTTGTCTTGGCTTTTTGGGCGGCTCCTTGCCTAAAGCCTTCTAGGACGTCTGCACCGACGTGCATGCTGAAGCGACGGTTACGGTTCACGGTGTCGAGGAGTCCTACGTTCGTTGGAACCCGGCGCGTAATTGGTGCGAGCACGCGGTAAACGACGTCACCGCGAATCAGTTCCGTCTGATCACCTCCGACTGCCTTGGCTAGTTCCTGGTGTAGCTGATCGTTGTTCGAGCTGTTGATGTAGAGCAGGCCCCGCTGCATGTCTGCGTGGAGAACGTAAAGGTGGTGGACCACCTCGGTAAATGTACTGAAGTCGCCCCATCGAACCGGTGCTCTTTCGGCCGTCACAAACCACGCGACGTGTTCCCTCGAGTTCACCGCAATTGTAGAGGTGAGCAACGAGGCCTCGTCGAACACGTTATGAATCTCTTCAGGTTGCCACTGGATCTGTGGGGAGCGATAGACGACGGTGCTCATCTTCGGCTGTACTCCGCGGATGGCTACCTCCGGTGGGAGATGGTTGAAACCCGCCTCGAACTCATTCCGCACTTGTTGGTACTCAACCTCCGCATGCGAGAGATCCCTAATGACGGTGTTCCAGTCTGCGTCTTCGCCGTAGAGGTGCCGGAGGCGTTCGTCCAAGAGGCCAGCGGTCCGCGGTACGAAGACACTCGCATCCCCAAGCTGTTCGCCACCGCTCCTGGTGAACCGGCCGACAAACTGCAAGGTAACTGCCAGGCTCTTGTGGGGATCGTGTAGCGCTGCGATCTTAAGTGCAGGCAGATCGAATCCTTCGCCCAGCATGTCGACGCAAATGACGACGCGCGAACGCCGATCATCGAGCTTTCCCTTGGCGTCACGTTGCCGGCGAGCCGACAGCTTGCTGTCGATTCGGACGGGCTGCAGGTCGGGTGCGATGTCTTCGTAGACTTTCACGAGATCATCCGCCCTTGCGACGGCTTGAACGCGGGCCATTAATATGTGATCTTTGCCAGCGTCTAGGTCAGCACGGAGCTGTTCGACAGCAGCACAGGCCAGGGCACGGTCGACGTCGCCAACCGGCGAGACCGCCCTGTAGTTGATTTTGGCAAACCATCCGTTCGCCTGAGCCAGACGGAGAGGGTAGGCGTATGCGATACGGCCGCCAAGGCGTTGGCCGTCTTCACGGAACGGTGTTGCTGTGAACTGGACAATGCGACGGCTTTGGAAGGTGGTGACGATACGTTGCCACGTAGGCGCTGCGACGTGATGCGCTTCGTCGACGAACAACTGCTCGACGATGTCGACCAGCGCCTGGTTTGCTTGTTCGCTGCCTCGACTGAGTGCAGCGGCCGTGGCAACTACAACACAAGCCCGGTCTAGCAGCTCTTGGACCTGTTCTGCTGACTCCAGTCGAGACCTAACTATGGCTACGGTGGGTGCCAGGAAGTCCCCTTCTAGGGCTCCGACCTCTGGCAGAACTCCAAGCGTGGCGAATTTGCGTCCAATTTGTGTTCGTAGGGCATCTGATGGAACGACGACTAAGGTCCGGCGTGGCCGATAGCTGTATGCCGCCAGCATCGTGTCCGTCTTGCCTGTACCTGTAGGCAAAACTATCGTTACAGGCTCGGGATCCAACGACTGCGCAGCGAGTATTGCATGAAGTGCGCCAAGCTGTGGCGCTCGCATACCTGGAGCCTCTGGGCCTCCTTCAACGAACCGGAAATGCCCGTAAATGCTGCCTTCTATTTCTGCGACGGTCCCAGGGGCGTCGCCGTGACCACCCCTGTTGTCGGTGAGCCACCACAGTTCGTTGCGGCCAATGCGAATGCTCTTGACGTTCAAAGTGTCAACCCCGCACCTGTTGTTGAAGGCGTGGCGCCGAATGGTTCCGACTTTCAGTGGCCCAGTTGTGCACAAGCATTCGACGTAACCCCCGATTGAGAGCCGAGCCCTTGGGGTTCCTTACGTGCCTTAGAACTTCAAGCAGCACGTCCAACCCGACGGCGCCCACTTTTTCGTTGGCGCAATAATACCGTGCCGATTACGCTCACCGGTTGCGGTGCGTAGTAGATGCATACGAAGCGTACTGGGGTTTCGTAGAGGCTCTGTCGACACACGATTCTCTACTCCCCGCGCGCTAGTCGTGATAATCGGGCTTATCCGACATCCTTCCCTAAGTGAACCATAACTCTACCAGGTCCCTCCCTACACGAATGTAGTGACTTGGCCTCGGTTGCGCGTACGAGTCAAGAGTCCAGGCATTCGCTTATACGATCCGGTAATCTGTTATTGCTTGCTTGTCTGTTAGGGGAGTAGATAATGCCAAGACGGTACTGGGCGCAGGGCCTAGAGGAGGAATCTGGTGTCGGGGAACCACGTGAGGGAACCAGTCCTTGCCCGCCCCAAGCTGAGCCAAAGTCTCGCGCCTCAGTAGAAGGTGAGCTGGCCTCGCTGGCAGATGGCAATGTACTCTCCTGTGAGTGTGGCGGCCCAGCAGATGCAGAAGACCTCGTTGTCATGAGGATTCTCGATCTTGTTGAGAAGGACTGTACCGCCAATCCTCACCGAATCGGCCCCGTGCCTCTCGGCCTGCTGGCGCGGGCCCAGGAACTCGTTAAGGGTGTAACAGTCGACCTAAATGCCCCGCTTAACTCTGAGGACGCTTGAACTTGGGTGCTTCTCTCCTTGAAAGGACAGCGCGCTAGTAACGGATTGACCCGACCCGTGGACGTCACGTGAGGCAGGTGAGTCCGTAACTGCTTTAGGTCGCCGGCAAGAACTGGGATCGGGGTAGTAGCCGTTCGGACCGGTTGAGCCATTTCCCACCCACCTTGTACTAGGGAAGAGTGGAAGTTAATGGCCACCGGAGCGAAGGAGCTCCGGTGGCCGAGCGTGAGGTCGCTGGGGACTCGCCTGTTCCTCTAGGCGCCTTCGGCCAATCCCAGAAGCTCGACGAGGTAGTCGGGTTCAAACACCCCCTTGACGCTGTTGAGGGTGGCGAGGAACTGCAGGCTGCTGTCGGCCAGCGTGTAGGGGCACGGCTTCTCGAGCCAGTTGCGGGCCGAGGTGTCAGAGGCCTGGGCCCAGACGATGAACAAGAGGGCCTCCTCAGCGTCAAGGCGGGAGTGGACGGCGTGCCCCTGAGGCGAACGCAGGTAGAAGTAGAACTCCAGAAGTGACGAGTAGTAGCGGGCCTCCGCCAGGGGGCCGAACGCCAGGGTGTCGGCGAAGAACTCAGCTTTGCTGGTGTGAAACTCGGGGTGAATCTCCGCGCCGGTGAGCTGGGTTATCTCCTTCAACAGGCAATCGAGGCAGAGGGCGCCGGACACTGCCAAGTTCACCAGGTGCACTGCCTGCGGGGACAGCCAGGTGTCGTGGTGGCCGCAGTCGAAAGGGTCCGCGCGGAGTTGGCTCTGTTTGAGGTGCTGCGACAGCGCGATGCGCTTCATACCCGTTGCAGTTTCAGTGAAGACCCACTTGCGGTTAGCGGCTGCCGCCTTGTAGGCGGTCGAAGGGTCGCGGAGCTCGTCTTGTGTCGCGTCGCTTGGTGGTGGGGCGGCTGAGTCGTTGTTGTCCATGTATTGGATCGTAGAGCGCGCCGAACAAACGCCGCGCCTGCTGTCAACTCAACCGCTTGCGTCGCTCCTGGGCCTATTCCTCCTCGAAGGCATGCTGTGAGAACTTCATGGTGGTCGCGTTCTCCGTAACTATGCGCACCACCTGCTCGGGCACCCCATTGGGAACGCGCGCCGAGACCTCAAGCGTCACGGACACTTCGGCGCCTACTAGGCCGTTGAGGTGGGCGATCAGCTCTTCCGCAATGCGACTGGCATCTCGTCCGACCCGGTCTTGGTCGAGCCTGACGGTGCCGTAGAACCTCGTCGGGCGGCGTTTGGCTTGAGGCGGAGCGATTGGCGGAACAACGGGGCCGGGGCCCGTTCCTGGGACGCCACTGCCGCCACCTTGCTCGCCGTCTCCAGGGAGCGGGTCTGGATCCGGCGTAGTCATCTCCCCGTCGACCTGGACCAGGGCGGCTTTGGGCTTCACGAGGAGACCGTTATCGAGATCAATGCCAGCAATGTGCGTTCCAAACTGGATACCGCGGTACCGGCAGAGGTCTGGATCGAACGACTCGGCGTACGCGAACGAGTCCTGTTCCCATGTGATGAGGCCAAGGCCGGCCTTGATGGCCTCCACCACGACCTGAGGGGATGAAACACGGGGCAGGTAGAGGTACTGGGCGAAGTCCTCTACGACCTGCCCGATGGCGACGTGATCGCCCCTCCATAGAGGTATACGGTCCAGTTCGAGGCGCAGGCGATTGGGCCCTAGGCTCGTGACGAGCAGCTCCTCGGTCTTCAGACGCTTGGAGGCTCGCGAAGCGAGAGAGCCTTGCCCCTGCACCTGCAGCGCTTGGAATGTGACGCTGGCGATTGGCTCGGATTGAGTAGGCACCAACAACCAGCGGTAGGCCTCGGGAATGCGGGCCGTCACAGTGCTGTTGGCGCTGTTCTGTTGTTGGGTAGCTTGCCGGACCTGGCTATGCGTGAGGTTGAGTTGTTCCTGCTCGTCGACGATCGATTGCCAGGCGAGGAAGACCCGGGCTGCTTCCTCTAGCTCCTGTAGTCGACTGTTGTCCACCGCTATGAAAACGAGCGTATTCCTGTTGAGCCGAGGCGCGGTGCCGCGCCGATCGAGAATCGAGCGGGTGACGCGCATGGCTGGCGAATCCGTTTCCCGCGTGTGAGGATGGTCAGTCCCGAGCACTACCAGACGGGCGTCGGTGTCGTCCGGCACGTCCGCTTCGCTGGTGGGCAACGGGTGTACACGGCTGAAGTCGCCCTTGTCGGCGAGGTCTTGCCGTAGCCGTCGCTCGATTTCCTGGCGTACCTTCTCCGAGTCGCGCTTGAGCTGCTCAGCCCGGTCTTCGGCAATCTTCGTAACCGTTGGCTGAGTCGAGTACCAGTAGCGATTGGCGTCCTGGTAGAGGTACGTAGCGCGACCCGCTAGTCGGCGCAGGGCGTCGCCGAAGACGCTGGTCGACTCGCCCGGTATGACGCTCCCGAGCCTAACGCGCCTGTCCTCGAGGCCGCGGTTGGGAGCCGTGTGGGTAGGGGCAGAGCCTAGGTAGATGGTGCGGGCCACCCGCCTGGTGGCGTGTACGCGGCCCAGGTTGGGTACCTCGGCATCGATCATGGCCGGTAGGGAGCCGACACCGTCTACATCACGAGCGATGATTGGTGTCCAAGTGTCGTTTAGGTAACGGGTGAGTTCTTCCTGTACTCGGGGGTCGTCGATAGGGATGGTGGCTGGCAGTATGAGGGGGCTCTTGTCACCGGCGTCCCAGAGCGTGTGTATGACCGTGGCCATCAGCCGTAGCACACCACGGGTGCGCTGGAAGCGCACCAACGTAGACCAGTCGCTGTAGAGGCGCTCGAACACCTCTGGGTGGATAGGATAGGCGTCCTGGATGCGCCGCTCGTAGTCGGCCTCACGTGTCTCCGGAGGGAACTCCTGAGGCTGCTCGCGGTATAGGTCCACGAAGGCGCGAGCAGTTACGTCACGCGCCTTGAAGAGCTCTGGGTCGGTAATCGGTTGGAAGAGACGGCGCCGGACTATTTCGAAACCCTCCTCGGCCGAGGCGGGCCTCCAGGTCGATGCGACACGACCGACCACGTTCTGCAACCGGTCGAGCGCGGTTCGTCCCCGAACACCGCCTACCTCGACGTCTTCGATGCCCGATTGATCGCTTACACCGTCGCTGGCCGGAAGGCTCACGACCAGTAGACAGTTCTCGGCAAGCTTGGCGGACTCGGTGAGGGCTTGAGCAAAGGTGAACTGTGTGTCGAAGCTGCCGCCGGGCAGGACGTTGTCATCGTGCAGTTGTCGGGCGTAAGCGACCCATTCGTCAATGAGGACTAAGCACGGTCCGTACTCGACAAAGAGCTCGCGCAACTTGTCACCCGGGTTGGTGGAGCGTTCGTCGTCCTGGCGAACGCGCTCATAGGCGTCCTTACCGCCGAGCTGCCAGGCGAGCTCACCCCAGAGGGTTCGAACTTCCGTGCCGTCTTCTTTCACGTCGGGTTGGCCAGGGGAGATTTTGTTGCCCACTAGCACGGCGCGCTTGACGTTCGGCAGAGTCTCCTCGCCGGTCTGCGCCAGTAACTCCTCTACGCCTTGGAGCTGGCGCGGGTCCGCGCCGCCGAACAAGTGGTAGAGGGTGAGCATAGAGTGCGTCTTGCCGCCACCGAAGTTGGTTTGGAGCTGTACTACCGGGTCACCAGCGCGACCAGATAGGCGCCTAATGCCGTTCACGAGGAGGTGCTGGAGGCTTTGGGTCAGGTAGGTCCGTCGGAAGAACTCGACCGGGTCTCGGTACTCTGGGGCGCCTCGCCCCAGGTGTACCTGCCAGAGGTCCGCAGCGAACTCGGCCTGTTGGAAGCGCCCGCTGGTGACGTCTGGATGGGGCGTGACTATATCTCGCCAAGGCCGCCCGGACCCAGTTTGCCCAGCGACGGCGGTAGCAGCCGCCCGGCGACGTTGTTGGCGAGACTGCTCATCGAACTTCTGTCGCAAAAGTTCCGACTTCATTTGGTCAAGGTCATCGGCCTGGGGAGCCGAAACGGCCAGAAGTAGCCGGTGGCTGGAGTCGAGCGCGCGGTAGGCATCGTCACTACTGAAGGTTCGCTGGTGGGCCCAAGCATTGCGGTGTCCACGAAGTTCGCTCACGAGGCTCCGCTCGGTGGGGCCCAGCGTCTCGCGGAAGATCCCGTTCCAGGTCTCCCACATGATTTTGAGAAGCGCGGCGGCGTCCCACTCGACGATTGGCTTGTCCTTGACATTAGGGTCTTTGAGCAGCTCGAGCAGACCGTGGGGCATGCTCTCTGGAGCGCTTCGTGATTTCAATTCGCGCTCCACATATGGAGCGAGCCCCTGCCTCAGAAGCTCCATTGCCCTACCGACTCGTTCGTGGTTGCTAATCGCCATCGCTAGACTCCCGTGAAGAGGCCAACCGCCTCGGACGTGTTTGCACGCAGTTCCTGGGATAGCCGCTGAATCTCGGGCCAGCTCTGTACTAGTGCGTTGTAAACACGGGCTTCCTGGGCCCATTTCTTCCGATCACAGATGCTGTAAAGGCGATAAGCAAGTTCGCGTGCTAACTCGGCGCGGGGGCCCAACTGCGCTGCAAGTTCCGCGGCGCCCTGTTCACCTTTGGACTCGAGAACGCGTATGAGGTGATGTACCGCTTCCCACACAGTTAGGCGAGCATCTTCCAAGGGATTCCACTCGGAAGGGAGCTCTTCCGGCCGAAGCAACCTGACTTTGCCGGCCCTAGTTTGGATGAGTCCGGCCTGAACCATCCCCGCCACACTTGTGTTCTTCGCTTTCGAAAGGGTGTCGGCCACTCCATAATCGCCCTCATCGAAAGCCTGTTGCTCGAACCAGGCTAGAGCCCAACGTGTTTCGGACTCAAAGTCTCCTTCCTGTTCCGCCATGACTTCGTCAAGCATGTGGTTAATGACAGCCAGAGCGTCGCGAACTGAAAGGCGGTTCCCAGCAGCGTCAAGTACTTGCGAGAATCGCGTGTAGACGGCCATCCCTGGGCCGATCGATGCCTGGGCGAGGTCAACGGGTGCGATGTTTCCGCGCTGGAGTTGACTAAGAGCTTTCGGTAACTCTGTCTTTAGCTGGCTGATGAACTGCCCGCGTGTGGCGGTCGGGGCGTCCTTCGCTTGTGGGCGGCAGACAAGCACGATGCTGGACGCTAAAGCGTTCGTACCCCTACCGATGTTCCTTGTAGCGAGCTCAGATCGAACTGGCCATGTGCCCACAATTGTAAAACCAGACTTAATCACGGCGTCCAGAAACGTTTCCCATCCAGTGCTAGAGATTCCTCCTGAACTTGTAGTTTCCGTCTGCTTGAAGGCGTAATAGATGGAAGTGGGAAACGCAGGGTGTGCCTGCTCAGCTAGTCGGCCTATAGCCTGGGTCATGCCAGTTAAGAAGAACTGTTCAGCCTCCTCCTTACTGCCATGCCGATGGGGGCTGGCAACCAGTTCCTCGGTCTTTGGTACCGCTAGAGTGGCGAATAGTTCAGGCAGTAGGGGTCTCAAGGACCGACGAAGCCAAACGTAGAAGTAGTCACTTAGATCCGCGTAACCGATGTTGTCATAGTAGGGTGGATCTGTTGAGACGAGCTTATTGTTGCTGAGATTTTGCCGGCTAGCATCCTTCTGAGATGCGCTCGAACCTCTTGCGCTGCCGAGCTTTGCAAGCACTTCTGTCAGCGAAACTGTTGTTCCATAGATGTCTCCGCCCGCGCCCGCGAAGGGGTTTGTTTCGGCATAGTCCCACACCATAGGAAGCGCTTGACGCCCGAACGTCCCACGAAGGCGGTCCATCCTATTCTCCCAAACGCAGAGCGCAGAGTTTCTGTCTGCCGCTTTGCTTACGGAGAAAGCCAAGTATACTTGGATAGCTTCGGCATAAGCTCGTGCCCCTTCACCTCCAACTTCCAGTCCTTGGTTATCGTCGGGTAAGCCCGACGCTACGGCGTCCCGCAATACCCGCTCCCTTGCTTCTATTACCAAGTCGGAGAAGGTGGTCAACGCTACGAGCTGGCGATCGGTGAAGAGGTCACCCCATGTCGTCAACCCGTATGGGACGCAAGTACCACCCGTGAGTTTTGCCGGCACGTCGCCTTCTGGCTTCCAAGTCGGCCTGGCGTTGCTCGCAATCTCTTCCATCTCCGCCGTTGGCGCCAGGTACACGCGTTCGCGATCGCCCTCAAGGACAATCGCCAACATTCGTGAGCCCATTCGCCCGGCCGTTCCTTCCGACTTGATGTAATCGCCGGAAATCGGCGCCCCTGAGATGACGCAACGAAAGTTCGCCCCTCGCCCGAGTTTGGTGCCATCTTTCGTCGACTCAGGATCCTTTGGCATTCCAATCTCGACTTTAAAGCGATAGTTACCGTTCTCGACCAACGGCTGGACGTACGCCTCTTTCCCTTCTTTTGTTGAAAGCATGAAGGTAGACGCTAGCGGCACATCGGCGTGGGCGAAGGCGGGGTTGGGGCTCTTGACGGTGCGGGCCCAGAGCCAGGCTATTACTGTGAGTTCGCGGCCCTCGTACTTCTTCAGGTCGGGGCGCTCCCGCGCGAGCTCGGGTGTGATTCTCAATTTGGGGTAGAGGTGGCCTATGCGCCTCTCGGCTTCATCGCGCATCCACTTCCCGTAAAAACGCACGTCCTCAGCCAGGCCCTGGGCGCCCTTCCAATCGCGCGTAAAGAGTTCTTTGTCGCTTCGCGACTCGGAGTTGACCGGAGGTAGTCCCGCGAACTTGGGCGGGATTTCAATCATGGCCTTGTTGATCAGCACCGCGACGGGGTTAAGGTCGCTGGCGTGGGCTTCGAGTCCGAGGCGCTGCGCCTCGAGCGGAAGCGCACCGCCGCCCGCAAAGGGGTCGTGGAAGGCGGGTAGCCGCTCGGGGTCGAATAGTTCTGCCGCCTGAGGATGGTCGGCGTTGTCGCGGCAGGTGCGGCGCCAACTCTTACTTATCGCAGCTCTTGCGCGGTCGAGCACTCGCTCGTTCGTGGTGTTCTCCCACTGGACGAGTTCTTCGATGAGGGTGAAGAGTCGTTGCCGCTCAAGGTCGGCAGCGCACTCTTCAAGCGTCGGAGGTGATCCGGCCTCGGGCACCGTAGTGTCGCCCACTAGCTCGGCCTCTTCGCGCGCGCTTCTGCGTTTCTCCCAAAGAACGCGGCGCTGCTCCAGCTCGCGCTGAGCTTGCGAAATCAGGGTGGAATCTGAAAGGAGCTCGTCGACGTACTCCGAGGGATCGTCGACCATCTGCGCAAATATCACGGCTCTCGCGGCGGCCAGGGGTCGGCGCGCCCACCACAGGTGGAGCGTGCTTGGGTGGCCGTGGCGGATGCTCTTCTCACGTGCCGAGGCCGTGTTGATGGCGTCGAGTGGCAACGCCACTTCGATGAGCTTCTTTCGTGTCTTGACGGGTGGTGTGATCATGCGGGCCTCTCAGCCTTGGTGAGCAGATGCTTGAAGGAGTAGTCGGTGCTTGTGACGCCGAAATCCGGCTCGCGCTCGAAGGGGCGACGGACGTAGTGGACGGCGTGGGTGTCGTCTGGGAAGAACTCGACGATGGCAAAGATGTAATCGTCGGGCTTGTTCAGGGCGTACATGACCTCGTTCTTGGTGACGGTGATGCTGTCGGCTCCGCTCACGCGGCCCTTCACCTCGATGAACCTAAGTCGTCCTGTGCTCGGGTCCTTACTCTCGACGTCGTAGCCGAGGCGCTCGAACTCGCGGTCCACGGGCTGGAAGCCCAGGCTACGCTCGACCTCCATGACGATGGCGCGGGCTCGAGTTGCGCTTAGCTGCGTATCGATCACAGTCTGGCTAGCCGGCGGGTGCTCACCACGCAGCTTGCGAAGCAGGCCGTTGGGGACGATGACGGCTCCGCCGACTACGAGCGGGGGCTGGGTGCTGATCTGCTCAGCGAGGGCGAGCTGTTCTAGCCGTACACGGAGCCGGGCTTCGAGCTCGTCCGCCCTACGCCGTGCCTCCTGAGAGTTGAGCCGGGAATTGTTGCGGCCCGCCTGCTCCTGAAGTTTGAGGTCCTCGGCGCGGCGGTCCCAGTAGTTGATCTCTTTGGTGAGCCGGTCCTTCACCGCCGCTTTGGTCTTGGCGATGACTTCGGCCCGGGGCCTGCGCACCTCAGCGAGATGGTCCGGGACAACGGTGCTTATCGCGTGCTCCTGAGCACGGCGTTCGACGTCTCCCGTGATCCAGCCGCAGGCGGGATCAGCCAGAATGCGCTCTGCGATCGGGTCGTCCTCGCGGAGCGGCCGGTAGTCGAGGTAGGGGGCGTAGTTGAGGTGGCGACTCACGCCGGCTTGGTCGATCTCGACGTAGAGCATGCGTTTGGAGATCGTACGGCGCTCGCCTTGCTGGGTGAGGCTAGCGTCCTGTACGGCGTGTTCAAGGTAGACGAGGACCCTTGGTTGATCGCTTTCATCTCGTTCGTCAATCAGCACGGTGCCCTGCTTGAGCAGGCTGCCGTGACGCTCGAGGGTGAGGTCCAAGGCGGCGCTTAGAAGCGGGTGTCCCGGCGTAACGAACGCAGCGAGCGGCTGGCCGGCAGGCTGGACCAGGTCCTTCTCGAAGGTGATGCGCTCGTACTTGCGCAAGACTGGTTCGCCCGTGCCGATGAGGCGATCGCGGCCCCTGATGATAGCGGGCACGTTTGTTATCTCGTATCGGCGAGCTTCGCGCTCGCGCATGGTGCCGCCGAGGCGTTTGAATGCCTCGAGAAAGAAGGCCTCCACGTAGTGGGGTTGTAGGCGGCGGGCTTGCGCGCGTTCCATATCCTCGCGAATACGCGCGACGCGGCTCGCGTCCATTGCGTCGGTCGCCAGGGCCCCTTCTTCAAGCAGGTCCTGCAGGCGTTCGCGGTCCACAGCTTCGCTAATGGCACGCTCGAGCCGGGCTCTCACCTCGGGGCGTTCACCGTAGCGGATGGCTTCAATGAGCAGTTCCCTGAGGGGCTTACCTTCGAACTGGAGTTTTCCAAGCACGTCGAACACCTGGCCGCCGAGCTGTTCTCGGGCGGCGGCGAGCTTCTCGAGCAGACGCTGGTAGACGTCACCTTCGCGGGTCTCCTCGGCCACAAGGTTCCATAGGTGGCACACCTCGGTCTGACCGATGCGGTGGATGCGGCCGAAGCGCTGCTCGAGGCGGTTGGGGTTCCACGGCAGGTCGTAGTTGACCATCAGGTGGGCCCGCTGCAGGTTGATACCTTCGCCAGCCGCGTCGGTGGCGAGAAGTACCTGGACGGTGGGGTCATGACGGAATGCTTCTTGAGCGTGGAGTCGCGCCTCGCGACCCATGCCACCGTGGATGGCGACAACTGCTTCGGGCCGTCCTAAGAGCGTGGAGACGCGCTCACGGAGGTACTCAAGGGTATCGCGGTGCTCGGTGAAGATAACGAGCTTCTGGGTGGCTCCGCTGGCGGGACGTAGTCCGCGGCCGCTGGGGCCAAGTTCAGCGCTCGGCTCGTTACTGGCTACCGAAATTGGGCGGGAGGCGTCTTCGTTGTTACCAGTCGCAATCACGGGTTGGGGTTCCCGCTCGGGCCTGGTGCTGAATACCTCTTGTAACAGGCTCGCGAGCTCACGCCATTTAGTGTCCTGTCCGCTGCGGTAGATCTGGCGCGCGAGCCCTTCGAGGCGTTTGAGGATCTCGATCTCTGCGCGCAACTCCTCGATGGTGCGGGCCGCCGTCGCTTGGTCTAGGACGGCGATCTCGGCGGCCTCCACCTCGGCATCGGGGGCGTCGTCTAGATCGTCGAGCTGGTCAGGGTCAAAGAGGGGTCCCAGGAACTGGAGGCGTTGACCACGCTGCAGGAGCTCAGTCTCGCGGCGGCGAGCCTCGAGGCGCTCGCGGCGGCGCGTGAGTGAGCTCAGGATCGCTGCTGGCGAGGAGGCGAGGCGCCGTTGCAGAACGGTGAGTGCGAAGCCAACGGTGCCGGCCTGACGGTCGTTCTCAAGTGCTTCGGCGCGGTTGAACTCCTCGCGCACATACTCCGTTACTGCTTGGTAGAGGGCCGCCTCGGGGTCACTGAGCTTGTAGGGCACGGTATAGGCACGGCGCTCGGGGAAGAGCGGGCGGCCGTCGAAGCGTAGCAGGTTCTCCTTGACCATGCGCCGCATTAGGTCAGACACGTCCACTTGGTGCACGCCGTCGCGGAAGCGGCCCTCGAAACGGTCGGAGTCGAGCAGGGCCAGGAAGAGCTGGAAGTCCTCGTCCTTGCCGTTGTGAGGAGTGGCGGTCATAAGCAGCAGGTGGCGCGTGAGGCCGCCGAGGAGCTGACCGAGCCGGTAGCGCTTTGTGTACTTGACCTCGCCCCCGAAGAAGGTTGCGGACATCTTGTGAGCCTCGTCGACGATGACGAGGTCCCAGTTCGCGTCGGGGACCGCGAGCTTTTCCTGCACGTTCTCGTCGCGTGCCAGCTTGTCTAAGCGCGCGATTACCAGGTCGTGCTCGAGGAACCAGTTCCCCGTGCGCGCCGCTTCGAGTCCGTCGTTGGTGAGGATCTCGAAGGGGAGGCCAAAGCGCCTGTAGAGTTCGTCCTGCCACTGCTCCGCGAGGCTGCCGGGGCTCACGACGAGGCAGCGCTTGAGGTCACCGCGGGCGATTAGCTCCTTTATCAGCAGTCCCGCCATGATGGTCTTGCCCGCGCCCGGGTCGTCGGCCAGCAGGAAGCGCAATGGTTGTCGCGGGAGCATCGCCTCGTACACGGCGGTGATCTGGTGGGGGAGGGGCTCGACCTGCGAGGTGTGCACGGCGAGGAGCGGATCGAAGAGGTGCGCCAGGCGGATGCGCCTGGCTTCGGACACTAGACGGAACAGGTGGCCGTCACCGTCGAAGCTCCAAGGCTTCCCCGCTTCCAGGAGCTCGAGGCGCGCCTCGTCGTCGCGGTAAAGAAGCTCGCTGCCAACGCGTCCGTTCTGTTCCTTGTACGTGAGTTCCAGGGCGTTGGACCCGAACCAGGAGACGCTCACGACAACTACGTGCCCGCTGGGCAAGAGACCAGTTACCAGGGCGCCAGGTGTGAGTTGTTCCAACTTCATAATGATGCGCGTCCCCCACGTTGCCTACAGGCGGCGGGTGCTCGGCTGTAAGCTGTTTCGCGATGATACCGCGGTACTTAGCGGGAGTGGCTTGCTTAACTGGTTTTCAGAAGCGTCAGGAGCTGGTGAAGCGAGTCTAGGACGGCCTCTCGAGCCTTGTCCTCGAGGCGCCCTATGACGTGCGTGCGACTGCCTAGCTCGATAAGAATGCGCTCGACCTCCACCTTGACGCCGTAACTATCTGATTCCGAGTTCGGCAGATGCTCTTTCGGCTGTTGGGGTTCCGGCGCCGACTCAAGGCGCTGGCGGACGGCTTCGCGCAGCGCCCTCACGCTGAGCGTGCCGGCGAGCGGGAGCAGTTCGCCCCGGGCACTGGCGTCGAGCTTCGTGAGGGCTTTGGCGGCGGTGTAATGAAGTCGGCGCTCTTGGATCGCCGTCTGCAGGTCGGGGGGTAGCGAGAGTAGGCCCAGGCGGTTGGTCACGAGCGAGTCTGGCGTCAGTCCGGCGCGCTCGCGGCACACGGTCTCGACGATGTCGGCCAGCTCTTTGAGGCCAGTTTTCAAGCGCTTGGCGGTGGCGGCCTTGGTCTTGTCGCTGCCCCGCGCCACCGCCCTGAGCACCTTCGCGGCTTGGGTGATCGGGTCGATCTTCGTGTCCCAGCCTGGGAGGTCGTCGAGCTTGTAGGCGAGTAGGCGGAGGATGGCGCGCGTCTCGTCGATCGGGTCGAGGGAGTCGCGGTCGACGTTGTCACTGACCGCGGTCTCGAAGGCCTTTTCATCGTCGTGGTCGAGGTGGCGGAGGTGGACGGCGGCGAGGTCGGGCAGGCCGAGGGCGAGCGCGGCGCGCCAGCGGCGCTCGCCGCCGACAAGCTCGAAGCGGTGTGGTTCCCCCTTCTGGGGCTTGAGGTGAGGGGGTTGCCGTACGAGAATCGGTACGAGCTGGCCGTTGGTGGCAAGGCTGCGTTGGAGGTCGTGCTCGGCGGCGGGGTCGTGGAAGCGGCGCGGGTTGTGGGGGCTCGGAACGAGCAGGTTGACCGCGACCGTGACGTTGACGGGGCTCGATACTGCCATGGCTTGAGGGTGCCACCGGGTGCCAGGTACTGCTCCGATTACCTTACACCGCTGCCTGGAATAACGTTATGCGGGGCGACGTCCAGCGGCTGGTTGCCTGGTCCAGTAGGGCTGCACGAGGAGGCCTAGTGGTCGTTCAGTAGGCCAGCAGGCCCGAGATGTGGTCGGAATCGTAAGTTTGGCATTGTAGACGGAGTCCTCCGCCGAAACTGCGGCGCTAGAGGAACCCTTGGACGCGGCTCCAACTCGACACGGCCATCGAACGGGGCATGCGACCCCTCGAGGTTTCTCCCGGCCTCGCGGTCGGGTGGGTTTGGCCGCTGGGACTGCTGCTTGGGAGCACTTCTCATCTTCGGCGGGGCTTGGCGTAAGGTTTTCGGTGCAGCCCTAAGCGGCGCGCGGTACCTGTGGGCTATGGGTAAATCCAAGAAGACTCAGGACAACGCCGCGGCACGCGCCAAAGCCATCGAGCTGGAGCTGCTGTGGGTATGCAAGTCGCTGTGGCTCGAGGGGCCGCTGCCGCGGCGCGCGTTAGCGCCCCTCGTGGGGCGCGGTCGCTTCGAGCGCGCGGAGCGCTTCGGCTTCATCGTTGGTGTGGAGACGCGGGCGGGGAAGCTGTTCACGGTTGGTCCGGAAGGGCGCCGGGCGCTGAGACTGGACGACTCCACCCGGCCGTTGCCCGGGGCGCTGGAGGAGGGGTTCGCTCGTCGCGTCGTGGCGGCAGGGTTGCTCAACGGCGCCAAGCCTAAGCGTCAACAAGACGAGAGGGGGCGCATGGAGCAGGGGCGCGGAGTGGCGCGGCTCTACGTTGAGGAGAGCGGCCTCGAGGTGTGGTTGCTGGTGGGCCTGCCTGACCCCTCGCCCGCGACGCTGTCGCGCCTGGTCAACCAGCGCGCGCATGGGACTCCCGCGATGGTGGTCGCGGCTGATCCACGCCGTATCGCCAAGTGGCCGCTGCACAGCGTGATCGGGTTCCTGTGGCCGGATGCGCTGCCTTTGGTGGACCCTGCCGTGCGTCCCTCGCTCGAGAGGGTGTTGAAGAAGCGTGGGTATCAGTAGCCTTGAGTCGGACCTGGTCGTGGACCGGGTGATCGGCGCGAACGCGGCGCGCGCGCATTATGGCGTGAGCAAAGAGCGAGCCGCGGCGGCAGGCCTGCTGGTGCGCGAGCTGTGGCTCGGGCGCACGGCGAGATCCAAGGTGGTGGAGGCGCCGCGGCCGACGGTGATCGTGTCGCCCCGCGAGAAGCGGCTGCTGACCGCCCGCGAGTCGACGCTGCGGCACCTGGCAGGCGTGACCGCGACGCGTTTACACGTGGGCGCGCCCGCTGCGGCGTGGCGTAATGAAGGCGGCGCGCCCTTGGCGCTCCTCGAGCCCGACGGTTACTGGCAGCGGCCCGACGTGTACGAGGGTGCGGTTTGGGCCATCGAGTACGACGCGGGCAGCTACTCGAGTCAACAGGTGAGGCAGAAGCTGCTCGAGTTCCGCCGGACGCACGGTTATCAGGTGTGGGGTGTCGCCTCGGAGAAGCGAGTCGCGATCGTGGAGCGGCTCCGTTTTGGAGACAGACAGTCCGGGGCAAGTGCACTACGTGCCGTGGCTCTGAGCCTGGGCCGCCCGACCTGGCGCCCTGGGTGACATGCGGCTCTACGAGTGAGAGCAGGGAAGCGCGGTTACTGGCGGGCCCGCGCTCGGTCGCCACAACCCCTCGAGGGCTCTCCTGGGGTTACAGAAGGCGGCCGTAGCACTGGCGCCGTCAAAACACGGCGGCCAGCGCCCTGGGGCGCAGCGGTCTGGCTATTGCCGGCGCTTGGGCCTAAGCACCAGTTCGCCGTCGCGCACGACAACGTCGAGGTCGTCGATCGACGAAACGCCAACGGCCGCGAGCGCCGACTCGGGGACGTGCACGACCTGTCGGTTGGCCCGTTGGGCGCGGCTGATGCGGCGCAGGGCGTGGCGAGCGATAGCGATGTTTTTCTTGGACATCTCCGGCCCCCCGGAGATCGTCCGCCCGACGTGGACCACCCGGATCAAGCCGCCGCTATACCCGTTGTCATCGCGTCTCATGCCCTCAGCGTAGCCGGTGAAGCTCCTTCACATGGCGCACACGTGGGCGTGTACTCGGCTGGCATCGGGGGAGACTTGCCGAGGCCGGAGCTGCTGCTCGGTGAGCAGTTCGGGAATCGTTGTGGGCCAGCCCTTCGCCCGCTTGGCCTAGGCGGGGGCTCCGCTGAGCGCGTCGTCGACCAGATCCGCGACGATATGGAGCTCGGCGCTTTGCATCAACTCGAGGGGTGTGGCGTCATCGAGGTCGGGGTGCGGCGCGCGCAGCCAGATCGCCACCTGCTGGCGGTCGCCACCGGTGAGTTCGTACAGGCCCGCAGCGACGGTGGCCGCAACCCGTAGGCGGTCCTGAGGGCCTTCGGCCGGCGTGCACGTTTGCGCGATCGCTTCGACCTCCGCGCTCGTTAACCCCAATGAGTGAGCCAGGCGCAGCGCGTCTACTCGCCCGGTGGCGGGATCAACGAATACTGGTACAGTCCGCGCCTGGTTTTGCATCTGGCCACCAGACTACGCGATTGGGCCTCCGCTTCGCCCTCGTCAGCGGGTGCAGGCGCTGCAACGTGCCTACTCATTGGCGAGTCGAACAGGGGAGGGTGTTAGTCCCCCGGGGGGACTAGGCGCAGCATCAATGTAGGGAGGCCAATTGTCGGCCCGCACCGCGGCGCCTGCTGCGGCAGGGGACGTAGGTAGAGCCGTGCGGCGATTATTCGGCGGCCCTTACCCTGGTTTCATGACCAAGAAAATGAACAGGCGGCGAGTTTTTCGGTTCGTGACCCCATCAGGACTTGAGGGGACCCTCGAGGTGATGGGCAATCGCGTCGTGCTCAGTAACCAGGAGCTGGGCAAGAGGGTGGTCTACCAGGGACCTGGGTCGCAACAAGCGTTCGTCGACCTTTCGCGCGAGTTGGTGCGCCGCGGGGAGGCCATCGAGATTTCGGCTCGCACGAGCGTCAAGGCGTAGTCGCTGGGGCTTCGGCCCGCGCCTGGTGTTGCACCGCCCTACCCGTTACGGGGTCTGGACCGGCGCCAGGTTCTGGCGGCCCGCAACAGTGTTCATACACTGCTCCGCTCATCCCTAGCCTGGACTGGCGCCCCTCGAGGGCGCCTTTACCTGCCCGCCCACGCTTCAGCCATGGCCGGAGCACGAGGAGTTGGCGTGCTCGGCTCGATGGCCCAGATCACGGGGAGGAACCCTGTCTTCGCCGGCGCCTCCGCGCCCTCGAGGGGTTGGGCGCTGTGTGCCTAAACGGTTCAGCGGCGGCGCTTCGTTTCCTCTTGGTCAGAATGAGCACGGTCTGCTGATCTTCGATGCTGATCGCATATTGATCGGCTGCCGCGACACCGACCGCGGCGAGCGCCTCGCGCGGCGGCCACACGTAGGGGCATTGCGTAGCGCGCTACGCGCGCATCAAGTCTGCATGGACATTTCCGACACGCATCCGAGCCGGCGGCAATGGCGCCGCAAGGCTGTACTGCGCCGCTGGGGCCGGGCCTGCTACTACTGCGGTTGCGATCCCGACTCCTGTGTGACTCTGGACCACGTCGTACCTCGTTATCGCGGTGGTAGCGAACGGGTTGAGGACCTCGTGCCTTGCTGTGAGGCGTGCAACTCGGACAAGGGCAGTTTGTCGCTTGCGGAGTACCGCGCTTTGGTGGCGCGGCGGCAACCGGCGTGGGTGGCGATGACGGCGCTCTCGCGGGCGATCGCTGCTGACAGGTCATTGGGGCGGCCGGAGACGTTCCGGGTCCTTTGGGCTTTGGCGCGGGTAGCCGGTGAGTTCACATTCCCCGGCGAGCGCGTGTGCGCCGATAGCGGTCCTCCCATCGAAGTAGGGGCGTGCGAGGTTCTACCAGGGGTTGACGCCGGCATAGCCGTACCGTTGGCGCATGGACTTGAAACCGAAGTGGCTGCGAACGTCGTCAGGTGGCATCGTTGAGATCAACTCTGGCGCAATGATCTACATCCCGGGCCCGGCTGACGGGGAGTCGTGTGTGGTGCTCCGTATCGGCGGCCTAGAACGTGAGCTTTACCGCGGGCTTGAGGTCCGCGAGTACGTAAGGGGCTTGGCGCGCGTTCTGGGTGCGCCCACCGCCGACTGGCTGGTCGGGAACGGCAAGCCTGGAGAGCGCGTGTAAGCAAACGCCTCATCGTTGGAATCGGGCGGTCGGTTCATCCGGCCGCCCGACTTCGTTGACCGTGCAGAACGATTTTCGGACGTCTGGCGTGGTTTCAGCCGCGGAAGTTCGAGCTCCGCAGAAGAGGGGGGATAGCCGGCCCGGGGGGCCGGCAGGCGGGCGGTTGAGCCCAGAAGCTGTTCGGCCGCGCGTAGTGGGCTCCAGACCATGCGCGGCCCGGGAGTGACACTTGGTACAGATAACGAACACCACACAGAGCGCGCAGACCACGCTGGGGCTAGGCCCCGTAGTGCTGCCCTCTCGGCGCGGCTCGCTCGCCGAGGCGTTCGGGAGCGAGGTGGCGTGGCAAGCTCACTTGGTGGAGGACGCGGCGTTGCTCGAGTCGATCCTGGGCCGCCCGATCGACGACGTAGAGTCGGCGCCATTCATAGGTGGCCTAAGGCCAGACCTGGCGCTTGACGTGGACGGCTACCAGGTGCTGGTGGAGCTGCAGTTGGGTCCCGTCGACCCTCGCCACCTCGGGCAAGTGTGGCGTTACCAGCGGAGCGGTGGTGCGGACGCGGTGCTGTGGCTGGCGGAGGAGGTCCGTCACGATTACGTCGACCACGTGCTTGACCTCAACCGGTGGGGTGACGCTCGCGTGGCGCTGGCGGAGGTTTCGACCCTGCGGGTCGCCGGTGGCTGGACGTTCACTGCCCGCCTCGTGGCTGGCGAACTCGTCGGCGCAGCGGAGGTTCAGAGCGACCAGGCGCCACCCTCGGAGCGGCAGCGGCTCTACGAGCGCTTTTGGGAGCTGCTGTTCCAGCGCGCACGCGACGAAGGCCTCGACCTGTTCTCTGGTAACCGGCCGACACAGCAGCCCTGGCTTCGCAAGCCCTGGAAGCACTCGTCTGGCATCTACTACAGGATTCACCAGGCCGCGGGGCGCGTTCGCGTCGCACTAATAGTGAAGTCGTCCCGTTCGCCCCTCTACGGGGAACAGGTCTACGCGGCCCTGGAGGCGCAGCGGGACCAGATCGAAGCGGCCCTGTCGGACGGGGACCTTCTGTGGGAGGAGACCGAGACTGGCGGCCGGATCGAGGCGTCGGTGCGCGGGGGTTACGCGGCCGAAACCGACCGGAGCGTAAAGGTCACGATCGAGCTGCTTCAGCGGATGCAGCACGTTTACGACCCGATCTTGTCCGCTCTGCCCCTCAACCTGTTGAGCCAAACCGCCGATGGTCCGCAGACCTCGTTGTTCTAGCCGGCCGATGCCACAAGTCCAGGATGAAGGTAGCACTGCAGTCACCGCATGGCTCGATCGCTGGGCGGGGGAGGTAATCGTGACGCTCACGGTGCCCGAGCACCTAGCTCGCGTCGCGTCGGAAGCGATCGAGGACCTCTCACGTGCCTGCTCGGCAGGCGGGAACGACGTCCGGATCGCTGAGCTGGCTGGCGTTCTTGTCGGTCTACTCGACGGGATGCAGGTCGTTCAGCGACCTCCGGAAACGCTGGAAGCGGCCGTTGACGCTTGAGCCAGCGCGTTCAAGCGGCACACCGAGTGGCGCGCTGAGTTGTCCGAGCCGTGGATCAACACCCGGACCGACAACGGAACGCAAGGTCCTAGACATAGGCGCAGGGCAAATCGACTTCTTCGTCCCCTGCCGCGAAGCCGGGCGGTGTTACCAGCTCTGCACCAGAAGCAGCCCGTAAAGCTCGTGCAGGACGCGAATTCGTCATGCGATCGCGTTCACGATCCGCTCGATTGAAGCTGCTCGGCGTCTATCCAACTTCCTGTGCGTGAACGCGCACGAAACGGGCGGTTCGGCGTCAATGCCTAAGAAACAACGTCACCGACGTGGGTTCTCGGTTTATGAGAGCGATTCCGCGCGACGTCCGGGCGGAACGGTACCAGTCGATACCTTGACCACAGGACGAACACGTCCAGTTCCGAGAAAGGAGCTGCTCACCGGGTCTGAGCGCGCGTTACCGGTAACCGGCCCGGTGAGCAGACAAGAAAGGTGCAACACAAGATCTCCCGCGAGTCCACCTACCGCCGCCCTCAACTGGCAGGCGAGCGTCTGCTGACGGCCAAGGAACTGTCGAAGTTTCTTGCGCTGCCTGAGCGCCGCATCTATTACTGGGCCGGCAAGGGCGTCCTGCCCCACGTGCGCATCGGCCGGAGCCTTCGCTTCGACGCGGAGCGCGTCCGCGAGGCATTGGGCCTCGACTAACCTCTCGGCCGGGGCATGGACTGCCGTGCCCCGGCACCCGCAAAGGAACACATGACGCTGATCGACACCATCCTCCTCGCTGCTCTGGTCGGCCTGCTTATCGCGGCCTACCTGGACAGCCGTCCGCACCTCCAGCTCTTACTCGCTGCCGATCCTGAGCAGCCGAGCGACCATCGTTCGCTCAAGGCGCTCGGCTACTTCTTCGCCCGCAAGCGCGCTACCGGCGCCGTAAAGCGCTCTGGCACCCTTCGTGACCTTGGTGACGGGCGCTGGCAACTGCGCGGCGAGCTGCCCAAGAGCCTCAATGGGCGCCGCCGCCGCTACACTCGTAACTTCCATGGGACAAAGCGGGAGGCTGAACGTGCCTTGGCGCAGCTCCTGAAGGAGATCGAGACCCAAACGGTACTCGAGCGTCCCGTGACCGTAAACGACCTGCTCGATCGCTGGCTGTCGGAGGAGGTGGAGCCTACCGTCCGCCACGCGACCTACTTGGACTACCAGCGCAAAGCCAACACCTACGTTCGCCCCCTGATCGGCGACGTGAAGTTGGTCCAGCTCACCTCGGTGAAGGTCGAGCAGTTCCGCAACGCCCTTCTGAAGCGCCGTATCCACACAGCCGGGAAGGCGCGCGGCGGCAAGAAGAAGGTGCAGGAACCGGCCAAGATCTCGCACACGACTGTCAAGTCGGCACTCAAGGTTCTCTCCATGTCGCTCAACTACGCGCGCCGTCACAAATTCATCGCCAGCAACCCCCTGCACGACTTGAAGCGCGTGAAGTGGCAGGGTAACGGTAAGAAGAAGGCGCTCGCGGTGGACGAGCTCACGGCCTTCCTGCAGGCAGCGCAAGGCAACTACTGGTTCGCGCTTTTCGCCATGCTCTCCAACACCGGGATCCGCCCTTCGGAGGCGCTTGGCCTGAAGTGGGGCGACATCGACTGGGAGAACGGCTGGATCAGCATCGAGCGGAAGCTGACCCTCCTGCCCGGCGGGGTGTTCACCTTTGACGATCCCAAGACCGAGGACAGCAAGCGCACCGTGCCCCTGTCGCCGAAGCTAGCTACCATTCTCCAGGCTCACCTGAAGCGTCAGGAAGAGCTTCGCGCCTACGACGAAGAACTGGATTTGGTCTTTGGCGACCTCAGCGGCCAGCCCGCGGACTCGCGCAACGTCTTGCGCCGCCATGTGAAGCCCATCGCCAAGCGTGCCGGGATTAAACGCAGCGTGACGTTGTACTCCTTGCGCTATTCGTTCATGACGCATTCGACCAACATGTCTCGGGCCCCTAAGTTGACCTCGCGCGTCATGGGCCACAAGACTGTCACGTTCTCGGAGGACGTCTACAACGACCCCGACGATGAGGCCCTGCGCGAGAGCACGGCCCACATGGACGCGTTCCTACCCGATCCCGACGTTGACTCCGAGGGAGAAGAGGCCGCTTGAGTCCCTTGGGACACTCTTTGGGGCACTTTGAAGAATCCCGCGCCAAGGTACTCGGCGCGGGATTCCCGTGTATGACGTCCTGGACGTCCTTTTCGCATGGTCGGGGTGGCCAGATTTGAACTGACGACCACTTGACCCCCAGTCAAGTGCGCTACCAGGCTGCGCTACACCCCGGACTGTCCGTGACGGCGGTTGGGTGCGGCTCGTTGGGGCCGCCGGCGCACGGGTGTCCCTTGCAGGACGCAAAGGCAAGTTTACGTTCGGGCGGCTGTGGCCGTCAAGGATGCAAGGGGTTGGTTGGGGCGCTTGGTGTCGCCGGCCCAATCACCACGGAAGGCTGCTGGTGGTCCGCACGCTATGGGTAGTCAGCGGTGGCGGGTGCCAGTCGTCACTGGAAACCCCGGTGCATGCGAGTAGGGTACGGCACGTGATCAAGTCACCAAGCGAAGCACTCGTTCACGTTGAGCACTTCCGGATGGACTTCGGCCGGACTACCGTGATCAAGGACTTGTCCTTCGACGTCAACCGGGGCGAGACCTTCGGGTTCCTCGGCAGCAACGGCTCAGGCAAGACCACTACCATCCGCGCACTGTTGGGCATCTATCAACCAACTTCTGGCACGCTGCACATCTCTGGGCGGCCGTTCAAGCCGGAGGACGGTGAGCAACTCGGTTATCTACCGGAGGAGCGTGGGCTTTACAAGCGCGAGTCGGTCATCGACGTCATGACGTACTTCGGCTCGCTCAAGGGGTTGGGGCGCGAGCGGGCGCGGGCGTGGTCGCTCGAGTTCCTCGAGCGCGTGAACCTCGCTGATCATGAGAAGGTGAGGCTGGACAAGCTCTCGGGTGGGCAGCAGCAGAAGGTTCAACTCGGGGTGACGATCATGAACGACCCTCAACTGCTCATACTCGACGAGCCAACTAAGGGGTTCGACCCGGTCAATCGCAGGCTCGTCATGGACATCATTCACGACCGCAAGAAGGCCGGGGCAACGGTGATCATGGTGACTCACCAGATGGAGGAGGTGGAGCGCCTCTGCGACCGCGTGCTCCTGCTAAAGGGCGGGTTGGCGCGGGCTTATGGCACCGTCTCGGGCGTGCAGGACTCGTTCGGTGGCACGGTTATAGAGGTGGAGCATGACGGTAAGGTGCCACCTTCCAGCTCTTACACGCTTGAGTCCGACCGGGACGGGCATGCCGTGCTAGCTACGGTGCGCGGGGCAGACACCGGCGCCATCTTGCGAGAACTCACCGCTGGCGGCTTGAACGTCAAGGCGTTCACGCCGAGGCGGAAGTCGCTGGATGACATCTTCATCGAGGTATACGGCGACGAAGTGGCGAGGGAGGCCTAAGGTGGCGCAACATAACCTAGGCACTGTCGTGCGCTTCGAGGTCGTGCGCACCATCAGTAAACGGCGGTTCTGGCTGGCGACCTTGGCTGTGCCGATCATCTTGGCAGTCGTGTTCCTGCTCGTGTTCGTCTCAGGGAACGCCTCGGATGAGTCGTCGAGCGAGCTGAAGAACGCTCAGTTCACCTACCAGTACGTTGACCCGGCTGGCCTCGTCGACCAGGCCTTCGTGAATGCCGCCAACGGCCGGAAGATCACCGATCCAGCGGCTGGCGAGGCGGCGGTGCGCAGCGGCGAGATCACGGCGTTCTTCGACTACCCAGCTGATCCAGCGACGCAACCAGTGAAGGTATACGGCGAGGACAAGGGGCTCTTCGCCAACGGCCAGTACTCGTCCGTGGCTCTCGCCATCTTGCAGCGGAGCGCTGAAGCGCGCGTGAACGCCCCCGAACTCAGTCAGATAATCCAAGGCAACGTCGCCACCGTAACCACGACGTTCAAGAACGGCGTCGAGGCTGGCGGCTTCAACTCCCTCATCCCTCCGCTCATCTACATCGTGATCTTCTACTTCGTCCTGCTCATGCTCGGCAACTTGATGCTCAACTCCACCCTCGAGGAGAAGGAGAACCGCGTCACGGAGATGATCCTGACCACCATCAAGCCAACTAGCCTGATAGTAGGGAAGATAATCTCGCTGTTCATCATCGGCATCGTTCAGATGCTCGTGTTCGCCGTGCCCGTCGTCGTCGGTTACTTGTTCTTCCGCGAGCAACTCAACTTCCCTGGGCTTGACCTCTCCGGACTGGTGTTCGATCCGCAAGCCATGATCGTCGGGGCCCTCGTACTCATCGGCGGCTTCGCGCTGTTCACCGCCACGCTTGTTGCGCTCGGTGCGGTGATGCCAACGGCTAAGGACGCGGGGCCGATCTTCGGCGCCATGATGGCCCTCATCTTCGTGCCCTTCTACGTGCTGCCGCTCACGATCAGCAACCCTGACGCGCTCATCGTGCAGATCTTCAGCTACTTCCCCTACTCTGCGCCGATAACTGCGCTGCTACGCAACGCCTTCGGTACGCTGAAGTCGTGGCAGGCGATCATCATCATCGTCACCTTGTTCGTGCTGTCCGCGATCATCTTGCGCCTCGCCGTGCGCCTCTTCCAGTACGGCTCCATCGAGTACTCGCGCAGGGTGAACGTGCGCGAAGTGCTCACCCGCAAGGCGCATGATTGACGGATCACCGCGCTGCCCGCGCTGAGTGACGCCAGCGCCCGGCACGGCGCCGTGACTTATCATCACGATGTGACCCAAGCGCAGCTAGAACCACTCGACGTGCTGGACGCAAGCGGCAACCCGACCGGTGAGGTCAAGGCGCGCGGCGCCGTGCACCGGGACGGCGATTGGCACCGCGCGATCCACATCTGGGTAGTGCGTGAGGGGCGGCTAGTGCTCCTGCAACGCAGGGCCACGACCAAGGACCTGGAGCCGGGCAAACTAGACGTGAGCGTCGGCGGGCACGTGCGCGCCGGCGAGACGTTCATCGACGCCATGAGGGAGGCTGAGGAGGAACTAGGGTTGGTGCTGCGGCCGGGCCAACTCGCTTACCTCGGTACCGCCGTCGCCGTCAGGCACTATCCTGCGTTGCCCACGCCCATGACTGATCGCGAGCACCAGGACGTCTACGCGGTGCTAGACGACCGCGCCCTCACCGATTACCAGCTGCAAGTGGCGGAGGTAGACACGCTGTACGAGGTGCCTATCGACGCGGCCATCGCCCTGTTCCGCCATGGCACGTACGTCGCCGCGGCCGGTTACGACAGCATGCGCCGTCCAAGCCACGCCCTCCTCATAGCCGACGACCTGCCAACTCAGGGCAGGGAACTGCTGGCCGAGGCGCTCGAACGCGTGGCCGCCTACCTCAATGGAGAAGAGGCGTCGGACATAGCCCAACGCCCCTTCCAGCGGCCCGAGTAACGAGAGGGCGCCTTAGTTCTCGATGACGGTCGGAACGATCAACGGGTTGCGGCCCGTCGCCTTGCGGATGTAACGCCTCACCGGGTAGTAGATGTCGTCGCGGATGTCCGACAGGCGGCGTTTCTCGCGCACGCCACGCTGCAAGCTCTCAAGCGCGATCTTCTCGACCTCACCCTTGAGACCGTTGCTGCCGTGCGCTACGCCGCGCATGATCACCTCGACGGTCGGCGCCTTGCTCGCCAACGCCATGATGACGACCACGCCCTCGGCCGAGAGCGTCTGCCTGTCGCGGATGATCGGCTCCGTGACCTCGTCGCCTGCCTTGCCGACGGTGTCGATCAGCACGACGCCAGCGTCGACGCTGCCAGTAACCTTCATCTGGTCGCGGCTGAGCTCCACGACGTCGCCGTTCGCGACGATCATCGTCTTGGTCGGCGGGTGGCTCATGCCGTCCGCTAGGCGCTGGTGGTGCACCTGGTGACGCATCTCACCGTGCCACGGCAAGAAGAACTTCGGGCGGGTGAGGTCGAGGATGAGCTTCAGCTCCTCACGGCTCGCGTGCCCGGAAGCGTGCACCTTGTAAGCGGGCGGGTAGAGGACGTTGACGCGGCTGGCGTAAAGCTGGTTGATGACGCGCCCGACGGCCTCCTCGTTGCCAGGGATGGGGTTGGAGGAGAGGATGACCGTGTCGCCCGGCTTGAGCCTGATCTTGCGGTGCGTGCCGTTCGCGAGGCGCGAAAGCGCGGCCATCGGCTGGCCCTGCGAGCCGGTGCACAAGAAGAGGACCTTGTCGTCCTGCAGGTCGCCGATGTCGTCTGAGCTGAGGAGCGCGTTCTTCGACTCGATGTAACCGAGTTCCGTTGCGATCCCGAGCGCCTTGACCATCGAGCGGCCCTCCATGATCACGCGGCGGTCGTAACGGTCCGCTATGCGCAGGAAGTTCTGCAGGCGGTGCACGTGCGAGGAGAACGTCGTGACGATGACGCGGCCCTTAGCCTTCGCGACGATCTCGTCAACGGCCATCGCGACATCGTGCTCGCTTGGCGTGTAGCCGGGGCGCTCAGCGTTCGTGCTGTCCGAGATCAAGAGGAGAACGCCCTCCGCGCCGGCCTGCGCCAGCTTGTGGAGGTGGCTCGTCTTGCCGTCAGCTGGGTTGTAATCGAGCTTGAAGTCGCCGGAGTGCACCACGCGCCCGATCGGCGTGTGGATGACGAGGCCGGAGTTGTCAGGGATGGAGTGCGTCATGCGGAAGAAATCGACCGTGAAGTTCTGGCTGATCTTCACGCGCGCGTCCGTGCTTATCTCGCGCAGGTCGACGTCAGACTCGCTGAGCTTGAACTCTTCGAACTTGCCGCGCAGGAGCCCAAGGGTGAGACGCGCGCCGTACATGGGGATCTTCGGGAGGAGCCTGAGCATGTAAGGCAGGCCGCCGATGTGGTCCTCGTGCCCGTGCGTAAGCACCCAACCCTTGACCTTGTGGGCGTTCTCGACGACCCAGTCGATCTTCGGCACGATGATGTCGACCCCGAGCATCTCCGTCTCCGGGAACGCGAGGCCGCCGTCTATCAGCAGGATCTCGTCGTCGTACTCGAAGGCGAACATGTTCTTGCCGATCTCGCCCATGCCGCCAAGCGCGATGACCTTGAGCTTCTTGTCACCGTCCGTGCTTGGTTGAGGGCGGTCGTCGGCGCCAGCGTTGGTTTGGTGGTTCTGCGGCTTGCCGCGTGGCCGGCGCGAGCGGCCAGCGCCTTCCTTGGCGCCCGCGCCACTCGTCGCGCTAGGCGGTGCGGCGCTGCTGGCCGGCTTGGTGGCCGGGGTAGCTTCCTTGTTCTTCGGCTCGGCCCGCCTGGGCCGGCGTCTAGGGTTGACCTTGCGGTCTTCGTCTGCCATAACTTTCGTCTCGAGCCAGGGGTGCGTTGCGCCTGGTGGCGCGTTGGCGGTGTCCGGCTCGAGCTCCCTTCATTGGTTAGCGCGGCGCTGTGGAAGCGGCCGCGAAGTACTGCTATTGATGGTGCCTGGTCGGACGGCCACTAGGTGGCCGGCCGACCAGTTGGTCGCTTAGAAGCGGTCGCGCCTTGGACCGCGGTCGTTGCCGCGCGGCCCCCGGTCGCCGCCGCGGCCGCCGCGATCGCCGCCTGGCCCCTTGCGTGGGCCGCGCGGTGCGATCTTGCCTTCCAGTTCCGGGCGAACCAAGTCGATCTTGCCGCGGTCGTCGATACCGTTGACCTTGACGCGCAGTTGGTCGCCTTGCTTGAGGAAGTCTTCGACGTTCTCGACGCGCTCCTCGGCGATCTGGCTGATGTGCAGCAGGCCGTCAGTGCCGGGGAAGAGGGTGATGAAGGCACCGAACTCGGTGACCTTGGCAACGACCCCGTCGTACTCCTTGCCAACTTCGGCTGAGGCGGTGATGGCCTCGATCTGCGCCTTGACGGCCGCGGCGGCGTCCGAATCCTCGGAGTAGATGCGGACGGTACCGTCCTCCTTGACCTCGACGGTCGCACCCATGGCTT
>ERZ778018.980-NODE-980-length-29823-cov-9.682243_pt1 | contig 29823 bp, 23 predicted proteins | sample MGYA00375748_ERZ778018 | MGnify/ENA primary metagenome ERZ778018 (study PRJEB29350, sample SAMN05509839) | bioreactor metagenome | biome: bioreactor; material: wastewater | place: South Africa: University of Cape Town | collected 2014-04-22 ... | reverse complement strand
CTGGTTGTCCTCGGCGGTCGAGAACACCTGGCTCTTCTTGGTCGGGATCGTGGTGTTGCGCTCGATGATGCGCGTGAACACGCCGCCCAGCGTCTCGATGCCGAGCGACAGCGGCGTCACGTCGAGCAGCAGCACGTCCTTGACGTCGCCCTGCAGCACGCCGGCCTGCACGGCGGCGCCGATGGCGACGACCTCGTCCGGGTTGACGCCCTTATGCGGCTCCTTGCCGAAGAACTGCTTCACGATCTCCTGGATCTTCGGCATGCGCGTCATGCCGCCGACGAGCACGACCTCGTCGATATCACTGGCCGAGATGCCGGCATCCTTGAGCGCCTTCTTGCACGGCGCGATCGTCTTCTGGACCAGGTCGTCGACGAGCGATTCGAGCTTCGAGCGCGACAGTTTCATCGCCAGATGCTTCGGGCCGGAAGCATCCGCCGTGATATAGGGCAGGTTGACCTCGGTCTGCGCCGTCGAGGACAGCTCGATCTTGGCCTTCTCGGCCGCTTCCTTCAGGCGCTGCAGGGCGAGCTTGTCCTTCTTCAGGTCGATGCCCTGCTCCTTCTTGAACTCGTCGGCGAAATACTCGACCAGGCGCATGTCGAAATCCTCGCCGCCGAGGAAGGTGTCGCCATTGGTCGATTTCACCTCGAACACGCCGTCGCCGATCTCGAGGATCGAGACGTCGAACGTGCCACCACCCAGGTCATAGACCGCGATCGTGCCGGCGGCCTTCTTGTCGAGCCCATAGGCGAGCGCCGCCGCCGTCGGCTCGTTGATGATGCGCAGCACCTCGAGCCCGGCGATCTTGCCGGCATCCTTGGTCGCCTGGCGCTGGGCGTCGTTGAAATAGGCCGGAACCGTGATCACGGCCTGGTCGACCTTGGTGCCGAGATAGGATTCGGCGGTTTCCTTCATCTTCATCAGCGTGAAGGCGGAAATCTGCGAGGGAGAGTAATCCTTGCCGTCGGCCTCGACCCAGGCGTCGCCATTGGCGTTCTTGGTGATCTTGTAGGGCACGAGGCCCTTGTCCTTCTGCGTCATCGGGTCGTTATAGGGCCGCCCGATCAGGCGCTTGATCGCGAAGAAGGTGCGCTCGGGGTTGGTGACGCCCTGGCGCTTGGCCGGCTGGCCGACGAGGCGTTCGCCGTCATCGGTGAAAGCGACGATGGACGGCGTGGTGCGCGCGCCTTCCGCGTTCTCGATCACCTTCGGCGTGGTGCCTTCCATGACGGCCACGCAGGAATTGGTGGTGCCAAGATCGATACCGATAACTTTAGCCATGATTTCAAGCCCTTTTCAGCAGCTCTCCCGAGCCCGTCCCGAAGCGACCGGCCCGGAGATGGAGATTTTGGCGCCGGCCCGGCAGAGCACCGGTCCGGCAAGCGATGAGCCCGATATAAGGAGGAGAGCGAAACGTCACAAGGGTGTCTCGCCCCAAGTTTTCGCCGGCGCGCGCGCGGCGGCGCGTTGCTGTCCGCAGGCAAATCGCCGCCGCCGCCATGCTGCGTCGAGGCGCAATGGCGCAGTTTTCGTGGCCGCCGCGCGTAGTCGGGGTTTGGCGGCCCCGGACTATAAAAATCGCCGGCGTGCCGGCGAAAGCGCGCGATTACCTGCGAACACCCTGGCGCGCGCGCATTACGGCGCCGGTTGCTGGCGAATACCGGAGCGATCCTGGCACTGACCGGCTTCCCAGCCGAGGATCGCCTGCTTGCGGGCGAGGCCCCAGTGATAGCCGGTGAGCGCGCCGGATTTGCCGAGCGCGCGGTGACACGGCACCACGAAGCTGATCGGGTTCTTGCCGACCGCCGCGCCGACGGCGCGCGCGGCCGCGGGCCGGCCGATGCGGGCGGCGAGCGTCGAATAGGTCGTGGTGGCCCCGACCGGCACGGCGAGCAGTTCGCGCCATACCGTGACCTCGAAATCGGTGCCGATCAGCAGCACGCGCAACGGATCGCGCGCCTGCCACGCGGCTGGCTCGAAGGCGCGCGCGGCGAGCGGCGCGGTCGCGTCCTGGTCCTGGACGAACGCGGCTTTCGGCCAGCGCCGCCGCATGTCGGCGAGCGCACCGTCGCGGCCGCCGCCATGTTTGCCGTCGGTGGCGGCCCGGCCTGGCGCCGCCTTGTCATCGACCCAGCCGAGCCCGGCCAGACCCGACCCCGCAGGACCCGACCCCGCAGGACCTGGCCCCGCGCTCACCACCAGCGCCTCGCCGAAGGGCGAGGGGTGAAAGCCGAAGACAAGGCGCTGGCCGGCGCCGCCCTTCCATGTCCCGGAGGCAATCGATTCGGCGACGGCCGCGAGATCGCGCGGCTGGCGCGGCGGCGCGAAATCGAAGCCCGGAGCGTCGCGCCGCGCCGTCCTGGCCTGTTTCACCACCGCCAGAAACGCCGCCGGCGTCAGCCCGGCCCAGCGCAGGAAGAGCTGCCGGAAGGCTTCAGGCGACAGGCCGAGATGGCGGGCGGCATCGTCCGGACCGGGCCTGCGGCCGGTTTGCGCGGCCATGAAGGCGAGCGCGGCCGCGACCTGGCGGTAATCGGCCAGCATCTCAGGCGCGCCTGCGGCATTGGCCGAGGTCTGGCGGTAGGCGGTTTGTGGCATGGGAGCGTCTCCAAGCCAGGCAGGATAGCCCGCCGGCGGCGAGAGGAAAGCCGTTTCTTGACGCCGGACCGGATGGTGCGGCGCAACAGCGCTCAGGCGTGCCGCGTCTGACCCAATGCGCTTTGCAGCGCGCCGGCGACTTCGGCCTTCTCCTCGGCGCCGAGGAAGCTGCCGACCACCACGGATTTGCCGCCCTCGACCAGCGCCAGCCGCTGCACGCCGAATTCCTTGTGCTCCTCGCGCTGCAGCCGGACCCAGAAGGCGTTGAAGCGCCATTCCCGCTTCGAGCCCTTGTGCGGCACCTTGCGGAACAGCAGTTCGACCTCGGTCAGGATCAGTTCCTCGTAATCCAGCGCCCGCGCATTGCACACGCGGAAGGCGATATAGAGCGCCGTGATGTCGAGCCCGTAGAAGCCGATCACCGGCCACGCGCCGAGCACATAGAGCGGGATCGACAGCACCAGCCCGACCAGCCCGATGCCGGTGAGGACAAAAAGGCGCCCGCTCCGGCCGAGCGACCGGTTGGGGTGCAGCCGCGCCGAGAAGACGAGCTTGCCGGCCGGGTGCACGGCATGTAGCGGGTGCATCGCGTGCATGGCTTGAGATTATAGCGCGCCCGTGCTGCCAAGAAAGCCCGATGTGAATAAAGCCCGATATGAAGAAAGCCGCCTGATGACCAATGCTCCCGATGATGTGCCGCGCCGCGCCAAACGCGCATCGATCAAGACGCAGCCGGCCAAGGCTAAAATGTCCAAGACCAAGGCTCCCAGGATGAAGGCCCGGAAGCCGGCCTCACCCGCCCTGGTCGCCGAGGTGTTCCGCCGCCTGCACGCCATCGAGCCGGAGCCGAAGGGCGAACTGGAATATCTGAACCCGTTCACGCTGCTGGTGGCGGTGGTGCTGTCGGCGCAGGCGACCGATAGCGGCGTCAACAAGGCGACGCGAGGCCTGTTCGCGCGCGCCGATACGCCGCAGAAGATGCTGGCGCTCGGCGAGGATGCCGTGCGCGAGCATATCAAGACCATCGGGCTGTTTCGCAACAAGGCGAAGAACGTCATCGCCCTGTCGCAGCAGTTGTTGCGTGACCACGGCGGCATCGTCCCGGCCGATCGCGATGCGCTGGTGAAACTGCCGGGCGTCGGGCGCAAGACCGCCAATGTCGTGATGAACATGGCCTTTGGCGAAGCGACCTTCGCCGTCGACACGCATGTCTTCCGGGTCTCGAACCGCATTCCGCTCGCGCCGGGCAAGACGCCGGAGCAGGTCGAGGCCGGGCTCGATCGCCTGATCCCGGAGCCGTACCGGCTGCACGCCCATCACTGGCTGATCCTGCACGGGCGCTACCTGTGCAAGGCGCGCCTGCCCGAATGCTGGCGCTGCCCGCTCAACGACCTGTGCGCCTACGAGCCGAAAAGCGTGGCGCGCGCCTGAGGGTCAGCCGAAAGCGTATAGCCAGGCGAGCCCGGCGCTGCCGAGGATGATGCGCCACCAGGCAAACGGCGTGAAGCCGTGATGCGAGATGAAGTCGAGGAAGCCGCGCACCACCACGAGCCCGGCGACGAAGGCCGCCGCGAAACCGGTGGCGATGACGAGCGCGCCATCGGCCGTCAGCAGGTGGTAATTCTTGTACAGGTCGAGCGTGAAGGCGCCCGCCATGGTCGGCATGGCGAGGAAGAACGAGAATTCCGCCGCCGAGCGCTTGTCGGCCCCCATCAGCATGGCGCCGACGATGGTCGCGCCCGAGCGCGACACGCCGGGGATCATCGCCAGGCACTGGAAACAGCCGATCTTCAGGCACATCGGGATCGAGAAATCGAAAATATCGTGGCGCTCGGCTTTCAGGTCGGCATCGTCGACCAGCCTGAGCACGATGCCGCCGCCGATCAGCGAGACGCACACGATCAGCGGGTTGAACAGCACGCCCTTGATGAATTGCGAGAACAGGCCGCCGATCAGCGCCGCCGGCAGGAAGGCGACGACGACGGCGAACACGAAATTCCGCGTGCGGCGGTCGGTGAAGAAGCCGGCCGCGATGGCGATCAGCTTGCGCAGGTAGACCAGCACGATGGCGAGGATGGCGCCAAGCTGGATCAGCACGGCGAAAGTCTTGCCGAACTCGTCGTCGCCGACGCCCATCACGTGCTGGAGCAGCAGCAGGTGTCCGGTGGAGGAGACCGGCAGGAATTCGGTGAAACCCTCGACAGTGCCGAGCAGCAGGGCGCGGGCAAGCGCAGCAATATCCATGTCCGGCCCCGTATCGGAAGCGAATCAGTTCGTTTCCGTTAACCTTTGCCACATATACCGGCTGGGCCGTCGGCGTCACCCGCGTCCGGCGGCGCTTTCCACTCCCTGCCGTAACCTGTGGCACAGATGTCTACGCTGTATCATTCGCCGCTTTGTCCGTTGTCGCGTTTCATCCGGCTGGTTCTCGGCGAATGGGGCTTCGAGCACGAAGCCGTCGAGGAGCGCGTCTGGGAGCGGCGTCACGATTTCCTGGTGCTCAATCCGGCCGGCACCGTGCCGGTGCTGGTCGAGGACGGGCTTGCCGTGCCCGGCGCCGACCTGATCGTCGCCTATATCGAGGAGACGCGCGGCCAGGCGCTCGATTCGCCCGGCCTGATGCCGGAAGGTGCCGCGCGCCGCGTCGAGGTGCGCCGCATCGCCGACTGGTTCAACCGCAAGTTCCACGAGGAAGTCTCGGGGCCGCTGGCGCATGAGAAGGTCATGAAGCGCTTCATGGGCCGCGACCAGGGCGGCGGCTCGCCGGACATGATCTCGATGCGCACCGCGCGCGCCAATATCCGCTATCACCTGCACTATATCGGCTGGCTCATCGGGCGCCGACACTGGCTGGCGGGCGATCGCATCAGCTATGCCGATCTCGCCGCCGCGGCCCATCTCTCGGTGTGCGATTATCTCGGCGACGTGCCGTGGGACGAGGACGAGGCCGCCAAGCTCTGGTACGCGCGCATCAAGTCGCGCCCTTCCTTCCGCCTGCTGCTCGGCGAGCGGCTGCGCGGCGTGACGCCGCCGGTGCATTACGCCGATCTCGACTTTTGATATCCGGCGGGGTTTTCCCCCTCATGCTGAGCCTGTCGAAGCATGCTCCGGCCTGGCGCTTTCCGGACCATCCTTCGACAAGCTCAGGATGAGGGCGGCGTAGTGAAAATGGAGGAACGCCGCATGAGCGTGCTGCTGCTCGGTTTCGGCTATAGCGCGGCCGCCTTTGCGCAGGCGGCCGGCACCCGTTTCGGGCCCCTGCACGGCACGGTGCGTAAGGCCGAGAAGGCGGCAAGGCTCGCCAGCGGTCCGGTCGCCTTGCAGGTCCATGCCGGCGGCGCTCCATCGCCAGGTCTCGCCGGCGCCATCGCGGAAGCGCGCACCGTCATCGTCTCGGCCGCGCCGGGCGAGGCCGGCGATCCGTTCCTCGCCGGTCTTGGCGCCGCGCTCGCCGCCGCGCCGCATCTCGAACTCATCCAGTATCTCTCGACGCTCGGCGTCTATGGCGACCATGGCGGCGCCTGGATCGACGAGAGCGCTGCCCTCGAGCCCGCCGTGCAGCGCACCGGGCGGCGCGTCGCGGCGGAAGCCGCCTGGCAGGCCTTTGGCGCGGCGCATGGCAAGGCGGTGCAGATCTTCCGCCTTGCCGGCATTTACGGACCGGGGCGCAATCCGCTCGCCGATCTGGCGAGCGGCCGCGCCCGGCGCATCTTCAAGCCGGGCCAGGTCTTCAACCGTATCCATGTCGACGATATTGCCGGCGCGCTCGTCGCCGGCATCGCGCACCCGCAATCGGGTGTGTTCAATGTCTGCGACGACGAACCGGCGCCGGCGAGCGATGTCGTGGCCTATGCCGCCGGCCTGCTCGGGCGTGAGCCGCCGCCGCTGATTCCGCTGGCCGAGGCCGGCCTGTCGCCGATGGCGCTGAGTTTTTACGCGGCGAACCGGCGCTGCCACAACACCCGCCTGAAGCGGGAATTGGGCCTCGCCCTGCGCTATCCGAGCTATCGCGAGGGGTTGGCGGCGTTGTTGCGGGCCGGCGAGGGGATCACGCCGCCCGCTTGACCACCGAGGAATGGTAGTGGCTGACATAGCGCGCGCTGATATCGGCGGTGCGCAGGATCACCATCACATCCGTGGTGCCGAATTGCCGGTCGATGACCGCGCCGTCGCCGAAGGTCGCGCCGAGCCTGAGATAGCCCTTGATCAGCGGCGGCAGGGCGTGCAGCGCCGCCCTGGTGTCGATCTCGTGTTTCGGCATCCGGTTCATCGAGACGTAGCGCGCCGGCAGGGCGGCGGCCCGGTTATCCGCCGGGGCTGCGGCATAATGGTGCAGGAAGGACAGCGGCAGGCTGAGGCGCTCGGCATTGGTGCCATCGAGGCTGGCGCAGCCGATCATGATGTCGATGCCGTGATGGCAGATATATTGCCAGATGCCATGCCACAGCAGTTCGACCGTGCGCTTGTTGCGGTACGGTTTCAGTACGCAGGAGCGGCCGAGTTCGAGGAAGCGCGCGCCGGGGTTGCGTTGCAGCAACTCGTCGACGCCGTATTCGCTCGCGGTGTAGAAGCCGAAATTCTGCTCGGCGATATCCTGGCGCAGCAGCCGGTAGGTGCCGACGACGCGCGGCTTGGCCTTCTTGAAGCGGTTGAGGCGGGCCGCGTGATCGATCACCAGCAGATGGTCGCAGATCGCATCGAACGCATCCATGTCACGCCGCGCCAGCATGGAACTGGCCGAGGGAATGGCGGACATCTCCTCGTAGAACACCTTGTAGCGCAGCCGCTGCGCATGGCGGATTTCCTTGGCCGAATGCGCCAGCCGCACCTCGAGCGAGCCGACGCGGCCGAGCGATTCGGGCAGGTCGCGATTCTCGATCAGCGGCAGTTGCAGCTTCTTCAGCCGGGGCAGCAGCCCATCGACGCCGACATGGCTCCATGCCGCCGGGTGCAGCCGCTTGACGAGTTGCAGCGGCGTCAGTCTCGCTACCGGCTTCTCGATGTCGATCAGCATTGCCTGCCGTTGCCCCCCTCGGCCGTCCGCGAGCGGGTCACCCCGGCGGTCGGAAACGCGCAAACGCATGAAAGCCCTTTTACCCAATCAGCACAGGTCTCGGACATAAATATGACAGACTGAGGCAAAGCGCTATGCCGGCTGGCGCATGTCTTTCACTGGGGGCATGTCTTTCACGTTCGGCGATGCGGGGGCGCCGAGGGCCGCCGCGAGGCGAGCCTGGTCGAGGGGCTTGGCGACGAAGGCATCGATGCCGGCGGCAAAGCAAGCCTCCCGGTCGGCGGGGAAGGCGTTGGCCGTCAGTGCGACGATGCGCAGCGGTGTGGCGCTTGTCTCCGCCGCCCTGAGGCGGCGCGCCGTTTCCAGCCCGTCGAGCCCGGGCATGCGGATGTCGAGCAGCACGAGATCGTAGGGCGTGCCCGCGGCGTTCGCGCTGCGCACCGCCTCGAGTGCTGCGAGCCCATCGCCGACGCGCACGGCCTCGCAGCCGCTGCGTTGCAGCAGGCGCAGCGCCAGCAGCGCGTTGATATCATTGTCTTCCGCCAGAAGAACCTTCAGCCCGAGCCGGGCCGGCTCGGCTCTGGCGGGTGCGTCGGGCGGGCTTTCCGGCGCGAGCTTGGACAGGCGCGCGAATACCGAGCGCGCCCGCAACGGCTTGACGAGATAGCCGTTGAAGCCGGCGGCGGCCGGTGGCCCGAAGGCGCGGCGCTCATAGGGCGACAGCATCACCAGCCGCAGGCCGAGCCCGGCCAGCGCCGCTTCGGTGGCGATGGTGCGCGCGACCTGCGGCCCGAGCGCGCAATCGACGATCAGGCCGGTGAAGGCCGCCCTGGCGATCGCGGCGCGCGCGCTCGCCGCATCCGCGACCAGCGTCACGCCCGCTCCCGCCTCGCGCAGCAATTCGGTCAGGTAGGGCGCTTCGAAGCGCGATTGCGACACGATGAGCAGCGTTTCGCCGGCAAGACGCGGCGCATCGGGCGAATCAGGCGCCTCGGCGGCGGCGAGCGGCAGCGAGACGCGAAAACACGAGCCCTCGCCCGGCCGGCTCGTCGCCGTGATGGTGCCGCCGAGCCCGGCCACGATGCGGCGCGAGATGGCGAGGCCGAGCCCGGTGCCCTCGTAGCGCCGCGCCGCCGTGTCGTCGGCCTGCTCGAAGGCCTGGAAAATCGCCTCGATCCGGTCTTGCGCGATGCCGATGCCGCTATCGGTGACGTCGATCAGCAGCCGGTCGCGCGCGGCGGCGACGCGGATGCCGACGCCGCCATGTTCGGTGAACTTGATGGCGTTGCCGGCGAGGTTGATCAGCACCTGCCTGAGGCGTCCGCCATCGGTGAGGATGCGCGCCGGCAGGGCGGGCGCGAGATAGGCGGCGATTTCGAGCCCCTTGTCCTGCGCGCGCGGCGCCAGCAACTCGGCCACGCCCTCGATCAGGCCGGTGAGCGCCACCGGCTCGATCACCAGGTCGAGCTTGCCGGCATCGATCTTGGAGAAGTCGAGGATTTCCTCGATCAGGCTCAGCAGCGCCTCGCCCGAGGTCTTGATCGCGCTGACATAGGTGCGCTGCTCGGCGCTGATCCCGGTCTCGGCCAGCAGCCCCGCCATGCCGAGCACGCCGTTGAGCGGCGTGCGCATCTCGTGGCTGACGGTGGCCAGAAACCGCGTCTTGGCATCGACCGCATCGGCGGAAGGGGAGGGAGAAGGCGCCGCCTCCCTGTCAGGCTGCGGCGCGCGAAGGCGCTCGGCGAGCCGCCGCTCGAGGCGGCGCACGTCGCGCATCAAGAGCAGCGCCGCTGCGGCCATCAGCAAGGCAAGCGCCACACTGATGGCCGTCACCGCGCCAGCGGTTCCTGCAAAGGCCGTTTCGACCATGTTTGTTTTACGCCTCGAACTTTGACAGGCAGCCTGTGGTCGAGAAGTTGATTTTCGGTGAGAGAGCCGTGGCAAAACCGCAACAGTCGCGCCACGGCCGGCCAAATCGGGCGAAATCGCGGCAACAGGGTTTGCGAGCGGTGAATCCGATCCAAGAATTCAGCCAGCAATGAATTCAGCCAGCAATGAATTCAGGCCATGATGCCCTGCGCCACGCCGCGATACGACACCGCCTCGGCAAGATGGATGCGCCCGACCCGTTCGACGCCGTCGAGATCGGCCAGCGTGCGGGCAACCTTCAGCACGCGGTGGAAGCCGCGCGCCGTCAGGTGCATGCGCTCGGAGGCCTCGCGCAGCAGGGCGGCGCCCGCCTCGTCCGGCCGGGCGATCTCCTCGATGATGCCGGCCGGCGCGGCGGCGTTGGTGCGCAGGTTCGGCAGGCCGAGCGCCGCGAAACGCTCTGTCTGGATGGCGCGGGCGCGGGCGACCCGGATGGCGACCTCGCGCGAGCCCTCGGTTGGCGGCGGCAGGATCAGGTCGCTGGCGCTGACGGCGGGCACCGCGATGGCAAGGTCGATGCGGTCGAGCAGCGGCCCCGACAGCCGGGCCTGATATTGCGCCGTGCAACGCTCGTTCGGGCCGCGCTTGCAGGCGAAGCCCGGCTCGTTGGCGCGGCCGCAGCGGCACGGGTTCATCGCCGCCACGAGCTGGAACCTTGCCGGATAGGTGACGCGGTTATTGGCGCGCGACACGCTGATCTCGCCGGTTTCGAGCGGCTGGCGCAGGCTGTCGAGCACCTGCGGCTGGAATTCCGGCAATTCGTCGAGGAACAGCACGCCGTTATGGGCGAGCGAAACCTCGCCCGGCCGCGCATGCATGCCGCCGCCGGTCAAGGCCGCGATGCTGGCCGAATGATGCGGCGTCCGGAACGGCCGGCGGTCGGTCAGCGCGCCATTGGCAATGGTGCCGGCGATCGAATGCACCATCGACACTTCGAGCAGTTCCGCCGGCGTCAGCGGCGGCAGGATCGAGGGCAGGCGCGCCGCCAGCATGGATTTTCCCGCGCCTGGCGGCCCGCAGAACAGCAGGTTGTGGCCGCCGGCGGCGGCGATTTCCAGCGCGCGCTTGGCGGTTTCCTGGCCCTTGATGTCGCTGAGGTCCGGCAGGTCGCCGCTGCGCGGCCCGAGCGCCGGTTCCGGGCGCGCCAGCACCTGCGTGCCCTTGAAATGGTTGGCGAGCTGGATCAGCGAGCGCGGGCTGAGGATATCGACATTGCGCCCGGCCCAGGCCGCTTCGGGGCCGGAGGCGAAAGGGCAGATCAGGCCCTGGCCGCGCGCATTGGCCGCCACCGCCGCCGGCAATACGCCGGCAACCGGCGCGATCGAACCATCGAGCGACAATTCGCCGAGCACGGTGTAGCCGGCGAGCGCGTCGGCCGGGATCGCGCCGATCGCCGCCATCACGCCGAGCGCGATCGGCAGGTCGAAATGGCTGCCTTCCTTGGGCAGGTCGGCCGGCGCGAGATTGACCACCAGCCGCTTGGCGGGGATGGCGAGGCCGGACGCGGTCAGCGCGGCGCGCACGCGCTCCTTCGATTCGGCGACCGCCTTGTCCGGCAGACCGACGAGCACGAAGGCGACCATGCCGCTCGAGACCTGAACCTGCACGTCGACCGGCTTGGCCTCGATGCCCTCGAACGCGACCGTCGCGACGCGCGTCACCATGCCCGAACTCCCCCACCCGCCGCGACCTTAGCGGGGCCGGCGCGGCCGTGCAAGAACAGGTCATGAACGAGGGCGGCGTGCGATCCGGTGCTTTTCCGTTGACGGTCCGTCATGTCGCGGGATAGCCGTTCCGGCCAAGCCCCGCCCGTCGGCGGCCCCTCAGCAGAAGGATCACGATCATGGACGCTGCCGCCCTGCGCGCGCTTCAGGCGCCGCTCAAGGACAACTACCGCGCCGCGCCCGGCGCCGCCCGCATCACGCTCAAGGCGAAAGGGTCGATCGACGAGACGAAGATCGCCTGCAAGATCGAGACCGGCCGCGCCATCGCCGAGGCCGGGCTTCATCCGCTCAGCGGCGGCTCGGGCGCCGAACTGTGCTCGGGCGACATGCTGCTCGAGGCGCTGGTCGCCTGCGCCGGCGTGACGCTGAAGGCGGTGGCGACCGCGCTCGCCGTCGATCTCAAGGCGGCGACGGTGCGCGCCGAGGGCGATCTCGATTTTCGCGGCACGCTCGGCGTCGACAAGGGCGCGCCCGTCGGCTTCGAGGCGATCCGGCTGTTCTTCGACCTCGATACCGGCGCCGACGAGGCGACGATCGCGCAGTTGATCAAGCTGACCGAGCGCTATTGCGTCGTGTTCCAGACTCTCAAGACATCACCGGCTTCGACCGTGACGGTTCAACGGATGTCATTGGCCTGAGGGCGCGCTTTCGCCCATGCTGGCGGCGCCGGCCAAGCGAATCGATTCTTTCGTGCTTTTGACTCCTCTCCTCGCCCTTGTGGCCAAGATGATCGCGGCCGCCTCGCTGGTGGTGACCGCTTCGGTGGTTGCCGAACGCAGCGGCCCGTTCGTTGCCGCGATGATCGCCACCCTGCCGATCTCGGCCGGCCCGGCGCTGGTCTTCCTGGCGCTCGATCATGACGATGCTTTCATCGCCGGCGCGGCGCTTGGCGCCATGGCGACCAATGCCGTCAACGGCGTGTTCTGCCTGGTCTATGCCGCGCTCGCCCAGCGCCTCGATACCGTGCGCGCCCTCGGGCTGGCGCTCATCGCCTGGTTCGCCATGGCGCTGCCGGTCACGGGGCAGGTGTTTTCGCTGGCGCAACTGCTGCTCGGCTCGCTGGTGCTGTTCGCGGCGCTGATCCCGTTCAGCCTGCGCTACATGAAGGTGCCGATGCCGGCGCTGGCGGCGCGGGCGCGCTTCGCCATCCCAATCAGGGCGCTTTCGGTCGCCGCGCTGATCGGCGTGCTGACATTGCTCAGCAGTGCGATCGGCCCGGCCTATTCCGGCATGCTCGTGGTGTTCCCGATCGTGCTGTCGAGCCTGATCGTCATCCTGCAGCCGCGCGTCGGCGGGCGCGCCTCGGCCGCGGTCATGGCCAGCACCTTGCCGGGGCTGCTCGGTTTCGCGGCCGCGCTTGCGGTCGTGCATCTCGCCAGCGCGCCGCTCGGCCGCTTCCAGGCACTGGCGCTCGGCCTCCTGACCAGCTTTGCCTGGAATGGCGGCCTGCTGTTGCTGCGCCTGGTCACGCGTCGGGCGCGGCGCTGATCGCCTTCAGCCGGTAGAGCGCCTCGAGCGCCTCGCGCGGGCTCATCTCGTCGGGCTGGAGCGCATCCAGCGCGCCGCGCAGCAGGTCTGGCGCGGCAGGCGCAGGGGCTGGCGCCGGCGCACGGATCGCCGCGAAAAGCGGCAACTCATCGAGCAGCTTTCGCGTCGGCGCCTGGCGGTCGGCCTGCTCCAATTCGGCGAGGATCTGCCGGGCGCGCGCCACGACGCCGGCCGGCAACCCGGCGAGCTTGGCGACCTGGATGCCGTAGGAGCGGTCGGCGGCGCCCGCCACCACCTCGTGCAGGAACACGACCTCGCCCTGCCAGTCGGTGACGCGCATCGTCAGGTTGGCGAGCCGGGCGAGGCGCTGCGTCAGCGCGGTCAACTCGTGGTAATGCGTCGCAAACAGCGCCCGGCAGCGGTTGTTCTCGTGCAGGTGCTCGATCGCCGCCCAGGCGATGGAGAGGCCGTCGAAGGTCGCGGTGCCGCGCCCGATCTCGTCGAGGATCACCAGGCTGCGATGGCCTGCCTGATTGAGGATCGCGGCGGTTTCCACCATCTCGACCATGAAGGTCGAGCGCCCGCGCGCCAGATCATCCGCCGCGCCAACGCGCGAGAACAGCCGGTCGACGACGCCGATATGCGCGGACGATGCCGGTACATAGGCGCCCATCTGCGCCAGTACCGCGATCAGCGCGTTCTGGCGCAGGAAGGTCGATTTGCCGGCCATGTTCGGCCCGGTCATCAGGAAAATGCGCCCGGCCTGCTGGCGCTCGGGCGCCGACAGGTCGCAGTCATTGGCGACGAAGGATTCGCCAGCGCCGCTCAGCACCGCCTCGACCACCGGATGGCGGCCGGCGCTGACGGCGAAGGCGAGACTGTCATCGATGCGTGGGCGCACCCAGCCGCGCTTTTCGGCGAGCGTCGCCAGGCTGGCTGCGACATCGATCGTCGCGATGGCCTGCGCCGCCAGCTTCAGCGCGTCGGCCTGCGCCAGCGCCGCTTCGCTCAGCCGCTCGAAATGCCCGAGTTCCAGCGCCAGCGCCCGCTCGCCGGCCGAGGCGATGCGGCTTTCGAGTTCGCCAAGCTCCAGCGTCGAGAAGCGCATCGCATCCGCCATGGTCTGGCGGTGGATGAAGGTGCCGGCATGGGGTGGCTTGAGCAGCCTTTCGCCGATCGCCTGCGGCACTTCGAGGAAATAGCCGAGGAAATTGTTGTATTTGACGCGCAGCGTGCGGCACTCGGTCTCGGCCGCATAGCGCTGCTGCAATTCGGCGATCACGCGCCGGCTCGCGTCGCGCAACTGGCGCAGCTCGTCGAGCGCCGGATCGAAGCCGGCGCGGATGAAGCCGCCATCGCGGCGCGCCAGCGGCAAGTCGTCGGCGAGCGCGTCCGCCAGCAGGGTAGCGAGGCTGCCGCCAAGCTGCACCAGATGATCGCGCGCTTCGGCCAAGGCCTCGGGCAGGCCCGAGCCGCCGCCGATCAGCCGCGCGGTCTCGGCCGCCGCCGCGACGCCGGCGCCGATCGTCGCCAGTTCGCGCGGGCCGCCGCGATCGAGCGCCAGCCGCGCCAGCGCGCGCGCCATGTCCGGCACCTGCCTGAGCAGGGCGCGTAAATCCTCGCGCAACCGGGTCTCGTCGAGCAGGTGGCTGACCGCGTCGAGCCGGCGATTGATGCGGGCGGGGTCGGTCAGCGGGCCGGCGAGCCGCTCGGCGATGAGGCGGCCGCCGCCAGGGGTCAGCGTCAGGTCGATCGCGGCGAGCAGGCTGCCGTCGCGCTCGCCCGACAGCCGCCGCGTCAGTTCGAGATTGGCGCGCGTCGCGGCGTCGATCTGCATCGTGCCGCCGACATCCTCGCGCCGCGGCGGGCTGAGCGGTGGCCGGCTGCCGCGCTGCGTGCGCTCGATATAGCCGATGGCGAGCGCGGCCGCTGCCAGTTCCACGCGCTCGAACTGGCCGAACCCGTCGATCTCGCTGACGCCGAAATAGGCGGCCAGCCGGCGGTCGGCGGAGGCCGCATCGGCATCAGTGCGCGGCAGCGCCGTCACGGCGACCGGCGTCTCGCGCCACAACTCGCGCAAGCCGTCATCCTCGTGCACGGCGTCGGGCATGACGATCTCGCGCGGCTCGAGCCGGGCGATCTCGGCGCCAAGGCTGCCGCCGGCCGTGGTCGAGACGGTAAAACGGCCGGTCGAGATGTCGATCACCGCCAGCCCGTACAGGAAATCCTGCTCGCCGGCCTTGACGCGGGCGACCGCGACGAGCAGCGAGGCGCGGCCCGGCTCGAGCAGGTTTTCTTCCGTCACGGTGCCGGGCGTGATCAGCCGCACCACGTCGCGCCTGACGATCGCCTTGGCGCCGCGCTTGCGGGCTTCCGCCGGATCCTCGAGCTGCTCGCATACCGCGACGCGGTGGCCGAGCGCGATCAGCCGTTGCAGGTAATCGTCGGAGCGCGCCACCGGCACGCCGCACATCGGGATGTCCTCGCCATGATGCTTGCCGCGTTTGGTCAGCACGATGCCGAGCGCGCGCGAGGCGATTTCGGCATCCTGGAAGAACAGCTCGTAGAAATCGCCCATGCGGTAGAACAGCAGGCAATCGGGATTGGCCGCCTTGATCTCGATGAACTGCGCCATGGAGGGCGTGACGTGGTTCTGCGCGGTTTTTTTCTGCGGTTCGGCCATGGCGGCGGCGACGCTAGCAAACGCGAGGCGCATGCGCATCCATTGCGAGCGTCGCGACCGGCCGATCCACAGGGGATTGATGCGGCTTTCGGATTCGCAAGGCCGTTGCCGGCTACGCCGAGGTCATTTTCGCGCGGGCTGGCTACTGGATTCCCGATCGCGCTGACCCGCGTCGGGAATGACGCTCATAACGGCGAGGTCGCGTAACGGCTGGGCCCCGGATCAAGTCCGGGCCAAGACGTCGAAGCACCTCGACGGCCTTTTGCCGGGCTTGACCCGGCATCCAGTGGCAGGCGCCGCGCCATCCCGTCGATCCTGACGCCTCTCCAATCGGGATCGGCGGATCAAGTCCGCCGATGACGACTGCAATGTTTGCGCTGCCTTCTCCGCCGTCATGGGCCGGCTTGACCGGCCCATCCCGATGCAGGAAGCCGCAACCGCCACTTCAGGCCGGCACCGCCTCCAGCCTGCGCGCCGGATTGGGTGCCGAGGCGACGATCGAGTAGCGGATATAGGCCTGCGAGCGGCTTTCCTCGGCGCGCTGGCGCCAGACCGTATTCGCCTCGTCATAGCTGTGGAACGGCCCGAGCACGCGGCTGCTCGCCGGCTCGATCTCGTGGAATTCGGCGTCGCGGAATTCGCCGCCGATGACCCAGAATTGCTGCGACATGATTTTGGTCCTCCTGGTGTTTGTGCGGGTTGGCTTATTCGGCAGCGATGCCCTTGGCTGAAGGCGCATCGTGGAACTGCGCGGTTTCGGTCGAACCCGCCATGGCGGTCGTCGAGGATTTGCCGGCCGAGATTGCGGTTGCCACGGCATCGAAATAGCCGGTGCCGACCTCGCGCTGGTGGCGCACGGCGGTGAAGCCTTGGGCAGCGGCGGCGAATTCGCGCTGCTGCATCTCGCTATAGGCACCCATGCCGCGCGCCGAGTAGCCTTTGGCCAGTTCGAACATCGACAGGTTGAGCGCGTGGAAGCCGGCCAGCGTCACGAACTGGAACTTGTAGCCCAGGGCGGCGATCTGCTCCTGGAAGCTCTCGATCGATTTTGCATCGAGCTTCGCCTGCCAGTTGAACGAGGGCGAGCAGTTATAGGCCAGCAGCTTGCCGGGGTGTTTGACGTGCATCTCGCGGGCAAACTCGCGCGCCTCGCCGAGATCGGGCTCGGAGGTCTCCCACCAGATCAGGTCGGCGTAATCAGCGTACGCAATGCCGCGGCTGATCGCGTGTTCGACCGAATGCGTGTTGCCCTGCTTGAGACGGAAGAAGCCTTCCGGCGTGCGGCTGTCGCGATCGATGAACGGATGGTCGTACGGATCGACATCCGAGGTGATCAGCGTCGCCGAATGCGCGTCGGTGCGCGCCAGCAGCACGGTTTCGGTGCCCATCACGTCGGCGGCAAGGCGCGCGGCGTTCAGGGTGCGCAGGAAGCTTTGCGTCGGCACCAGCACCTTGCCGCCGAGATGGCCGCATTTTTTCTCCGATGCGAGCTGGTCCTCGAAATGCACGCCCGCCGCGCCGGCCTCGATCATCGCCTTCATCAGTTCGAAGGCGTTGAGCGGCCCGCCGAAACCTGCTTCGGCGTCGGCGATGATCGGCGCGTACCAGTAGGTCGAGTTGTCGCCTTCCATCCTGGCGATCTGGTCGGCGCGCTGCAGCGCATTGTTGATGCGCTTGACGACGTCCGGCACCGACGAGGCCGGGTAGAGCGACTGGTCGGGATACATCTGGCCGGCATTGTTGGCATCGGCCGCGACCTGCCAGCCGGAGAGATAGATCGCCTCGAGCCCGGCCTTGACCTGCTGCATGGCCTGGTTGCCGGTGAGTGCGCCCAGCGTCCTCACGAAGGGGCGCTCGTTGAGCAGCTTCCACAGGCGGGCGGCGCCGACCTTGGCGAGCGTGTGCTCGATGCGGAGCGAGCCCGAGAGCCTCTCGACATCGGCGGTGGAGTAGTCGCGCTTGATACCCTTGAAGCGGTCGGTGGCGGTGTGCAGGCTCATCGTGGCAATCCTCATTTGTAAAACCGGATGCCGATGAGCATTGCAAAGCACGCGCGCTTGATCAATAACTGATTGATAATCAAAGGAAAATATGAAAACCGCAACAAAAATTACAAACTCTGTGGTGTAAAGTGTCAAATCTTGTCAATAAGCGGCCCGCGACACGAAAGGGAAGGCCATGAAAGCGATCCGCATCGGCGGCCGGCTGCGCCGCCTGCGCCAGGAGCGTCATCTTGCCCAGGTGCAAATGGCCGAGGAGCTCGGCATTTCCGCCTCCTATCTCAACCTGCTCGAATCGGGCCAGCGCCCGGTCACGGTGCGCGTGCTGCTCAGGCTAGCCGAGCGCTTCCAGCTCGATCTCGGCTCGCTCGCGGTCGAGGAGGATGACCGGCTCGCCACCGCGCTGATGGAGGCTTTGTCCGATCCGCTATTCGAGAGCCACGACATCAAGGCGAGCGACGTCAAGGAACTGGTCGCCGGCCTGCCGACGCTCGGGCGCGCCATGCTCGACCTGTACCAGGCCTATCGGCGCGGCCCGGCCGGCCCGGACGAGATTGGCGACCGGCTCGATGGCGAGAGCCTGCCGATCGGCCTGCCCTCCGAGGAAGTGTCGGATTTCCTGCAGCAGCGCGGCAATCATTTCGTCGAACTGGAGGAGGCGGCCGACGAGCTCTGGCGCCGGCACGGGCTCGGCCTGCATTCGCTGTTCCGCGATCTCGTCGACGTGCTGACCAAGAGCTATGCCGTCGATGTCGACGTGCTGCCGGCCACCCAGCTCGACGGGCTGCTGCGCGACTATAACCCGCTCACCCGCCGGCTGCGCCTGTCGGAGATGTTGCCGCCGCCGAGCCGGATTTTCCAGCTTGCCTGCCAGATCGGCTACCTTGCCTACCGCAACGATATCGACAAGCTGGTTTCGTCCGGAAAATTCACCAGCGCCCAGTCGGAAGCGCTCGCCCGTTCGGCCCTGACCAATTATTTCGCTGGCGCGGTGATGATGCCCTATGACCGTTTCCTGGCGGCGGCGCGGGCCACGCGCTACGACATCACGATCCTGCAGCACCGCTTCGGCGTCTCGTTCGAGCAGACCTGCCACCGCCTGACCACCTTGCGGCGCGCCGGCGCGGAAGGCGTGCCGTTCCACCTGATCCGGGTCGATATCGCCGGCAACATCTCGAAGCGCTTCTCGGCGTCGGGCATCCATATCGCCCGTTTCGGCGCCGCCTGCCCGCGCTGGAACGTCTACGATGCCTTCGCCACCCCCGGCATGCTGCGCCTGCAGATTTCGCGCATGCCAGGCGGCGAGAGCTATTTCTGCGTCGCCCGCACCGTGCAGCCGGCCGGGCGCAGCGTTGGGCGTGGCGGCGCGCTGATGTCGCGCGGCGGCCAGCTCTCGATCGGGCTCGGCTGCACGGTCGGCCATGCCCGCGAGCTTGTCTATGCCGACGGGCTCGATCTCGACGACGAGACGCTGGTCACGCCGATCGGCGTGTCGTGCCGCGTCTGCCCGCGCCAGGATTGCGCCGACCGCGCCGTGCCGGCGCTCGCCCAGAAGCTCGACATCGACGAGAACCAGCGCCGGCAATCGGCCTATGTCAGTTCGTGATGTGTGAGTAGAGCACCCGCTAACGGCCTGTCATTCCCGCGCAGGCGGGAATCCAGAACCGCCAGCGCGGGCGGCCCCTGGATTCCCGATCGCGCTGACGCGCGTCGGGAATGACAAAGTGGGGGCTCAAGGCCGGGCAAGACCATCGTGGAAACGCAACCGTCTTGTGCCGGGCTTGACCCGGCACCCAGCCCTTATGCCGCCAGATCGGCAACCACCGCGTCAAGCACCGGCATGCCTTCGTTGGTGACGCGCAGCCGGCCCTCGGCCGTGCGCTCGATCATGCCGTCGGCGATCAGCGAGCGGATGCGGCCGGCATCGAGCGCGTGGCCGGCATGCATGACGAAGCGGGCCGGGTCGATGCCCTCGCGCAGCCTGAGCCCCATCAGCAGGAATTCGTCGCCCTGTTCTTCCGGCGTCAGTGGCGCATCCTCGATCAACCCGTGGCCCCAATGCTCGACGCGTTCGAGCCAGCCTTCAGGCGAAGCCTCGGTCACCTGCGCGCGCCGCCCGTCGAGCGCCCGCATGCGGCCATGCGCGCCGGGGCCGACGCCGGCATATTCGCCATAGCGCCAATAGATCAGGTTGTGCCGGCTTTCGGCGCCGGGCCGTGCGTGGTTCGAGACCTCATAGGCCGGCAAGCCATGCGCCTCGCAGGTCTCCTGCGTGATGTCCCATAGCGCGCGGCCGAGATCGGCATCGGGGATTTTCAGCTTGCCGGCGGCATGCAGCTTCTCGAACATCGTGCCTGGCTCGATGGTGAGCTGGTAGAGCGACAGGTGCTCGACGGCGAAGCCGATGGCGCGGGTGAGTTCGGCCTGCCACTGAGCCGGCGTCTGGCCGGGCCGGGCATAGATCAGGTCGAAGGAATAGCGCGGAAAGGTGCTGGCCGCGATCTTGACGGCGGCGAGCGCCTCGTCGACCGTGTGCTGGCGCCCGAGCGCCTTGAGGTCGGGGTCGTTTAGTGCCTGCACGCCGATCGAGAGCCGGTTGACGCCGGCGACGCGATAGCCGCGAAAACGCTCGGCCTCGACGCTGGTCGGGTTGGCTTCCAGCGTCACCTCGACGCCGGGCTCGACATTCCACGCCTTGGCGATCGCGTCGAGAATCGCGCCGACCGTCGCCGGCTTCATCAGCGAGGGCGTGCCGCCGCCGAAGAAGATCGAGCGCACGTAGCGCCCGGGCGTCAGCGCGGCGCGATGCTCGATATCGCGTCGGAACGCCTCGACATAGCGCTCCTGGTCGATCGGTGCATGGCGCACATGGCTGTTGAAGTCGCAATACGGGCATTTGGCCAGGCAGAACGGCCAGTGCACATAGACGCCGAAACCGGCTGTGCCTTCCGCCTCAGCCATCGCGATTGCCTTTCAGGCAGGCATCGGCCAGCGCCAGGAAGGCGCGCGCCCGGTGCGACAGGGCGCGCGGATGCGCGCCCGAGCGGTCGATACCGTGTTTCTCGATGCTGCTGATCTCGCCGAAGGTGCGCCGGAACCCCTTGGGCTGGAACATCGGATCATAGCCGAAGCCCTTGGTGCCGCGCGCCGGCCACACCAGACGCCCGAACACCCGGCCCTCGAAGATTTCCTCGTGCCCGTCCGGCCAGGCGAGGCACAAGGCCGCCACGAAATGCGCTTTTCGCGTCGGCGGCGTGTTGGCGCCGCGCTTGCGTAATTCGTGGTCGATGCGCGCCATGGCGGCGGCAAAATCCTTGCTCGCTCCGGCCCAGCGCGCCGAGAAAATGCCGGGCGCGCCGTCGAGCGCATCGACGGCGAGACCGGAATCGTCGGAGAAGGCCGGCAGGCCGGTGGCGCGCGCCGCCGCATGCGCCTTGATCGCGGCATTCTCGGCATAGGTCGTGCCGGTCTCCTCGGGCTCGGGCAGGCCGCGCTCGCCGGCCGAACTCGCGCTGACGCCGTAGGGCGCGAGCAACTCGCGCATCTCGACCAGCTTGCCGGCATTATGCGTGGCGATTACCACCTGGCCCGTGAGGAGACGATGCGTCATCTCAGGCCGTCGCCATCTTCTGCAGGCCGACGAGCTGGCCGATGCCGCCCTGCGCCAGGCCGAGCAGCTTGAGCAGTTCCTCCTGCGAGAACGGCGCGCCCTCGGCGGTGCCCTGCACCTCGACGATGCCGCCGGAGCCGGTCATGACGAAATTCGCATCGGTCTCGCAGTTGGAATCCTCAAGATAATCGAGGTCGAGCACCGGCGAACCCTTGTAGATGCCGCACGACACCGCCGCGACGTGATCCTTGAGTGCTGCGCCCTTCAGCATGTCGCGCGCCTTCATCCAGGCGAGGCAATCATGCAGCGCCACCCAGGCGCCGGTGATCGAGGCGGTGCGCGTGCCGCCATCGGCCTGGATCACGTCGCAATCGACGGTGATCTGGCGCTCGCCGAGCGCCGCGAGATCGACGACGGCGCGCAGCGAGCGCCCGATCAGGCGCTGGATTTCCTGCGTGCGGCCCGAAGGCTTGCCGGAGGTGACCTCGCGCCTTGTGCGCTCATGGGTCGCGCGCGGCAGCATGGCATATTCGGCCGTGACCCAGCCCTTGCCCTGGCCGCGCAGCCACGGTGGCGGCCGGTCTTCGAGGGAAGCGGTGCACAGCACATGCGTCTCGCCGAACTTGACCAGGCACGAGCCTTCGGCATAGCGCGCGACGTTGCGCTCCAGGGTGACTTTGCGCATTTCGTCGGCTGCGCGTTTCGATGGCCGCATCAAGCTCTCTCCCGTTCCGTCGAAGCCGGCTTGTAGGCGGCGCGCCCTGCGCCTGCAAGCGGCCAATGCGCCACGCGCCGCAACGGGAGCCTTGTACCACCCCTCGCCAGTGCCTACTGCTTGGCGTATGTCCGATGATCGCAAAACCTCTTCCGTCGATCTGAGCGTGCTGTCGCAGCTCAACGAGCGCTCGCGCGAAATCTTCCGGCGCATCGTCGAGAGCTATCTCGAGACCGGCGAGCCGGTCGGCTCGCGCAATCTCAGCCGGCTGATCCCGATGACGCTGTCGCCGGCCTCGGTGCGCAACGTCATGGCCGATCTCGAATCGCTCGGCCTGATCTTCTCGCCCCATACCAGCGCCGGCCGCATCCCGACCGAGACCGGCCTGCGCTTCTTCGTCGATGCGGTGATGGAATTCGGTGATCTCGCCGAGGAGGAGCGCCGCAATATCGAGGCGCAGGTGCGCGCCGCCGGCACGGAGCGCACCTTCAACGGCGTGCTCTCGGAAGCCTCGCAGCTTCTTTCTGGCGTGTCGCGCGGCGCCGGCGTCGTGCTGACCGGCAAGGCGGCGCGCCGGCTCAAGCATATCGAGTTCGTCCGCCTCGACCCGGCGCAGGCGCTCGTCGTGCTCGTCGGCGAGGATGGCGAGGTCGAGAACCGGCTGATCGCGCTGCCGCCCGGCCTGCCGGCTTCGGCCCTGATCGAGGCCGGCAACTATCTCAACGCCAGGCTGCGCGGCCGCGCGCTCGACGAGGTGCGCGCCGATATCGAGGCGACGCGCGCCGCCGCCCAGCGCGAACTGGACGCGGTTGCCGCCCGCATCGTCGATACCGGCATGGCGACCTGGGCCGGGCTGGAGAGCGGGCGCGGCCAGTTGATCGTGCGCGGCCAGGCCAACCTGCTCGAGGATTTGCGCGCCGTCGAGGATCTGGAGCGCATCAGGCTGCTCTTCGCCGATCTCGAAACCCAGAACGGCCTGATCGACCTGCTGTCGCGCGCCGAGGCCGGCGAGGGCGTGCGCATCTTCATCGGCTCGGAGAACAAGCTGTTCTCGCTGTCGGGCTCGTCGATGGTGGCGGCGCCGTTCCGCGACGAGCACCAGCGTATCGTCGGCGTGCTCGGCGTCATCGGCCCGACCCGGCTGAACTATGCCCGCGTCGTGCCGATGGTCGACTTCACCGCGCGCCTCGTCGGCCAGATGCTCGACCGGAAATAGGCGCCCAAACGGGGGCCTGCGGCCCGTGCAAGCGGGCAACACCCACGGCCATCAATGCTAACGCCGTCTTAATCCGCCTTATTTACGGTGGATTCTTGCAGCACGAGGCGCGGCGGTAGCGGCAAAGTGCGGAGGAACATGCGGACAATGGGTCGGGGCGAGCGCAAGGAGCCGAGCTTCGCGGGCGGGCAGGAAAGCGGCAGCGATTTCCGCCTCAGCGCCGACGACCGGGCCGTGCCGGGCCTCGGCCGGGCGCGCGCGGTGCGCGGCCAGCGCCGGGCTCCGACCTTCGAGCCGACCCTCGAGGCCCGCCGCGAGCGGGAGACCCCTGCCGTCGCAGCGGGAGACACGGCAGGAGAGGAAGGCATGGCCCGAGCCCGCAGAGCCGCAGACCAGCCATCCGCGCGGGGCCGCAAGCCCTCTCGCGGCAAGGGCTCCGGCGGCAAGGGCTCCGGCGGTGGCGGCGGTTCCGGCGGCCGGAGGTCGGGAGGCGGCCGCAAGCGCCGCAGCTGGTTCGGGCGTCTCGCCTACTGGACGACGGTGCTGGGCCTGTGGTGCCTGATCGCCGTCGGCGGCGTCGTCGCCTACAACGTCACCAAGCTGCCGCCGATCGACAAGATCACCGTGCCGCAGCGCCCGCCCAATATCGCCATCCTCGCCGATGACGGTTCCCTGCTCGCCAATCGCGGCGAGACCGGCGGCCAGACCGTGTCGCTGAAGGACTTGCCGAAATACCTGCCGCAGGCCTTCATCGCCATCGAGGACCGGCGCTTCTACAGCCATTTCGGCATCGATCCGATCGGCCTGAGCCGGGCGTTCCTGCATCTCGTGCTCTCGGGCCAGATCTCGCAGGGCGGCTCGACCCTGACGCAGCAGCTCGCCAAGAACCTGTTCCTGACCCAGGAGCGCACCCTGTCGCGCAAGATCCAGGAGGCGATCCTGGCGCTGTGGCTCGAGCGCCGCTACAGCAAGGACCAGATCCTCGAACTCTACCTCAATCGGGTGTATTTCGGCGCCGGCGCCTATGGCGTCGAGGCGGCGGCGCATCGCTATTTCAACAAGTCGGCCCGCAACGTGACGCTCGCCGAGGCCGCCATGCTCGGCGGCCTCGTGCAGGCGCCCTCGCGGCTGGCGCCCAACCGCAATCCGAAGGGCGCGGCGGCGCGCGCCGCCCAGGTCGTCGCCGCGATGGAAGCCCAGGGCTTCATCACCGACAAGATGGCGAAGATGACGCTCGCCGAGCCGGCGCGCACCAGGCGCCCGGCCGGTGCGGGCTCGGCCAACTACGTCGCCGACTGGGTCATGGACGTGCTCGACGATTATGTCGGCAAGATCGATCACGACATCGTCGTGCGCACCACGGTCAGCCCGGCGATGCAGGCGGCCGCCGAGCGCGCCGTCGTCGACGAGATCGACCAGAAGGGCGCCAAGGCCAAGGTCTCGCAGGGCGCGCTCGTCGCCATGGCGCCCGATGGCGCCGTCAAGGCGCTGATCGGCGGCCGCAACTATGCCGACAGCCAGTTCAACCGCGTCGTCAACGCGCATCGCCAACCAGGTTCGAGCTTCAAGCCCTTCGTCTACCTGACGGCGCTCGAGCACGGCATGACGCCGGACACGCTGCTGACCGACGCGCCGATCAACATCAAGGGTTGGCGCCCGGAGAACTACACGCGCAACAAGTATTTCGGCCAGATCTCGATGATCCGCGCCGTGGCGATGTCGCTGAACACGCCGGTGGTGCGGCTCGTCCAGCAGTTCACGCCGCGCGCCGTGATCCGCACGGCGCAGCGCCTCGGCATCAATTCGGCGCTCCAGCCCAATGTCTCGATCGCGCTCGGCACCTCGGAAGTGACGCCGCTCGAGATGGCGACCGCCTTCAGCGCCTTCGCCAATGGCGGCATCGGCGTGGTGCCCCATGTCATCGCCGAGGTGAAGACCGCCGACGGCAAGGCGATCTACCGGCGCGCGCCGATCAATCTCGGCCGCGTGGTGCAGCCCGAGCAGGTCGCGATGATGAACACCATGCTGCGCCAGACCATCGCCTGGGGCACCGGCAAGCGGGCGCAACTACCGGGCTGGGAGCCGGCCGGCAAGACCGGCACGACGCAGGATTACAAGGATGCCTGGTTCGTCGGCTACACGCCCTACCTGACGGCCGTGGTCTGGCTCGGCAACGATGACGGCGCGCCGACCAAACGCGTCACCGGCGGCAGCCTGCCGGCCGAGGTGTGGAGCCATTTCATGCAGGCCGCCCATCGCGGCGTGCAGCCGATGCCGCTGCCCGGCATCGGCTGGCGGCCAAGCGGCGAAGCCCCGCCGGCCGAGACGCCGATGGCGGCCAATCAGGCGCAACCCCAGACCCTGCTGCCGCCACGCAACGTGCCGCGCGCCGCTGGCCCGAGCGGCAGCGACAAGAGCTTTCTGGAACGGCTGATCGGGGGGTAGGGACTTAGCTGGTAGAGCGGTCCCGCGTCGGTGCAGTCTTGTCCCGGACTTGATCCGGGACCCAGCCCTTTCCGGCGCTCGCACCGGTCTGGGCCCTGGCTCAAGGCCGGGGCAAGGCAAGTCCTACCGGGCCGCGCGCAATCTCGCCGAGGCGTGGAAGATCGCGAAGGCCGCGAGGCCGGATAGCGCGATCGCCAGCGGCAGCGGCCAGCGCCCGAGGCCGACCGTGTTGCCGACCGCGACGCCGACCACGCCGGCGAGCGACATCTGCACCAGCCCGAGCAGCGAGGAGGCAGCGCCGGCGCGTTCGGGGAACGGCATCATCGCCGCCGCCTGGCCCTGCGGCATGGTCAGCCCGACGCCGAAGGCATAGAGCATCATCGGCACGGTGATCTCCAGCGACGAGCCGGTGCCGATCAGGGTCAATCCGGTCATCAGCACGCCGCCAAGCGCCAGGCTGGCGACGCCGAGGCCGATCACGCCGTCGAGGCCGCGCCGGTCGACGAGGCGCTGCGCGGCGATGGTGCCGCTGATATAGCCGACCACCATCAGGCTGAACGAGCCGGCAAAGCCGCGCGGGCCGAGATGGTAGCTCTCCTGCAGCAGGAAGGACGAGCCGGAGATGAAGCTGAACAGCCCGGCATAGGCGAGCGCCACCAGCGCGACATAGGCCTGAAAACGCGGGTCCGCGCTCAGGATGCGGAAACTGCCGAGATAGCCCTTGAGCGAGGCCGGATGGGCTGCGTGACGCCGCAATGTCTCGGGCAGGCGGGTGATCGCGACGAAAGCGAGGCCAAACGCGAACACCGTGCACAGCCAGAAGCACCAGCGCCAATCGAGCCAGCTCTCGATGGCGCTGCCGATCAGCGGCGCGAAAGCCGGCACCAGCCCCATGATCATGCCCATGCGCGCCAGTTCGCGCCCGGCGCGCGGCCCCTCGTACAGGTCGCGCACCATGGCGCGCCCGAGCACGATCGGGCCGGAGCCGCCCAGCGCCTGCAGGAAGCGCCCGGCGATCAGCATCTCGATCGAGCTGGCCCTGGCGCACATGATGCTGGCGAGCAGGAACAGTGCGAGCCCGCCGAGCAGCACCGGCTTGCGGCCGAGCCGGTCGGCGAGCGGCCCGTAGAAGATCTGCCCGAAGGCGAAGCCGAACAGGAATACCGACAGCGTGAACTGCACCTCGGCGGTGCCGGTGGCGAAATCGCGCGCGATGCTCGGCAGCGACGGCAGGTAGAGATCGGTCGACAGCGGCCCGAGCGCCGTCAGCAGCGCCAGCATGGCCGTCATCGCGAGAGTGTCGGGGCGCAGCATCGTGGCAGGCTGTAGAGCCTCTGGCGCTTACGATGTCGACCGGTTTCGCGGGCCGTAGCGGTAGAGTGTGCTGCCGTGGCGTTTCAGCCACAGCTCGGCCGCGTCCATGTCTGGATCGAGCCGGCGCACCACGGACCAGAAGCGCGCCGAATGGTTCATCTCGATACGGTGCGCCACTTCATGCGCCGCGAGGTAGTTCAGCACGAAGGGGGGCGCCAGGATCAGCCGCCAGGAAAACGACAGGTTGCCGGTGCTGCTGCACGAGCCCCAGCGGCTCGCCGTATCCTTGATGCTGATGCGCTTCAGCGTCACGCCGAGCGTCGCCGCGTGCCGGGTTGCCGCCTGTTCCAGTTCCTGGCGCGCGCTGCGGCGCAGATAGTCGAGCACGCGGCGCGGCACATGCTCGGTCTGTCCGGCGACGGCGAGGCGCGGCGTCCCGCCTGCCTCCTCCTCGATCCACACCGTGCCGCGTACGCCCGGGCGATGGACGATGATGTGCTCGCGTCCATGCAGCGGCAGCACGTCGCCTGCCTGCAGCGGCACCGGCTCGGGCAGGCGGGTCAGCCGGCTGGCGATCCAGCCGGCATAGCGATCGGCGAAATCCTGCGCCGCCCGCAGGCTGCCGCGCGCCGGCATGGTCAGCACGATGGCGTCTTCCGCCACCTTGACGCGCAACGTGAAACGGCGTGCCCGCGCGCTCGGGCGCAGCCGCACCTTCATCTCGCGCCCGTCATGGGCGACCGAGAGCCACTGTTCGGCCGGCGGCATGGCTGTCTTGAACAGGTTGCGCAGCATCACGGCAGGATAGAGCATTTCGCAGAAAAGTGGCTACCGGGTTTCTGCGGGAGAAATGCTCTAATTATATGATTTAGATCATTTTTATCTCGTTTTGATGATTTCATCAAAACGAGAAACGATCTAGTGCGATTCTCGCGTCCGATCAGCCGTATTCGAGCGCTTGTCACAGCATCACGAGGCCTGGGGATGGGGCTTCCCGCCGGCACCCGTGCCCCGGCGCCGCCTCGGCTTGCCGGCTTCGGGCTTGGCAGCCGGAGCCGGCGCTGTAGCCGCAGGCTCAACCACATTGCGCAGCGGCACGATATTGCCGCCTTCCGCCGGCGCCCGACTGCCGCGTCCGTCATGCTGATAGGTGAAGGCGGTGATGGCGGGCGCGATCTCGCGCCGGAAGCGCGAGCCGTTGAACACGCCGTAATGGCCGACGCCCTTCTGGAGATGGTAGAGTTGCATGTCCTTCGGCAGGTTGACGCACAGGTCATGCGTCGCCTTGGTCTGGCCGACGCCGGAAATATCGTCCTTCTCGCCCTCGACCGTCATCAGCGCCACGTTGCGGACCTGCCCGAGATCGACCGGCTTGCCGCGATACAGCATCTCGCCCTTCGGCAGGGCATGGCGCACGAACACCGTGTCGACGGTTTCGAGGTAGAATTCCGCCGTCATGTCCATCACCGCGAGATACTCGTCGTAGAACTCGCGCTGTTTCTCGGCTGATTCGCCATCGCCCTGCACGAGGTGCTGGAACATTTCGAGATGGGCCTCGACATGGCGGTCGATATTCATCGCCATGAAGCCGGATAATTGCAGGAAGCCGGGATAGACCGCCCGCATCACGCCCGGATGCGGGAACGGCACGGTGACGATGCAGTTCTCCTCGAACCACTTGATGCCGCGCTCCTCGGCGAGCCGGTTGACGGCGGTCGGGCTCTTGCGCGTGTCGATCGGCCCGCCCATCAGGATCATCGAGCGCGGGATGTCCGGATCGTTCTCGGCTTCCATGCGCGCGACCGCCGCGGCGACCGGCACCGCCGGCTGGCATACCGCCAGCACATGCGTCTCGGGGCCGAGATGGTGCATCATGGCGATCATGTAGTCGATATAGTCGTCGAGGCCGAAGCGGCCCTCGCTGAGCGCGACGAGCCGCGCATCGACCCAATCGGTGATGTACACCTCATGCGTCGGCAGGAAGGCCTCGACCGTGCCGCGCAGCAGCGTCGCGTAATGGCCCGACATCGGTGCCACGATCAGCAGGCGTGGCTGGCGCGGCGTGCGCGCCGGCAGCGCCCGGCTGAAATGGATCAACTGGCAGAACGGCCTGCTCCACACCACCTGCTCGCTGACCGTCACCGTCTTGCCGTCGATCTCCGTATGGCCGAGATTGAAGGCCGGCTTGCCGTAGCGGCGCGTCGAGCGCTCGAACATTTCGCAGGCGGCGGCGACGCTCTTGCCGTAAAACGTATGCGACAGCGGATTGACCGGGTTCTTGAAATACAGCCGCATCATGTCGGATGCGGCGCGCGCCGGACCCACCACCGCGTGCGCGGCATCGTAGAGATAATAGTAGTTGCGCTTCATGAGGGTGGAGCTCCCGCGCGGGTCCGGCAGGCGTGCCGTGGGGTTGTGCGATGCACAAGGAAGGCGCGTTGTGTAGCATTTCGGGACTTACATTGGAATACTGAAAGGTTGATGAGTGCTGAATGCGCCGAGAGCGACCATGCCCGCTGCGAGAACCACGCTAGGCTCCCCCAATACCGACGACGCGCGGCGGCTGCGCCTTGCGACGCTCGTGCGCCTGCGCTGGCTCGCCGTCGCGGGCCAGGCGACCACGATCATGGTGGTGCATTTCGGCCTCGGTTTCACCGTGCCGATCGAGGCCTGCCTGGTGATCATCGGGCTGTCGGCCTTCCTGAACCTGTCGCTGAGGGTGCGCTACCCGGTGAGCGTGCGGCTCGAGGATTCCACCGCCGCGGTGCTGCTCGGCTACGACACGCTGCAACTCGCGGCGCTCCTCTACCTGACCGGCGGGCTGGAGAATCCGTTCGCGCTGCTGTTCCTCGCGCCGGTGATGATCTCGGCCACCGCGCTGTCGCCGCTGCGCACCCTGCTGCTCGGCGCGCTCGCCGTTGGGGCCGCGAGTTTCCTGGCCAAGTTCCACCTGCCGCTGCCCTGGCACCCCGGCCAGCCGGTCAGCCTGCCGCTGCTCTATGTCGCCGGCGTCTGGCTGGCGATCCTGCTCGGCCTCGCCTTCATCGGCGTCTATGCCTGGCGCGTCGCCGAAGAGGCGCGCCA
>ERZ778018.975-NODE-975-length-29974-cov-10.128113_pt1 | contig 29974 bp, 21 predicted proteins | sample MGYA00375748_ERZ778018 | MGnify/ENA primary metagenome ERZ778018 (study PRJEB29350, sample SAMN05509839) | bioreactor metagenome | biome: bioreactor; material: wastewater | place: South Africa: University of Cape Town | collected 2014-04-22 ... | reverse complement strand
CAGCGCTTCATCACCGAGAACAAGGTGGTGCTGATGACCGGCTCGACCTCGTCGGCCGTCGCGGTGGCGCTCAACAAGCTCGCCCAGCGCGAGAAGGTTCTCTACATCTCGCAGATCTCCGGTTCCAACGACACCACCGGCAAGGACTGCGTGCGCTACGGCTTCCGCCAGTGCTTCTTCGGCCAGACGGCGGCGGCGGCGATTGCGCCGGTGCTGATCAAGGAGTTCGGCAAGGACAAAAAAGTCGCCTACATGACGCCGGATTATACCTACGGCCACACCGTCACCAAGTCGATGCAGGACATGACGGCGGCCGCGGGCTGGAAAACCGTGACCAACCAGGTCTCGCCGCTGGGTGCGCCGGATTATTCGTCCTACCTGCTCAACGTCGCCAATTCCGGCGCCGATATCCTGATCAACGTCAACTGGGGCCATGACGCCGTGCTGTCGATCCAGCAGGCCAAGCAGTTCGGCATCTTCGACAAGATGAAGCTGGTCGTGCCCTACCAGATCCCGTTCCTGGCGCGTGAGACCGGCGGCCTGATGGAGGGCGTCTACGCCGCCACCGAATACTGGTGGACGATCGAGGACAAGTACCCGCTCGCCAAGATGTTCAACGAGGCGTTCGAGAAGAAATACGGCTACAAGCCGGAATGGGGCGCCGAGAACGCCTATGCGGCCATCGTCGATTGGGCGCGCATGGTCGAGGAGACCGGCAGCTACTATCCGCCGGCGATCATCAAGACCTGGGAAAAGGGCGAGAAGATCCCCTCGCTGATGGGCGAGGTTCACTACCGCCCCGAGGATCACCAGTGCGTGCGCCCGGTGATCATCGTCAAGGGTAAGCTCAAGAAGGACATGAAGAACAAGGAAGACTGGTACGACATCGTCGAAATCGTCCCCGGCGACGGGTTGATGCAGAAACCGGACGCGTTCGGCTGCAAGCTCGGCGACTATACCTGATCCTGTTCCGACAATGTCTTTCCGTGCGCGAGGTCAATCGTGATCAACTGGGCCAATCTTGTTTCGCAAATGTTCAACGGGCTGGTGCTCGGCGCCCTTCTGGCGCTGATCTCCTCCGGTCTGACGATCATTTACGGCACGCTCGGCGTTCTCAACCTCGCGCACGGCGCCATGTTCATGCTCGGCGGCTATGCCGGCTATGTCGCCTATAGCTACACCGACAGCTTCATTCTCGCGGTGATTGCCGGCTCCGTGTTCGTCATGGTGGCCGGCATCGCTATGGAGCGCATCATCATCCGGCATTTCTACGGCCGGCCGGACGAGGACCAGCTCCTGGTGACGTTCGGCATCGGCATCGTCATGGTCGAGGCGATCCGTTTCTTCTTCGGCAGCCTGTCGCTGACCGTGCCGGCGCCGGCGATGTTCACGGGCATCACCTCGCTCGGCTTCATGTTCTATCCGACCTATCGCCTGGCGCTGGTCGGCATCATCGCGGTGGCGCTGCTCGTCTTGTTCGTCATCTTGTACCGCACCCGGCTCGGCATGATCGTGCGTGCCGGCATCGAGGATGCGGTGATGGTCGATTCGCTCGGCATCAACGTCTACCGCGTGTTCATGGTGGTGTTCGGCATCGGCGCCATGGCGGCCGGCTTTGCCGGTATCGTCAACGCCCCGGTGGTATCGCTGACGCCCGACATGGGCGAGGCGATCCTGGTGCAGACCTTCGTGGTGGTGGTGATCGGCGGCGTCGGCTCGTTCCCCGGCGCTATCCTCGGCGGGCTGATTGCCGGCGAGATCATCTCCATCACCTCAATGATCAACCCCGGCTATGCCTATGTCATGCTGTTCGCGGCCATGACCCTGGTGCTGGTGCTGCGGCCGCACGGGCTGCTTGGCGCGCAAGGCCGCGCATAGAAACGGCCACGTCATGATCAATCAACGCCCCTATCTCATCGAGACGCTGACGGCGATCGGGCTGATTCTCGCGCCGTTCATCCTGCCGTATCTCGGCTTCGCGCCGAACACGGTCAACCGCATCCTGGTCTGGGGCCTGTTCGGCCTCGGCTTCGACATCCTGTTCGGCTTCACCGGGCTGCTGTCCTTCGGCCAGTCGGCGCTGTACGGCACGGGCGGCTTCGTCGCGGCTTACCTGCTGACCCGGACCGGCTTCCCGCATGTCGTCACGGCGCTGTTCATCGGCATGGTCGCCGCAGCGGTGGTCGGCTATCTCGTCGGGCTGATCGCCTTGCGCCGCACCGGCATCTATTTCGCCATGATCACCGTGGCGATCGCCGAGGTGTTCTATTTCGTCGAGTTCAATCCGCTCGCGCATTGGACCGGCGGCGAGAACGGCCTGCCCGGCGTGCCGAGCCCGTCATTCGATCTCGGCTTCACCAAGGTGACCTTCACCAGTGGCTGGTCGCTCTACGGTTTCCTGGCGTTCTGGTATTTCATCGGCATCGTCATCGGCCTGCGCATCATGCGCTCGCCGGTCGGCGCCGTGTTCCGCGCCATCCGCGACAACCCGCTGCGCGCCGCCGCGGTCGGCCACAACATCCACAGCTACAAGCTGACCGCCTTCGTCATCGCCGCCGCCTATGCCGGTTTCGCCGGCGGCCTGCTCGGCGTGATGCAGGCCTTCATGCCACCCGATGCCTTCATGTTCCAGACCTCGGCCGATCTCATCATGATGACGGCGATCGGCGGCACGGGCACCTTGTTCGGCCCGCTGGTCGGCGCCTCGATCTGGCTGTTCCTGCAGGACTTCCTGCAAGCGGCGCTCGGGCTCGGCGCGGCGTGGAAGCTTGTGCTCGGCGTGATCTTCGTGCTGCTGGTGTGCTTCCTGCGCCGTGGCATCGTCGGCGGCTTGCAGGATCTCTATGGCTGGCTGAGCGGCCGGCGCGCCGCTACGGAAGCGAAATTGCGCGAAGGCGTGCCGCTGCCGGTCAGCGCCTCGGTGCCGACCGCGGCGGACAACCTGGCGATGCCGGCGCAAAGAGGCGTGCCGGCGCATCATGACGGCCCCATCCTGCAGGCAAGCGGCCTGACCAAGCGCTATGGCGGCATCGTCGCCAACAGCGATATCGACTTCGTGGTGCAGCACGGCGAGTTGCGCGGCGTCATCGGCCCGAACGGCGCCGGCAAGTCGACCTTCTTCAAGATGCTGACCTGCGAGGTTCCTCCCAGCGCCGGCAAGATCGTGTTCGAGGGCAGCGATATTACCGGGCGCAACGTCACCGACGTGTGCCAGCTCGGCCTGACCAAGAGCTACCAGGTCAACCAGCTGTTCTCGCGCCTGACCGTGCGCGAGAACGTCATCATCGCCGTGCTGGCCGAATTGCGCGGCAAGTTCCGCCTCGACCTGTTCCGCAAGATCGACCGCGTGCCCGGCATGACCGAGCAGGTCGAGCGCACGCTGGCGATGGTCAATCTCGCCGGCCGCGCCGATGTGCCGGTGTCCGAACTGGCCTATGGCGAGAAGCGCCGGCTCGAGATCGGCCTGGCGCTCGCCAACTCACCGAGCCTGCTGCTGCTCGACGAGCCGCTTGCCGGCATGAGCCCGCAGGAGCGCGTCGAAACCGTCAAGCTGCTGAAATCGATCGCCCATGGCCGCACCATGATCGTCATCGATCACGACATGGACGCGCTGTTCGAACTGGCCGAGCGCATCACCGTGCTGCAGGAGGGCCGCGTGCTCGTCGAAGGGACGCCGGAAGAGATCAAGGCCAACCCGGCCGTGCAGGAAGCCTATCTCGGCGGCATGGACGAGGTGGCGGCATGAGCCTGCTCGAAGTCGAGAACCTGAACAGCTATTATGGCGATTCCCATATCCTGTTCGACGTCTCGCTGCGCGTCGAGCAGCATGAGGTCGTGGCGCTGATCGGCCGTAACGGCGCCGGCAAGAGCACCACGCTCAAGAGCCTGATGGGCGTGGTCACGCCGCGTAGCGGCATGGTCAAGCTCGAGGGGCAAAACCTCGCCGGCCGGAAGAGCCATGCCATCGCCCAGGCCGGCATGCAGCTCGTGCATGAGGAGCGCCGGATTTTCGGCAGCCTCAACGTCGAGGAGAACCTAGTCCTCGCCGGCCTGAGTGCCGACAATAAATGGCCGATCGATCGCATCTACGAGATGTTTCCCCGGCTCAAGGATCGGCGCGGCAGTCGCGGCACCGATCTTTCGGGCGGCGAACAGCAGATGCTGGCCATCGGCCGCGCGCTGATCCGCGACCCGAAGATCGTGCTGCTCGACGAGCCGTTCGAGGGGCTGGCGCCGGTCATCGTGCGCGACCTAATGCTGGCGTGCCGCGAACTGGCAGCGGCGGGGCAGACCATCGTGCTGGTCGAGCAGAACCTCGCGGCGACGCTGGCGCTGGCCCATCGCGTCTATATCATCAACAATGGCCATGTCGTGCATGAAGCCCCGGCCAGCGAGCTCAAGGCGCAACCCGAAATCCTGCAGCGCTATCTCGGCGTCTGACGCTTTTCTTGGCCACTGCCGGCCGCGCCCGCGACACGGGCGCGCATGGCCGTGACGCAACGGCTGGCGGCGCGTTATCCTGAACGCCCGGTGGGCGGATAAAGGGGAGCGCGCCTCATGAAGATCGAAACGCCCAACGCGCCGCATGTCGACGTCTCGCACACCGCGGAGGCGTGCCGCCTGGCGGAAGCCAACACGGCCGGCTGGCGGCGCTGGGGCCCCTATGTCAGCGCCAGGCAATGGGGCACCGTGCGCGAGGATTACAGCGCCGACGGCGCCGCCTGGTCGTATCTTTCGCATGAGCACGCGCGCAGCCGGGCCTATCGCTGGGGCGAGGATGCCATTGGCGGCTTCAGCGACGACCAGCAGCGCCTGTGCCTGGCGCCGGCCTTCTGGAACGGCAAGGACGCGATCCTGAAGGAGCGCCTGTTCGGGCTCAGCAATGCCGAGGGCAACCACGGCGAGGACGTCAAGGAACTCTATTACTATCTCGACGGTACGCCGACGCATTCCTACATGCGCATGCTGTACAAATATCCGCAAAGCCCGTTTCCCTATGAGGAACTGCTGCGCGTCAATGGCGAGCGAGGCCTCGAGGACCCCGAATACGAGCTGATCGAGACCGGCATTTTCGACGCGCGCCGCTATTTCGATATCGAGATCGAATATGCCAAGGCCGGGCCTGACGACATCCTGATGCGGATCACCGCGCATAATCGTGGGCCGGATGCGGCGGTGCTGCATATCCTGCCGCAGCTCTGGGCGCGCAATACCTGGTCGTGGCAAGCGGACGCCGGCAAACCGCAGCTTGCCGCCGAGGGCGGCGAATGGGTCGCGGTCGATTGCGAGGGCGTTCCAGCCTTGGTGCTGCACTGTGCCGGCGCCGCCCGATTGCTGTTTTGCGACAACGAGACCAACCGGCGCCGCCTCTATGGCCTGGAAAATAACGGCTACTGCAAGGATGGCATCAACGACTGGCTGGTTTCGGGCGAAGCCGGCGCCGTCAATCCGGCCGGCACCGGCACCAAGATGGCGGCGCATTATCCGTTCGAGATCGCGGCAGGCGGCTCGGCCTGCGTGCGCGTGCGGCTCTCGGCCGGCGAGGCGGCCGGGAATGATGCCGCTTTCGACCGTATCGTCGCGACGCGGCGGGCCGAGGCGGACGCCTTCTACGCGGCGCTGCAGGACGACATCGCCGAGGCCGATGCCCGGCTCGTGCAGCGCCAGGCCTTGGCCGGCCTGTTATGGTGCAAGCAATATTACGGCTACGACGTGCGGCAATGGTTGAAGGGCGATCCGGGCCAGCCCGTGCCGCCCGAGGCGCGCTGGCACGGCCGCAACAACGATTGGCAGCAGCTCACGCTCGCCGACGTGATCTCGATGCCGGATGACTGGGAATATCCCTGGTTCGCGGCCTGGGACCTCGCCTTCCACAGCGTCAGCCTGGCGCTGATCGACCCGGCCTTCGCCAAGGCGCAGCTCGTGCTGCTGACACAGGCGCGCTCCCAGCATCCGAGCGGGCAACTTCCGGCTTACGAATGGGATTTCGACGCCGTCAATCCGCCGGTCCATGCCTGGGCCGCCATGCAGATTTACGAGATCGACCGGCGCCGCTCCGGCGTCGGCGACACCGCTTTCCTGGAGCGCATGTTCCACAAGCTGATGCTGAACTTCACCTGGTGGGTCAATCGCGAGGATGCGCTCGGCCGCAACATCTTCCAGGGCGGCTTTCTCGGCCTCGACAACATCGCCCTGTTCGACCGCAGCGCCACGATGAGCGACGGGCGCCGGCTCGACCAGTCCGACGGCACCGCCTGGATGGCGACGTTCTCGCTCAACCTGATGCGCATCGCGCTCGAACTGGCGCTCGCCGACCATGTCTACGAGGACCTCGCCACCAAGTTCTTCGAGCATTTTCTTTATATCGCCCACGCCATGCACGGCACCCGCGACCATGCCGATACCGGGCTGTGGGACGACGAGGACGGCTTCTATTATGACGTGCTGCACAACGCCGACGGGAGCAGCCAGCCGGTGCGCGTGCGCTCGCTCGTCGGGCTGATCCCGTTGCTGGCGGTCGAGGTACTGCACCAGGATTTCCTCACCGGCCTGCCGGATTTCACCGCGCGCCTGGAATGGTTCCTGAAGCATCGCGCCGACCTGTCGCTGCTCGTCTCGCATTGGGGCGAGAAGAACAAGTTCGAGCTGCGCATGCTGTCGCTGATGCGGCGCAACCGCATGAACCGCGTGCTGCGGCGCATGCTGGACGAGAGCGCCTTCCTGTCCGACCATGGCATCCGCTCGATCTCGAAGGAGCATCGCGAGCACCCGTTCACCGTCGAGCAGGACGGCAAGACGCTGACGATCGGCTACACGCCCGGCAACAGCACGACGCGCCTCTACGGCGGCAACTCCAACTGGCGTGGCCCGGTCTGGATGCCGATCAACTATTTGTTGATCGACGCGCTGTTCAAGTTCGACGCCTTCTACGGCCCGGCCTACCGTGTCGAATATCCAACCGGCTCCGGCGAATTCATGCGCCTGAAGGATATCGCGCTGCGGCTGTCGCAGCGGCTCGCCGGCCTGTTCCTCAAGGATGGCGATGGCCGGCGCCCGCTCTTCGGCGACAGCGCATTGCAGCAGGATGACCCGTTCTTCCAGGACCTGCTGATCTTCCCGGAATATTTCCACGGCGATACCGGCAAGGGCCTCGGCGCCTCGCACCAGACCGGCTGGACCGCGCTGGTCGCGCTGCTGTTGCAGCCGCGCAGCCAGTTCGCCGCGCATGAGGCAACGCCGGCGGCCGCGCGCAGCCACGACACCTCCGGCGGCGGCGCGGCGGCGTAAGGCAAAAGCCTTTCGGTCAGGAAGCATTTGGCAATCGGCCCATGCCGCTCTAAGACTCCTGCCATCAGGAGCAAAGCTCGCGCGGCCTTGGCCCGGAGCAGGATTTCGACACTCGAGGCTTGGGATTGCAGACCATGGACACGGGACACAAAGATTTGCACAAGAACTTCATTGGCGGCGAATGGCTCGCCGGCGCGGGCGTGACCCGCAACATCAATCCGTCCAACACCAACGATCTGGTCGGCGAATATACCCAGGCCGATGCGGCGCAGGCCGCGACCGCCATCGCCGCCGCGCGGGCCGCCGCTCCCGGCTGGGCGCGCTCGACGCCGCAGGCGCGCTATGACGTGCTGAAGAAGATTTCCGACGAGATCCTCTCCCGCAAGGACGAACTCGGCCGGCTGCTCGCGCGCGAAGAGGGCAAGACCCTGCCCGAGGGCATCGGCGAAGCGGCGCGTGCCGGCCAGATTTTCGCGTTCTTTGCCGGCGAAGCGCTGCGTCTTGCCGGCGAGAAGATCGCCAGCGTGCGCCCCGGCGTCGATGTCGAGATCACGCGTGAGCCGATGGGCGTCGTTGGCATCATCACGCCGTGGAACTTCCCGATCGCCATTCCCGCCTGGAAGATCGCGCCGGCGCTGTGCTACGGCAACGCCGTCGTGTTCAAGCCGGCCGACCTCGTGCCGGGCTCGGGCCATGCGCTCGCCGAGATCATCTCGCGCTCGGGCATTCCGGCCGGCGTGTTCAACCTCGTCATGGGCCGTGGTTCGGTGGTCGGCGAGGCCTTCCTGACCAGCAAGCATGTCGATGCCATCACCTTCACCGGCTCGGTCGCCACCGGCCGCAAGGTCGCCGCGACCTGCGTCTCGCGCATGGCCAAGTTCCAGCTCGAGATGGGCGGCAAGAACCCGATGGTCGTGCTCGACGATGCCGATCTCAAGGTTGCCGTCGAATGCGCCGCCAACGGCGCCTTCTTCTCGACCGGCCAGCGCTGCACCGCCTCCTCGCGCCTGATCGTCACCGAGGGCATTCACGACAAGTTCGTGGCAGCACTCAGCGAGCGCATGAAGGGGCTGTTGGTCGATGACGCCCTGAAGGCCGGCACGCATATCGGCCCGGTCGTCGACAAGACCCAGCTCGAGCAGAACCTGTCCTATATCGGCATCGGCCGCGACGAGGGCGCCAGGCTGGCGCTCGGCGGCGAGTTGATCAACCGCGAGAATCCCGGCTTCTACATGTCGCCGGCGCTGTTCGTCGACGCCACCAACGCCATGCGCAGCTCGCGCGAGGAAATCTTCGGGCCGGTCGCCTCGGTGATCCGGGTGAAGAATTACGACGAGGCGCTCGCCGTCGCCAACGACACCGAGTTCGGCCTGTCATCCGGCATCTGCACCACCAGCCTGAAATATGCCTCCGACTTCAAGCGCAATGCCGAGGCCGGCATGGTGATGGTCAATCTCGCCACCGCCGGCGTCGATTACCACGTGCCGTTCGGCGGCCGGAAGGGCTCGTCCTACGGGCCGCGCGAGCAGGGCCGTTACGCGGCGGAGTTCTACACCACCGTCAAGACCGCCTACACGCTGCCGTAAGCGGTTCAGCGGTTGCGGTGAGACGCGGCCGCCCTTCCTCATCGGGATGGGCCGGTTGAACCGGCCCATGACGGTGGAGGGTTGGGGATACCGTATCGCTTGTCATCAGCCGGCTTGACCGGCCGATCCCGATCGGAAAAGCGAAGAGGCCCCGGTCACAGGGCCGCTATCCTCTATCGTTCACGCGCTCATCACCTGCACGAAATGATCCGGGCCGACCTCGCGGTAAACCCGCGTCGGCGGCACGTAATCGATATCATGCATCGGCGTCGGCAGTTCCGTCGTCGACAGGCCACGCCGGACGGCGCGCCGTGACGGTTCGGGGATCGGCACCGCCGCCATCAGCTTGCGGGTATATTCGTGCTGCGGATTGTCGATCACCGAGGCGCGCGGGCCGATCTCGACGATCTCGCCGAGATACATCACCGCCACGCGATGGCTGACGCGCTCGACCACCGCGATGTCATGCGAGATGAACAGGTAGGCGAGGCCGAACTCCTCCTGCAGGTCCATCATCAGGTTGATGACCTGCGCCTTGATCGAGACGTCGAGCGCCGAGACCGCCTCATCCGCCACGATCAGCTTCGGCGACAGCGCGAGCGCGCGGGCGATGCAGATGCGCTGGCGCTGGCCGCCGGAGAATTCGTGCGGGAAGCGGCCGGCCATGTCCGGCGTCAGCCCGACGCGCTTCATCAGCGCCGCGACGCGGTCGCGGGCTTCCGCCTGGTTGCACAGCTTGTGGATGATCAGCGGCTCGGCGATGGCGCTGCCGACCGTCTTGCGCGGATTGAGGCTGGCGAACGGGTCCTGGAAGATCATCTGCATGCTGCGGCGCGTGGCGCGCAGCGCCTGCTTGTCGAGCGCGCGCACGTCCTGGCCCTCGAACATGATGCTGCCGGAGGTCGGCTCGATCAGGCGCAGGATCGAGCGCCCGGTCGTCGATTTGCCGCAACCCGATTCGCCGACCAGCGACAGCGTCTCGCCGGCATGCAGCGAGAACGAGACATCCTCGACCGCATGCACGCGCGCCGCGACCTTGCCGAACACGCCGGCCCTGATCTCGAACCGGGTGACGAGATTGGCGACCTCGAGCACCGGCCGCTCGGCGACCCTGGCGGTGGAAACCTCATCCGGCATCTCGGTGGCGATGCCGGTCACCGGATCGACGAGCGCGAAACGCTGCGGGTCGGGCTTGCCCCTCATCGAGCCGAGGCGTGGCACCGCCGCCAGCAGCGCGCGCGTATAGGGCTGGCGCGGGTTGGCGAACAACTCGGCGGTGGTGCCTTCCTCGACCTTGTCGCCGCGCAGCATCACCACGACGCGGTCGGAAATCTCGGCCACCACGCCCATGTCATGCGTGATGAAGGCGACCGACATGCCTTCTTCTTCCTGCAACAGCTTGATCAGCTCGAGGATTTCGGCCTGGATCGTCACGTCGAGCGCCGTGGTCGGCTCATCGGCGATCAACAGCTTCGGCTTGCAGGCGAGCGCCATGGCGATCATCACGCGCTGACGCATGCCGCCCGAGAGCCTGTGCGGATATTCGTGGATGCGCGAGGCGGCGGACGGGATGCGCACGCGTTCGAGGATGCGCAGCGTCTCGGCCTCGGCCGTCTCCCGGTTCATGCCGCGATGGTAGATCAGCGCCTCGGCGATCTGGTAGCCGACGGTCAGCACCGGGTTGAGGCTGGTCATCGGCTCCTGGAAGATCATCGAGATGGCATTGCCGCGCACGCGCCGCATCTCGTCCTCGGGGAGGGCGAGCAGGTCGCGCCCCTCATGCAGGATCTGGCCTTCGACCCGGCTGTTGGCCGCCGGCAGCAGGCGCATCGTCGAGAGCGCGGTGACGCTCTTGCCCGAGCCGGATTCGCCGACGATGGCGACCGTCTCGCGCGGGCCGATATCGAAGGATATGTCGCGCACGACGGAGCGCCATTCGCCATCGACGCGAAACGACGTCGTCAGGCCACGGACCGAGAGAACCGGCTGTGCCGTCATCGTCAGGCTTCCCCTTTCAGCTTGGGATCGATCGCGTCCCGGAGCCCGTCGCCGAGCAGGTTCAACGCGAAAATCACCACCAGGATGGCAACGCCCGGCACCATTGCCAGCCAGTAGCTGTCCAGAATATTCTCGAAACCCTCGCGGATCATGCCGCCCCAGGTCGCTGTCGGCGGCTTGACGCCAAGCCCGATGAAGGCAAGCGAGGCTTCGGTGCGGATCGCGTTGGCGAGCCACAGCGAGCCCATCACCAGGATTTCGGGCAGGATGTTGGGCAGGATATGCACGCTGAGGATGCGCAGGTCGGAGAAGCCGAGCGAGCGGCACGCCTCGACGAAATCGCGCTCCTTGACGGCGATGGTCGGTGCGCGCGCGATGCGGGCAAAGGGCGGGATCGAGGTCAGCGCGATGGCGATGATGATGTTGGTCATCGAGGGGCCGAGCATCGCCACGACGATCAGGCCGAGGATCAGCGACGGGAAGGCGAGCAGCACGTCCATCGCCTGCATGACGACGGTATCGAAACGCCCGCCGTACCAGCCCGCCCCCATGCCGATCACCGTGCCGATCAGCATGGCGAAGAAGGTCGAGACGATGCCGATGATCAGCGAGATCTGCGCGCCGTAAAGCAGGCGCGACAGGGTATCGCGGCCGAAATTGTCGGTGCCGAGCCAGAATGCGGCCGATGGCGGTTTGAGCCGGTTGAGCACATCCTGTTCGAGCGGATCGTGCGGCGCGATCCACGGCGCCAGGATCGCCGCCACGACGACGAGCAGGAAGATCACCAGCCCGACCCAGGAGGTCTTGTTGGTGTTGAAGGCGCGCAGCGTCGAGCGCATGAAGAAGGCGAACGGCGTCGGCGCCGGCTCGTGGGCTGGGACGGTGGCGCTCATTGCAGCTTCACCCGCGGATCGACCAGGCCGTAGGTGAGATCGGTGATCAGGTTCACCAGCACCACGACCATGGTATAGATCACCATCATGCCCTGCAGCATCGGATAGTCGCGCTGGTTGAGGGCGCCGATGATCAGCTTGCCGAGGCCCGGCCGGTTGAACACGATCTCCGTCAGCACCGAATTGCCGATCAGGATGCCGAGATAGAGCCCGACCACCGTGATGATCGGGATCAGCGCGTTGCGCAGCGAATGGCGCCAGATGATCACCGGCCACGGCACGCCCTTGGCGCGCGCCGTGCGCACGTAATCCTCCGACAGCACCTCGAGCATCGCCGAACGGGTGACACGCATGATGTAGGCGGCCGAGATCAGGCCGAGATTGATCGCCGGTAGCGTGATCGACTGAAACCACGCCGTCGGACTGCCCGAGCGCGCGCTGATCACCGGGAACCACGGCAGCACGATCGCGAACATCAGCAGTAAGAGGATCGCCGCCACGAAGGCCGGGAAGGACAGGCCGAGCAGCGAGACGATGCGGGCGACGTAATCGAAGAAGCGGTTGCGGTGGATGGCGGCATAGACGCCCATCGGCACGCCGGCGGCGACGCCGAGCACGAGCGAGACGAGGGTCAGTTCGATCGTCCACGGCAGCACGCGCAGCACTTCCGCGATCACCGGCTGGCCGGTCACCATCGACACGCCCCAGTCGCCCTTGAGCGCCCCGACCAGGAACACGCGGTACTGTTCGGTGATCGACAGGTCGAGGCCGAGGCGATGGCGCAGCGCCACGATCGCCTCGCGGCTCGCCTGGTCGCCGAGAATGAGCTGCGCCGGATCGCCCGGTACGATGCGCACCAGCACGAACACCAGCGTCAGCACGGCAAACAGCGTGACGCAGGCGAAGGCGAGGCGGCGGATGAGGAAAGCGGTCATGATCGTCTAACCATGGGCAGCAGGGGCGCCTCGCGGCGCCCCGGCCACGGGTTTACTTGACGAAGTGGGTCTTCTCGGTGATCGGCGGCGACAGGTTCAGCGAACCCTTCAGGTCGTAGCCGAGATCGAGATTGGTGTGCCAGGCCCAGAGCTGGAGCTGCTCGTAGACGGGCACGCCGCACACCGCCTTGATGATCTTCTCCTGCGCCGTCTTCCACAGTTCCTTCTGCTTCACGGGATCGGTCTCGACGCGCGCCGCGCGGATTTCCTTGTCGGCCACGTTGCAGTGCGAGAAGTTGGTCACTGCGGTCGGCGTGCCGATGGTCGAGGCCGAATCGTAGAACTGCGTCAGGTAGACATCGGCGACGGGGAAGCGGCCGGCCTGATAATGCACCAGCGGCGACAGGTCCTTGCGGATCTGGGCGTGGTAGGTCGCGTGCTCGACCAGTTCGATGTCGAGATTGATGCCGACCTTCTTCAACTGCGCTTGGATCGCCTCGATGAAGGTCTGCATGCCGGTCAGCGTGGTGTGGATCGTCTTGACCGTCACGCCGTTCGGATAGCCGGCTTCCTTGAGCAGTTCCTTGGCCTTGGCCGGATCGTAGGGGAAGAGCGGCGCATATTCGTCAGTGCCGAGATAGCCTGACGGCACCACCGACACCGCCTCGCGCGACGAGCCGGCGCCCTTGAAGGCGACGATGCCCTTGCGGTCGACGCCATAGGCGATCGCCTCGCGCACGCGGATGTCGTCGAGCGGCTTCTGGGTGATGTTGAGGAACAGCGTCGACATTTCCGCCGGCTCCATCGCCACCACCTTGGTGTCGGGGAGTTTGGCGGTACGGTCGTACCAGGTCTGGTCCTGCTTGCCGTAGATCATGTCAAGCTCGCCCGACTGGAAGGCGAGATCGCGGCTCGAATCGGCCGGGATATAGCGGTACATGATCTCCTTGATCTGTGGCTCGCCGCGGAAATACTTCTTGTTGGCGACGAGCTTGACGTATTGCTGCGGCCGGTATTCGGCAAACTCGAACGGGCCGGTGCCGACCGGCTTCTTGGCGAAGCCGTCGCCCATTTCCTCGGCCGCCTTCTTGCACACCATGTTGCCGCCATTGACGTTGGCGACATAGCCGAGGAAGCCGGCGATCGGGTTCTTCAGCGTGATCTTGACGGTGTATTTGTCGAGGGCCTCGATGTCCTTCACGCCGGAGTAGTCGTTGGAATAGGACGAGGTCGCCTTGTTGGAGGCGCGTTTCAGCGAATAGACCGCGTCGGCGGAGGTGAACTCGCCATAGTCGTGCTGGCACTGCACGCCATGGCGCAGCTTGAAGGTCCACTCCGTGGCGGCCTTGTTCGATTCCCAGCTCTCGGCGAGATCGGGCTCGATGAAGTCCGGGCTGACCTGGCCGGGCTTGATGCGCACGAGGCCGTTGAACATGTATTGCAGCAGGCCCTTGTCGGGCGTGGCCGAGGCGATGTGCGGATCGAGCTTGCCGGCATCGGCCGAGCCCATGCCGATGTTCAGCGTGGTTTTCTGCGCCAGGGCCGGCGTGGCGGTCATCGCCAGCGCCAGAACCGCAGTGAGGGTGAGCCCCTTGGTCATGAATTCAACTCCCACATTATCGTTAGGCGGGAGTGTGGACGGATTTCGGGGCGGCTGGCAAGCCTCAAACCGTGTCTTCCAGCCGGCAGTTTACCAGCAATTCGGCTATAGCGGCGGTGTTCGGCAGTGCAATAAGCGTCGCGGCCAGTTCGGCGAGGTCGGCGGCGTCGATCATCGCGCTCGCTGCGACCTTGGTGGTGCCCGCCGTCATGTCGGTCAGCACGAAGGACGGGCACAGCGCCGTCGCCCGCACGCCCTTGTCCCAGCCGAGGCGGCGCGTGGCGTGGGTCAGCGCCATCACGGCGAACTTGGTCATGTTGTAGGCGATGTTGTCGTTGCGCACGCGCTTGCCCGAGAGCGAGGCGACGTTGACCACCCGGCCGGCGCCGCCGGATTCCAGTGCCGGCAGCGCGCATTTGATCATGTTGAGCGGCGCCTTGCAGTTCACCGCCCAGACCTCGTCGAGCGTCGCCTCGTCGATGTCGCGGATGGTTTTCGTGCTATGCGCGCCGGCATTGTTGACCAGCCCGTCGATGCGGCCGTAATGCGCCAGCGCCGCCTGGACCCAGGCCGCGTGCGTCGCCCAGTCGCGCGCATCGTAGCGCGCCAGATGCAGCCGGTCGCCGGCCATGGCGGCAAAGGCGCCGGCGGCGGCTCCGGGATCGCGCACGCCGAGGCTCAGCGTGTAGCCCTTGGCGTGCAATGTCTCGGCGATGGCCCGGCCGATGCCGCGATTGGCGCCGGAAACCAGGATCACGCGGCCTTTCGGGTCGAGCATGCGGGAACGGTCCTTATCGGTGGGTCAGCCGTGCAGCGACAGTTCGGCCGGCGTGATGCTGCCATCGGCGAAACGCCCGAGCCGGAAGGCGGCAAGATCGTGGCGCGGCGTCTGGCCGAGCGCGAGCGCGGCGCAAATCTCGCCGCTGACCGGCCCGAGGCAGAAACCGTGGCCGGAAAAGCCGGCGGCGATGACGAGGCCGGCAATCGCCTCCGGCGCGTCGAGCACCGGCAGCGCATCCGGCGTCAGGTCGATCAGGCCGCCCCAGCTGCGGGCGATGTCGACCTCGGCGATGGCGGGCAGGAAATGCGCCACCAGCGCCCTGAGGGCGGCAAGATCGTCGGGCGAGGGCGCGAGCGCCGCCTCGCTCCATTGCGCGGGATCGCCCGGCCAGTCGCCGAGCCCGTTGGTGACGCGCAGCCGGCCGTCGACCTGCTGGCGCCCGGCGCAATCGGCATTGGCGACGCCGAAAACCTGATCGAGCAGCGGCGGCAGGGCTTCGCTCTGCAGCACCGAGACGAGCTTGACCGCGATCGGGATGGCGAGGCCAAGCGGCTTGAGCAGCGCGGCGCTGTTGATGCCCGCTGCCACCACGACGCTGTCGGCGGCCAGGAACCCGTCCGTAGTGTCAATGCCGCTGACGCGCCCGCCCGCGACACGGATCGCGCGCGCCCCGACGCCCTCGCGGATGACCGCGCCATGGCGCCGGGCGCTGGCTGCAAACGCGCGCGTCGTCTTGACCGGATCGGCATGGCCGTCGCTCGGGCATAGCGAGGCGGCAAGCACCCGTTCCGACAGGGCCGGCGCCACGGCGCGAACGGCGGCATTGTCGGGCAGATAGCTGAGATCGAGCCCCATGGCGCGCTGGTCCGCGACCAGTTGCCGGATCACCGGCACCTCGGCCTCGGTGCGCGCGAGCCGGAGATTGCCCTTGCGGCGGTAATCGGTCTCGGCGCCGAGGCGCTCGTGCAGGTCGGCCCAGATTGCCACGGCGGCCTGCGCTAGCGGCAGTTCGGCCGGGTGGCGGCCCGACTGGCGCACGCCGGCCAGCGTCCAGCCCGACGCCATCGCGGCCACGCCGGTTTTTTCGAGCAGCGTGACCTGTTCGCCCTGGCGCGCCAGCGCTTCCGCCGTGGCCGTGCCGGTGATACCCCCGCCGATAACGACAATCCGAGCCATGATTCACCCATCCTCCAAGCCTTAAGAATGCGCGGTTCCAGCGACCCTGAAAAGGCCAAATCGGCGCCGCAAAGCTCTGGCAGATTCGCGACGCCCAGCAAGATCGGGCGGCGGGCCGATTGCGGTAGTTACCTTTATAACGTACCATATGTTTGTTTTGAAGAACTCCAATCGGGCGCGACCGCGGCGCCGATTTCGCGCTGGAGGGGACCGGACCATGCGTATGAGGCTACCGGCCGGCGCCCTGCGCCGCTGCCTGCTCCCACTGGTCGCGCTGCTGCTCGCGGCCGCATTCGGCATCGGCTCCGCCGCCAGGGCGCAGACGCAGCAGCTCCTCAATGTCTCCTATGATCCGACGCGCGAGCTCTACAAGGACATCAACGCGCTGTTCGTGGCCGACTGGAAGGAAAAGACCGGCAAGACCATCGTCATCCGCCAGTCGCATGGCGGTTCGGGCTCGCAGGCGCGCTCGGTGATCGACGGGCTCGGCGCCGATGTCGTCACGCTGGCGCTCGCCGCCGATATCGACGCCATCGCCAGGCGCACCGGCAAGATCCCGGCCGACTGGCAGAAGAGGCTGCCCGACAACTCCGCGCCCTATACCTCGACGATCGTCTTCCTGGTGCACAAAGGCAACCCGAAGGGCATCAAGGACTGGGGCGATCTGGTCAAGGACGGCGTCGCGGTGGTGATGCCGAACCCGAAGACCAGCGGCGGCGCGCGCTGGAACTACCTCGCCGCCTGGGCCTGGGCCAAGCGCGCCTATGGCGGCGACGAGGCCAAGCTGCGCGCCTATATCACCAGGCTCTACCAGCATGTGCCGGTGCTCGATACTGGCGCGCGCGGCTCGACCACGAGCTTCGCGCAGCGCGGCATCGGCGACGTGCTCGTGTCGTGGGAGAACGAAGCCTTCCTGGTCAAGCGCGAATTCGGCGCCGACAAGTTCGATATCGTCGTGCCCAGCCTGTCGATCCTGGCCGAGCCGCCGGTCGCGGTCGTCGAGGGCAATGCCGGGCCGAAAGGCACGCTCGAAGCGGCGCGCGCCTATCTGAACTTCCTGTACACGCCGAAGGCGCAGGCCGTGATCGCCAGGAACTTCTACCGGCCGCGCCATCCGGAGGCGGCGGCACCCGAGGACATCGCCCGCTTCGCCAAGCTCGATCTCGTCACGATCGATGGTGAATTCGGCGGCTGGGACAAGGCGCAGGCCGAGCATTTCGCCGATGGCGGCACCTTCGACCAACTCTACAAGCCGCAGCGCTAGCGCCATGAGCCTGGCGATCCCGTTCAAGCCGAAGCCCTCGATCCTGCCGGGCTTCGGCCTGTCATTGGGCATCACGCTGACCGGCTTGAGCCTGATCGTGCTGATCCCGCTGGCAGCCCTGCTGCTCAGGGCGGCGAGCGCCGACCCGAACGAGATTCTGGAACTCGTCACCTCGGCCCGCACGCTGGCCGCCTTGCGCCTGTCATTCGGCGCCGCCTTCCTGGCGGCACTCCTCAATGCCGTGTTCGGGCTGATGATCGCCTGGCTGCTGGTGCGCCACGAGTTTCCCGGCAAGCGTCTGGTCGATGCCGCAATCGACCTGCCTTTCGCGCTGCCGACGGCGGTGGCGGGTGTGGCGCTGGCGGCGATCTACGCCCCGAATGGCTGGATCGGCGGGCTGGTTGCGCCGCTTGGCGTCAAGATCGCCTATACGCCGGCCGGCGTGTTCATCGCCATGGTCTTCGTCGGCATGCCATTCGTCATCCGCACCGTGCAGCCGGTGCTGGCCGAGGCCGAAACCGATGTCGAGGAGGCCGCCGCCCTGCTCGGCGCGAGCCGGATGCGCATCGTTTTCACCGTGATCCTGCCCGGCGTCATGCCGGCGCTGCTCACCGGCTTCGTGCTCGCCTTCGCGCGCGCCATCGGCGAATACGGCTCGGTGATCTTCATCGCCGGCAACGTGCCGATGGTCTCGGAAATCCTGCCGCTGCTGATCGTCATCCGGCTCGAGCAGTTCGATTATGCCGGCGCGGCGGTGATCGCCACGCTGATGCTGGTGGTCGCCTTCGTGCTGATCGCGGCGATCAACGCCCTGCAAGGCTGGACGAGGCACAGGCTCGGCGATGCGTGACCTGCGCCTCTCATTGCGAGCATCGTCCGGCCGGAGCGACCCCGCCCGCCTGCTGTTCTTCGCGCTGTGCTTCGGCTTCCTGGCGCTGTTCCTGCTGCTGCCGCTGCTGGTGACCTTCGTCGAGGCGTTTTCGCGCGGCGTCGGCGTCTATCTCGACAGCCTCGCCGACCCGGATGCGCGCTCGGCCATCCGCCTGACGCTGCTGGTGGCGGCGATCGCAGTGCCGCTCAATGTCGTGATCGGCATCGCCGCCGCCTGGCTCGTGGCGCGCTTCGAGTTCCGTGGCCGGCAGCTGCTGGTCAGCCTGATCGACCTGCCGTTCTCGGTCTCGCCGGTCATTGCCGGGCTAGTCTATATCCTGCTGTTCGGCGCGCAGGGCTATTTCGGCCCGTGGCTCAAGGCGCATGACATCGAGATCGTCTTCGCGCTGCCTGGCATCGTGCTGGCGACGCTGTTCGTGACCTTCCCCTTCGTGGCGCGCGAACTGATCCCGCATATGCAGGCGCTCGGCGGCAGCGAGGAGGAGGCGGCCCTGATGCTCGGCGCCTCGGGCTGGCGTACCTTCCTGCATGTCAGCCTGCCGAACGTGAAATGGAGCCTGCTCTATGGTGTGCTGCTGTGCAACGCGCGCGCCATGGGCGAATTCGGCGCCGTCTCGGTGGTCTCTGGCCGTATCCGTGGCGTCACCGCGACGCTGCCGTTGCAGGTCGAGATCCTCTATAACGAGTATAATACCGCGGCCGCCTTCGCAGTGGCCTCGCTGCTCGCCATGCTCGCTTTGCTGACCCTGGTGCTGAAATCGATCCTCGAATGGCGCTTCGCCGATTCGATCGCCGCCGCGCGCGGACATTGACGGAGAACCTTGCGTGAGCGTCACCGTCACCGTCGAACAGGTCACCAAGAGTTTTGGCGCCTACCCGGCGCTGCGCGGCGTCTCGCTCGCCGTGCAGCCGGGCGAACTCGTCGCCCTGCTCGGGCCGTCCGGCTCGGGCAAGACGACGCTGCTGCGCCTGATCGCCGGGCTGGAGACGATCGAGCACGGCCGCGTGCTGTTTAACGACACTGACAGCCGGCGCCTGTCGCTGCGCGAGCGCCGCATCGGCTTCGTGTTCCAGCACTATGCGCTGTTCAAGCATATGAGCGTGGCGAAGAACGTCGCTTTCGGCCTGAGGGCGCGGCCGCGCGCCGAGCGGCCCTCGCGGCCCGAGATCGCCGCCCGCGTGGCGGAACTGCTCGAACTGGTGCAACTGCCGGGGCTCGCCGACCGGTTTCCCTCGCAGCTCTCGGGCGGCCAGCGCCAGCGTGTGGCGCTGGCGCGCGCGCTCGCCATCGAGCCGCGCGTGCTGCTGCTCGACGAGCCGTTCGGCGCGCTCGATGCGCAGGTGCGCAAGGACCTGCGCCACTGGCTGCGCGCGCTGCATGACCGGCTCGGCCACGCCACGCTGTTCGTGACGCATGATCAGGAGGAGGCGCTGGAACTCGCCGACCGCGTCGCCATCCTCAATGACGGCCGCATCGAGCAGGTCGGCACGCCGGACGAGGTCTACGATATGCCGGCCTCGGCCTTCGTGTGCGAATTCCTCGGCGTCACCAACCGGCTGCCGGTCGAGGTCGCCGATGGCGCGGCGCTGTTCAACGGAACGGCGGTCCTGGGGCTGCCCGATCGCAGCCTCTCCGGCCCGGCCGCGCTCTATATCCGCCCGCAGCATCTCGGCATTGTCGCCCCCGACGGTGCCGGCCTGTCGGGCATGGTGGCGGCGCTGCGCCGCAACGGCCCGGCGCGCCATGCCGAGATCGCGGTCGCCGGGCTCGGCAAGACGCTCGACGTGGACCTGAGCAATCAGGCGCTTCCCGCCATGGGCGAGCGGGTCGGGCTCAGGGTCGCCCGGGGCGCCGTTTTCCCGGCGCCGCGCGACGCGGCGGCCACCGCCGGGACATGGCCGGCCGAAAAGGCCTGAGACACCGCCGATACCCCCGCTTTGCACGTCATGCCGGACGCAGTTCGTTAACCTCTCTGGGTAAGTGTTCCGAAGGGGAATGGGGTGCAGAACGGGCACAGCAGGAACAGGCGTCGTCCGAGACAATGAGCATCACGCGCACCAACGACAGGATCCCCAACGTCATGCGACAGCGCCGTGCCGGGCCGGCAACGCACTGCCGCAGGGGAGTTGGCTGAATGGCCCTCGTTGTCATCGTCGACGACCAGCCGACGAACCGCAACATCTTCGCGCGGCTCGCCGTCTCGATCGATAGCGACATCACCGTCGAGACTTTCGGCGCGCCGCTGGAGGCGCTCGCCTGGTTGCACGACCATACGCCGGACCTGATCGTCACCGATTACAAGATGCCGGATCTCGACGGCGCCCAGTTCATCGCCCGGCTGCGCCAGGAGCCGGCGCTCGCCGACGTGCCGGTGGTGGTGATCACCATCTTCGAGGATCGCAGCCTCAGGCTCCGGGCGCTGTCGGCGGGTGCGACCGACTTCCTGCACAGCCCCGTCGACCACCAGGAATTCGTCACGCGGGCGCGCAACCTGCTCAAGCTGCGCCGCCAGCAGTTGCAGCTCGCCGACCGCGCCAAGGTGCTCAAGCTGCGGCTCGAGCATAGCGAGCAGGCGCTGCGCGATTCCAGCGAACGCCTCGGCCAGGTCATCGACAGCGTGCCCTCGCTGATCCGCGCCACCGACCTGTCCGGCCACCTGCTGTTCATCAACAGCTGCCAGGCCGGCATCATCCAGGCCGATCCGGCGACGATCGCCGGCGTCGACGCCGCCAGCGTGCTCGGCGAGGATATCGGCATCCGCAGCAACGCGCTCGATCGCCGGGTGATCGAACATGGCCGCCCGATCGCCGATGTCGAGGAGGAGTTTTCCGATTCCACCGGCGCCAAGCGCGTGTTCCTGACCAGCAAGACGCCATTGCGCGATGCGACCAATACGGTGATCGGCGTCGTGACCTGCGGCACCGACATCACCGAGCGCAAGCTCGCCGAGGAGCATCTCTATCAGCTCGCCCATCACGACAGCCTGACCGACCTGCCCAACCGCATGCTGCTGCGCGACCGCGTGCGCCGCGCCATCGTGCGGGCGCGGCGCGGCGACAGCAGCTTCGCGCTGCACCTGATCGATCTCGACGGCTTCAAGGGCGTCAACGACCTGCTCGGCCACTCGGCCGGCGACAAGTTCCTCAAGTCGGTGTCGCAGCGCCTGCGCGCCATCGTGCGCGAGCGCGACGTCATCGCCCGGCTCGGCGGCGACGAATTCGCCATCCTGCAGACCGACGTGCGCGCGCCCGAGGAGGCCGAGATGCTGGCCGCCGACGTGCTGCGCGCCATCTCGCAGCCCTACATGCTGCAGGGCGAGCGCCTGACGACCAGCGCCAGCATCGGCATCACCATGCACCCCAATGACGGCGATGATTTCGAGGAGCTGCTGCGCAAGACCGACCTCGCCATGTATCGCGCCAAGGGCGAGGGCGGCGACGGCTACCGCTTCTATGCCACCGACATGAACACCCGCGCCCGCGACAGCGTGACGCTCGATGCCGACCTGCGCGCCGCCATCGCCAAGAAGCAGTTCCTGCTGATGTACCAGCCGCAGGTCGATGCCACGACCGGCGCGGTGATCGGCGCCGAGGCGCTGCTGCGCTGGCGCAACGGCGCCGGCGAGATCGTCGCGCCCGGCCGCTTCCTGCCGCGCGCCGAGGAGAACGGGCTCATCGTGCCGATCAACGAATGGGCGCTGTGGGAAGCCTGCCGCAATGCCAAGGCGTGGCAGGAGCTGACCGACAAGCCGATCCGCGTCGGCGTCAACCTGTCGCCGGTGCAGTTCCAGCGCCAGGACGTGCCGCTGCTCGTCGCCAAGGTGCTGGCGGGCACCAAGCTCGATCCCGGTCTGCTCGATCTCGAATTGACCGAGAACATCGTCATGCAGGAGACGCATTCGGTGCTGGTGCAGTTGCAACAGCTCCAGACGCTCGGCGTGCGCATTTCGATCGACGATTTCGGCACCGGCTATTCGTCGTTCAGCTATATCAAGCGCTTCCCCGTCAACGGGCTGAAGATCGACCAGTCCTTCATCCGCGACATCACCACCGACTATAATGACGGCGTCATCGTCAAGGCGCTGATCAATCTCGGCCACAGCCTCAACATGCAGATCGTCGCCGAAGGCGTCGAGACGGCGGAGCAGGGCGAATACCTGCGCCAGGAAGGCTGCGACGTGCTGCAGGGCTACTATTTCGGCCGGCCGATGCCGCTCGCCGAGCTCCACGAGTTGATCCGGCAGGGCACCGGCCTGCGCCGGTCGGCCTGAGGCAGCCATGAGCGTGCCGCCACCAGCCATCGCGCGCGGCAGGCCCAGGGACGGCAGGGCGAAGGACAGTCCGCCCGGCCTGCTCGCCCGCCTGCGCCGCCGGCTGCGCGACCGTCCCGACAGCGAACACGAGATGACCATCAACCGGCTGGTTTTCGCCACGCTGGTCGTTGCCTATCTTGTTGTCGGCACCGCGAGCGGCGATCACGAGGTCATCGGCCTGATCGGCACGGTCGGCGTCGGCGCGGCGGTGTATTACACCGGCGCGCTGGCGCTGTTCGCCCACATCCTGTACCGGCCCGGTATCTCGCCGACGCGGCGCTACCTCGCCATCCTGCTCGACCTGTCGATCGTGTCGTTCGGCGCCTATGCCGGCGGCGAGACGATGGCCTTCTTCTATCCGCTGTATCTGTGGACCATCCTCGGCAACGGCTTCCGTTTCGGCGTGCCCTATCTGCGCGTGGCGATGTGCATCTCGCTCGCCGGGCTCGGCGCGGCGCTGGTCGAGACCGGCTTCTGGGACGACCATCGCGGCCTTTCGGTCGGCCTGCTCTCCGGCGTGGTGATCCTGCCGCTGTATTGCTCCACCTTGATCCGCAAGCTGTCCGACGCCAAGCGCCAGGCCGAGGAGGCCAACCGCGCCAAGAGCCTGTTCCTCGCCAGCGTCAGCCACGAATTGCGCACGCCGCTCAATGTCATCATCGGCGCCAGCGACCTGCTGCGCGGGCAGAATTTCGCCCGCGAGGAAAACGAGATGGTGCGCATGATCGGCAGCGCCGGGCGCTCGCTGCTCGGCCTCATCAATGCGCTGCTCGATTTCTCGCGCCTCGAAGCCGGCCGCATGCCGTCGCAGGTCATCGCCTTCGATCCGGCGGCGATCGCCGCCCATGTCCAGGCACTGCTCTCGGTCGAGGCGCGCCGCAAGGGCCTGCGTCTTGGCCTGTTCGTCGCGCCCGACGTGCCGACCATGCTCAACGGCGACCGGCGTCATCTCGAGGAAATCCTCATCAACCTGGCCGGTAACGCCATCAAGTTCACCGATCGCGGCGGGGTGCAGATCACGCTTGCCGTCGCCGGCCGGGGGCCGGACACGGCGCGCCTGCGCGTCGAGGTTCGCGATACCGGCATCGGCGTTGCTCCCGAAGCCCAGCAGCACATTTTCGAGAGCTTCACCCAGGCCGACGAGACGATCATCGACCGTTTCGGCGGCACCGGCCTCGGCCTCGCCATCACCCGGCAGCTCGTCGAGCTGCATGGCGGGCGTATCGGCCTCGACAGCGCCATAGGCGCGGGCAGCACCTTCTGGCTCGAGATCGACTATGCCGTCGATGCCGGCAGCCTGGCGCCGGCGGTGATTCCGCGCCTTCTGATCGTGTCGCGCGATGCCGATCTGGTTGCCCTTGGCGAGACCATCGGCGGCGAGCTTCGTGTCGCGGCCGGCCCGGAACAGGCCGAGGCGGCGCTGCTCGCCCTGTCGACCGGCGGCGCCGAGCCTGTCGTGGCGCTGATCGACGAACAATGCTGCGAAGGCGATGCCGCCGCCATGGCGGAATTGCTGCTCGCGGCCAATCCGGAGCAGCCCATCGCGCTGATCCATGTCGCGGCGACCGAACAGGCGCTCGACCCCTCGGCCTGCATGCTGTTCGTCAGCGCCATCGCGCGCCCGCTTGACGGTGCGTCGCTGGCCGGCGCCATCCGCATCGCCGCGCTCGTCGGCAGCGGCGGCCAGAGCGAGGCGGCGGAAGAGAACCAGCGCCCGCCGCGCGCCTTCCGCATTCTGGTTGCCGAGGATAACCGCACCAATCAGATGATCATCCGCAAGGTGCTCGAGCGCGCCGGCCACGGCGTCGCCATTGCCGCCAATGGCGAGGAGGCGCTGACCCAGCTGCGCGAGGATGATTTCGACGCCGTGCTGATGGACATCAACATGCCGGTGATGAACGGCATCGAGGCGACGAAACTGTACCGTTTCATGTCGGTCGGGCGCAAACGCGTGCCGATCATCGCGCTGACCGCCGATGCCTCGCCCGAAACCCATGCCCGCTGCACCGAGGCCGGCATGGATGACTGCCTCAACAAGCCGATCGAGCCGCGCGTGCTGTTCCAGACGCTCGATGCGCTCATCCCCGCCGGCGACGGCCAGATGATCGCGGCCACCGAGGGCGTGGTGCCGCTCGAGAGCCATCCGCGCTTCCAGCCGGCATCGGCCACCGGCGGCCTGAACCAGACCACGCTCGGCGAATTGCTGCGGCTCGGCGGCCGGGATTTCCTCGCCGAACTGGTGCGGGAATTCACCGGCGAGGCCGAGACCATGCTGGCGCAGTTGCATGACGCGGTCGCCAATGACGATCTCGCCGCCTTCGGCGAGCGCATCCATGCCTTGCGCAGTTGCGCTGCCAATATCGGCGCCCAGAGCGTGTTCGAACGCTGCGTCGCCTGGCGCGACATCACGCAGGAGGAACTGGCGCTGCGCGGCGAGGAATTCCTGGCGCTGCTGCGCGGCGATTTCGAGATCGCCGTGGCGCATCTCGACGCTTATTTGGCCGAGGACCGGCAGAGCCGGACCGCCTGAGGCGCCGGATCGGCCGATCGCTCAGCCGGTTCGGGCGCGCGATTGCCGGCGCACCTGCGCCAGTTGCAGATGCTCCATGCGGCGCAGATCGCCCGGGTCGAGCTTGAGCATCGTCTCGACCCAGATATCGGTGACGTCGCGCAACTCGGCCAGCGTCACCGGATTGACGCGCTGGCGCACCTTGTACATGGCATGGCGCACCGTATGGCTCTGGCGCTCGCCGAGGATATAGTCGCGCACCGCCGCCTCGCCGCGCCCGTCCTCCACGACCTTGTCGACCACGCCCATCTCGTACATTTCGTCGGCGGTATAGACCCGGCCGCTGAAGATCAGCCGCTCGGTCAGCGCGCCGCCGATGCGCCGCGACAGGAACGTATAGGCGCCCATGCCCGGGAAGGCGTTGAACATGATCTCCGGCATGCCCATGCGCACGCCGCGCTCGGCGATGACGTAGTTGCAGCACACCGCGCATTCGAGGCCGCCGCCCATCGCCGTGCCCTCGAGCAGGCACACGCTGACGATCGGCAGGTCGAAACCGACGGCGGCGTTATAGACCGCCTGCACGCAGTCATAGGCGTAGCGCCTGAGCGCCTCGCGGTCGCTCGCCGCGATCCGGTCGATCAGGAAACCGAGATCGCCGCCGAGATTGTAGATGCCCGGCAGGCGCGAGCCTTGCACGTAATAGCCGAATGGCGGTTCCGCCCCCGGCGGCAATGACGCGAACAGGCCCTGGATCGCGCGATGCAGCACGACCAGTTCGCGCAGCATGGTCGAGGTAAAGCTCGGCGGGCCCTCGGGCCGCATGTAGCAGCGCAGCGCCTTCAGGTTGGGGTCGATGAAGACATCGAGCTCCTTGTAGTTGTCGCCAAGGAACCGCAGCGCATCCGGCAACTGCCGCGACACATACTTATCGAACAGGCCGCGCTCTTTAATATCTCCTGAATGTTCCTGGGTGCCGTCAGAGAAGTCTCTCTTCGTGAAATCGATCATGGCCTGCCCGATCTTCCAAGGAAGACTAAATCGCCGCCGCGATGTTGGAGTGCCGCCCCATCGTATTGGCCGAATGCGCACTCGTTTGAATGAGCACGACGAATGTAACGAAGAATTAAGGTTGAGGAAAGGTAAACGCTAAGAAACGGTTAATTCCGCGCGGGCGTTCCTTAGAAAATTCTAATTTGATCGTTAAACGAGCGCATTAGGTATCACGCAACTAATGCGTGCATATGATTCGGTATGTGCACCACCTGGTCATCACACCGATCACGACGCATCGCGCTCCTCCAGCGCCAGGATGGCACCAGCGCCATCGAGTTCGCCATTGTGGCACCGGCTTTCCTGCTGCTGCTGCTCGGCATCATCTCGTTCGGGACGTTGTTGGGCACCTATCATGGCTTACAGCAACTCGTGGCCGAGGCGACACGCGCCTCGGTGGCCGGCCTCGACAGTAACGAACGCGCGACGATCGCGCGCGGCTATATCGCGCGCAACGCTGACGGCTATCCGTTTATCGACGGCACCAAGCTCACCGTCACCACCACCGAATCCGGGCCGGGCAACAGCACCTTTCAGGTCAACCTCCGCTACGACATGTCGGATTCATTCGTGTTCAAGATCGGCGAGATGCTGCCCTTGCCCTCGCCGATCATCGTCAGGACCGCCGCCATCCAGCGCGGCGGCTATTGAGGAGAGGATTGGGCTCATGCTGACACGCTTGCAGACCTTCGCCCGCGACGCGCGTGGCTCGACGGCGATCCTCGCGGCGCTGACCTCCGTCGCGGCCATCGGCTTCGCCGCGCTCGCCATCGATACCGGCAGCTTCTTCTACGAGCGGCGCAAGCTCCAGACCGCCAGCGATCTCGCCGCCATCGCCGCCGCTGGCGATATCCACCGGGCGCGCGCCGCCGCGCTCGCCACGCTGGCGCTGAACGGCTACGGCCCGGAGGCGCTCGCCAATGTCGAAACCGGCATCTATCTGCCCGATCCCCATCTCGCACCGGCCGAGCGCTTCACGCCCGGTGTCTATGGCAGCGGCAATGCGGTCCGCGTCACGGCGGTCACGCGCACGCCGCTCTATTTCGGGCGGATCCTGATGCCGGCGAAGGCGATCGCGGCAGGTGGGCCCGCCGGCACCGTCTCCGTGACGGATGGCGTGACGGTGCGCACCAGCGCCGTGGCGGCGGCGGAAAACACCGCCGCCTTCGCCATCGGATCGCGGCTCGTGCAGCTCGACGGCGGCCTGCTCAACAAGCTGCTCGGCGGCCTGCTCGGCACCAGCCTGACGCTCTCGGTGATGGACTACCGGGCGCTCGCCGATACCCGCATCGACCTGTTCGGGTTCTCCGATGCGCTGGCGAGTCGGCTCGGCCTGAGCGCCGCGACCTACGATCAGGTCCTGTCGGGATCGGCAAAGCTCCCGGATGTGCTCCTCGCGCTCGGTGCCGCCGCGCGTGCCAATCCCGGCGGTGGCGTCGCTGCGGCCGCGTTGGAAAGACTCGCCGCCACGATCCCGGTCGACCGCACCGTGACGCTCGCAAGCCTGCTCTCCGTCGGCCCCTATGGGTCACGCACGGTCGGCGGTCCGGCGCCGGTCAGCGTCGCGGCCAGCGCGCTCGATCTCGTCTCGCTGCTCGCCCAGATCAGCAACGGCCAGCGCCAGGTCCAGGTCGGGCTCGATCTCGGCCTGCCGGGCCTGGCCGGCCTGTCGTTGCAGCTTGCCATCGGCGAGCGCCCGGTCGGCAGCGCCATCATCGCCGTCGGCGCCGCGGGCGCCGTGGTGCACACCGCGCAGACGCGGCTGCTGCTCAGCGCGCAGGTTGCCGGCAGCCCGCCGGCCGCCCTTGTCGGCCTGCCGCTCTATCTCGAACTCGCCGCCGGCACGGCGAGGCTCGCCGCGATCGATTGCCGGCCTGGCGATAACGCCGCCGCCGGCGTGACGCTGGCGGTCAAGCCGGCGTTGGTCGATGCCTGGATCGGCACCGTCTCGCAGAGCGATTTCAACAATTTCGGCCGCCCGAACATTCCGGGCCCCGCGCCGCTGCTCAACGTCCTCGGGCTGGCGAGCGTCAGCGGGCGCGCCCATGTCACGATGAGCAACAGTACCGAGGCAATGCTCAACTTCACGGCCGATGCGATCCGGGCCGGCACGCCGCAAACCGTCTCGACCACCGACTTCACCGCCACGCTGGTCAGCGGCCTTGTCGGCGACCTGCAACTCAAGGTCGATGTGCTGGGGCTCGGCCTCGGCCTGCCGTCAGGGCTCGATCGCGCCGTGGCGCAGACCCTGCAGCAGGCGACGACACCGCTCGACCAGGTGCTGGCCAAGCTGCTCGCCGCGCTCGGCATCGGCCTCGGCCAGGCCGATACCTGGGTGACGGGCAGCCGCTGCGGCGGCGCGGTGCTGGTCAACTGACACGCTGGACCGCCGGCCGCGTTGCCCCTATAGCCGCGCAAGACGGCGGTACGGGGATACGGCGAAAGGGCGGCAATGGCGGATGGCCCCGTGATCACAGCGATCGGCGCGATCAGTGGCACGTCGATGGACGGCATCGACGTCGCGCTGATCAGGACCGATGGCGCGGCCTGCGTCGAGACCGGCGCCGGTGCGAGCTATCCATATGAGGATGGCCTGCGCGAAGAGCTCCGGCAGGTCATCGCAACGCCTGAAGTCGCCGAACATGCCGCGCTGGATGCGCTCGAGGCGCAAGTCACTTGCGCTCATGCGCAAGCGATCAACCGCTTCATCGATGAGCACGGGCTCGCGCGCGCCAGCGTGGCCGTGCTCGGGCTGCACGGCCAGACCGTGTTCCACCGGCCCGAACGCCGCGTCACGCGCCAGCTCGGCCTGGGCGCGCTGACGGCCGAACTGACCGGCATCACCACGGTCAACCGCTTCCGCCATGCCGATGTCGCCGCCGGCGGCGAGGGCGCGCCGCTGGTGCCGCTCTATCACCGGGCGCTGGCGAGCGGCCTTGCCCAGCCGCTGATGGTGCTCAATCTCGGCGGCGTCGCCAACGTCACCTATCTCGACGGCGACACGGTGATCGCCTTCGATACCGGCCCGGCCTCGGCGCTGCTCGACGATTTCGTGCGCCAGCGAACCGGCGCGCCCTTCGATGCCGATGGGCGGCTGTCCGGCGCCGGGCGCATCGACCGGCAGATTCTCGCCAGCCTGATGAGCAATCCGTTCTTCGCGCGCCCGGCGCCGAAATCGCTCGACCGGCAGGATTTTCACGAACGCGCCGGCATGGTCGAGATCCTGTCCGATGCCGATGGCGCAGCGACGCTTGCCGCCTTCACCGTCGAGGCGACGGCGCGCGCGCTCGATCATGTCCCGAAGCGGCCGCTGCGCTGGCTTGTCGCCGGCGGCGGGCGGCTCAACCGCACCTTCATGCGCCTGTTCGCCGCGCGGCTCGGCGTGCCGGTCGAGCCGGTCGAGCGCGTCGGCTGGGACGGCGATTTCCTCGAGGCGCAATGCTTCGGCTATCTGGCGGTGCGCAGCCTGCGCGCCCTGCCGCTCAGCCTGCCGACCACCACCGGCGTGCCCGCGCCGCAAACCGGCGGCGAGATATGGCCCGCCCCGGCCGGCACCGCGCGCGACAGCAACTGATGCCGGCAGCCCGCCCATTGAAAAGCGGCGCTGGCGGTCGGCATGACATGCGATGCGGTGTTTGGCGGGCCACGACCGATAGTGATGATCACTACGTTTTCGCCATAGCCCTCT
>ERZ778018.973-NODE-973-length-30082-cov-11.648483_pt1 | contig 30082 bp, 24 predicted proteins | sample MGYA00375748_ERZ778018 | MGnify/ENA primary metagenome ERZ778018 (study PRJEB29350, sample SAMN05509839) | bioreactor metagenome | biome: bioreactor; material: wastewater | place: South Africa: University of Cape Town | collected 2014-04-22 ... | reverse complement strand
CAACGGCCTTCCCCCCTCGCGGGGGAAGGTGGCCCGAAGGGCCGGATGAGGGGGAAGACGCGCCGGAAGACCGTCGGAATCCCAGGCCGCTTGGACGGCCCTTCGCGAATCCCGACGGCGTTCTTGCGTGTCGTCCCCCTCATCTGACCGCTTCGCGGTCTGTCTTCCCCCGCGAGGGGGGAAGAGGGTTCGTCTCCGGATCGCCTTGAACATCGAACGAGGAGCCTGGACGTGCGCGTCGGATACTTCGACTGCTTCAGCGGCGTCTCGGGCGACATGACGCTGGGCGCGCTGGTCGACGCGGGCGTGGACGCCGCGGCGATCGTCGCGGCCGTCGCCAGTCTGGACCTGCCGGGCGAGCTGTCGTTCCACCCCGTCCGTCGCGGCGGGATGCGCGCCACCCACGCCAGGGTCGAGACGCCCGAGGAACACGCCCACCGCCGCTGGCCCCAGATCGAGGCGATCATCGATCGCGGGGCGCTTTCCGCCCCTCAAAAGGATCTCGCCAAACGGATCTTCCTGAAGCTGGGCGAGGCCGAAGCCAGGGTCCACGGGATCGAGCTGGGGCGGGTCCACTTCCACGAGGTCGGCGCGGTCGATTCGATCATCGACATCGTGGGCTCGGCCGTGGGGTTGGACCTGCTGGGGGTCGACCGCTTCGAATGCTCCGCGGTCCCCACCGGCCGGGGCTTCGTCGACGCCGCGCACGGTCGGATGCCCCTCCCCGCCCCCGCCACCGCCGAGATCCTCAAGGGCGTCCCCCTGGCCGACTCCCCCCTTGAGATGGAGATGACCACCCCCACCGGCGCGGCGATCGTGACCAGCGTGGCCCAAAGGTTCGGCGCGATGCCGGCGATGACCGTCGAATCGATCGGCATGGGCGCCGGCACCCGCGAGGTCCGCGGCCAGGCCAATGTGCTGCGGCTGTTCGTCGGCGAGGCCGCGACGCCGACCGAATCCGACCGCGTCTTCATGCTGGAGACGAACCTGGACGACGTCCCCGGCGAAATCGTCGGCTACGCGACGGTCAAGCTGCTGGAGGCCGGGGCGCTCGACGTCTTCACCACGCCGATTCAGATGAAGAAGAACCGCCCCGGCGTGATGGTCAGCGTCCTTTGCGATGAAGACCGGATCGCCGCGATGGAGGATGTCCTCTTCCGCGAAACCGCCACCCTGGGCGTCCGCCGTTACGCCGTCGACCGGCGAAAACTCAACCGCGAGGCCGTGGACGTCGATACGGAATACGGCGCGATCCGCGGCAAGCTCGGCCGGCCGCAAAACCGGCCGCCGACGTTCAGCCCCGAATACGACGACTGCGCCCGGATCGCCGCCGAGCGCGGCGTCCCCCTTCGCGACGTCTACGACGCCGCCCGCGCGGCCCACGCCCGGTCGGCGGCGGACCACCATTTCCACGACCACTGACGGGAGGGTCGAACTTCCATGCCCCTCCCGCCTTTCTGGCAGATCGTCGCGGCGTGCCTGCTGGCGATTTCCGTTCTCGCGGCGGCGGGCGTACACGTTCTCGCGCGCCGGCTCGCGGCGATGGAACGGTCGCGCGCGGCGGTCGAGCATCGGCTGACCCAGCTCGTCTACGAGGTCCGTCGGCTGGATCGCCTGGTCGCCGAGATCGGGCGTCGCGGGCCGACGTCCCACGCGGCCGAACCGCTCGTTCCGCTGATCTCGATTCCGGATCTCGGCCGCGACGCCGCGCCGGGCGACGCCGCCGGCCTGGCCGCGCGTCACGCCGACGTCTGGACGCGCGTCGAGGCCGGTCGCGAGCCGCGCGCGATCGCCGACGAGATCGGCCGGCCCATCGGCGAGGTCGAGTTCATCGCCGGGCTCTATCGCCAAAACCTGGCCGCCCGCTCGGGAGGCCCGGCATGACCGCGCCCGCCCCTTCCGCCTCCGTGATCTGGCTGGAACGGGCGCGCTCGCGGGCGCTCAACGTCCTTGTGCTCGACGGCCTCACGATCCTGGCGACCGCGCTGATCCTGAGACGCTGGGCGCCGATCGACGTCGACGTCGATCTCGGCGCGCTTAAATTATTGTTCTTTGGCGCGCTGTTCGCGTGCTTCGTGGCCGCGCGGATCGCCTTGCGCGTTTTGGAGATCCGCGACGAGTCGGCCGGCCCGGAGGCGCGGGGGCGGGCCTACGTCCGGTCGCGAACCGCGACGGCCGCGATCGGCTGGCTGGCCCTGCCGCTGGGCCTGGGCTACGGCCTGACCGTCGATCCGTCCCTCAGGGGGTTGGCCCCGTTCTGGATCGCGGCGATGCTCCTGGGCGTCACCGCCCTGCCCCGCAAGTTCGATCTCGAAGGATTCGACGAACCGCCCCCCTCCGAGCCGGAGTCCGACGCATGACGCGCTGGGAAACGACGCTCCTGCAAATTTACGCGGCGATCATTTTGATCTGGCCGATCCGTTGGGTCGTGCTAAAGATCGTCCTGGGGAAGGATCGGCCGTTGACGCCGGAGTCGCCGCGGCTGGACGTCGTCAGGCCGCCGTTGGTGTCGGTGATCATTCCGGCGAAGGACGAGGAGGCGACGCTCGACGAGTGCCTGACCGCCGCGCGGGCGCAGGAGTATCCCCGACTTGAAATCCTCGTGGTCGACGACCGCAGCCACGACCGGACGCTGGAGATCGCGCGGCGGCACGCGGCGGAGGATCCTCGGGTGCGGGTGATCCGGAACGACCGCCTGCCACGGGGCTGGACGGGCAAGACCTACGTGTTGCATCGCCATTCGGGGCTGGCGCGCGGCGAATGGCTCTGGTTCCTCGACGCCGACGTCGCGCCCGGCCCGGCGTTCCTGCCGGTCCTGCTCGAATACGCCCGCGAGAACCGGGCGGAACTGGCGAGCGTCCTGCCGGAACTGCGCTGCGAGACCTTCTGGGAGCAAGTCGTGCAGCCCCTGGCGGGGATCGTGCTGATGCAGTCGTTCCGCCCCAGCCAGGTCAACGACGACTCGCATCCCCTGGCGTTCGCCAACGGCCAATCGATCCTGGTGACGCGGCGCGCCTACGACGCCGCCGGCGGCCATCGCGCGGTGCGCGACCGCTTCGTCGAGGACATCGCCATGGCGCGGAAGGTCAAGGAGTTGGGGATCCCGATCCGTCTGGCGGTGACGCGCGGGCTGATCTCCTGCCGGATGTACGCCTCGTTCGGCCAACTGGTCCGGGGCTGGAGCCGGATCCTCTACGACGCCCTCGATCGCAAGCCCTGGCGGCTGCTTTTGAAGCTGCTGGACCCGATCGTCTTCTGCCAGAGCGGACACGTCGCGCTGCTGGCGGCGCTGGCGATGGTCGCGACGGGCGGCGGCTCGTTCGCGTGGTGGCTGCTGGGGATGGCGCTGGTCCATCACGTCTTCATGTACGCCGTGTTCCGGCAGGTTTACGACGTCTCCGTGCCGCGGTCGAAATACGTCGCCACGTTCCCGCTGGGGAACCTGGTGACGGACTGGATCCTGATCAGGGCGATCCGGATGTGCCTCACCGGCAAGGTCGCCTGGCGCGGGACCAGCTACGACGCCGGCATCTCCCACGTCGAGGACGCCGTCGCCGACGAAGCGGCGTGAGCGGTCGCGGGGGTCGGGCGTCGAACAATCGCGACGGCCGCGGCGTGGAAAGGGGGCGGGGGTCGCGCCCCGCGCGTCCGTTCGGAATTCCGCGCGCGGGCCGGGTCTTCGGGCCGGCCTCGCGGTAGAATCGAAAGGCATGGGCCTCCCGCCGTTCGGTCCTGGAGGCCGGCCCCTCGGTGATCCGTATGTCCACGATCCTTGCAACCCTCGCGCTGGCGCTCGTCCGCCAGGCGCCGCCGGCCGCCCCGGTCCAGCCGGTCGCCGCGGCGGGAGCCCAGGAACCGGCCGTCGCGGCCGGCGTGGAGTTCCTGCGCCGCAACTCCGGCGGCCGCCAGGTCGGCGAGACGGCCATGATCGCCCTGGGGATGCTCAAGGCCGAGGTCCCCGAGTCCGACCCCGCGCTGGCCGCCTGCCTGACGAAGATCCGCTCGCGGCTGCTCTCCGGCGGCTACAAGCCGGAACGGGGAGGCGGCGCCGACGTCTACGAGGCCGCCGTCGTGGCGATGGCGCTGTCCAACACCAGCGCCGCGGAGCGCGGCGACCAACTGCGGTCCGTCGCCTCGTACCTCATGTACAAGCAGAAGGCCGGCGGCTGCTGGGATTACGACTTCCGCGAGGCCGGCGACACCTCGATCTCGCAGTACGCGGTCCTCGGCCTCTGGGAGTGCCAGAACAACGGCGTGGAGGTCCCCCCCTCGGTCTGGGACCGCGCGGCGAAGTGGTACATGTCCACCCAGAAGCCCGACGGCGGCTGGAACTACCACCCCGACCAGGGGGAGCCGGAGACGATCTCGATGACCGCCGCGGGCGTCGGCAGCCTCCTGATCTGCCGCCGCCAGTTGGAGAGCTACCGCCAGTTCCAGAAGTCGGTCAACCCCTACCTGACCCCCGTGGAGGGCGCCGGCCCGCGGCTGGACTTCAAGCCCTCCGTCTCCGAGGCGGCCATCGACCAGGCGGTCGGGCGGGGGATGAACTGGATCGCCGCCCGGTTCGACACCAACGACGCCGCCGCGTTCGGCAAGTCGATCTACTACGGGCTCTACGGCATCGAGCGCATCGGCGCGCTCTCCGGCCGCCAGGTCCTCGGCCGGGTCGACTGGTACGAGAAGGGCGCCGCGTTCATCCGTTCGAGCCAAAGGGGGGGCGGCTCCTGGGAGGCCCTCTACGGCGCGGACGTCTCCACCGTCTGGGCGATGCTCTTCCTCACCAAGTCGACCCAGAAGTCGATCAAGAAGTTCGAGCACGACCGCCTGGGTTCGGGCACGCTCCTGGGGGGCCGCTACCTCCCCAGCGACCTGACGGCCATGACCGTCGCCGGCGGCCGGATCATCAGCAGGCCGATGAGCGGGGCCGTCGACGGGATGCTCGACGTCCTTGAAGACCCCCGCGTCGCCGACGCCTCCTCCGCGCTGGCCGGCGTGATGGACCGCTACCGCAAGCAAGGCCCCGCGGCGCTTCGACCCCACAAGGACCGCTTCCGCCGGATGCTCCGCTCCCGCGACCCCGACGCCCGCGAGGTCGCCGCGTGGGCGCTGGGCCGCACGATCGACCTGGACGTCGTTCCCGACCTGGCCGGGGCGCTGGAGGACGCCGACGACCGCGTGGTCGCCTCGGCGCGGCAGGGCCTGCTGCTGATCTCGCGCAAGATCGACGGTCCCGGCCCCTTGCCCGGCGCGTCGCCGGAACAAAAGAAGGCCGCGGCCTCGGAGTGGCTGCGGTGGTACGACGTCGTCCGGCCCCTGGACGCCTCGCCGGCCGTCGCCGCGGACTCGGGGGCGCGGCCATGAGCGCCACCGCCGCGGAACTCGACGCGCCGAAGGCCGAGACGCCCCCCCGCCCCGAGCCCCGCGTCCGGGGCGAGTCGGCGCTGGACCGGGTCACGTCGATGCTGATGGCCGTGATCCTGGGGGCGATCCTGGTCGTCGGTTGGCTGGCGCTGATCTTCGTGACGAATCAGGAGTTCGCGGCGCGGGTGACGTCGCCGCTTCAGATCGTCGAGGTCTTCGGCGGCGGCGGCGGCTCCCCGGAGGGGACGGCCGGCTCCACCGAGCAGATCGACATCGCCGGCGCCGACGCCGCGGCCATGGCGTCGAACAACGAGGAGACGCCCGGCGAGTTCGAACAGCCGTCGGTCCAGACGACCCCCGGCGCGATGCTCGACGCGGCCTTGGAGGCCGGCAAGGCGGTCGCCGAGGTCGACGTCGGGCCGGCCATGCCCAGCGGCGGCGCCGTGGCCGGCGGAAGGCGGGCCTCGAAGCTGGGGACCGGCGGCCCCGGCCTGGGCTTCGGCCCCGGCGACGGCGGCGTCAGCCGCGAGAACCGTTGGAGCATCCTCTACCCCGAGGGCCAAAGCCCCGAGGAGTACGCCCGCGAACTCGACTTTTTCAAGGTCGAGCTGGCCGTCGTCGGCGGCAAGGACCAACTCGTCTACGCCTCCAACTTCTCCAGCCCCACGCCCACCCGCCGCAACGGCGGCAGCGGCGGCGAGTCTCGACTCTACTTCATCTGGGAGGGACGCGCCCGCAAGGCGTCGGACCTGACCCTGCTCCGCAAGGCCGGCATCGACGCCGGCCAGGGGACCGTCTTCCAGTTCTACCCGCCGGAGGTCGAGCAGCGCCTCGCCGAGCTTGAACAGCGCTACCGCGGCCGGACCCCCGCGGAGATCCGAGTCACCCGCTTCTCCGTCGTCCGCAAGGGGGGCGGCTACGACTTCAAGGTCTCCGCCCAGGAGACGCTCCGTTGACGATCCACCCTCGATCCACCCCCGAGAGCCGGCGGACGCCTCATGGCCACGCTTGAGATCCACGACGCCGACGGCGCCGCCCGCTTCGTCGAGCTGGACCGGAGCCACCCCGTCCTGCTGGGCTCCAGCCCCGCGTGCGACGTCCGGCTCCGCGGCGACGGCGTGCTGCCGGTCCACGGCCGGATCCGCTGGAAGGGACGGAAGTTCAAGATCGACGCCTCCCCCGACGCCGAGTTCCTGGAGATCAACGACCGCAAGATCGTCTCCGCCAGCCTCCGCCAGGGCGACGAGATCCGCGTCGGCCCCTGCCGCGTCTTCGTCCTGCGACTCGACGAGTCCTCCGCCGTCGCCATGCCCGCCGCGGAGCCGAAAAAGAAGAAGGAACGCCGCCGACCCGCGCGCGACGAGGAACCGACCAAGGTGCTTCAGGGGGCCGCGACGCCCGCCGAAACGCCCGTCGCCAAACCGCCCCGCGCGCCCGCGGCGTCCGTCTTCGAACGCGACGACCTGCTCGACGAACTGGAACTCGGCGCCCCCGAGCCCGAACCCCTCCTCGGCCCCTCGCCGCGGTCGGGCGCGAAGCCGAGGGAGAAGGGCCCCGGCGCGCTCGCGCGGCTGCGGGCGCGCTGGAGGGCGCTGCGCGAGGCCGAGGACGCGCCCGCCGGCCGGGGATCGATCGTCACCTCGCCGACGGTCGTCGCCCTGACGCTGCTGCTGGCCGCCCTGGTCGCCACGGCCTTCGGCCTGGTCACGATCATCACCCGGACCGTCGCCACCAGGACCTACAACCACGCCGTCGATCTGCTGGAGGACGGCGACAACGCCACCGCCATCCGCGACTTCGACGCCTTCCTCGCCAGGAACCCCGACGACCCCCGCGCCGGCAAGGCCAAAACCCTGCGCGCGCTGGCCGACGTCCGCCAGTACATCTCGATCTCCGGCGACACCTGGTCGCGCGCCTTGAAGGCCGCCCGCGAGATGTACGAGCGAACCGGCGGCCTGCCCGAGTTCCGCGACGAGAAGACCGAGCTGGCCGACCTGGTCCTCCGCATCGGCGAGGGCCTGGCCGACCGCGCCCGGCGTCGAATCGACGCCGAGGCTCTGGCCGAGGCCGAATCCGCCGTGCCGCTGCACGCGGAGATCGCCGGCGAGCCCGCCGCCGCGTTTCTGACCAAGTCGCGGCTCCCCGACCTGCTCAACCAGGCCCGCGCCGCGATCCGCAAGGCCGACGCCCGCGAGGCGACCCTCGCGGCGATGGACGCGGCCGTCGCCGCCGGCTCGGCCGCCGGGGTCTACAAGGCCCGCGACGCCCTGCTGCGGACCTATGGCGACCTTTCCAGGGATTCGGAGATCGTCGCCCGGATGGTCCGCGCCAACGACCTGATGCGCCTCGCGGCGAAGGTCGATCCCTCGCGACGCCCCGCCGAGACCGAGGAACTCGCCGACCCGCTGGGCCCGCCGACGACCCTCGTGTTCCGCTCCCGAAACGACGCTCCGGCCAATCCGGGCGCCGCCGGGCTGGCGTTCGCCGCGGTCGACGGCTCGGCCTACGCCCTGGACGCCGAGACCGGCGCGCCGCTCTGGCGGACGACCATCGGCCTCAACGCCCCGTTCGCCCCCCGGCCGGTCCCCGGCGACCCCAGCGTGCTTCTGGTCGACGGTCGCCATGACGAACTGACCCGCCGCGACGCCCTCTCCGGCCGGCTGATCTGGCGGCGGTCGCTCGGAGAGCCCGTCGACGGCCCGCCCCTCGTCATCGGCGAGCGGGTGTATCAGACGCTCCCCTCCGGGAAGGTGCTAACGATCGACCTGACGACCGGCGAGGTCCTGGGCGCGCTCGACCTGGCGTTCCCGCTGTCGCGGTCCCCCGTCGGCGACGAGTCGGGCCGGTTCCTCTACGTCATGGGCCGGCGGGACTGCCTCTTCACGATCAATCGCGATCCGCTGGAATGCGTCGACGTCCAGTACCTCGGCCACGGCGAGGGTTCCATCCCCTGCGCCCCGGCGCGGCTGGGGCGGTTCCTGATCGTCGTCGAGAACGACCGTCCGGCCGACGGTCGCTGGCACGTCCTGGTGCTGGACGACGAGGGCGCGAGACCCCGGGCCGTGCAGGCGATCGACGTCGACGGCTGGACCTGGGACGTTCCGCCGACCTCGGGGTCGTCGGTCTGGTCGATCGGCGACCGCGGCGGCATGCGGGTCTTCGCCGCCGGCGACTACGCGAGCGCCAATCCGCTGCGGACGCTCGCCAAGCTCGCCCCCGACGCCGAGTCGTCCGGCCCCGCCTTCGGCCTGGCGGCGACGGAGCGCGAGATCTGGATCGCCGCGGGCCGGTCGGCCCGCTACGACCTGGACGCCGAGGCGGGCTCGCTGGCCAGCCGCTTCCAACTGGGGCCCATCGGCGTCGCCGCGGGTCCGGCGCAACTGGTCGGGCGGCGGGTGGTCCTCTCCAATCGCTTCCCAAGCGGCGGCGTCGCGCTTCGAGGGCTCGACCACGCCGCCGGCAAGCTGGAATGGACGACCGTCCTGGGCGCCGACTGGCCGTCGCCCCCCTCCCCCGCGGCCGACGGCGACTCCCTGGCCTCCGTCGACCGCGCCGGCCGTCGCATCCGACTGACCGGGACCGACCTGGAGCGCGGGGGCTTCGTCACGGCCCTCCCGCCCCGCCCCGGCGACCCCCGCGCCCCCGACGGCCGCCTGCGCTCCCTGGTCCGCGATGGCGAGGAACTAACCCTGATCGTCCCCGACCGCGGAGGCCGCGAGGTCTGGGCCGAGGATCCCGCCGCGACCGGCGGCTGGGCCCGAACCGAGCTCCCCACGGCCATCGCCGCCGCGCCGCTCCCCTGGGCCGGCGGCCTGTTCGTCCCCGGCGCCGACGGCCGCGCGTACCTCGTCGACCCGAGGACCGGCCGCGCCGACGCCGAACCGTTCGTGCCGGAGTTCGATCGCGACCGCGTGGGCTCCTGGCTGGCCCCCGCGCCGCTCGACGCCGATTCGATCGTCCTGGCCGACGACGCCGGTCGAGTCAGGCGGCTGACCGTGAAGGCCGAACCGGCGCGTCGGATCGTCGCCGAGGCCGAAACGACGCTCGACCAACCGATCGTCGCCGATCCGGCCTGTACCGACGCCGCCGTCGTGGTCGCCACGGCCGACGGCGCCGTTCGGGCGCTCTCGGCCCGCGACCTCGGCGCCGTCGGCTCCTGGAAGCTCGACGCGCCGTTGCTCCGAGCCCCCCAATCCGTCGACGGCCGCGTGGTCGTCCTGGACGCCGCGGGGGGCGTGATGCTGCTGGAGCGCGACGGTCGCCGGGCCTGGACGGCGAAGCTCGCCGCCCTCCCGGCCGGCCCCGCCCTGATCCGCGGCGACCTGTTGTGGCTGGCCTGCCGCGACGGCCGCGTCCGGGGACTCGCCCTGGCCGACGGCCGCGAGGCCGCGGTCGTCGACCTCGGCGTCGAGCCCGCCGGCGGCCCGATCGCCGTCGGCCCGGACGTCCTGATCCCCACCGGCCGCGGCGTCCTTCGACCGTTGCAACTCGACCCCGCCCCGGAGGCCAGGCCATGACGCGCCCCGCGCCCCACCGCCTCGCGGCCGCGGCCTCCACGCTTCTGATCGTCCTCGCCGCCGCCGCGGCCTCCCTCGGCCAGGACGCCCCGGTCGTCACTCCCGACGACCTTCTGGGCTCCTACCCGTTCGACCGGATCACGCTTCCGGACGACACGGTGATCCTCGTCGAGCCCGTCAGCCCGCGCCCATTGCCGCCGACCGAGCCCCCCAAGGCCAAGGGCTCCTCAAGCCTTATACCCCCGACCCGCATCCCCCTGGAGGGGAACGTCGGCCTTCCCGGCGAACCCAGCAAGGTCGAGACGCCCCGGGCGAACGCCAGGAAGGAGGAGGGACCGGACGTCGTCATCAACGTCCACCTGGCCCGCGAGGCCGCCACCGGCCGCGGCGACGCCCGCGACTTCAAGCTCAAGCGCGCCCATATCAAAAAGATCGAATACTTCGAGGACGTCCTGCTGGCCGAGGGGGACGAGCTCGCGAAGGCCCGCGACTTCACCAGGGCCTTCGAGCACTACCTCCGCGTCCAGCAACGCGCCCCGGACTGGCCCGGCCTGACCGACCGCGTCCACGCCCTTCTCTTCGCCGAGGGGAAACAGGCGCTAAGCGACGGCGACGTCGCCCGCGGCCTTCGGCTGCTCCGCGAGTTGCACGCCCGACGGCCCGACTACCCGGGGCTGGTCGACCAGATCGCCGCGGCCTACGCCGGCCGGATCGACCGCGCGATCGAACTGGGGCTGTATCCCGAGGGCCGCCGCCTGCTCCACGAACTGGAGGGGATCTCCGCCGACGTCCGCCAGGCCCAGGAGCTTCGAGCCAAATTCCAGGAGCTCGCCAGGGCCCGCGCCGCGCGGGTCGGCTCGGGGACGGACGCCGAACGGCTCGACGCCCTGGTCGACGCCCTTCGGATCTGGCCGGACCAGGCGGAGCTTCAAGCCGAGTACGCCAGGGTCTTCGCCGCCTTGCCGACGCTGGACGTCGCCGTGACCGACGTGGCGACGCCCCCCGGCCCCTGGGTCCGCTCGCCGGCCGACGAGCGCGTCGCCCGGCTTTTGTTCCGGCCGATCCTGGCCGACGACTCGGAAGAGGCGCGCAAGGGGGAGCGGCCCGACCAACTCGCCGCCGGGATCGAGGCGACCGACCTGGGCCGCCGGCTGGTCGTCAAGGTCCGCGCCGGGATCCCCTGGTCGGACGGCTCCCGCGACGTCTCGGCCCTGGACGTCGCCCGCGCGCTCATCGACCGCTGCAACCCTCGCGACCCGCTCAAGTACCAGGCGCGCTGGGCCGACCTGCTGGACCGCGCCCGGCCGCTGGACGAACGGCAAGTGGAGTTGCAACTCAAGCGCCCCCTCCTGCGGACGTCGTTCCAGCTTGACGCGCCGGTCGGCGCGGCGCACGCGGGGGCCGACGGCCGGGTCGTCCTCTCGGCCAGGGACCGTCCGCTGGTCGGCTCGGGGCCGTTCGCGTGCTTTGCGGCGACCCCCGACTCGATCGACCTGCGGGCGGTCGCCGAGGCGTCGGGCGCGGCGTCGGCCGGCGCGTTGCGACGGCTTCGCGAGGTCCGTTACGACGACTCGGCCGCCGCGACGGCCGCCTTCCTCCGCGGCGACGCCGCCCTCATCGACCACGTCCCACCGTTCCAGGCCGCCACGCTCGCCGCCGATCCCGACGTCACGATCGGAACCTACGCCCGGCCCGTCGTCCACGTCCTGGCGCTCGACGGCCGCAACCCGCTGTTGCGGAACCGGACGTTCCGCCGCGCCCTTTCCTACGCGATCGACCGCAAGGGGCTGCTGGAGGAATCGATCCTCCGCGGGCCGTCGACCGCGGCCGACCTTCCCGCCGACGGCGTCTTCCCCCGCGGCGACCCCGCCGACGCGCCCGGCGTCAAGCCGCTGGAGCACAACCCCGTGCTCGCCGTGGCCCTGGCGGCGCTCGCCCGGGGGGAACTGAAGGCCGAGGCGCTCAAACTCAAGCTCGAATACCCGCCGATCGCCGAGGTCCAGGCCGTCGTCCCCAGACTCGTCGAGGCGTTCGCGATGGCCCGAATCACGGTCGAGCCCGTGGCCGTCCCGCGCTCGAAGCTGGAATCGGAACTGCGCGCGGGGCGAAGGTTCGACATGGCCTATCGGGTCTTGCGATGCGACGAACCCGTCCTGGACGCCGGCCCCATGATCTGCCCCGGCTACGACGCGCCGCCGTCGGCCGGCGCCCTGGCGTCGGCGGCCAGCCCGCGCATCCTTCAACTTCTACTCCGACTCGAACAGGCCGCGGAATGGCCGAGCGCCCGAGGCGCGGCGGTGGAGATCGACCGCGAGCTTCGCGACGAACTGCCGGTCATTCCGCTCTGGCAGACGGTCGACCGCTTCGCCTGGCGGTCGCGCTTGAAAGGTCCGGCCGAGACCGCCGAACGACTCTACGACGGCCTCGAAACCTGGGAGATCGCCCCTTGGATCGCCAAAGACCCCTGGGCCCGCTGATCGCGCCTTTGGCCCTTCTCCTTTTCGCGACGACCGTCGCGCGCGGCGAGGAACCGGCGACGGCGATCGAGAACCGCCCGTACCGGATCGCGCTGCACCTGGCGTCCGACCCCGCCGCGAGGCTCGGCGACCGGCTCCGCGACGAACTCGTCGCCCGCTGGCTGGAACTGGTCCGCCGGTTCGTCGGCCCGTCGTGGTCGATCGAGGTGGCCGAAACCCCCAGCCCGCTCGTCGGCGACGGCCTGGCGCGGGTCAAGGCCGAGGAGGTCCGGGGCCTGGACCCAGGCGTCGACAAGGCGTGGCTGATCTGGGCGACGACGGACCCGGCCACCTCGGACCTGGTCCTCGAAGGTCGCGAGTACGACGCCGGCACCCGCTGGCTGGGCCCGTTCCAGCGCCGGGACGTCCTCTCGCCCCTGGACGCGCCGCGGGCGTTGTTCCTCTTCACGCTCGACCTGTTCAGCCCATCGGCCCTGATCGTCGGCCAGGAGGGGGGGCGGGCGCTCTTGAAGGTCCAGGGCGCCGCGATACCCGCCGCCAGCGACCTGGGCGCGACCGTCGCCGAGGGGACGACGTTCATCCCGATCCGTCTCATCACCATGCGCGACGAGTCGATCCGGATCACCCGGATCGCCTTCACCTACCTGGTCGCCGAGTCGGTCGAGGGCTCGACCGCCCGCTGCGCGATCGTAAGCGCCTACCGCGACCCGCTGTCGCAACGGATCGCGCGGCCGAACACGCTGACGGCGCTTGGAATCAAGCCCGGCGGCGACGCCTTGCGGTTCCGATTCGTGGACCGGACCACCAAGGGCCCCGCGGCGGGCTACACGCTCACCGAGCGTCCCGCCCCCGACGGCCCCGCGCGCAACGTCGGCATGACCGACCGCTCCGGCCGGATCGAAGTCCCGCCGGGCCCGACCCGCGGCGTCGTCAAGCTCCGACTCCTCGCCGGCGACGCCGAACCCCTGGCCGAGTTCCCGATCATGCCCGGCGAAAGCGGCGAGGAACGCGAGATCGCCGTCGACCCGCTCCCCCTGGCGTCCAAGTACCAGGCGCGGCTGGACGCGCTTCGAGACGCGATCATCGACCAGGTGGCGCTTCGGGGCCGGCTGGAACGCCTGATGGAGACCCGCGCCGAGGGGGAGGACTGGTCGGGCCTGGAGGCGCTCTTGAAGGAATACGACCTGCTCCCCTCCTCCGCCAGCTTCGGCGAGGCCCTCGCCAAGCTCAAGGACGAGGCGCTCAAGGCCGCCTACGAGGCGACCAGGACGACCGTCCTGACCCGCAACCTCCAGGCCCAGTTCGACGAGATCCAGGGGCTGATCGACGGCTACCTCGCCGACGACGCCTCGCGCGCCTTCGGCGAGGCGCTCGCCTCCCGGAAGAAGAAGGAGGCCGACGCCGCGGCGAGGAAGCCGGCCCCGCCGAAGCCGCCGGGGTGATCGTGCTCGTTCAGCTTTAAGAGCCTGTCCCATAAGGGAGCCGCGGCCGGCATAACGTCCTTCCCCCCTCGCGGGGGAAGGTGGCCCGAAGGGTCGGATGAGGGGGGGGGGCGGACCAAAACGCCATCGACGTCCAGGGCTTCCCGAACGGGCTTCCGCGAATTCCAACGGTCGTCCCGCGCGTCGTCCCCCTCATCTGACCGCTTCGCGGTCTGTCTTCCCCCGCGAGGGGGGAAGACCGTGATGGTCGTCCCTTTGCCCACTTATGAGACAGACTCTAACAAGACGAACCCGCCCCATCAAGAAACGCCGCGAGCGCGCCCGCGTAATCCCTTCTCCCCTTGTGGGAGAAGGCGCCCCGGAGGGGCGGATGAGGGGAGGCGCGACCGGAAGCCTCTGGAAACGCCCCCCCTCATCCGGCCTTCGGCCACCTTCTCCCACAAGGGGAGAAGGGATGATCGTCGGTACTCTTTCCCGAGGTTCTCGACGAGGAACGTCCGCATTCTTAAGGGCGACGGGCTATTCGTCAGCGCTGCCGAGGCGGGTGATCTGGGTCTCGAACCGACCGGCGGAGGGATAGCGGCCGGACGCGCCGGCGGTGAACTCCTCGGGCGCGATCAGGGGTCGCACGATCGTCTCGACGGTCCCGGTCGCGAACGCCTTCCGCATGAAGCCGTCGGCCAGCTCGTTGACGACGGCGGCCATGATCATCCCCTGGTCGAGCGCCAGGACGTAGCCGGAAACCATGCCGGTGGCGACGTCGACCGAGTCCTGGAAGCCGAGTGGGCCGTAGATCGGGAAGCGGTCCCGAAGCGTCTTGAGGTCGTCCATGGCCTCGCGAGGCGCGAACGCCAGGGCCAGGAACGCGGCGTGGGGCGTGACGACGCCGTGGACGGGGCTGGTCGTCAAGGTGACCATGTGCGGCGGCAAGCCCCAGGCCGCGTCGAACGAGTAGTAGCCGCTGGCGTCGGTCCCCAACCCCTTGACGCCGTAGGTCTCGTAACCCCCCGTCGGCCGGAACGCGGGGGAGAAGCCCCACGCGCCGTACTTCATCTCCACCAGGCCGTGGTCGATCTGGCCCCGGACGTACAACGGGTGGTTGACCCCCCAGCTTTGAGGCGCCCACTCGGCCTCGGGAACGAACAAGGGGACCATGAGCGCCTCGAACATGCTGCCGCCCCAACTGGGGACCACGCGCGAGCCCATGTAGTCGTAGGCGCCCTCGAAGACGCTCACCCCCTGGTATTCGCGGAACTCGCCGGTCGGCGTCTGGGTCTGGGGGGCGATCTCCGTCGGCAGCGTCCGGTACATCCGGTAATAGTGCTCGGGCGGAAGCTGGCCCCGGGCGATGGCGATGTAGCTGGCGATCCTCGCCTCGGTGTTGAGCATTCCGTAATGGCCGTAAAACGCCTTCTCGTCCACCCAGTAGCCGACGCGCAACAGGCCGGGGCGGTGGACCGGATCCTTGGCGTCGTAGGCTTCGTAGAAGAAGCCGAAGTCCATCGCGTCGAGCAGGCGCCGGGCGTCGGAGGCGAGATCGGGCCTGGTGTTGACGACCATCGTCAGCGCCAGGGCGAGCCAGGCGTTGTCCACCGTCGAGATCAACGGCCGACGGGGCGAGCCGTCGACCGGCGAGGCGGTCAGATGGCGGCCGTCGCGGGGGTCGATGTCGTTGACGAAGAAGCCGTGGGGGCGGTCCATGGCCTCCAACGAGCGCAACGTCCGCCCCAGGCGGTCGCGGGCGTCGTCCGCCGCGACGATCCCCAACCGCTCCGCTCCAAGGACGCTCCAGACGTAAGCGGCGATGTTGGTGGGGGTCGTCTCGGCGACCGGATCGTCCCAAGCCTCCCCCGCGCGCCTCAGCCGATCCGACGGCAGGCCGCTGGGAAGGGTCAGACGGTCCATCGCCTTCCAGGTGTCGGCGGCGTACCGTTTCAGCTCGGCCCGGTCCTCGGCCGTCAGGACCGACGATCGCTGCTGCGCCGGCGCCGCCGACGTCGCCAGGACGAGGACGAGGGCGATCGCGGTCGACAGGGCGTGGACGTACCTCGATGCTGGCGGTCGAGTCATCGCGCCACCTCGGCAAGAGGGTCTCGATTCGTGCGGGGGTCCGCGGCGACCCTCCGAACTCGCTCGCGCGGGGCCTCGTCGAGGCGAGGCCCTCACCAACTAATATACTCTAATTTGCTGATCGTGACAATTCCCCAACATGGATTCCGGCGTGCATGCGCCCGTCGGTCGCCCGCGAGCCCCTGGCATGCGGGGGATGGGGCCGTTAGATTGAACGCGAGGCCGTTCCGCGTCAAGATCGGACGTTTCCGCTCGCGCGGCCATGCGCCCCACGTTCGACAGCATCGTCCGGCCCCACGCCGCGACTTGAAGGCGTTGAGGAAGAGGTGAGCAATGGCGGACAGCCTGATCCCCGCCACGGTGATCGGAAGTTGGTCGTTCCCCGGCTGGTACGAGAAATTCATCCTCGACGTTCGGGAGCACCCCGAGTCCTACGGCCCGGTCGATCGCGAGGAGGCCGTTCGCGACGCCGTCCGGGTGGTCGTCGACGACCAACTCCGCGCCGGCCTGGATCGCGTCACCGACGGCGAGATGCAACGAGTCGACTTCAACCTGGGGTTTTACGAGCACCTGGGCGGTCTGGAGCCGTTGCTCAAGGCCCGCAGATGGGGCGCTCCCGCCCATGACCAGCGGGACCGATATCGCTGCGTCGAGCCGCTGTCGGCGGCGGACGGCCTGGGGGTGGTCGCGGAGTACCGCCGGCTTCGCGAATACATATCGGCTCCGGTGAAGACGCCCGTCCCCGGCCCGTTCACGCTGGCCGGCTGTATCGACGGCGGCGACGTTTATCGCGATCGCGCGGCCGTCGCCGAGGCCCTGATCCCGATCGTCAACGCGGAATTGCGCGCCCTGGCCGCGGCCGGTGTAGACTTCATCCAGCTCGACGAGCCGAGCTTCGCCTGCCACCCCGACGCCGCCGAGGACTTCCTCGACGTGATCGCCCGAACGGTGGACGGCGTGAGCGCCTACGTCAGCATGCACATGTGTTTCGGAAACTACCGGGCGCGGGCGGTGGGGAGGCGGTCGTACCGGCCGTTGTTCCCGCACGTCGGCCGGGCCAAGGTCAACCAACTCGCGCTTGAGTTCGCCAGCCGGGAGATGGCCGAGATCGAGCTTGTGCGCGAGTTGCCCGAGGGGATGGACGTGGCGGTGGGTCTGGTGGACGTCAAGAACACCTGGATCGAGCCGGCGGAGTTGGTCGCGGAGCGGTTGCGCGAGGTCTTGCGGCACGTCGCGCCGGAGCGGGTCTCGGTGACGCCGGACTGCGGCTTCTCGCAGACGGCCAGGCACGTCGCCGCGGCCAAGGCGCGGGCGCTGGTCGAGGGCGCCGCCATCGTCCGTCGCGAGCGAGGGCGGGCCTGAATCGGCCGCTCGGATAAGGGGACGACATGATCGAGCCGGTTCGGTGTGGAATCGAGTTGGATTGGGAGGTCGAGGAGGGCCCCGCGCCCCGGCCGGGGGTCGCCGTCTGGTGGACGGGGCAAAGCGGGTTCCTGATCCGCTCGGCGCAAGGTCTTCTGGGGGTCGACCTTTACCTCTCCGACCACCTGACCCGCAAGTACGGGAGGACCGACCGCCCCCACGTCCGCATGACCCGCGCGCCGTTGCACGGAGAGGCCCTGAGGCGGGTCGACCTGTTGCTGGCCAGCCACAAGCATTCCGACCACCTGGACCCCGGCACGGCGCCGAATCTGTTGAAGGCGTCCCCCGGGGCGATGCTCGCCATCCCCGAGGCCATCCGCGCGCACGCCCTGGGACTGGGGCTCGACGAGGCCCGCCTGATCGGGCTCGACGCCGGCTCGGAGGTTTGCCGCCGCGGGTTTCGCGTCCGCGCGATCCCCTCGGCCCACGAGGGGTTCGACCGCGACGCGGAGGGACGATACCCGTACCTCGGCTTCATCATCGAGGTCGGCGGACTGAGGATGTACCATAGCGGCGATTCGCTGGCCTACGACGGCCTGGCCGAAACCCTGGCCGCGGAGCGGTTCGACGTCCTGTTCCTGCCGATCAACGGCCGCGACCCCGCCCGGGGCGTCCCCGGCAACATGAGCGCCGCGGAGGCCGTCGACCTGGCGGCGCGGGTCCGGCCGCGGTACGTCGTCCCACACCACTATGACATGTTCACCTTCAACACCGTTCCGGTCGGCGACTTCGAGGAGCAGGCGCGCCGCCTCCCCGCGGGGGTCGAGCCCAAGGTGCTGAAGTGCGGCGAACGCTGGGAGATCCAACCGTGAGCGTGACCATCGGCATCGACGTCGGGACGTCCGGGACCAAGACGCTGGCGATCGACGAGACCGGCGGGATCCTGGCGACGGCGACGTCGGAGTACCCATGCTCCCACCCGAGGCCCGGCTGGTCGGAACAGGACCCGGAACTCTGGTGGACCGCCACCAAGGAGACGCTCCGCGCGGTGCTGGCCGCCGGGACGTTCAAGCCGACGGACGTCGCCGGGGTGGGACTCTCCGGCCAGATGCACGGCTCGGTCCTGCTCGACGCCGACGGCGGGGTGGTCCGCCCCGCCCTGCTCTGGAACGACCAGCGCACCGTCGCGGAGACCGCCGAGATCGAGGACCGCGCCGGCGGTCGCGAGGCCCTGATCCGGGTGGTCGCCAACCGCTCGATGACCGGGACCACCGCCCCCAAGCTCCTGTGGGTCCGCCGTCACGAGCCCGCCAACTGGGAGAAGGTCCGCCAGGTCCTCTTGCCCAAGGACTACGTCCGATACCGCCTGACGGGGACCTACGCGACGGAGGTGAGCGACGCTTCCGGCACCACCCTGTTCGACGTCGCCAACCGGCGTTGGAGTCGCGAACTGATGGCCAGGCTGGACCTCGATCCCGCGCTCTTCCCGGAGTGCCGCGAGAGCCCGGAGGTCTCCGCGACGGTCTCGGCGATCGGCTCGAAGGCGACCGGTCTGCCCGAAGGGACGAAGGTCGTCGGCGGCGGCGGCGACCAGCCCGCCGGCGCGGTCGGCAACGGGATCGTGCGCCAGGGCGTCGTCTCGGCCACGATGGGGACGTCCGGCGTCGTCTACGCCCACGCCGAGCAACTGGGCTTCGACCCGGAGGGCCGGCTCCAGCGCGGCTGCGCGGCGGTGCCGGGTGAGTACCACGCGATGGGCGTGGTCCTCGCCGCCGGCGGCAGCCTCCAGTGGTTCCGCAACGAACTGGGCAAGGCCGAGGTCGCGCTGGCCAGGGAGCAAGGGATCGACCCCTACCACCTTCTGACCGGCGAGGCGGCCCTGGCCGGCCCCGGCGCGGAGGGCCTGTTCTTCCTCCCCTACCTCACCGGCGAGCGCTCGCCCCACTTCGACGCCGACGCCAAGGCGGCCTGGATCGGCCTGACCGTCCGCCACGGTCGCCCGCACATGATCCGCGCCGTGCTGGAGGGGGCGACCTTCGCGATGCGCGACAGCCTGGAGTTGGTCCGCGACATGGGCGTGGCCATCGAGCAGGTCCGCGTCTCCGGCGGCGGCGCCCGCAACGCGCTTTGGCGCCAGATCCAGGCCGACGTCTACGGCGTCGACGTCCACGCGATCAACGCCGGCGAAGGGCCCGCCTTCGGCGTCGCCCTGCTGGCCCAGGTCGGGACCGGCGCCTTCGCCACGGTCCCCGAGGCGTGCGACGCCACGATCAAGACCGTCGATTCCACGTCCGTCGATCCAAAGGCCAAGGACTACTACGACCGCGCCTACAAGATCCACCGCGACCTGTATCAAAATCTGAAGGGGAGCTTCCGCGACATCTCCAGGCTCGTCGAACGGGGATTGTGATTCGGATTCAAACGTGCTCGCTCTAAAATCCCTTCTCCCCTTGAGGGAGAAGGTGGCCGAAGGCCGGATGAGGGGTGGCGAAACCGGGAGCCTTTGGAATCCAGGGTCTTCCCCGAGACGCGACGCCGGTCGACCCCTCATCCGGCCCTTCGGGCCACCTTCTCCCTCAAGGGGAGAAGGCTTCAAGCGCCTCGTCCCCCAGGAGCCTCCGCTTGCCCCGCAAGCCTCGCCCCCAGCCCGCGGTTCCCGACGAGCCCCTCGCCGGCGAACCTCCCGCGCCGACGTCGAGCCGCAAGCGGACGTTCTGGATCGCCCTGGCGGTCGCGACGGTCCTGGGGGCCCACCTGGCGCTGGCCGAGCGCAGCTTGCTCTCGGAGAACGCCACGGTCGACGAGGTCGCCCACCTGCCCGCCGGGGTGACGTACTGGGACAAGCATACGTTTCGCCTGTATCACCACAACCCGCCGTTGGTGAAGATGATCGCGGCGCTGCCGGTCTGGCTGGCGAGTCCGGTCCTGGAACCCTTGTACCAACGTCGAGCCTGGACCCAACCCGAGCCGGCGCAGTTGAACTTCTCCCAGGACTTCGCCTACGCCAACGCCGACCGCTACTTCGAGCTGTTCGACCTCGGCCGCATGGTCATGCCCCTGTTTTCGGTCCTGGGCGGCCTGGTCGTCTTCGCGTGGTCGGCGAGGCTTTACGGTTCCATCGCGGGCCTCCTGAGCCTCACTCTCTGGTGCTTCTGCCCCAACGTCCTGGCCCACGGCCGACTGGTGACGACCGACCTGGGCTCGACCGCCGTCGGCGCGGGCGCGACGTTCCTCTTCTGGCTCTACCTGCGCCGGCCGTCGTGGGGGCGCGCGGCGGTTGCCGGCGTGGCGCTCGGACTGGCGCAGCTCTCCAAGTTCAGCATGCTCTTGCTGTACTTCGTCTGGCCGTTCCTCTGGGTCGTCCGGCTGGCGCTGGTCAAGGTCGACGCGCGATGGCCGCGGCGGATCGGCCTGGGGCTCGGCCACGCGGCGTTGGTGGTCGCGCTGAGCGTCTTGACGATCGACGCCGGCTATCTGTTCGAGGGCGTCGGCCGACCGCTGGGGAGCTTCGAGTTCGCCAGTTCGAGCCTCACCAAACCGCCGCCGGGAGGCGTCCGCGCGGCGCCCGAATCCGACAACCCGCTGTTCCGCATGCTCTGGCCGTTCGCCGAGAATCGCTTCCGCGGCACGCTTCTGGAACGCCTTCCCAGCCCACTGCCCGAGCACTACCTGCTGGGCTTCGACGAGCAGAAGGTCGAGGCCGACGGCATCCCCCTGCGCCTCCAGCGGGCCTACGGCCTCCTGGCCGCGGGCGACGTCGCCGGCGCCCGCCGCGAGGCCGCCTCGTCGGATCGCTCCGTCGGCGGCTACCTCGTGTACCTGAACGGCGAGATGCGCGGGTCGGGCTGGTGGTACTACTACCTGGCGACCCTCGCCTACAAGGTCCCCGAGGGGACGCTGCTGATCCTGCTGGCGTCGCTCGCGCCGACGGCGCTGGGCCGCCGCTCGCGCGAGGCGTGGGCCGACGAGATCGCGCTTTGGACCGTCCCGGCGGTCGTCCTGTTCGCCATGTCGTTCCTGACCGACATCAACCTCGGCTTGCGCTACATACTGGCGATATTTCCATATTTGTACATTCAAGCGGGGAAGCTCGCCCCCTGGGTCGAGGCCCGCGCGGGACGCGCGCGAGCGATCGCGCGCGGGGGGCTGGTCGGCTGCCTGGGTCTGACGATCGCGGCGGCGCTCTGGATCCACCCGCACTACCTGGCGTACTTCAACGTCGTCTCCGGCGGGCCCGATCGGACGCCGCCGCGACTGATCGACAGCAACCTCGACTGGGGCCAGGACCTCGTCAACCTGCGCGAGTGGTGTCGGGTGAACGTCCCGAACGAGCCGATCGGCCTGGCGTACTTCGGCCAGATCAACCCCGGCGTCTTCACGCTTCGCGGCGACCGCTTCGACTGGTTCCTCCCCCCGCCGCGGCCGGGAGCGCTGGAACGGATGGACGCGGGCGTCGACCCGATGCGGCGCGCCCCGCTCGTCGGGCCGGCGACCGAACTGAAGCCCGGCTGGTACGCGGTGAGCGCGACCCTGGTCCACGGCCTCAAGTGGCGGTTCTACGACCCCACCCCGCGGTTCCGGGAAGTGTGGGCCCCCGCGTGGTCCTCCGGCCCCGACGTCTACGGCTACTTCCGACTCTTCGAGCCGAAACGTCGCATCGGCCATTCGATCTATCTTTATCATCTGACCCCGGACGACGTCGCCCGCGCCGCGGACGTCTTCAAGGCCCCGGCGGCGGCCGGCCGCTGATTGATCCAGATCCGTCGCGGAGGCGCCCATGCCCGACGACTCCAAACCGCGCCCCGATCCCGAGTCGCCCCCGGAACCCGAGGCGCGCCGACCCGCCTGCCCGGTCTGCGGCGGGAAACTGGTGGAGATCCGCGGCAAACTGGTATGCTCGCGCTGTCGGACCATTTGCGAGACCTGTTGCGAGGGCGGACGGGGATGAGCGACCTTCCACCGGCGGACGCGCTTCGGGCGCTCGACCCCGCATCCCCCCAGTACGCGCCGGCCGTCGTCGACGTGTTGCTCGCCGCGGCGGTGACGGCCGGCGCCAGCGACGTCCACGTCCGCCCGATCGAGGACGGGCTCGACGTCCGCTGGCGGATCGACGGCGTCTTGCGACCCGTCGCCACGTTGCCCAAGGCCGGCGCGCCCAACGTCGTCGCGCGGTTGAAGGTGCTGGCGGAACTGCTGACGTACAAGACCGACGTCCCCCAGGAAGGCCGGCTCCGCCGCGGGCCCGGCGGCGTGGAGATGCGGCTCTCCACGTTCCCCACCCTCCACGGCGAGAAGGCCGTCGTCCGCCTCTTCGCCGGCCCCGGCCGGTTCCTCGTCCTGGACGACCTGGGCTTCCCCGCCGAGGTCCGCGACGCCCTCTCGCGCTGGCTCGACGAGACCTCCGGCGCGATCGTCCTGGCCGGACCCGCCGGCGGCGGCAAGACCACCACCGTCTACGCCTGCCTCCGCGAGTTGGTCCGGCGAACCGAGGGCCGCCGCAGCCTGGCGACGCTGGAGGACCCGATCGAATCGGCCCTCGACGGCGTCTCCCAGTCGCAGGTCAACCCAGCCGCCGGGCTGACCCTGGAGGCCGGCCTCCGCGCCCTGTTGCGGCAAGACCCCGAGGTGCTGGCCGTCGGCGAGATCCGCGACCGCGACACCGCCGAGACCACCCTCCAGGCCGCGCTCACCGGCCATCTGACCCTCACCACCTTCCACGCCGGAAGCGCCTGCGAGGTCGTCGGCCGGCTGCTCGACATGGGCATCGAGCCCTACGCGATCCGAAGCGGCCTGCTCGGCGTCGTCGCCCTGCGACTCGCCCGCCGACTCTGCCCGGAGTGCTCGCGACCCGCCGCCGACCCGGCCGAACTCCTCGGCCTGGCGGTCGCCTCCGCGCGAGTCGCGGTCGGCTGCCCCGCCTGCGACGGCTCGGGGTACTCCGGCCGCGTCGCCCTCGCCGAGATGCTCCCGCCCCTGGACGCCGAACTCGGCCGCGCCGCGCTCGACCGCGCCGACGTCCGCCGCATGGAGGCGATCGCCGCCGAGGCCGGCATGACCGGCCGTTGGGACCGCGCCCGCGAGGCCGTCGAACAGGGCCGAACCTCCCCCGCCGAGGTCCGCCGCGTCCTGGGCGTGTCCGACCGCTTCTTACGACAATCGTAGGAATTTCCGTCGCCGCCGATTGACGCCCTACGACAACAGTGATAGACTCGGTTCCGTCACAGTTGTCGTAGGGAGGGCGCGGCGATGGCGGACGGCGTTCCGGATGGCGGCGGGGGTCGGCCGGTGACGGTCGCGGAGTTGATCGCGCTTTCCGAGGAGATCGCGGCGCTCGCGCGGGCGGGCTCGCCGCTGGAGGCGGGCCTGGGCCGCGCGGGCGAGGAGCTTCCGGGGAGGCTGGGCGGCCTGGCGTCGACCCTTTCCAGCCGGATGCAAGCCGGCGCGAGCCTCTCCGAAGCGCTCGCGGCCGAGGGGGTGGCGGTCCCGCCGTTGTACCGCGCGGTGGTCGAGGCGGGGTCGCGCTCGGGTGATTTGTCGACGGCCCTGGCGGGGGTCTCGCGCTACCTTCGCGGGTTCGCCGAGGCGCGGGAGGCGGTGGGGCTGGCGCTCTGGTATCCGCTGATCGTGGCGACGATCGCCTACGGCCTGTTCATCGGGCTGGTGACGATGTTCGCCCCGCGGCTGGCGTCGGCGTTCGCGGCGCTGGGCCTGCCGGCGACCCGCGCGATGGACGTGGTGGGGCGGATCGGCGACACGGCCTGGCTCTGGTGGCCAGTCTGGCCGATCGCGCTCGTGCTGCTGGCGGTCGCCTGGGTCCGCTCGGGACGCGCCGGACGGTTCGAGGGGGGCTCGTGGAACTTCCTGAGCTTCTTCCCCTGGATGCGGTCGCTGGTCCGCGACCATCGCTCGGCGGGGTTCGCGGAATTGCTGGCGCTTTTACTGGAGAATCGCGTCCCCTATCCGAAGGCCGTGGCGCTGGCGGCGGAGGCGACCGGCGACGCCCGGATGATCGCCGAGGCCCGCGCGGCGGCGGCCGAGTTGGAGTCGGGAAAGTCGGCCGAGCAGGCGGTGACGAGTCGTTCGTTCCGCTCGCTGGCGCCGATGCTCCGCTGGGCGCTGGCGAGCGGCGCGAGCGAGGGTTCCGTCGTCCGGGCGCTCCGGAACCTGGCGCCGACGTACCGCGCCCGCGCCGCGGCGAGCGCGATGAAGCTGCGCGTGCTGCTCCCCTCGCTGATCGTGATCGCCGTCGGCGGCACGGCGGTCCTGCTCTACGCGGCGACCGTCTTCGCGCCCTTGACGGGGCTGTTGCGCGAGTTGGCGGGGCCGTGACCGGGGAGACGGGTGCAAGACGTCATCGGATCGTCGCGCGTTGGAGGTCGTTATGAGCGAATCCGAAGGAACGCCGGGACGGGGCTGGGGGATGTCCGCGGAGGAGGCGGCGCGGTTGTCGCGGCACGTCGCGGGCGCGTCGGCGTCGGGCCTGCCGCTGGGGCCGGGACTGCGGGCGCTGGCGGAGGAGTCGCGCCGCGGCGGGTTTCGTAACGCCCTGAACGATCTGGCCGATCGGCTGGAACGGGGCGAGCCGTTGGACGAGGCCGTCGCGAGCGGGGCCGGATGGGCGCCGGCGCATCTTGGCGGCATGGTTCGCGCGGGGGTCCGCGCCGGCGACCTGGGCGGCGTCCTGGAGCGGTTCCAGGCCGTGTCGCGGGTCGGCTCGGATCTTCGCCGCTCGTTCCGGATCGGCCTGGCCTATCCGATCCTGGCCGTGGCCTTGACGCTGGTCGTGTTCCTCCTGGTCGACATGCTGATCGTGGATCGGTTCGAGAACATATTCAGGGACTTCGGCGTCCCGCTGCCGACCATGACCATCGTCCTGCTGGCGATCTCGCATCTGGTCCGGTTCCTCGGCCCGTTCCTGATCGCGGGGTTCCTGGCGCTGCTGGTCGCGTGGGCGGTCTTCGGGCTGGTCTCGTCGCGAGCCGCGCGGAACGCGCTGATCGCGCGGATCCCGGTGGTCGGCTCGCTCTGGCGGTACACGGCGTGGTCGGAGTTCTGCCACCTGCTGGCGATGCTGATCGAATCGAAGGTGCCGCTGCCGGAGGCCCTGCGAATGACCGGCGAGGCGGTCGAGGACCGCGGGATCGACCGCGCCTGCCGGTCGATGGCCCGAAGCGTCGAGGGGGGGCGGGCGCTGTCCGCGGCGATGGCCGGGGGCGTCGGCGACCGCGACGACTCGGGGGCGATCCGGCGGGCGATGCCCCGCGGCCTGCCGCGGCTGCTGAAGTGGGCCGAGGACCGCGCGGCGGTCGCCGAGGTCCTGCGCGTCGCCGGCGAGACGTTCCAGGCCCGCTCCCGCGCCGAGGCGGCCTTCGGCGGCGCCGCCGCCGGCTTCCTCGCGGTCGTCGCGGTGATCGTCGGGTTCTTCGTCGTGGTCGTCGGCATGTTCCTGCCGCTCATCACGCTGGTCTCCAGGTTGTCGGGATGAACGGGAACGCATTCGATGGAGGTTCGATTCCATGAAAGCCTTGACGCGCTTCGCCGGGCTACGAATCTGGGACGACCGAGCCGCGGCCCGCGCCGTCCAGGGGGGCGCCTACGTCGCCGGAGTGGCGATCCTTGTCCTCGCCATCCGGGCGCTGACGCGGGTGGCGCGCACGGAGGCGGAGCTGCTCATCGGCCTGTTCGCCGCCCTGGCGCTCGCCGTGTCGATGATCTGCCTGGGGACGGTCACGGCCATTCATGAAGAAGTTCGGAGGCGATGAGATGATTCGCGGCCCGGGTGATGCTTCGGGGGTTGGAGCGGAGTGGGTCGATCGGCCGTGGCCGCTCGTCCGCGCGTTGCTGGCGGTCGTGGGCGTGGTCCTGCTCGTCTGGGTCGTTTACCTGTTGGGACCGCTGCCGCTCGTCCCGGTCGCGCTGGCCCTGATGGCGATCGTCGTCGGCTGGCTGTTCATGGCGATCCGGGGTTGGGACGGTCAACGATATTCGCTGTTGTGGATGCTGGCGATCGCCGCGGAGCGTCGGATGCCCATGGCGACCAGCGTGGAGGCGTTCGCGGACCAGTACCGCGGGGGCTTCCGCCGCCGGGTCCGCCAGTTGGCGGCGCTGCTGGAGGGCGGGGCGGGCCTGGCTTTCGCCCTTCGCCGCGTGCCGGGGCTGGCGTCGGGCGAGACGACGATGATGGTGGAACTCGGCGAGGAGAACGACCGGCTCGGCGAGGCCCTGCGACGCGCCGCGGATCAGCACCTGGACCGCTCGGGGGCGACCCGGCAGATGACCACGCTGGCGGCCTACCTGGGGTTCCTCCTGCTCTTCGGGACGGGGATCGTCTTCTTCATCCTTTACTTCATCGTGCCGAAGTTCGAGGCGATCTTCCACGACTTCGGCATCCCGCTGCCGGGCCTCACCCGGTTCGTGATCCAGGCGGGCCACTTCCTGCCGTCGCTTCTTCTGGCTCCCTTGTGGATCCTCGCGCTTCCGTTCCAATTCCTGGCCTTTCTTCTCTTGACCCAGGCGGATCGTTACCCGGCGTGGTTCTTCGCGATCGTCTTCCTGCTCTACATCTTCGCGGCCGCGGCGTTCGTGCTGGGTTTGCTGGCGTTGTTCAGAGCTTCCGCGGTTCGATTCCCGACGTGGTCGTGGCGGACGCGGCGGGCGGCCCTGATTCTGCGGGCGCTGGCGATGACGGCCGGGGCGAACCGGCCGATCGAGGCCGGTCTGCGCACGCTGGCGATCCGTTATCCGTCCTGGCGGGGTCGCCGCCGGCTCGCCGAGGCCGAGGACGACGTGAAACGAGGCGTCGACTGGCGCGACGCGCTTCGGCGTCGCGGCCTGATCCAGCCGGCCCAGGCCGAGGCGCTGACGACGGCCCAGGCCGTCGGCAACCTGCCATGGGCGATGAACGACCTGGCCGACGCCGCGCTGCGCCGGGCGAACCTGCGTCGCGCCCTGCTGGCGCAAACGCTCTGGCCCGTGGTCGTCGGCGCGCTCGGGGCGATCGTGTTGCTTCTGGCCGTGGCGTTCTTCCTGCCGCTGGTCGAACTGATCCGGAGGCTTTCCTGATGATCGCGAGGCGAAGGCCGCGGGCCCGCCGCGGCACGCTGCTGCTGGAGACGGCGATCGCGGCGATGATCCTGACGATCGCCATGACCCTCGCGGCGCAAGTGACGGCGAGCGTCGCCGCCCAGCGCCGGGAGTGGGACCGCCGGGGCGTCGCCGCCGTCGAGATCGCCGACGCGCTGGAGCGGATCGCGGCCAAACCGTTCGACGCCCTGGCCGTCGGCCCGGTCGAGGGCCTGGCGCTCTCGCCCGCGGCCAAGGCGAGCCTCCCCGACGCCGAGCTGACCGCCGAGGCCGTCGACGATCCCGTCGGCGAACTTCCGGCGCGGCGCGTGACGATCCGCCTCCGCTGGCGCAACCGCGCCGGCGACTGGGACGCGCCGGTCAAGCTCGTCACCTGGGTCCACCAGCGCAAGGAGGCGTCGCGATGAACGCATCGACGATGCGAAGGGCGCGCGGCCGCCGCGGCGTGACGCTCGTGGAGATGACGGTCATGATGGCGGCCGTCGCCGTGATGCTCGGCACCTGCGCGCTGATGCTGGGCCTGGCGATCCGCCTGCAAGCCGACGGCGCGGCCGGGTTCGAGCGCTCCGAGGCGCTCGACCGCGTCGCCGCCCGCTTCCGAAACGACGTCCACGCCGCGCGCTCCGCCGCCATCGACGGTCGGACGCTCCGGCTCGGGGGCGAATCGGGAAAGACCGTCGAGTACCGCGTCGGCGAGGACGGCGGGCTCTCCCGCGTCGTCGTCGAGGGCGAGAAGGACGCGGCGCGCGAGGCTTACCGAATCGCCGAAACCGCGGGCGCGAAGCTGGATCTCCGCGACGTCGACGGTCGTCGGTTCGCCGCGCTGGCGGTCGAGCTTCAAGGCCGTCGCGACCGAATCGACCCGGTTCGGACGTGGGAGGTCGTGGCGGTCGTCGGTCGCAACGTACCGCCGGAATCGAGGGAAGGAGGCCGGCCGTGATGGTTCGTCCGAGGCGTCGCCGGGGATTGACGACGGTCGCCGCGCTGGCCTTGCTGGTCGTGCTGGGGCTGATCGCCTCGACGCTCGTGAGCCTGAGCGCGACCTACCACGCGCGAAGCCGCGCCCGGGAGCGCGCCTTGCAATCCGAGGCGCTGGCCGACGCGGGCGTCGACCGCGCGTTCGCCCGCCTGGCCGCCGATCCCGACTACAAGGGCGAGCGCTGGGAGGTTTCCGCCGCCGCGCTTGGTCTCCCGAACGCCGACGGCCCGGCCGCCGTGGTGACGATCGCCGTCGCGGTCGAGGACGGGACGCGAACGCTTCGCGTCCAGGCCGACTATCCCGTCGTCACCGAGCGTCGCGTCCGCTCCAGCCGCCGCGTCGCGCTGTCCGAGAAACCCTGACCCTGGATCGAGGAGTGCCGATATGGGTTCGCGTAAGAAGCATGTGGGCGTCCGGCCTCGGCCGGGGTTCACGTTGATCGAGCTGTTGGTGGTGATCGCGATCATCGCCGTGTTGATCGCGCTTCTGCTGCCGGCGGTGCAAGCGGCGCGGGAGGCGGCGCGACGGTCGCAGTGCGTCAACAACCTGATGCAGATCGGCGTGGCGTTGCACAACTACGAGGGGGCCTTCGAGGTCCTGCCGCCGGGCGTCGTCGACGAGGGGAAGGGCCCGATCCTCGACCGGCCCGAGGGCTACGGCTTCGGCTGGCTGGTCCGGCTGACGCCGTACATGGAAATGAAGAACGTCTACAACCATTTCAACTTGAGCGCCGGGCTGTACGACGAGACGAACCAGACGACCCGCGCGCGGCTGCTGGCGAGCTTCATCTGCCCGTCGGACGACTCGTCGAAGCTGCGGAACGACCGGGGTGTTCCGGCGTCGAATTACGTCGGCATGCACCACGACGTCGAGGCGCCCATCGCCGCCGACAACCGCGGCGTCCTGTTCCTCAACAGCGCGATCCGCTACGAGGACGTCTCCGACGGCGCCAGCAACACCATCTTCGCATCCGAGAAGCGGAACGACGGCAAGGACCTGGGCTGGGCGTCCGGCACCAGGGCCAGCCTCCGCAACGCCGGCGCCACGCCCAACGCCAACGACGACGCGAAGATCCAGACCGAGGCCGGCCCGGTCGCCAGGTCGACCCTCGTCGGCGACGCCGCCGCGCCCGACGCCGTCGCGAAGTACGTCGGCGGCATCAGTTCGCGCCATGCCGGCGGGGCCAACACCCTGTTCGGCGACGGCGCCGTCCGCTTCATGAAGGATTCCGTGTCGGCCCAGGCGTACCGCCTGCTCGTCAACCGCGCCGACGGCGAAATCCTCGACGCGAGCTCGTACTGACCGACCGGCCCGCGGGAGGACGAACCATGAAACGCAAGGGCTTCACGCTGGTGGAGTTCATCGTGGTGCTGGGGATCATCGGGACCGTCCTGGCCCTTCTGGTCCCCGCGCTTCAAGCCGCGGCCGAGGCGGCTCGACGGTGCCAGTGCCTCAACAACCTGAAGCAGATCCACCTGGCGCTTCAGAGCTACCACGGGACGCACTCCGTCTACCCGCCGGGCGTGGCGGACCCCGTCCGGCCGTTCTCGGCCGTCGAGGCCACCCGCCGGGCCAGTTGGACGGCCATGCTCCTGCCCAACGCGGAGCAGACGGCGGTCTACAACGCGATCAACTTCGAGTTGGCCGCGACCGCCTCGGAGAACCAGACGGCCCGGCGAACCACCATCAGCATGTGGCTTTGCCCGGATTCCGGCCCTGGACGATCCGCGCGGCCGTGGCCGACGATCCTCCATCCGTTCGGCGGGTACGACCCCATGCCCGGGAACGGCG
>ERZ778018.963-NODE-963-length-30592-cov-15.411010_pt1 | contig 30592 bp, 31 predicted proteins | sample MGYA00375748_ERZ778018 | MGnify/ENA primary metagenome ERZ778018 (study PRJEB29350, sample SAMN05509839) | bioreactor metagenome | biome: bioreactor; material: wastewater | place: South Africa: University of Cape Town | collected 2014-04-22 ... | reverse complement strand
GCCTACAGAAATCTAGGAGGAGGAGCGAAAGTACAAAGGCTTAGGGACTTGACTGGCGTCTTCATGTTCATGATCCGAGCCAAGCCCGACGACTTGAAGAGGAACACGTTCCGCTTTCTCGGACGCTGACCGCTACCCGCATCGGGCCCGGAGCCAGCGGACCGTGGATGACCGCCGCAACCCGACGCCCTGATAGAGGGCAGCGGCTGAGTTTCATAGGCGATCTTCACCCGCAGAGCACCCCTGGAGGTGGATAGATCGATGTCTCAAGTAGAAGTCCCCTGTTCGCCCTCAACCCCGCTGTCCCAAAGGAGAGAAGTGCAGTGTTCAGCCCATCGCTGTTCTCAGTGAGCTTCCTCCCTACAAGAAGAGTGGTGGCCTGCTTGACATGAGCTCTACAACTCTCTGAACTTGGCAATCGATGGTCTATGTGGCGATGCGCTCCTGTATGGAGATGCACCGGCCTCATCGAAAACCACCTTCAGAGTTCCGTAATGGTGATCGTAGTAAACTAGGCATAAGCGAACTTGAGTGCGCAGTCCGGTGAAGGCGCCACTACCCGTGACCAGGCGAACTCGACATCGCGGCGAACCACCATCGCAGGAGGTAGTGAATGATTGTGGATCGCACGAATGATGGTCGAGGCAGCGAACGGCGCGAGGTGGGCGAGATCGATATCAATGCAGCCGCACAGGAACGTGACCGGTTCTTATCGTAGGGCGTCCTTGCCGAGAGTAAATGGAGTTTGACATAGATAGCCATTAAAAAATCAGAACTCTACTCGTCAATTTGGGCTTCGTGCGATGCATTGCGTGGCGGTATGGATGCCAGCCAATATAAGGATTACGTCCTTTTCATGCTGTTCATCAAGTACGTCAGCGACAAGTACGGCAATAGCGACGACTTCGCTCCGCCGGTCGTCATCCCGACGGGTGCAAGTTTCCAGGATATGGTCGCACTCAAGGGTAAGAGTGACATTGGTGACAAGATCAATACCCAGGTCATCCAACCATTGATCGACGCCAACACTCGGCTAGCTCGCACAGATTTCCCCGACTTCAACGATCCAAACAAGCTTGGCGAGGGGCAGGCGATGGTCGACCGCCTGTCCAACCTGATCGGCATTTTCCAGAACCCCGCGCTCGACTTCTCGCAGAACCGCGCCGAGAACGACGACCTGCTCGGCGACGCGTACGAATACCTGATGCGGCACTTCGCCACTGAGAATGGCAAGAGCAAGGGCCAGTTCTACACGCCGGCGGAGGTGAGCCGCGTCATCGCGCAGGTGATCGGCATCGCGCCGGAGAACACCCGTGCCTCGACGACGGCATACGACCCGACATGCGGCTCAGGCTCGCTGCTGCTCAAGGTTGCGGCGCAGGCGGGCAAGCACATCACGCTCGAAGGGCAGGAGAAGGACGTGATCACGGCGGGTCTGGCCCGCATGAACATGATCCTGCACGACTTCCCGACGGCCAACATCCTCGCCGGCAATACGCTGGCGGCGCCGAAGTTCCTCGACGGTGAGCAGCTGCGCACCTACGACTACGTGGTCGCGAATCCACCGTTCTCGGACAAGACGTGGAGCACGGGACTGACGCCGGCAAACGACGCGTTCCAGCGCTTCGCCTGGGGCGAGCCGCCGCCGAAGCAGGGCGACTACGCCTACCTGCTGCACATCATCCGTTCGATGAAGAGCACCGGCAAGGGCGCCTGCATCCTGCCGCACGGTGTGCTCTTCCGCGGCAACGCCGAGGCGCGCATCCGGGAGAGGCTCGTGCGCTCGGGCATCTTGAAGGCAATCATAGGCCTGCCGGCGAACCTCTTCTACGGCACCGGCATCCCGGCGTGCATCGTGGTGCTCGACAAGGAGAACGCCACTGCGCGCAAGGGCGTCTTCATGATCGACGCGTCGCGTGGCTTCATCAAGGACGGCAACAAGAACCGGCTGCGCGAGCAGGACATCCACCGCATCGTCGACGTCTTCCGCCGCAAGGAGGACGTGCCGCGCTACGCGCGCCTGGTGCCGTTCGACGAGATCGCCGACGCGAAGAACGACTTCAACCTCAACCTGCCGCGCTACATCGACGCGACCGAGCCGGAAGACGTGCACGACAGCAGCTGCGCTGGAGGGTGCAGGCGGCGTTCCGCGAGCGCCCGGCATGGGGCTTCGAGGAGCTCGTAGGCCTAGACATCGCTTGACAGCGCCTGGATGACGGCCGGCACATCTCGCAGGCGCGATCAGGTGAACACGTCACCCCGACCGGCTTACCGTTCACCGTGGTGGTCGCGCGCTACCGGTTGCCCAGAGCGGCTGGGACGGAGACGCGCTTCGTGCTCGCCACCTTCGCTGCTACTGGTAGGGTGATCGCGCGTTGGGGCCGGCGAAGGTGGCGTATCGAGGCGTTCTTCAAGACCGTCAAGAGCCGCTTCGGCCTGGCGCGCTGCGCGCAAGTTACCCGCTTAGGCGCCTACCGCTACCTGCTCCTCTGCCTACTGGCGTTCACCCTCGCGCAGTGGCAAGTGTGGAACAGTCCAGGCGAGTGGCCCGACTGGGGCGTGGCCATAGCCCTCACCCGGCATGAACTCGTGCCCGACATCGTCCTCTTCGAACTGACGACCGAGCTGGAACGCCTACAGCCCTACCTGGAAGACATCAGAAGCCTGGCGGGAACGTAGGCGCAAGATATCAGTTCTCTGACTCAAACGAGCAGTCGGCGGCTATGCTGGCAGCGCTGCACTGCGCAGCACATTGTAGTGTGTCGCCACAAACTAGGCGTACTCGTCGTAGTAAAGTTACCCAACCCACGTTTCAGAATGTCGCATGAGAGGCGACTCTCTTCGTGTGGGGGGAGGAGCAACACAATGAGGAAGCAGACTTGGGGCGCACTTGCACTTCTTAGTATCACGCTTCTCTTGGCTGGGTGCGGAACACAACTATCGCAACGAGCAGAAGAGTCGTATAGTTTTTCGCCTGAGGTTGTCGAACTTAATAGCGGACAAGTGGAAGCAATCGTATCAGAGGCGCTTAGTATTGGGCAGGCAAGCGGGATGCTCACTGCGGAGAACGTAACCGTTGACGCGGAAGGCGCGCTCGCAGTATACGCGCCTGACGGCACCCTGGGAATTGCCTACATTCCCCTGGCGGACGATCGCGCTTTGCTTTGGGTTTACCAATCCGGCACTGATCCAATAATAGTTCTCGCCGATAGCCCGCAGTCTGCTGCGGATAGCTGGTGGGCGCACAACCTGACGACGGGTGACTCCGTCGATTTGGCTGGCGTAGACCTCACGAGGCCTACTGGATCCGAAAAAGAAGCCCTGATTATGTTTATGGGATTACCAAGCGGAACTAGCTGCAGCGTTGCTGAAGTCGCGACGCAACTTACACCGGCGGCCTTAGATCCAGTTTGTTATGACGATTGCATGCGGGGTGCAGAAGCTAGCTGCTTCGGGGCGTGCGCTCTTACGCTGCTAATCCCTGTAACTGGGCCAGTTGCATATGTTGCTTGTGTTGCGGCTTGCATGTCCTCATGGCACGCCACTTGCACGATTGGATGTGATACGAACACTATGTAGCGTGGCTTCATTGTGCTGTTGACTTGGTTTTGGTGGAAGGGTCTTCATCGAAATCACTACTCCGAAAGGTAGACCATGCAGCGCTACAAGTATGAATTCGTCCGGATTGAATACAAAAGCACCGCCCGAGACAAGTTTGGTGGTTACAGGGAGGAAATCGAAAATCGCGCTGCTGCGGGCTGGCGCTTTGTTTCGACAGTATTGCAACCAGACTTCCTCACAGGTGGCCACTTCGAGTTGGTTTTTGAGAAGCCTTTGGAGGAAGATTGAGCAGACGGCCCTGTACCCGACAGTAATTGAGAAGGCCAAGACGGACCTTAGTTTGTGGTTGCTGAACACCGCAGTTAAGGAAGGGGCTGACTACGAGAATCTTTGAGCTAAAGGAGATCTTGCAACACTGACGTCTTGCACCTGGCTCGGGGGAGTGGGGTCATTGAAATGGGGCGTGTAGTCCCCTCTTTTGAGGGTGCTATGAACAAACTCCCCCGGTCCCTATTCTGCAGGTTCGTCGGACTTTTCGTTACCCCCTACCAGCAACAGAGCTTCAAGGCGCTGATGGCGCTCTTCCTGCGCAGCGACGGCCGCCCCGAGCCAGCGCGCTCGCTCGGATAGCGCGGCGCGCAGCGGTAGGGAGCCTGCTGGAGTACTACGCCACGCGCCGCGGGCGCCGCGCCAGGCTGTTGATCATGCTGGATCTCACTACCCTCGAGAAGGCCGGCCGCTTCGAGCACCTTGGCTTGGTGAGCGTCCTGCACTAGAAGCGCGGCCTGCACCTGGTGGTGCTATACCTGGTCGGCGGCCCCCTGCGCCTGCCGTAGGGGTTCAGAGTGTGGCGCGGCTAAGGGGAAGCCAGCCTCACGAGCCTGGCACTAGCGCGGCTGCGCTTCGACCCGCTGGTACAGACCGATGCCGGTTTCGGCAGCAACGAGTTCCTGGTATGGGTCAAGCGCCTCAGCCGCAATGCTGTGGATGGCGTGCGCAAAGACCGGCGCATTGAAGATGGCCGGCGCATCTCGCAGGTGAGCTCGGGTGAACGGGTCACCCCGACCGGCCTGCCGTTCCCAGTGGTGGTGACGCGAGACGCGTTACGCGCTCGCCACCTTCGCTGCCACTAGTAGGGTGATTGCGCGCTGGAGCGGCGCCCGTGGCGCATTGAGGCGTTCTTAACAACAGCCAAAAGCCACTTCGGGCTCTCCCGCTTCGTGCAACCACCCGGCGCGGCGCCTACCGCTACCTGCTCCTATGCCTCCTGGTGTTCAACCTGGTGCAGTGGCACGTGTGGCAGAGCCCGGGCGCATGGTTCGACTGGGGCGTTGGCGCCGCCACCGTCAGCCGGGAGCTCGTGCCCGACATCATCCTCACCGCGCTGACAGCGGAAATCGAACTCATACAGCCCTGCCTCGAAGCCGCCCGAACACCGGCAGGGACATAGGTGCAAGATGTCAGTGTGGCGACTCAAGAAGAACCTGGTGCTACCCGTCGTGGAGCGCCTGAGTGACGGATCTTACTTGAGCCTGATCTATCCGAACCCCAACGCCAGGCGCGATAAGACCCATCCCGGAGTCAGCGTGCGCGTCATCGAGTGTTGCCGCCGGTCGTAGGCTGGGCAGAATCGCCGGTCGGAAGTTGACACTTCTGTCCAGTTCGTGCTGATTAACTGATTCGGTAGTAGTGGGTTTTGGAGGGGCCTCCCTCGTAGCCTTGGGATTGCAAGGTCACCAAGGAGGGAGGCCCAAGGGTTTGATAGCACGAGAGGCTAGGCTACGTATGAAACGAGAGGTTGAAGACGGGGTGCCGATCGCGCGCGTCGCGCGCCGGTACGGGGTGAGTCGGCAGTCGGTTTACAACGTTTTGAAGGCGCCAACGATGGTTGAGCGGCTGGTCGCGCCGTCGAAGTTGGATCCGTTCAAGGAGCGTGTGAATGCGCGGTTGGCTGACTTCGATCTGCCGGCGACGGTGTTGTTGCGCGAGATCAAGGAGCGGGGTTACGCGGGCGGCATCACCATTTTGAAGGAGTTCGTTAGGGAGCAGAAGAGCGAGTACGTCAAGCAGGTGGTGGAGCGCTTCGAGACCCTGCCGGGCCGCCAGGCACAGCTCGACTGGGGCGAGTGCGGAAGCATCGTGGAGAACGGCGTAAGGAAGAAGCTCTACGTCTTCGTATTCGTGCTGGGGTACTCGCGCATGCTGTTCGCGCGCTTCACTACCAGCATGCGGCAGCCGGTGCTGCTGGCGTGCCTCAGGGAGGCGTTCGAGCGCTTGGGTGTGCCCAAGGAGCTGCTAATCGACAACATGAAGACCGCCGTAGACCGGCACGCCATCGGCGAAGAGGTCAGGTTCAACAGTGGATTCCTGGACTTCTGCGAGCATTACGGGACCCTGCCGGTGGCGTGCCCGCCTTACTGGCCGCGGGCGAAGGGCAAGGTGGAGAACGGCGTGAAGTACGTCAAGCGCTCGTTCCTCACCGGCCGCGAGTTCACCACCCTGGCCGACTTGAACGCGCAGCTCGATGCGTGGCTGGACGGCGTGGCGAATGTGCGCACTCACGGCACCACCAAGGAGCGGCCCATCGATCGGTACGCGCTGGAGGTTGCGGCGTTGCGGCCGGCGGCGGCCACCCCGCGCTTCGACACCCGCGAGCTGCTGATCCGCAAGGTTCACTCCGACAGTCACGTGCGCTTAGGCGGCGGGGCGTACAGCGTGCCGCCCAAGGCGGCGGGGCGCATGGTTCACGTGCGCGTGCAGCGCCTCGCGGTTGGCGAGGAGTTCGAGGTCATCCATAACGGCGCGGTCATCGCCCAGCACCGCCTGGCGGGCACGGGTGCGCGCGTGACGCTGAGCGAGCATCAGGCGGCCATCCGCCTCGCCAGCCGCCGCCCGGCGAACCCGCGGGCGCCGCGCAAGGGGTTCCGGCAGGTGCAAGCTGATGCCAGAGCGCCTTACGCCGCCGCGCCCGTGGTGCAGACGCGAAGCCTGGCCGAGTACGAGCAGCTGCTGGAGAGCGCATGAGCGAAGCCGTGCATTACGAACGCGTGCGCGAACAGTTCGAGAGCCTCAACCTAGGCGCCGCCCTAGCCGAGCTCGATTCGCTACTCGAGAAAGCCAGCCGTGAGGAGAGGAGTCCCACCTGGCTATTGGATCAGCTCTTTACCACCCATCGGATCGCCTTCGGGGTGCCAATGCCGCGAGGGCTCCGCGGCACCTCACCGAGCCAGCAACTTGGCTCGCCGACGACTTAGTAGAGCGGCGACGGCCACCACCACTAGTACCCCAGCGGCGATCGACGCAGCGGCACCAACGGTGGCATCAGGCCTATCGCCCCACGCGCGCGCAGCTGCGATGCCCGCCAAGCCCCACGCCACCACTAGCGCGTAACCCACGTCGCGCCTAATGGCGATGGCCCACAAGCCAAGCGCAAGGGCCGCCACGACCACCACGAGCGTCATAAGCGGCGCCCAGGTGCCACCGTCGAAGCCGCGTGAGACAAGGAGGATGGCGGTGTTGGCTATCGTGGCCACCGAGATCCAACCAAGGTAGATGGAGAAGGGCAGGGAGACCCACCAGCGCTCCGTGGCTTGCGCTGATCCTCGCCCAGCAACGACGCGCAAATTCAGCAACACCAGCACCACAAGTAGTGCCACCATCAGCAGCTCGGAAAGCGGCAGCGCAAGGGCATGCCAGGAGATCAGCCAAAGCACGTTGAGTACCGAGCTCAGCACGAACAGGGGACGCACGACCATCAACAGCTTCTCGGCTCGCCTCGCTGGCAACGCCTGAAAGACGACGAACCCGCCTAACAAGAAATAGATGACACCCCATACTGCGAACGTGAAGGCCGCAGGCGTGAAGAGGGTGGGGTAAAGATTCGACACCTCTCCCGTAGTTCTACCGAACAACGGAAGGGAGTTGGCCAAGCCGTTAACCGCGATCATCACCAGGTAGGCAACGATGGTCGCTACACGCCAAGCTAAGCTGCCGACAGAGGAATCCCGATTCATACTTCATTCTGGCGTCCGGCTTGCGTTAGGACTGTGTCCGCTGCCGACTGCGCTGAAGTGACCCCAGTCCCGTGGGTGAAGACCAAGTGCCAGAACCCCGACCTGATTGACAACTACATCCAACCCTTGGCTGTGAGGATGCCAGTCCTTCCAGGTTCACCTTTACTACGCCCAAGTCTTCAGGTACGGGCACACTCCTCACGGTTCCTCAATTCTCTCGCTGCACGCGGTCGGCGCTCCTTTGCGGAGCTACTCTCCGCCTCCGCTGCACCTGATCTCGAGTCTTGCCCGAATCGGCCAGCCGCGGCGTCAGGTCCGGATGGTATCGGAGTCCAACGCGAAGCTTCGAAAAGTGTTCTTGCCGAGCTTCTTGGCTTCGTACATGGCGTCGTCCGCGCGCCTGAGCAGGGCAGCGGCTTCGTCGGCATCGCGCGGGAATAACGCAATACCGACACTGGCTCCGGAGGTGATCGCGCGTCCGGCGATGTCGAACGGCTGGCCGAGGCTCGCCACGATCTTGCCCGCGACGATCTCGGCCTCGTCCGGGTGCTGGATGTGCGTGAGGAGCACTGCGAACTCGTCACCCGAAAGGCGCGCGACACTGTCCACCGCGCGGAGGAGTTCCCCCAGCCGTTCACCCACGAGCTTGAGGAGGGCGTCTCCGACGCCGTGCCCGTGCTCGTCGTTGACGCGCTTGAAGTCGTCTAGGTCGATGAACAGCAGCCCAACCGTCGAGTTGTGACGCCGGGAGTCTTTGAGCGCGTGGTCCAGGTGCTGGCTGAACAGCGCCCGGTTCGGCAGGCCCGTTACGAAATCGAAGCTCGCGGCGCGCTCGAGCTGCTCGAGCAGCCTCGTCTGCTCCGTGATGTCGCGCAAGCTCAGGAGGTGCGCCGGCGCACCGCGCCACTCGATATATCCCAACCGCATCTCCACCGACCGCACCCCGTGCAGTTGGTTGATCAGGTCGATGACAACGGCGTTCCTGTCGGCGATGGGGAAACCGAAGGCCTCGCCCTCCGGCCTGCCTGTAGGCCCGGCGAGCATCCTGGCCGCAGCCGGGTTGGCGCAGACGATCACGCCGTTGAGGTCGACGATCAGGATGCCGTCGACCATGGATTCGTATATCGCCTTGAGGTGTTCGTGGTCTGGCTGGGTGGGCGGACGGTCCATCTCAGTGGGCGTCCGGTTCGTGATCCTCGTCACCGCGGGCGCCCAGCCGGGGCAGTTCCGCCGTGAGCCTGAGTGAAGCGGTTGAGACGGGATCGATATGCATGCCACGTGAGTCGACGGTGAATTCCCTGACGTCCTTGTCGTGCCGTGAGCCGCGCATCTTGAGCACGACCAGCCCGCGGCGCAGCGAGCCCGCCACCTCGCTGTGCCGGAGCAGGATGATCAGGTCCGTGACTGTCGACAGGTGCGACTCGCTGTGCGAGGCTCCCCCAAGGAAGGTGGGCGTGGTCGAAGTCATCATGGCCGTAAGCGCGCGGTCCTTGAAGGTGGCCGATAGGCTCACGATGAACTTGCGGAAGCCGTCGACGGTGCCGACGCGCTCGAGCGCGGACAAGCTGTCTACCGCAACCCGCGTCGGACGGAACTCCTCGATCTGAGCCGAGATGGCCACGAGGTGTTCCTCGAGCGTTCCCACCTCAGGATAGGCCGCGACGACCCTCAGCAGGCCCTCTCGCTCCATGGCCTCGAAGTCGAATCCCCAACCGCGAGCGTTGCGGAACAGCTGCTCCCGCCGCTCCTCGAACGCGAAGACCAGGCAGCGCTCGCCCAGGCGTGCACCGGTCGCCACGAACGACGACATGAGCAGCGACTTGCCGGTGCCGGCAGCCCCGGAGATCAGCACGACCGAATCGCGGAAGAGGCCGCCGTCGACCATCGCATCGAGCTCAGCGTTGCCGATGCTGATGCGCTCGTCGCTCAGCACGCGATCATCCTCTATGTCCAGATGGGGGATGACGTTGAGGCCGGAGTTGTTGACCGAGAAGCCGAACTCTCCGGTACCGTGGCCCGTACCGCGGAACTTGACGATCTCGATGGTGCGCCGACGCTTCTCGGCGGTCAGGACGTTCCGTAGCAGGATGAGGTTGTCCGTGACGAACTCGTCGACGCCCCGGCGTGACACCGGACCGTAATCGCTGTCGCGCTCGGTCGTGAGTAAGGTGGTGACGCCGATCTCGGCCATGCGAGTGACCACGCGGTGCAACTCGTTCCTAAAGTTCGCGTCCTGGTCGAACTGGGCGAATAGGCCGTCGAGCGAGTCGATAACTACGCGGCTAGCGCCCAGCCGCTCGACGGCCGCTTCGATGCGAGCCAGGAGGGCCGCGAGGTCGTACGAGCCGGCTTGCAGCGTGGTGCCCTCGAGGGCGCGGCTGGCGTCCACGAACGCCCACATGCCTGCTGACTCCCAGTCGCTGACATCCCAACTGAATCCGCGGACGTTCTCGCGGATGCTCGCCATCGGTTCTTCGCAGGTCACGAACACGCCCGGCTGACCCGCCACGATGCCGCCCCGAAGGAACTGCGCGGCCAGGACCGTCTTCCCGCTGCCGGCGGTCCCGGCGACGATGACCGCCCTACCCGCCGGGAAGCCCCCCTTGGTGATGCTGTCAAGACCAGGGACGCCGGTCAAGACCTTGGTCATCGCAGTCATCGCCACGGGTACCTCACGTGCCCTTCCGAGTGTCTACGCTCGGCAGCGCAGCCGCTTGCGGCACTCCCAATTTGACCAGCACGCTGGCGGTCAATGTCAGGTCGCCGATTATGCGAACGGGGGGACCGGGTTTACGCCGGAGCAGCGTGGGAGTCGCGAGGATCTTGGCGCTCTCGGCGAGTTCGGGATCGACGAGCACGTCGATGACCGTCAGCTGATAGCGGCGGGCGAGACGCTCCTCGCACATGGCAGTAAGGGTCTCGATGGCTGCGCGAGAGCGGAGTCCGTTGCCCGCGACGTACAGCTCGAAGTGGTACTCCGACACAAGGAACGATAGCACCTCACCCCCGAAACTCCGTGCTCACGTCATCTCCGGCGGCTCCGCGGGCGTCCTGGAGGCTGTTACCAAGAGGGGGCTCCGTGGCCGCTGGCCCTTGGGCGCGGCCCGATCCTTACGAGAGTCCTACCTGGCTACGGCCGGGTTCCTGCAACCCGCCACGGCCAACTTCGTCAACGGCTACCGAGACCAGCTCTCTCACACCGGCGCAAACCGGCAGACCGGCAATCCAGGCCAGTGCTGCGCCAGCATCGCCTGCGGTATTAGGGAGCCGGACTCGCGGATGGGCACCAGCAGCCCGACGAGACCTAGTGGGGCGCCGAGTGCTGACAACACCCAGGGACGTGCGGTGCCTGCGCTGACGACCCAGTAATCGGTAGTCTCCCGGTCGAAGTCCAGGTTGTCCTTGCTGGAGCCCATCTGCACGCGGCCGGTGGGGCTCGGCCAATCTCGGATAGGCGCAACAGGGTGCGACACCGACAGCGAGGTGGTCAGGCGGTCGGCCCGCCGTTTCTGCAACGACTGGACGAAGTTGAACTGGGCGAGCACGGTGATCACACAGAACACGTTGATGTCGAGCCACAGGATGAACCCAGGATAGCGGTGACCGCTCAGAACAAACTGGGCGGCCCCGCCCACGGCGCAGTCGCAGGGGCACTCCGGCGGCGGGTCCGTGAAGTGAGCGGCTCCGTGAAGGCTAAGCCATCAGGTTGCTGCTCGAAGCGTCGGGGAGCGGGTTCGGTGAAAGTGAGCTTGAAGACCATCAGTTCAGCCCAGTCGACGCGCATCTCACCTTCGACGCCGTGGCCGCGCTGCCCGCCATGGCGGCGCCGATGACTAATGGGTCGAAGATACTTTCCCTGAGCGGACTCTAGACCCGCAGAGGCGCCAGCGGCCTGTCACCGACCCGCCACTGGTACGAGTCAGGGTACACTCCTGTTTGTTCAATTCATGGGCTTTTGGGCATGCCGCATAGGTAGAAAAGTAGGTCAACCGATCAGGTTGTATCAGTGGATGTGCCCACCAATTTGTCCGAGCCGCGCCCGTCCAACCAAGGGCACCGAGGCGGCAGAAGGAAGAGCTTATGCGTAAACTGCAGCTTCGTTTGGGCACATACATGGTCGCAATGGCATTCCTGGTTGCGTGCGGGTCTACGCCTCCGCCCAAGCCCACCATCGAGGTCCCAGATCCGAAACCACTAACAGTGAGCGCAACCCAGGACGAAACCCGCTCGGTGAGCGCACTCATACCTGTTGGCGGCGGTGCGCTCGAGGTAATCGGCGCCGACGGTGCCGTTTTCCGGCTCACCATCCCGGGTAGGGCGCTCTTGAGCCCCACCACTATCACGATGACGCCGCTCGTCGATCTCTCGGGCTCGCCTGTGACAGGAAGCATGTATGGCGTGGCCCTCGAACCAGCCGGATTGCGGCTCTACGACGCAGCCACCCTCGAGATCGTGCCCGCCAGTGACGGCGCCGTCAGCGCCATCGGCTTCGCGGCTAACAGTAACGGCAGCCAGTTCCATCTTGCGCCTCCTGCGCGTTCAAACAACGCTGACAGCGTGACGCTGAACCTATTCCACTTCTCCCTGCACGGCGCCTTCAGCGGAACCAAGGTCGAACCGTACACGATTGAAGGTTCGCCCAATGACTTCATGCCCAGCGACTGGGAGGCGCAGCAGGAGCAGTTGCTAAGTGACCTGCTTGCCAAGGAGCGCACTGCCGAGCTTCTGGGTCAGGAAGGCGACCCTGAACTGGCAAGGAAACTCGAAGCCATCCTCAACACCACCTTTCAACGGGCAATCTCGCCGCTCTTGTCGGGAATCGCAGGCAACTGCGCCAGCATGAAAGCCAACGGGAGTAAGGTGCTCGGTTGGGTCCGAACCGTGGAGCTGGTGGGATTGGGTACTTCCTTCGCCAGCGAGGTGAACCGGGTGGAGGCCGCCACACGCTCCGGAGCGAACCGGTGCTGGGAGGAAGCTATCCAGCCCTGCATCGATCCGGCCGCAGCAAGTTATGGCCTCGTGCTCGAAGCGACTCGCCTCAATCTGCTGCTAGGCGGCAGCAGCGCCGTGTACGACCCGGCGCGTGAAGATTTGCGGTGCGACAACGAGTGCGCCTGGGTGGCTGACGTCATTGCCGTTGACCTAGACTTCAGCTTCAACTACCAGTTGGAGGGCCCCGTGTTGGGCGGAGCAGCTAGGGGCAAGTTGAGCCGCCAGTGGACGGCGCAGGCGCGCCTGCCGCTTGATCTTGACAACCCGTCTTCCCACCTTGGCGCGCTATTTCGCGCGACTACCGAGGCCGGCAACCCGATGGACGTGAGTTACTCCGTTGAAGCCTCTGTAACATCCGACAGGAACGGCACCCTCCGCTCGGTCATCGGCTCTGGTACGGTCCCCCCTGGCCTTGTCACGTTGGTGGTAGACATTTCTACCCTCTCGTGCGTCATAGGTGGCGTCTTCGAACTTGACGGAGTGCCAGTAGAGGTTTACCAAGCACAGTACGGTACAGAGACGAGAGACTTGGCGATTGGCTGGGCAAAGCTGTTCAGGCAGCAGCTTACGCCGGGGGTCGTGCATGGCGTAGTGGTGGCGCCCGGTGACGGCTCCGATTACCATGCCACGATCAACCTCGGCCTCGACCCGGTGCTGGCAGATTTCCGCAACGCGGACATCCTGGGGGCGGCCCAGATCGAGTGGACCGTAACCATGATCACCAAGCCGTAGCAGGGGCGCCGGCACGCAGCGAACCGCCCGCTTCGCCCGAACTCGAGGGCCAAGGGACGGGGCACGGCCGGCGCCATACACGTGACTTTCGAGGTGGAGCCCGGTAGCCACGTTTGCTCGAACTCTGTCGAGATTACCCACGAAGGCTAGAGCCTGGCTCTGGTGGTCGACAGCCACGTGACAGGTAACACCATCCGTATCAACCTGCTCGCCACACACGGTAGTGGCGACCGCTTGGGGTTGGTGCGGGTTGGTTCTGAACGGGGCGGTGGACGGCAACTCGATGACGGGCAACTACCTGTTCACGCTCAAAGCGTGCAGCCAGAAATACGAGCTAGCGGGCAAGTTCACGTTCACCCGAACGCCTGCCTGACTGGCGTTCGACAGTCCCTAGCCACATATGGTCATGAGTAAGGCCGTCACCTACGCAAGAATCGCCGTTAGCGGCCGGGAGGCCGGTGTGCCCATGCTGTAGGTGCAGAGTGATAGTCACGTGCGCCTCGCCAGCAGCGCCTACAGCGTGCCGCCCACAGTAGTAGGGCCCATGGTGCACGTGCGCATCCAGTACCTCACGCCCGGGCAGGAGTTCGAGGTGATCCTGGGCGGCGTCGTGATCGCCCGGCACCGCCTGGTGGCGGCTGGCGCCCACGTCACGCTACCGGAGCACAAGGACGCCATCAAGGCGGCGGCCCGCGCCGCTAGTCGGCCGCAGCAGCCTCGCCGCGCGTTCCGGCAGCTGCAAGCTGACTCCGAGCAATTCACCTACGCCGCCGCGCCGGTGGTGCAGACGCGCTCCCTGGCCGAGTACGAACGCCTGCTGGAGAGCGCATGAGCGAAGCCGCGCACTACGAACGCGTCAGAGAACAGTTCGAGAGCCTCGGCATGAGCGCCGCACTGAGTGAACTCGACCGGTTACTTGAGAAAACCGCCCGCGAGGAACGCAGCCCCACCTGGCTGCTGGATCAGCTCTTCACCACCGAGCTCACAGCCCGCTTCGAACGCAGGGTGGCGGCCAACCTCAAGCTCAGCGGCATTCCCGCCAAGAAGACCTTGGATCAGTTCGACTTCGTCGCCCAACCCAGCGTCCCGAGAGCCACCATGGAGGAGCTCGCCACGTACGCTTCTTACGTCAAGCATCGTCGGCAGGCAACTCCGCAGCGTCGCCCCGCGTTGGCGGAACGGGCCCGGCGTCAGCCGCGCGGCCGTTATCGGCCATTCACTCGACCTCCGGCTACTTGAGGACCGTCCCCGTTCTTAATGTGCGCTTCACAGAGGGAGCCTACGCTGTAATTGGCGAAGGAGGTTAGCCATGATGGGCTCCTGGGGTTACGGTCACATGGGTGGCTTCGGTTGGGTCGGCATGATACTTCTTTGGATCCTGATGGCGCTGGCGGTGATTTGGCTGTGGCGCACGTTAGACATCTCCCGCACGCTCCGCGATGGCGGGCAGAAGGCACCCAGACCGGATGATGCATTGCGGATTGTGCGTGAGCGTTACGCGCGGGGCGAGATTGGCGAGGAGGAGTTCGAGAAGATGAAGCGCCAGTTGTCGTGAATTACCCATAGTCAATCGTGACCTCGAGGAGCCGACCCCGATGGGGCCTTCCTGTCGCAGATGATTATCACCAAGGCGCCATCGACATGGCGAAGCTTGCCCTCGAGCGCGCCACCCACGCGAAACTCCGCAACCTGGCGCGCGACGTAATCGTCACGCAGGCCGAGGGGCGGGCGGCCCGTCCTCCCGGCCCCGCGACCGTCATTCCACCGAAGGAAGTTGAAGTCATTGCCCCGTAAACCCAAGAAGCGCCGCGGCCCGCGCCCAGCGACTATCGCCCTAGCGTCGGGCGTCGTCATCGTTGTGATGCTCGCCGTCTACGCCCGCATCGGCCACGGCGGTTCGGCACCACTCAGCTACCCCACCTACTCGGCCGAGCAGCTCGCCCGCGGCGAGCAGGCGTTTCAGGCGAACTGCGCCACCTGCCACGGGGCCACGGGCGCCGGCAATCCGCGCGCCGGTGTCCCCGCTCTAAACGGCAGCATGCACGCCTGGCACCATCCCGACTCTCAGATTGCGGCCACGATCCGCCAGGGCGGCTTAATGATGCCCGCGGTCGGCGCCGACTGGAGCGACGAGCAGGTAATGGCGGTCACCGCCTACATCAAGGAGTGGTGGACACCGCAGCAGCGCGCCGCGCAGGCGCGCATGGGAGGGCCGCTCTAGCGTGAGCATGGTTGCCCTCAACAACGGTATTGACGGAACGGAGCGGGAGCGTAGTAATCAGCACGGCAGAGGTATGCGCCCGCCCCACCTAGCGGCAGCTTCGCGACCCGACAGCTGAAAGTCGACTCCCTAGGCGATAACGAAGAAGCCGAGGCGGCGACGATGCTTACGCCGTTGTGCGCCGTATCCGGACTCCGCTCGGTTTCACGGTCCGTGCGGACAGCCAGGAGTAGAGCCGGTCGGCGTTCAGTGGTGGTGCGCGGCTGCGTCCGCCTCGGCCTTGGTCTCGTGCACCGTGCCGTGGGCATGCTCAGGTGGCGTGTAGATGGAGTAGATCTTCAGCGGCCCACTACCAACATTGGCGATGTTGTGCCACGTGCCTGCGGGTACCAGCACGACCCAGTCATCGGTGATCTCCTGCTCGAAGTCCAGGTCGTCCTTGCTCGAGCCCATCTGCACGCGACCGGTGGGGCTCGGCCAATCTCGGATATGCGCGTCAGGGTGCGACAACCGGGCGCAGCCCATGGTTCCCATACCGCCGGATCAAGCGTGGTGCGACTGGCCCTCGATGTCGTCCACAAGCCGACTTTGGACCCGCATCTGCCTTCCGGGGCCCGCAAGCCGAACCTCGTGAGTTGGAGGTACTAGCGCGCCACCGCTTCTGCCTCCGCCTCTCCACCCCGTTGTCCTGCTGCCGAGTAGGTGACGACACGGTAGCCGTCGCCGGGACGGCCCCGCGTGTCGACGAAGCCCGGTTCGTTCAGGAGATCCGAGATCTCGACCCACGCGCCGCCCAGGAGCTTGGACACCAGGTACCTGCCGCTGCCTTCCGACGCTTCCCACTCGATGTGCACGCCGTCGTCCATCGCGACCGCGCGCAGGCCGGTCACGGCGTCCGGAGCCGCGAAGTCCCAGGCTGCCGCTCGCGCCTCTACGCTTGGCTCCGACTCGTTGCCGCTGGCGTCGACCGCCACCAAGGTGTACGCGTATCCCAGGCCGGCCACCACGTCATCATCGAGGAAAGTGGTGACGGCCGGCTCGAGCCGCTCGGCCAAAACGACCGGCTCGCCTCCGTCCGCGCGGCGCAGCAACCTCAAGTAGGCGACGTCGGGGTCGAGGTCGCGGAGCCAGGTCAGCGCGACGGCGCTCTCGACTCCCACCGCCTCGGCCCACAATGGAGCGGATGGCGGCGTGAGGTCAAGCGGCCGGCCGGCTATCTCCTCGGAGGCCGCGCCGGCCACGTCACTGGTGTTCACGGCCCGCACGCGGTAGGCGATGTCGAACAGCGTGTTGGCAGGCACCGGGGCCGCGAAGCTGGTCAGCGTGGTCTCTCCGATCAGCGTCATGCCCGCCAGCGGCGCGCCCGGCCGTCCGGCGTAGACCTGGTAGTGGCCGACATCTGACTGCGGCGGCGCCGTCCAGCTCAGCAGCAAGGCTGTCTCGCTAGCCTCGAGGCTCAGGCCGGTGGCTGCGTCGGGGCCGTGCGGGTTCACCACCCGCTGCGCCCAGATGGGGCTGAGCGTGCCCGTGCCGGAGGCGTCGAGTGCTGCCACGGCGTAGTAGTAGTCCTTGCCGCCCACGAGCCCGAGCGACGCGCCGGTATCCGTCCAACTGGTGGTCTCCGGGGCGAGCAGCGGCGAGACGATCACCGGCGGGGCGTCGAGCGATGCCGATCGGAAGACGGCGACGGCGGTAATGCGCGCGTCAGGCTCCAGCAACCAAGTCAAGGTGACGTCGCGGTCGCCGCTGACGCCGTCGATGACCAGCGCCTGCGGCAGCGGTTCCGGGTCCGGGATGAGCACGGCAACCTCGGCCGAGGTCGGCGTCTCGCGCCCGAACAGGTCGCGGCCGACTACCGAGTAGACGATGTTCTCACCCGGCGCGCGGCCCTCGTCGACCAGGAAGTAGGGGACCTCGGAGCCCGCTTCAGCGGCAGCGGGCGGCGCGAACCAATCGTCGGTGAGGTCAGCGGCAGGCTGCCCGTCGACGCTGACCCTTATGCGGTAGGCGAAGACCAGGTCTGACTCGGCGCCGCGGTCCCAGATCAGCTCCACGCCCGCTTGGGTCGGTGTTGCGGTGAGCCCGGTAGGAGCCGGTAGAGGAGGCGTCGAGCCAGCGGTGATGCTGGCCGTGCCGACCAGCGCGCCGGCTGCTGTGCGGACCTCGTAGTCGTAACGCGTGCCGCTGACGACATCCTCATCGTGCGCGAGGATCCCCAGCGCGAAGGCGAGGCCGGGATCGACAGTGGCCTGCAGCGTGAACAGGCCGCGCAGGAACGCCAAGTCTTCGTCGGACCCCGCGGCGATTTCGGATGAGTAGAGGAAGGTCGCGGCCTCGTAGGTCTCGTCGTCGATCCTCGACTCCTCGCGTGGTAGTGGCGACGGTACCTCCCAGGAGAAGGTTTCGGCGCCGGTGACGCTGCGCGTCACGACGAAGCCGCCGTCAGGGAAGTGGTCGTCGGGGAGCGACCAGCGTAGCCAGACGCTGGCCCCTTCGCTTATCGTTGCCACTCCCTGCATGACGGTCGCGGCCGGTTGCGCGGCGGCCAACTGCAGCGCTAGGGCGGCCAACCCGAGGGCGAGACGGGTCGAGGCCAGCGTTACGCGGTGACGTTTCACGAGGTTGATCATCAGTTGATCGACACTCCAATGTTGCGAACCGTTACATCGATGTCGGGGATCACAGGGAGATTGACCTTGACCGAGAAGTCACCCCTGAACTCGGTCGGGTTCGGTGCCCTGAAGCGGCCGGTGGCCGTCAACGAGGCGCTGACGTCGAGCCCCTTGCCGCAGACGCGGCCACCGGCAGCTGCGCTGGCGTAGGCGGTGATGGCCGCGTCGAACGCGAAGCTGGGCGCGACCTGGAGGCCGAATGCGCCGCCGAAGCCGAACCTCGCGTTGGCGTAGACGCTCCAGTCGCACGGCCACACTCGGCCGCTGTCCGAGTAATCCCAAGCGAAGCCGCGTTGGGCTCCGACCCAGAGGCCGCCGGCAGGGAGCCCGACGTTGCTCGCGAGGATGCCGGGCGACTTGATGTAACCGAGGATGAAGTAGCCCTGGGAGAAGCTCGGGATCACGTACATGTGCACCGGCGAACCCACGGTTCCCAAGGCAAGGAAGTACTCACCTGTCGACCACGAAGCGCTCAGCCCCATGGCGCCCTTCATCTCGACCAGGGTCAGGCCGCCGACGGCGATCTTCGCCTCGGCCAGGCCGGAGCAGTCGAGAACGCTCGAGGTCGCCGTAGTGGGCCCGGCGCACATGGAGCCGACGATGCCATCCTTGTTGATGACCACGCGGCCAGCGAGTTGCGGCTGCTCGATGCCGCGCTGGCGATAACCGTCGTCCAGGTTCTTGCCTATCCAGCCTTGGCCGGCGATCTGAAGGTCGCCGCCTTTGCCGAGGTTGACGACGAGGTTGGCGTCGAGATGCCAGATGATGCCGTAGGCAGCGGAACCGGCGCCGCCCTGCACCGGCGAGCCGATGACCGTGCCGCCCAGGAAGGAGACGGGTAAGTCGGGGTCGTAACACTCGAGGGCGTTGGTGGCGATGCTCGGGAGAACCAGTTCGGGCACGTTGCCGTCGTCGACGCGGCAGTCGCCACCGCCTACGTCGATGCGCAGCTTCGAGGCGATGCCGCCGCGGAAAGCGTAGAAGGCGAGCACGTCCACGCCCTGGACGCTTACGTTGATCGGCCGGTTCATGTTGGCGAGGTCGACCCCGGCGCTGACGAACCAGAAGAAGTCAGGCAGAGGGCCGTCTTGTTCCATCACGCCGAAGAGCGCGAGGGCCTCCACGCTGAGCTTCTCCCCGACCGTCAGCGAGCCTGCTCCGGTGAACGACAACGCCAGACGCTGCAGGTCGATGACGCCGCCAACTACCACCGAGAACTGCACCGGCGAGTCCTCGTAGTCGCCGTACTTCACGCCGACGCCCTCGAACTCCCAGCGCTCTTCGGTGCCGTCCGAGTGCACGTACCAGGAGGGCGCCGCGTTGGCCTGGACGACGTCGCCGAGCTTGAGCTCGCCGCGCAGACCGATGGCGTACTTGCCGCCCTCACGCCTGACGCCGATCTCGGCACCGGCCCCGAGGTACGGGAAGCCGAACATGTCGAGGGCGGGCACCTTGGCGAGGGTGCGCCACTGCGTGTGGTTCAGGTCGACCGAGCCGTCGCCGTAGAGCGTGAGGTCCTTGAGCAGCAGCTGCAGCCGGTAGAGATTGAGGACCGTCTCCGACGTCGCGACGGCGTCCTCGTAGGACTGCGCCAGCTCATCGGTGGTCTCGCCCAGCTGCGGTAGCGAGGCGATCAGCGCGTCGCCTGCCGAGGTGTCGATGGTCGCCGGGTCGGAGGCCAGGTCGCCGTCGAGCGCCCACAGGGCGTTGGAGAAGCGCAGGACGATGGTGTTGTTCGTCGACCTGAGGAAGGTGCCGACGCCGCCGACCACCGCCGTGCTGCCGTAATCGGTGGCGACCGGCGCCAACGTGCGCACCGCCCATCCGCCGACAGCCGTCGCGTTTGGGGAGAACGAGACAGGCACGTCCTTGCCGAACCAGGCCAGCCTGACGGTGCCGCTGGGGGGCGTGAAGCTGACGATCTGATCGTCGACGACGACCAACTCCAGGCCGGTGACGTCGGTGAAGTCCCAGCCGCCGATGTGGAGCTTGCCGTCCTGACCGAGCGGCACGCTGGCGTTGGCGGTGGTGCCCCCCGAAGTCCAGGCGATGTGCGTTTCGAACGCGGTATAGCTGTCGCCGCCCGCTGGCATGCGCAACTCGGCGTTGGGGTAGAGGAGACCGACCCACCCGCCGACGGCGTCGAGCGGTGGTGTCCTACCGACCTCCTGGTACGCGCTGTAGGCTTCGACCAACGCGGACTCGCCGCTCTCGCCGACGAAGTTGTAGTCGGTCTGGGTGCTCAGGTCCAAGACGGCCGCTCCGAACCGGGGTCCCGGCGCGAAGCTCCAGCCGGTCGTGCCGATCGGCGTGGGAGCGATGCCACTCAGCATCGCGATGAAGCCCTCGCCGGGCGCGCCGCGCGGTTGCAGGACGCTGTCGAAGGAGCCGCTCGAGCCGTTGGGCAGCGTCGCAGTCCCGCGGATCACCGGGCGTTCCGACGCCGGCCCGAGCGTCAGCTCGGTGAGCGTCACGGCGGTACCGCGCACCGCCTGCGGCAGCGCCAGTTCCAGCGGCTCGACGAGGCGAGCGTTGCCTACGCGCACCGTCCCTCCGTAGAAGGCGCCGACGTGCTCGAAGGTGACAGGCACGCTCTCCTGCAGCCGGCCGCCGGCGACGAAGTTCTCGAGGATGCCGGTGCCGGTGAGGTCGTCGCGCGAGACGGGCGGGCGCGGCATCTCCTCGCCCTCCACCGGCTCGGACTCGCCGACCTCTAGGTTAGTCACGCGCACCTTCCAACCGTCGAAACCGTGGAAGCTCAGTTCCCTGGGCGGCAGGTCGTCGATGCGGCTCTGCGTTACGAACGTCTCCTGGTCGAACACGTGCATGTAGAGCTGAACCTCTTGGGTCGGCTCGATGACGCTCAGGTCGAGCCGACCGTTCTCGTCGGCGGTGCCGGTGCCGGCAAGGACCTCGCCGAACCGAACCGTGTACTCGAAGCCGGGCGCGACGCCGCGCACCAGGATCGTCACCTCTCCTGTCTCGAGGTAGGTGGCGACGTCGTAGGTGTAGCCGAGCCGGCCCACGAACGTGATGCCGCCGGGAGCGATGGTGGCGACCGGTTGCAGGTCGGCGCCGGGGCGGTCGGCGTAGAGCTCGACGTCGCCGCTCGCGTCGCCGAAGGCGTACTCGAAGTCGAGCTCGCCGCTTTCGGGCGCCGTGAAGCGCTCGATGCGGTCGTTGGGGAACTCGACCCGGTAGGGGAGGCCCGGCGTGAGGTCGCGGACGAACACCGGCGACGGCACCAGGTACGGCACCACCGGGTCAGGGAGCGCCAGCGAGCCGCCTGGCACGGTGGCGTTCAATGCTAGGCTGGCGCGCAGCTCGGCCGCGCCAAGCGGCTGACCCAATGCTGGCAGGCGGGCGTACAGGTCGAAGGTGACGTCGGGTCCGAAGACCTCGATGGGCACCTCGACGCGCCAGGTGCCCGGCTCCTCGAGCGCGGCGACCTCGGCAGGCGACAGCCGGTAGGGTGCGTCGGTACGGTCGTTGATGACGAGGTCATAGCCGTAGCCGCTCACCAAGCCAGCGGCCACCACGGTCACGACATCGGTGTTCAAGACGGGCCACAGGTCGGCCTGGATGGTCAGCGCTTCGGAACCGCGCGGCCAGGCGGTGGTGTAAGTCGCCACGGTGCGCGGCACGCTCACCCAGCCGCCGCCTGCGACGCTGAGCAGCGCCTCGAGGGTCAACTCCACCTCGCCCTCGACCTGGGTCTCGAAGTCGGCCGCCCCGCTCGTCTGCGAGGACTTGACCACCGGCAGCTGGCCGAGCTGCGGGCTGGTGATCACGTAGGAGACGCCAGGCAGTAGCCCTTCAGCGACGGCGGATACGTCAAACGTGCTGTCGGCGGGCCGCGCGGCGCCTGCGATGGCCAGGGTTTCGAGCGGTGCCGGCAGCGCGCTGTCGAGCCTGCCGAAGTCGAGTTGCGTTCGCTGGCCACCCTCGACCAGTTGCAGCGTGACGTCGAAGCGCAGCTGCGGCGCAAGGTACTCGTGGCTGATGCTCAGTTCGCCCCCGAGGTCTGCGAACGCGACTTCACTGGCGCCGTCCCCGAAAGCCACCTCGTAGGCGAGGCCGGGCGCCAGGTCGACGGCCGAGATGACGGTGGCCTCGAAGAGTACTGCTTCAGCTGGCAGATCGAGCGCACCGGTGGCGGTGACGCTGACGTCGCTCGCTGCCAGCAACGTTTGCGACGGCAGCGTCTCCAAGCGCACGGCGTAGACGCCGGGGCGCAGGTAGGTGTGCGGGGTGGCGCCGTCGCCTGTGAGGGCGTCCAGCGACCCGTCACCCCAGGTGATCATGGCGCCCTGCGGCGCGTTGCCCGCCAGGCCCTCGATGACAGCTACCAGGTCCTCCCCGACGACGGCGCTGTCAGGCAGGTCGAAGGTCAGCGGCGTGGCGGTGACCGACACGGTGGCGCTCGCCTGGACGGCGCCGCTCGCACTGCGTAGCTGCACGACGTAGACTCCGGCAGACTGGTAGGTGTGCTGCAACTCCTCGGCGCCGCCGGCCAGCAGGTCGAAGGCGCCGTCCCCCCAGTCGATCCGACCGCCTTCTTCACCGCTGGTGACCTCGGCCGTCACGGTCTCGCCGACGTCGGCGATCGTCGGGAACACGCTTAGTTCGGCAGTCGAGCCGACCAGGATGACGCCGGAGTCCGCGTGCCAGCGCACGTCCGCGAACGAGTCGTACTGGTAGACCTCCAGGAGCTTCACGCCCCGAGTGGCGTAGGCGTGTGTGAAGGTCTGCACGGCCGCGCCAAAGCGGTCGACGGTGTCGGTGACACCGTCGCCCCAGTCCAGCGTCAGGTCGAAGTCGAGGCCTGGTGGGTTGCTCACCTCGACGACGGCGTCTTCCAGCAGCGCGACCTCGGGCGTGAGCACGTTCAGATGGACGTCCGCGAGCCACTCGGCCGGTTGGGAGGCCGCGGTGCCTGCGACGAGCAGAGCCAGGCTGATGAGGAGAGTTCGCGAAGTAGACGTCACCTGTTGCCTCCGAACGCGTAGCGCACGCCGAGGTCGACGCTCAGAGCCGAGGACCCGCCAACGGCGGCGCGGCCCTCGAATCCGACCTGAATACCGAGTTGCCTGTCGCCTAGATCGATTATGTCGACGGCGGCCGTCGCGCCGCCCGAGAAGCTGAGCGCGTCGGCGTAGGCCGCCTCGGCGTCGAAGGACAGCGTGACGGGGCCGGCTTCCGCGGAGCCGTCGAGCGTCAGCGCGGCAGCCAGCTTGTCGGCGTATCTGAGCGAGCCTGCGAGGCTGAGCGCGAACGGCCCGCCTTCAGGCACCGCCAGTGACACCGTCAGCGACCCGTCGGGCCTGAACCCGTGGATCGGTCGCCACAGCGCGCCGACCTCGAGGTTGGCCCTGAGAGCCAAGGTGCTGGCACTGTGGCGCACACCGAAGCGGGCCTTGGCGCCGTGGCCGATTCCGTCTGGATCCAGTTCGCCCCTATAGCCGGCGCCGAGAGTTAGGACGCGTCCGAGAGGAGCGTCGGCATCGAGGTTCCAGGCGAGTGCCGTGGTGCCCGCCCCCGCGCTGCGGGTCAGGTTCGCACCCAAGCGCAGCGGTGCCAGTCGCGTGGTGGTGACGCCGAACGACTGGGAGTTCGAGGGTCGCGCCGCATCGAAGCGCCAGTCGGTCCCCAGGTCGAGGGTCTCGTGCGCGGTCGCGTCCACCGAGATGCCGGCACGCAGCCTCAGCGAGTGCCCGCTAGCGGGTCCGGCGGCTGGCGCCACCGGGTCGGGCGTGGCCACCACCGTCGACCAGTCGGCGTCGAAGCGGGGCCGGAAGCTGCGCTGGCGCTCGCCGCCGAACGCCGCCCGCACGCCGAAGCCGCTGGTGAGCGTCGCGCGCTCGCTGCCCGTAGCGGCGATCCGCACGACCGATACCTGGGAGGAGGCTCGCCAGTCGATGCTCGAGAAGCCCGCGAACGGCTCGCGGTAGCGATCGCTGAAGCCGACCTTGCCGACCCAGGTCCCGCTCCCGTTGATTCCTTCCACCGACTGGCCGCTGAACAGCACCTGGAACGCGGGTGCGTCAACGGGTTTCGACGCGGCAAGGGCCTGGACGTCGGTCGTCGCGCCGACACCGGGCGAGACGCCTGCCCCCGGTGTCCGCGTGTAGCTGAACGACAAAGCGTCGGTGCCTTCTGCGACATCGAGCGTCACACCCTGGCTCCTGAGGCCGAACGGGTCGGCCGTAAACGTCACGCTTCTCGCGCTGGTCTCGTAGGACAAGTTGGCACGAAAGAGCGGACCGACGTTGGGAGCGTTGGCGAAGTCGGTGAGCGCAAGCGCGTATGAGACACTGAACTCGCCGGAGAGAGCGCGTGGCTCGCTGGACGGTTGAGCGAGGGCCGTGGCAGAGAGTGTCAAGCTGGCGGCTGCAAGAAGCAGGAGTAGGCGCACGCGTACGGAGAGTCTCCGACACTCCCGGCGCTCGGCCGTGCTCAATTTGGTCACAAAGAATGTTAATGGGCGAGACCCACACGGTTTCGCGGGATATCCCACTCCGGGCGCGCGCCTACTTCCTCCCCACCGCTGCGGGAGTGTTGAGGCCAGCATGTTGGAACACGATCTTGCCGGCGGCGTCACCTCCCTCGAACAGGCGCACGCCCTCCGCCACCTGGTCGAGTGGCAGAGTGGCGCCTATCAGCGGCCTTACTTTGCCCTCCGCCAGCAAGGCAGCAACTTGCTCCAGATCCTGCTTGTCTGGTTTGGCCAGCATGCTCTTGCCTAGCAGAAGGGCAGTCATCAGCTGATTGTCTCCGCCGCCAACGAACACGTAGCGTCCGCCGGGCTTGAGAAGGCGCAAGGTCTGGCGCACGGGTGCGTAGCCGCCCGCCTCCAGGATCAGGTCGTAGCGCTCCGGGTTTGCTTGCACGCCGCTATCGCGCAAGATCACGGTGTCGGCGCCGATGGCCTCCACCTTCTGCGCGTTTGCGGCGCTGGTCAAGGCCGTGACTCGGGCGCCGAGCGCCTTCGCTAGCTGCACCGCGAACGAGCCGACGCCGCCAGATGCGCCCGTTACGAATACGTGTTGGCCGTCCAGTCGGAAGCCTCGGTTCTGCTTGCCGCGCAGCGCCTGTAGTGCCGTTACCGCCGCCATGCCCGAAGCTGCGGCGTGCTCGTAGGGCACGCCTTCTGGCACCTGGGCCAGCACGGAAGCTGGCGCGGCAACCTTCTCGGCGAAGGCCCCGAAGCCTGCGCCGCTCAAGTCGCCGAACACTCGGTCGCCTACTTTGAACTCTGTCACTTGAGCACCCACCGCGCTGACACGGCCAGCCACGTCAGCGCCCATTCCCGGCCGCTTGGGCTTGCGGAGGCCGAACGCCAGGCGCGCAGGCAACGGGGTGCCCCGCAGCAGGTGAATGTCGGCCGCGTTGAGCGAGGCAGCGGCCACCTCGATGAGCACCTCACCCGCAGCCACATGTGGCGCAACCACATCCCTCACCTCGAGAACCTCGGGCCCGCCGTACGTTTCTCTGATGGTCGCTTTCACTTCTGTCCTCCGGTAGTGGGCTTGTTGCCCTGTCATGCTTTGAGTTGTGTCAGACGGCCGTCGAGGGCATTGACTATGAGTTCTAGGCCATAATCGAACTCATCGAAGTAGTCGTATCCGCTTGTCAGAACGTGTTCCTGCAGCATCTCGGTCAAGCGCGGGTAGGCATCGCCCATCTGAGCGCCGATGGCAACCGCTATGGTTTGCGCTTCCGCCGGCGTTTCGAAGGGCAGTGCCTGTTCCTGTAGCACGAACCCGAAAATGTAGGCGTCCAATACCGAGAATGCGTGAGCAGCCAACGCCACGGAAAAGCCCGCCGACCGGAGGCGGTCGAGTACCGCCTCGTGGTGGGCCAATGTTGCGGGCCCGGGGCCGGTGCGCGAATCCATTAGGGGAGTGGCCCAGCGGTGGCGGTTCAGGGCGGCTCTGGCGGAGTGCGCCCGCCGCACCATCGCTTCGCGCCAGGGCGTCGCTGACGACGGGATCTGGATCTCACCCATGACCGAGTCCAACATCCGGTCTAGGAGGGCTTCTTTGTTAGCCACGTGGTGATAGAGAGACATGGCCTGGACGCCGAGCACTTGCGCTAGCCGACGCATGGAGAGGTGGTTTAGGCCCTCGCTGTCGGCCAACTTGATAGCTGTTTGCACCACTGTGTGTTCGTCTAGCGCCGCGCGCTCGGTCCTTCCTGCCGTCATGTCCTTCTCCCAACCAGAAGTGGCCTTACGGCGTAAGGTTACACTTACAGCGTAAGGCTGTCAATCGTTCCGGTGCAGTTCGGGTCGGCGGTGGCTAGCTGCGCTAGGTCGAGTGCGAGTGGGAAGAGGTGCGTCTAACAGACGCCATCCCCACGGAGTCGTCCTGCTCGTTCACTTCACGAGCCTGAGTGACAAAGGGTAGCGGTAATGCATGCCCTTCTTGGCCTGGACGGCCGCGACTATCGGCATGACCACCATGAGGACGCCCACGACGACCAGGACTAGGGCGCCGATCACGATGCCGACTACCGTCAACATGAGCAGTACCGAGGCGATCGCCGCCAGGACCATGGTGATCTGAAAGTTCAGGGCTTCGAGCGCCTGCTCCTTGATGAACTCGTCGTCGTCGCGTTTCCAGAGCCATACGATCAGGGGACCGAGCACGAAACCGATGCCGTTCCCAAGCAGCCCGACAAGGGCGGAGAGATGCGCGATCATCGCCCAGTCGCGGATGGCATGGGTGATCGATGGCTGGGTCGGCATGCTCAAGCATAGGCCATGTGACCTGTCTGCTTGCCTAAATACCAACGCCCTAACGGTCCACGATTGGCATCGAGATCACAATACGGGTGCGCGCGGCGCAGCTCCGTCAGTTCGGGAACCCGCCCCGCCGCTCGCCGCTCGGTTTATAGTCGGTCAAAGTCCGAAAGTAGAGGTGAGGCATGCGAGCAATGGTTCGTTCAGCAGCAGTCCTACTCGTAGCTATCGTGATTGGCGCAGCGCTGGCGGCGCCGCCAACCAGTCTGAGGATCATGGCTCCAGCCTCTCCTGGCGGCGGATGGGACGGCACCTCGCGCGCGATGCAGGCGGCACTGCAGGAAGCTGGCATCATCGGGTCGGTGGAGGTCTTCAACGTGCCCGGCGCAGGCGGCACCATCGGCCTTGCGCAGTTGGCAACGGCTGAGAAGGGCAAGGACGACATCCTGATGATGATGGGCCTCGTGATGGTGGGCGCCATCCTCAGCAACGACGCCCCTGTCACGCTGGCGCAAACTACGCCGATCGCGCGCCTGACGGCCGAGTACGAGGTCATCGTGGTGCCAGCCAACTCGCCACTACAGACGTTGTCTGACCTGGTCGACGCACTCAAGGCCAACCCCGGCGCGGTCTCGTGGGGCGGCGGCTCGGCCGGCGGCACCGACCACATCCTGGTCGGCCTGATCGCCAAGGCAGTCGGCGTCGATCCTAAGGCCATCAACTACATCGCCTTCTCCGGCGGCGGCGAGGCGCTCGCCTCCATCCTCGGCGGTCAAGTCACCGCGGGCGTGTCTGGTTACTCCGAGTGGGCCGGCCAGATCGAGTCAGGCGACCTGCGGGTTCTGGCCATCTCGTCGCCAGAGGGGCAGGCAGGCATCGACGCCCCAACCATGCGCGAGGCGGGCGTAGACCTTGACCTCGCCAACTGGCGTGGCGTTGTCGCTCCTCCCGGCATCAGCAACGAGGCGAGGAACGCCCTGGTGAGCGCCATGGACGCCATGGTGACCAGCGACGCGTGGGCGGCCAAGCTCGAGCAGTTCGGCTGGACCAGCGCGTACATGAGTGGTGACGAGTTCGCCGACTACCTCGTGGCCGAGGACGCACGCGTAACCGAGATCCTCAGAGACATCGGCCTCGTCGACTGACCCTGTGCTAGACGACGATGCCGCTAAGCCTAGCCGGGTTTCCGGGGGCGACCTGCTGGTCGCCCTCGGAGTCCTTGGGCTAGGCGCGTTCTTCCTGCACGGCGCTACCGTCATCAGGGTGCTGCCGAGTTACGCCCGCGTTGGCCCGCGCTTCTTCCCGTTCTCGGTGGCCCTTGCACTGCTCGCCTGTGGGGGGGTGCTCACGTTCATGGCGCTGCGTGGTCAGCGCGGTCTGCCGGAAGACTCGGAGGACGCCGACGCGGAGGCGGACACCGACTGGAAGGTTCTCGCCATCATCGGCGCCGCGCTCGTACTCGACCTGTTCCTGATCAAGCCAGCCGGCTTCGTGCTTTCATCCACCCTGTTGTTCTGGGGGGTCGCCATCGGTTTCGGCGACAGGCGCCCTGTGAGGACGATAGCCATCGGCTTTGCCATGTCGCTGGTCGTCTACCTCGCCTTCACGAAGCTCCTCGGCCTGACGCTGCCCGCCGGCATTCTGCCGCTGTGAGGCGAGCCACTTTCTCGCCCGGCGCCCACGACGCCAACCAGCCGGGAGGCACATGGACACCCTGACCGCCCTGCTTCACGGCTTCTCGATCGCCCTCACCTGGCAGAACCTCCTGTGGGCGCTGGCCGGAGTGACGCTCGGCACCATGGTTGGCATTCTCCCCGGCATCGGACCGGCACTCACGGTGGCGCTCTTACTGCCCGTCACCTTCAACCTCGACCCCGTTGCCAGCTTCATCATGTTCGCTGGCATCTACTACGGCGGCATGTACGGCGGCTCGACCACCTCCATCCTCCTCAACACGCCAGGCGAGTCCGCCTCGATAATCACCGCCATCGAGGGCAACCAGATGGCGCGCAGGGGGAGGGGAGCGGCGGCGTTAGCCACCGCGGCCATCGGTTCGTTCGTGGCTGGCACCATCGCCACCGTCGCGCTGACCTTCGTTGCGCCGGTGATGGTCAAGCTCGGCCTAGCATTCGGGCCGGCCGACTACTTCGCGCTCATGGTGCTGGCGTTCACGACCGTAACGGCGGTCCTCGGCTCGTCGCTCGTGCGCGGCCTCACCAGCCTGCTGTTCGGCATCGGCCTCGGCATGGTCGGCATCGACCTGCAGAGCGGCCAGGCGCGTTACACCCTCGGCAGCCTCGAACTGCTAGACGGCATCAGCGTCATAACGGTGGCCGTCGGCCTGTTCGCAGTTGGCGAGACGCTCTATGTTGCCTCGCGCCAGCGCCGCGAGAAGCAGCAGGTGCAGGCCATCAAGGGCTCTATCTGGATGAGTCGCGAGGAGTGGGCGCGCTCGTGGCGCCCGTGGCTGCGCGGCACGCTCCTCGGTTTCCCGCTCGGCAGCCTGCCAGCCGGCGGCGCCGAGATCCCCACGTTCCTCAGCTACAGCATCGAGAAGCGCCTAAGCAAGCACAAGGACGAGTTCGGCAAGGGCGCCATCGAGGGGGTGGCCGGACCAGAGGCTGCCAACAACGCCGCCGCCGCCGGGGTGCTCGTCCCGCTGCTCACCCTCGGCATACCCACATCCGCCACTGCGGCCATCATGCTTGCGGCCTTCCAACAGTTCGGGTTGCAGCCCGGACCACTCCTCTTCCAGAACGCCCCCAGCCTGGTGTGGGGCCTCATCGCTACCCTCTATATCGGCAACGCCATGCTGCTCGTCCTCAACCTGCCGCTGGTCGGCATGTGGGTGAGGCTCCTCACCATCCCGCGGCCACTGCTCTACGCCGGCATCTTGCTGTTCGCAACGCTCGGCGTCTACAGCCTCAGCAACTCGGTCGTCGACCTGATAACGCTGTACGCCATCGGCTTCGTCGGCTTCCTGATGCGGCGCTTCGGTTTCCCGGTCGCGCCCGCCGTCATCGGCATGATCCTCGGCCCATTGGCGGAACAGCAGTTCAGACGCGCGCTGGCCATCAGTCAGGGCGATTACACGGTCTTCTTCTCACGGCCGCTGTCGCTTAGCCTCCTGATCGTCGCGGCGCTGGCGTTGATAATCCCCATCGTCCTCGACGCGCGCGTCAAGCAGCAGCGCCTGCATGAACTGGACGACTAGGCTCGCTACCCCGCCGTACCGTCCTGAACGAACTTCGCGAGCTCCGTCCTCAGCTTGAGCGGCTACTCGTGGTGCACGTACATCATGTGCCCCGCCTCATACAACGGCATGCTCACGTTCGCTCGTTGTTGGGCTCCAAGGCCCGCATGCGCGAACGTGTGCAACGTAACGTAGTAGGGCGTTGCCAGGTCGTAGCAGCCGTTAGCTACGTGCACCCTGAGGTAGGGGTTCATGCTCATGGCCTTGCGCAGCGCCTCCGCCATGTTCAGGTAGCGGTTCTCGAAGTCCTTGTAACTCCAACTCTCGTAGAGGTCCGCCGTGCGCCGCGCTGCTGACTCGGGCGCACGTCGTATCTACAATCAGTCGTGCAGGTGCACCGGCCAAGGGAACGGCGTGAGATCAAGTTGCGCCTCATGCTGCGCTGCACATTCAGAGGCGACTGTC